>Ga0315270_10000157_pt1 | contig 38494 bp, 37 predicted proteins | sample C1_bottom_MG_FD_204932 | JGI IMG/M metagenome (GOLD analysis project Ga0315270, IMG submission 204932) | Sediment microbial communities from Yellowstone Lake, YNP, Wyoming, USA - C1_bottom | ecosystem: Environmental > Aquatic > Freshwater > Lake > Sediment | place: USA: Wyoming | collected... | reverse complement strand
CAGCGAATGGCCTCACAAGGCAGATTTGCATCGCAGCGTTGCAGATCGCCATGGCGTTACAGTGCGTTACAAACACACGTCTGAAGCCAGCACAAGGGAACCAACAATCCACCATGGATAAGACAGACTGCATTCTCATTGTCGATGATGACCCGGAAATCCGTCGCCTGCTGGTTGACTACCTGGCGCGCAACGGCCTTGAGGCCATTGCCGCCCGTGATGGCCGCGAGATGTGGCAGCAGTTTGACCGGCATGCGGTCGATCTGGTGGTGCTCGACTTGATGCTGCCCGATACCGATGGCCTGACGCTGTGCCGTGATCTGCGCGCGAAATCGAACACTCCCGTTCTGATGCTGACCGCCCGCGGTGAGGAAACAGACCGTATCGTGGGCATCGAGATGGGCGCCGATGACTATCTGGTCAAGCCCTTCAATCCGCGTGAGCTGCTGGCCCGCATCAAATCGGTCCTGCGCCGTACCCGTGCGCTGCCACCCAATCTGCGTCCGGAGTCAGCACGCTGTTTTAGTTTTGCCGGATGGTGCCTGGATACTGCCGCTCGGCTTCTGATCGCGCCGGACGGCGTGGCGACACCGCTGTCTGGTGGTGAATACCGCTTGTTGCGCATCCTGCTCGACCATCCCAACCGCGTGCTGAACCGCGACCAGTTGACAGAAATGATCCACGGTCGCGAAGCCGAGGCCTACGACCGTGCGATTGATGTTCAGGTCAGTCGCTTGCGCCAGCGCCTGCGTGACGACAGCCGCGAGCCGGAATTGATCAAGACGGTGCGCGGAGAGGGCTATGTCCTCGCCGCAGCAGTCGAAGGGCAGTCCGCATGCGCCTGAGTTTGCGAACCTTGCCCTCCAGCCTCTTTGCCCGCATGGCGCTGATCTTGCTGGCCGGTCTGCTGACGGCACAACTGGCCAGCGTCTGGCTGCAGTGGGGAGAACGCGCCTCGGTGGTCTCTCAGGCGCGCGGACAGAATTTTGTCGACCGCATTGTCGAAGCTGTCCGCGTGCTCGAAGCCGAAGATCCCGCACGCCGCAGTGCGGCCTTATCGACGCTTCAGTATGGCGACATGCGGATCGCACTTATCGCGCAAGGCGAGGCATCTCAAAGCGCGCCACGCGGTGCCATTCAGGCCATGATCAGCGCCCGACTCGGCAGCGAACGAGAGATTCGCCAGGTCGGTGAAGGCGGCGGTATGGGCATGGGGATGGGCATGCAACGGGGCAACCCGATGCGCAGCTTCGATCTGCGCCTGGCCGACGGCCAATGGGTCCGGTTCAACGCCGCACGCGAAGCCGCTCCCCCCGCCCTGTCCAACGAGTTGATTGTTCGCTTATTGATTACATTGGGCATCGTGACCGTGGTTGTGATGTTCGCCGTCCGGCAGGCGACAAAGCCGCTGCAACAACTCGCCAGCGCTGCTGACACGCTCGGTCGCGATCTCGACGCAGCACCGCTCCCTGAAGAAGGTCCGACCGAAACGCGCCGTGCTGCCCAAGCCTTCAACCGCATGCAGACACGGATCAAACGCCTGATCGACGAGCGAGCCCGGGCACTGGCCGCCGTTTCACACGATTTGCGCACGCCTTTGACCCGGCTGCGCTTGCGTGCCGAACTGGTTGACGATGAAAAGCTGCGCAATCAAATGGCCGGCGATCTTGACGCCATGGCAGCCATGATCGACGCGACTTTGGGTTACCTGCGAGGACTCCAGGAAAGCGAGGCGGCCCGGCCGATCGACATCAATGCGCTATTGGCCAGCATGATCGACGATGCCCTGGTACTCGGTCGGAGCATCAGTATCGAAGGGCAGGCACTGGCGCCTTATACCGGGCGCCTGACAGCACTGCGCCGCGCATTGCAAAACCTGATCGACAACGCCATCAAATACGGTTCTGCTGCCCACATTCGAATTGAGGATGGTGCAGCGGAATTGCGCATCCGCGTCGAAGACGAAGGGCCGGGCATACCGCCCGAAGAACTGGCCCGGGTCACCGATGCCTACTACCGACCCGATGCTTCGCGCAACAGCGAAACCGGCGGCGTCGGGCTCGGCCTCTCTATCGCCCGGGACATCGCGCTCCTGCATGGCGGTGAACTCTTGCTCGAAAACCGCCCGCGAGGCGGACTCGGTGTAACGCTCAAATTGCCGCGCGCGCCCCATGTGACTCGGAAAAAATAGACCCCATGGAGGCGTTGGCTTGCCGTGAGGAGCAATTGATTGCGGTAACGCTGTATCTGCCAAACTGATTCGATTCACCGCCGACCTTATAGCTTCAGCCATCCCCGGCGATTGATATTATTTAGCGTTCAAGGATATAGATGTTATTCCGTTGAACCCGGTAAGGCTCTGCATCCGTTCGTGGTCTGATTCGAGTAATCGCAAGCCTTTGCTTAGCGCTTGATCAGCAGCCTCCAGGCTGGCGAATACGATGTTGGCGATACAGTCTTCGCGCAGTGCATCCCAGATGTGCTCGACTGGATTGTCCTGATGATCGTCAAATCGTGGGTGCACTATCTGGGAGCCAAATTAATAGCAAAGCAGTCAAAGTAAACTGTGATCATGGAGTTCTACAACCTCTAAATCATGACCACATCGACATCCTGGTTCTACTGGGCGGCTCTATCTGCGGTATTTGCTGCCCTCACCGCCATATTTGCCAAGATCGGAATACAAGGCGTTGACTCAGACCTCGCAACACTTATCCGCACCGCCATCATCATGGTCGTGCTTTCAGCATTCGTTTGGTACGCCGGCAAGTGGAGTAACCCGTTCACACTGTCTTCCAAGACATGGATTTTCCTTGGCTTGTCTGGTCTCGCCACGGGTGCATCCTGGGTCTGCTATTTCCGGGCACTTCAGATTGGTGACGCATCCAAGGTTGCGCCAGTCGATAAGTTCAGTTTGGTTCTGGTTGCCATATTTGCATTTGTGTTTCTGGGTGAACGGCCTGCCGCCCGGGATTGGTTAGGCATTGCGATGGTGGCAGGCGGTGTGCTGGTGCTTGCATTCAAGCGCTGAGATAAAGCGCTTCATGTCAAAGAATTTCGGATGGCGGCATGACAGTCGTTTCCAGGAACGACCGCCGCACGACCTTGAGTTCTTTGTCCAACTCGAAAACAATCGGCACTGCGTTGGGGATCTCCAGGCGAACGATGTCGCTGTCCGCGATATATTCGATGAGTTTCATCAACGCCCGCAGGCTGTTGCCGTGCGCGGTCACCGCCACCCGCTTGCCCGAACGCAAAGCGTCCGCAATCGAGTGCTCCCACGCTGGCCGCACCCGATCCACGACTTGCGCCAGTGACTCGCCCTGCGGGATGTCACCGGGCTGCAGGTGCGCGTAACGTTCATCGATGACGCAATAGCCAGCGCCGTCGCCTGGTCCCAAAGGCGGTGGCACGTCGAAGGACCGACGCCATCGTTGCACTGCGTCGGCGCCATAGATGTCGATTGCCGCGGCCTTGCTGAGTCCTGTCAGGGCACCATAGTGGCGTTCATTAAGCCGCCAGTCCAACACCGTCGGCACCCAGACCCGCCCCATACCTTCCAGCAAGGCCCACTGCGAGCGGATGCAGCGGCTGAGCAATGACGTAAACGCCAGGTCCACCGCCAGGCCTTCGTGCCGCAGCAAAACCCCGGCGTCGTGCATGTGCGCACGACCGCGCTCCGTCAGGCCGACATCGGCCCAGCCGGTGAATCGATTGTCGCGATTCCACTCGGACTCGCCATGGCGGATAAGAATCAGTTGGGGCATGGGTTGGCTGTCGAGGTCTGACTGTATGAGCGCCCGACTACCCGGCGGCTGACGATGCACATCAACCGAACCCACAGAACCGGCGCAACGCCAGTCGGTATTCCGGCGCAGAAGCAGCTTGATTTTGCGCAAGGCCGCTCGTTTCGTCCTTGAGCAAACGCGTGAACTCGGTCAGACGGCGCACCTGATCAGCCGACAGCAGGGTGCGCACCACCCCCTTCGGCGCAAGCAGATAGGCCTGCGCGTGGTGCTTCATGCACAGGCCGTAGCCGGCTTCAAACGCCTGCCGGTGCTTGTTGCTGAGCAGCAGTCGCAGCAGCCTGCCGGTTGCGTGCAATTCGGCGATGGCCAGCCGCTCGCAGGCTGCACATCGAGGGAGTTTCGACGTCGGGGGCCTCGGTGATTCAGACTTCTTGCGGCGCGGCCGCCGCCCCCAGTTTGCGATGCGGGCGGCGGCCCGCTCTTCCTGCGTTTCCGCCGCCCGAACGAGGACGCGCAGTTGCTGGTGCAGGTGTTCAGTCGCGACGTGCAGCGCATGGGCGACGACGGCGGTCGTCAATTGCGCGTCGCCGAGCCCCGCAATGGTCGACACATGCTCAGGACAGGTCGGAAAGAAAAGCCAATCGTCCAGATGGTAGGCGGCGGCCAGGGGAACAGCTGTCAGCCAGCGCTGGCGCGCATGTTCGACTTCCACGCAGACCGGGCAAGCGCTGGTACAGCAGATGGCCTGTTCGAGACTCTCGAAGGCCTGCAGTGTCTCGGCCAGAGGCGTGTCAGGTGTCGACGCGGCAACGGCGCGCGGCGCGGCTGCCAAGCTCAGAGCGTGCGCCAGCGCCGGCAGTTTGCCGGGATCCGCCCCACGCAGGACACCTGTGGCCAACAGATCTTCAATCGTCCGAGCGACTTGATCGAAAACGTCGCCGTAGCGCGCCAGCATTGGCATGCGCAGTTCGGGTTTGGGGCCCCGTGCCAGGACCTGGAAATGTTCAAGGCAAATAGACTCGAATCCTGCCACTTCACTGGCATCTGCTGCACTGAGATGCTGGCGCCCCAGCCGTGCAGCGTGTCGCCCTACTGCGCGGTGTTCGTAGCTGCAGGCTGGGCAGGCCCCTTGCGCCGAAAAATACACCTGCTGGAACTTTTCGTTACCAAAATGCCGCTCCAGCAGCCAGGGCAGAACGCGGGGAACCACTTCCTGGAATACCTGTGCAATCGCCCATCGTAAAGATCCGTTGGACAGCAGATGCGCTCCATGTCGAGGACAGAACCCGAGTGCATCGGCGATGCCTTCACTGGTGGCCGCAAAGTGCTGCGGATTGCCGAAGGCGCGTGTGAAATAGGCCGGCGGGCTGGCGGCTGAAGTCATGCAGACCTCGCATGTGCAATGCCATGCCGGTCCGCTTGCCAGCGCAATTGGGCTCACTCCGCGGGGTATGGAGTCATCCATTGTTGACATCGATCTCACGCCGTCGACACAGGTTTGAGGCGACCGCGTCGCGGTCGCCAACGAATGGGGCGGTCAGGGCGCTACGCTGACTTTGATTCATCACGCGCCCAGCGTTGTTGCGACAGGAACCAGGCGCATGCGGGCGAGCATCAGCGCCGACACCAGCGCCAGGATACCGGCAGCGGCGAACCCCGCGTTGGGCGAGACAAACGTCCACAGCACACCCATGGTGACGCTGGACAGGAAATCCCCCAGCCCATCCACGGCGCTCATCAGACCGAAGCCGGTTCCGTGCTGATCGTCCCTCATCAGTGTCGAAGCCAGTGCCGGTTGCGACGATTCGATAATGGCGGTGTAGATACCGGAGAGCGCGAACAGCAGCACCAATATCCACTTCTGCCCGTCGGCGAAAATGAACCCCAGACACAACAATCCGAACAGCGCAAAACCGGCACTCAGGATGAGGCGCTTGCTGGTGCGGTCGGCCAGCACACCGATGGGATAGGCCACCAGCGCATAGACGATGTTGCTGAAGGTATAGAGGCCAATGGCAAAAGCTCCGGCAGTCATGGCCCCCAGCGACGGTGTCAGCAGATCCTGAGCGCGCAGGATGAGCAAGGTCGGCGCAAAATTGGAGATGCCGAACAGGCCGATGGGCAGGAGAAATTTCCGGAAATCCGGGGGGAGTGCTTTCAGGCTGGTCCACGGGTGGCTTTCATTCGTTTGACGGGGCCGCTCCTTCACCAGATAAACAATGGCCAGCACCGCGCACACACCCGGGATCAGCGACACCACGAAAATGGTGCGCAACGACACATGCGCCACCAGCAGCGCGGCGGTGAGCGGCCCGAGAATGGCGCCGAGTGTGTCCAGCGTGCGGTGAAACGCAAACGCGCGCCCTATGGTGGCCGGCGTGGTGGATTCGGTCAGCAGCGCATCGCGCACCGGCGAACGGATGGACCAGCCGATCCAGCCTACTGTGCGTCCGAACAGCACATGCCACCAACTCGTAGCGAGGGCAAACGTGGCTTTGCTGGCGGCAGTGATGGCATAACCCAGAACCGCCAGTCCTTTGCGTTTGCCGATGCGGTCGCTATACCAACCGGACCAAATCTGAAACAGGGTCGAGATGCCATCGGCCACGCCCTCAATCACGCCCAGCGCGAACGCGGGTGCGCCCAGCACGGAAGAAAGAAACAGCGGCAGAACGGCGGTCGCCATCTCGTGGTTCCAGTCGCTGAACAGACTCGCCAGCCCCATGCCCAGAATGTTGCGGTTCATCCAGCCTTTGGGTGCGGGGTCCTTTTCATCCTGGTTGGTGGTCATGCGATTTCCTTTCACAAGAAGATCATCTATTTCGCAACCGGCAAACCATGTCCGGGAACGGGCGCTTGCTGCATCTGGTTTGAGCCTGGCAGGCAGCGGCTAACAATCGCTCTCACCAGCAACACCACGGGGAGCGCTGTCAGCCAACTCGCCAGCACATCGGCAGGGAAATGGGCGCCTACGCTGATACGGGAAATCCCCACCCACAGGACGAAAGCGACGAGGACGGGGCGAGCCTTTCCCGCGACCGGCCAGAAGCTCGCTCCCACCAGCATGGCGAACGAAGCATGGCCGCTCGGCAGGCTGTGATGGAACTCCGGCTCGCCGAGTATGTGCAGGCTCCCCGGCTCCAGGGTGAGGGGCGGTCGTGGAAAATCGAGAAAGGGTTTTATCCACATGAGGAAAGCGCCGTCAGCGACATAGCCCAGGCTGAACACCGCAAACGCTCCCAGCCAGAAAAGCCCAAGCTGCTGACCGGGGAGGCGGTCATGGCGCAAGGCGCGTCCGACGACGAGGAGCGCGACAACGAACGCCGCCGCGAGATAGAACGGAAAAAGGACATGGCTGCCGATTCGCGTACCCAGCAGCATGAAGCCGTCGAGGTAATCTCCCCTCACATTGTTGATAACATGGAACAGCCAAACGTTGGCACCGCCCCAGTCATAGAGAATTTCCTTGAGCATTTGCTTCCTCCATAAGAATTCACATTTGTAGCGTAGCGACCAACCGTTGCAGATAGAGCAGCAACCCCAGCGCCGCGTCGATGTCGGGCACCACCATCTTTACCGTGGGGGAAATGCGGCGACCCGTCTTCAGGGACATCATCACATCTGGCCCTCGGCTGTTCCATCCGCAAAAATCTTCTTGTACAAATCTTCGCCAAAGCTGGTCGCCAAGGGCGCGCCCTCGACCAGCTTGAAGGTCCTGGTCCCATCGGGCTGCCGGTCGGCGCGCAGGAACATCGCGTCGCCCCGGTTCATGTCGTGGACGCTGCGCGCGAAGTCGAACATGTGCGTCACAAAGAAGACCTTGATGCGCTTGTCCAGCAAGGCCCGCACGATCTGTCGGGCGATCTCCGAGCCTTCCCGCTCGTTCGTTGCGGCAAAGGATTCGTTGAACAGCACCAGCGCGTCCGGCCTCAGGTGGTCCACGATCTGGCTCATCCGGTCGAGCTCTTCGTCAAGTTTGCCGCTCTTTAAGGTCTTGTCCTCTTCCCGCTTGAAGTGGGTCCACAGCCCGCTGCAGACGCCGGCCGCGAACGCGTCTGCGCCCACGAACATGCCGCACTGCATCATCAATTGCGCCAGGCCGATGCTGCGCAGGAAGCTCGACTTTCCGCCCTGGTTCGCGCCCGTGATGATCACCAGGCTCTTGCCATCCGCATTCACGGAATTGCCGACCACCGGTTGCGCCATGCTGAGCGTGAGGCAGACGTCGTACAGCCCGTGGAACGAATGCCTGCGTTCGTGCGCCGCGCAGGGAATCGGGAAGGCCACGGGCTCGCCCTTGCGTTCCAGCCTCGCGTGCAGGTTCAAGCAGCCAACGTAAAAGCCCAGCTCGGTTCGCAACATCTCGAAAAAACTCAGAATGTGATCGGCCGACTGGGCGAGCGCGTTGGCCGCCAAATGGATCCCCCGGTCCCGCAACTCCGACAGCGCCCGTGCGCCATTGTCGTCGCGATCAGGGATGCTAAAGCTGTAGGCTGGCGGCCCCTTGGTCAGTAGCCGCCCGAGCCAGTTTCGCTTGTCCTGATTGGGCTTGCGCAGCACATAGTTGGCACCCGCGTTGCCGCGACCAAGTTCGGCGCTGACCAGCACACCCTGGGTGAATTTCAACTCGGTCAGGTGATCCTGGATGCGGGCGAGGTAGTCGTCGCCGAGTTCCTTCTGGAGCATCGCGAACAAGGTTCTGAAACCTTCCGAATCGAAGCTGGCCGCCTGCGCTTCGGCCAGGTCCCTCAGTGTTCTGAGGAAGCCCGCATATATCTGCAGGAACCCGATCGAGCCGCTCAGGATCGCCCCGGGATAGTGGCTAAGGAAGCCGCCTCCCCAGTAGCCCTTTCGCTGACTCTCGATTGCCGCTACCGCCACTTCATAGAGCTTCCTCACCACCTCCGGGTTATTCAGGCAGTCCTTGACGATGGCCTGCCGGTACAGAATCGTGTCGATGTCGTTGTGCAGGCCCAATAGAACGGCCTTGTGCGCCACGTCGAGCAGGAATTCGTCATCGCCCGCCATGGCGCGCAGCAGCGTGTTCAGTTCCAGATCCTGCACCAGCGCTTGCGCGTTGCATGGCAAGTCCTGTTTCGGATCGAAGTCCCGATCCCGGTACATCAGGAGCGCCTTCATGTCTGGATCCGCTCCTGCAACTGCGGGTAAGTCAGCCGGTATTTCTCGGCGATCGCCAGGGCGTATGACAGGCCATCCGCCGGCCTGCGCTCCACCTTGAAGGTTCGAGTCGCCGGATGATTCGGATCGACCGTGCTGACGAGACTGACCGTCTTGTCATCGAAGTTGGCCAGTTCGTCCAGAAAGCTGACGCAGACGCATAGCAGGTCGAGCTGCGAAATCCTGGCCATGACCTTGCGCCCCAGAGCCACCGCGTCCTGCAGTGAGGTAGAAGAGAATATCTCGTTCATGATGACAACGCTGCGCGGCGTGGCCTGGTCCAGGATATTGTGGATGCGACTCAGATCGTTCTGCAGCTTGCCCTGGAGGTTCTTGATGTCCTCCTCCCTTTCGAAGTGACACAGCAGGTGATCGAACAGAAAAAGTTGTGCCTGTGTGCCCGGCACCGGGCAACCCAGACAGGCCAGGTAATGCAGCTGGCCGAAGGTGCGGGCAAAGGTGGTCTTGCCGCCCTGGTTCGCCCCGGAGACGACGAAAATGCGCTCGCGGCCACGCAGGAAGAAGTCGTTGCGCACGACCTCGGTCTGTTCGCGCAACAGCTTGCTGGCCAATGCCAGATCAAAGGTGTCGCGGCAGTCGATCTCCTTGCTCTGGTCCGAGACCCGCGGGTAGCAGAAGGCCAGCCCGGCCTGCTCGAAGCCTTCGACGAATTCCAGGTAGGCCACGTAAAACTGGATTTCGCGATCGAACGCGGCGATCTTGTCGTCGAGGTAGTTGACGTGCTCCGCGCAATAGGCATCGAGCGCGGCGAAGACCGCCGGGTTCAGCAGTGCCACCCGATCCAGTATCTGTGCCTCGACGTGGTTTAGACCGGAGGCGCTTGAAAACTTGACACGATAGTCCTTCACGGCGCCACGTTTGAACTTCTCGAAAGTGGCCTCGACAGCGGCGCTGTAGTCGATTTCGGCATCGTAGTGGCGCACGGTGACGCTCAGGCCCTTGAGATGCACGCTGTACCTGATGGCTGAAAGATCAGACGCGAGCGTTTGCGCCTGTGTCACCAAGGTGCAGTACGGTGCGGATTCAACATAGCGAGCCAGATAGTCTGTGAAGGCGCGCAGCCCGCGTGATTGCGGGTCGGCCTGGCGCAGGTCTTGCGCCAGCCTCGCGACACCCTCGCAATACCGGCTGACGGCTTCCAGGAACCAGCGTTCCTTTTCGTACCGGTAGTAGCGCTTGTTCGCCAGAACGAGTTGCTCGCGCATGGCGCGCATTTGTTGGGCGAAGGTCTTTACGACTTGCATCACACGCTTGTCCTGGAGATCGCGCATGATTTCCTGGCGGTAGGCGATCGCGTCGAGGTCGTGCAAGCGCGCCTGAAAAAACGGCGCGAGGTCGTACTCCTGACGCCCGGCCGTGATCGCATCGACGACTTGGTCCAGTTGCAGGTCATGAAAGAAGTCCGGTGCCACAGACCCCTCACCTTTGTGAAGATCATCCGGTCGTTCATAGAGGATGCTGTGGAATTGCACGGGTAGGAACCTTGGTTAGAAAATCGGTACCACGACAACGTCGCGTCCCGTTTGCATCAACATCCAATCATGTCTGAGCCTCGCCGATGCTTTCATAGATGCGCCTCTTCAGATGACGTGCAAAAAATATCCCAGAGCCGCCAGCAAACCGCCTGCGACCATGAGCGCAATGCCCCAGCAGAGCTTGCAACTTGCCGCGGTGTATCCGACTCCCGCACCGAGGCCGCCCAGGCAGCCCACGGTCACCACTATGGCGGGCCAGCCTGAGCCTGGAATGACGCTGGCAATCGCCAGCGGAACAACGGCGCCGCCGAAGGAACATAGACCAGCGACCAACGCGGAAACGGAAGATTCGCGCCATGCCTGCCGCCCCAGCTTGCCATCCGCAAGGCGTTCCCGCCGGGTCAGGTTGAGCTGATGGGCCATGTGCAGCAGTTCCTGCCGCTGGCGGGCGTATTCCGCGGTGAAAAATACGACGACGGTGGGAAAACCCGCGGCAAGGCCGATGCGCAACGCCAGGTCGCCCGTGATGCTCTCGCCGGGGCGGAGCATTTTCCCGGCAACCAGAGTGAGCGCGGTCAGCATGCCTTCCACCAGTCCGGTGATGACGAAAAACAGTCGCTCGCGGCGGATGAGATGTTTTGACATCATGTCCGTCCCCGCTTGATCTCCTCCACGATGCGCTCGCCGGCCACCAGTTGGTCGATGCTGTGCACCGCCGCGCCGGTGTGCTCGATGGCCTGCACCAGGTCGGGATACGAAATATGTTCGCCTTCGATGGTGACGTTGAAGCCCACGGTTTCGATGTCGATTTCGGTTACCGTGATATTCACCGCCTCCACACCCGCCACCTGGCAAATGGCTTCCGCCAGCTCCGTGACGGCGGGCCTGGCCACTGCCTTGTCCACATCCAGTACCAGCCTGCGTATGTTCATGCCATTCATTGTGTCAATCTCCATACATGTAGTCTCGGGTCAAGAACATCGCACCTCCCCCTGCCTTGATGTGCAAAAACTGGCGGTTCGAAATCCGGTTGTTGGCGCAGTCATAGGCTTATAACCTCAGCGTTGCAACAAGCCGCTGCGGATTGAGCAGCAAGCCCAGCGCCGTATTGATGTCAGGCACCGCCACTTTTGCCGCCAACAAGGTTGCCACCGCAGCCCCTTCGCCCTGGATCACGGCGATACCGAGAGCTGGTGCCGCGAGCATCAGGCGGTCGTTGCGGCCATTACCGATGCAGACGCAACGCGATGCATTCAGGTTTTCCACGTAATGCAGTTTGGCGGCATCCTGGGCACTTTCCGCGAGGACGACGAGTTCGCAGGGGATGCCAGCCAGGGCCTCCCGCGCCCGCCCAAAGGTGGCCGCCGTCACCACATGGATGGAAAGTGTTTCGGCCAGCCGGCACAGTGCTTCGCCGGTGCCGGGCAGCAGCAATCCGTCGCAGGCCAGCGTGCCGTTGAAGTCAGCGACCAGGTGATCGAGGCGCAGGCTTTCCGCACCGGGGAGGGTGATTTCAATCATCAGTCTTCAGCTGCACTTCAAGTGCCTCGATTTTCGTTAGCTCCAAGCCAATCGCATCGCGCCGCAACGCAGCCTCGTCCTCGCTCCGCATCCGTAGCGCCCGGCCCTTGCTGATGGCTGTTTCGATACCGGCGATGGTGGCCTCGATGCGTTCCAGCATCTCGCGACGGAAGTCGCGCACACTCTTTTTGATGCGCTCATCGAAGTCATAGCGCAAGCGGCCAGACTGCGTGTCTGCGAGTGCCGCCGCTCGTTGCCGGGCATGGCGCAAGATGATGGGATGGCCCAAGGCCCCAGGCAGCATCTGCACGAATCCATCGGTCAGCATCATCAGGGATGGCAGCACTTGCCAGAACTTGTAGGAGAAATCCGAGGGTCTCTGCCACAGGTGTTCGGCACCCACGGTCGCAAAGGGGATAGCAAAAAGTTCCGCCGAATAGCGCATCAATTCGTCGGCAGTGTTTTGGATGCTCTGCCAGAAGCGCCCACACAGGCGCTCGAAGGCCTCACCTACCGCTGGGTCCTCTTCAGCACGCCAGGCATCGAAGGCGGCGCGCACCTCGGCGATCAGCCGTTCTTCCAACCCCTTTTTCAAGGTGGCGGATCCCTGGGGACGCAGTTCGTCGTACCAGTCCTCCAGCGCGGCATGAAGGCGCGGCACAAGCGTTCTCCTGAACGCATCCAGATCAGGCTCGACCTTTTCCCTGACGAGTTTCTTCCCCTCTGCTTCGAGCAAAGCGTCGAAGTCTGACTTGGCTTGCAGGGTGTCCCGTTTCTTGATGGAGAAGGCTTGCAGGTTCGCTTCCAGTTGCGCCAGGGGCGCTGCCAGCGCTCGCAGTTCGAGTTCGATGGCAAGCTTTACCTCGGCCAGCAGCCGCAGCAGGTTCCGGCGCACGGATTCCACCCAGACTTCGCCACCTTCTTCGTGCAGAAACTGACGCAGGGCCGCGTCGAACTCCGGAAAGCGGCTGCGGGCCAGGAGTTCCGGCGTCTGCGCGGTGCACCCTTCCAGAGCAAGACGGGCTGAAACCGGAAACACCGGTACCGGCACGCCCAGCGCGTCATGCAACGCGCCAGTGGCGAAGGCGACCGACTCCGCGAGATCGGCTTCCGAGAGATAGTCGAGTTTGTTCAGCAGGCAGAACACCTTGCCCGCATAGCGGCGAATGTGGATGAGGAAATCCAGTTCCGCCCGGCTCACCGGTTGATCAACCGAGGCGACGAAAATCACGGCGTCGGCCTGCGGCAGATACTGGTAGCTGACATCGGTGTTGTGCTGATGCACCGAGCCGATGCCCGGCGTGTCAACGAGCCGGATACCGCCCTTGAGCCATTCCGCCGGATAGCTTACCGCCACCTCGTGCACGCCCTTGACGTTCTTCGGATTTCCGCGCTCAGTAACGTATTCCGGCAAGGCGTCAAGATCGACCACGCGCTCTTGCCCGTTCTCGTAAACCACCGTGACCAAGGGATGCTCGCCATATTGCAGAAGAGTGACGACGGAGGTCAGTGGCACCACGGCTGTCGGCAACAGGTTCGTGCCAAGGAACGCATTGATGACAGTGCTCTTTCCCCGCTTGAACTCCCCAGCCACTACAAGGTTGAAGGCGTGTTCGTCGAGTTTCTTGGCCAGATGAGCACAGGCTTCCTGATTCATGCCCTCCAAATTGCTCGCCTCCTTAAGGCTGGCACGCAGTTCCGTCAACTCGAGGTGGGAATCGAAATTCTTCATCAATAGTTCTGCCTCGCCGGAATCACGCCGCGCACTCCGCCCCTCGGATTGGCGCAATCGCCGTGGTAGCGTGGAATCAGATGGATATGCAGGTGCATGATGGTCTGCCCGCCAGCGTCACCGACATTGATGCCGATGTTGTAACCGTCGGGGGCAAAGCGCTCGTCGAGGAGCCGTTTGCCCTCGTCGAGCAAGGCGAAGAGCGCAACTTTCTCATCGCTCGTGACATCGAACCAGGTCGCCACATGGCGCCGTGACAGGATCAGCAAGTGTCCCGGATTGACCGGATTTTTGTCAAAACAGGCGAAGGCGAGCTCGTTCGCTATCGGGGCATCGTGATCGCAGTCGCAGAATGGGCACGCGGGCATGGTGCATTCCTTATGGCTAAACGGATTCCTGGCTCATGCCGGTAAGACGAAGCCCGGTTTGCCGATCGGCGCCAGCAGCGATACGGGCGGGGAACTGTTTCATCATCGCAGCCGGTATTCAGGCGTCGTCCATTCGTCCGAGTTGGGAGATGTCGCGCACGGCCCCCTTGTCGGCCGAGGTGGTCATCAGGGCATAGGCTTGCAGCGCGGCGGAAACGACACGTTCACGCTTGGCAGGGCGCCATGCCTGCCTGCCCTTCGCTTCCATGCTCGCGCGCCGTGCCGCCAGCGCCGACTTTTCGATAACGAGGTTGATGCTGCGGTTCGGGATGTCGATCTCGATGGTGTCACCCTCCTCGACGAGACCAATGGCGCCACCGTCGGCCGCCTCAGGTGAGACATGGCCGATGGACAGGCCGGCGGTACCGCCGGAGAAGCGACCATCGGTAAGCAGCGCACACTGCTTGCCCAGCCCCATCGACTTCAGGTAAGAGGTCGGGTAGAGCATTTCCTGCATGCCGGGGCCGCCCTTGGGGCCCTCGTAGCGAATCACCACCACGTTGCCGGCGACGATCTTGCCGGCAAGGATTCGATCCACTGCCTCCTCCTGCGATTCGCAGACGCGAGCAATGCCTTTGAACTTGAGGACGCTGTCGTCGACGCCGGCCGTCTTGACGATGCAGCCGCACTCGGCGATGTTGCCAAAGAGCACGGCCAAGCCGCCGTCCTGGGAATAAGCATGGGCCTTGTCGCGCACGCAGCCGCCGCTACGATCGAGGTCGAGTGCGACGTTGCGCCGATTCTGGGAGAAGGCGGCGAGTGAAGGCACGCCGCCCGGTGCAGCGCGGTAAAACTGATGCACTGCGCGGTCCGTGTTGCGCTTTACATCACAGCAGTCCAGTGCTTCGCCCAGTGTCGGATAGAGCACCGTCGGGCAGTGGCGGTGAATGAGGCCGGCGCGGTCAAGTTCACCGAGGATGGCCATGATGCCGCCGGCACGATGCACGTCCTCCAGATGAAAATGGGACGACGGCGCCACCTTGGCCAGACACGGCACCTTTCGCGACAAGCGGTCGATATCGGCCATGGTGAAATTCACACCCGCCTCCTGCGCGGCGGCCAGCAGGTGCAGCACGGTGTTGGTCGAACCACCCATGGCGATGTCCAGCGACATGGCATTCTCGAAGGCATTAGAACCAGCGATGGAGCGCGGCAGGACGCTGGCGTCGTCCTGTTCATACCAGCGCCTGCACAACTCGACGATGAGTCGGCCGGCCTTGACGAACAGCTTCTCGCGATCAGCATGGGTCGCCACCAGCGTACCGTTGCCCGGCAAACTGAGACCCAGTCCCTCGGTCAGGCAGTTCATCGAGTTGGCGGTGAACATGCCCGAGCAGGAGCCACAGGTCGGACAAGCCGAGCGCTCCATGGCGTTCACTTCCTCATCGCTGTTCTTGCTGTCAGCAGCCTCGATCATGGCGTCGATGAGATCAACGGCACGCATCGCACCGCGCCATTGGACCTTACCCGCCTCCATGGGTCCACCAGAGACGAAGACTGCGGGGATGTTCAGGCGCAACGCCGCCATCAGCATCCCCGGCGTGATCTTGTCGCAGTTGGAAATGCAGACCATGGCATCGGCACAGTGGGCGTTGACCATGTACTCGACCGAGTCGGCGATCAGGTCGCGACTGGGCAGCGAATAGAGCATGCCGCCATGACCCATGGCGATGCCGTCGTCGATGGCGATGGTGTTGAATTCCTTGGCCACGCCGCCAGCGGCTTCAATCTCGCGCGCCACCAGTTGGCCCATGTCCTTGAGATGGACATGGCCGGGTACGAACTGGGTGAAGGAATTGACCACAGCGATGATGGGCTTGCCGAAATCGTCATCCTTCATGCCGGTGGCACGCCACAGGGAGCGGGCACCGGCCATATTGCGGCCGTGGGTGGAAGTGCGGGAACGGTAAGCGGGCATAACGGAACTCCAAAAAGTTACTGCGATGACAGACGCAGAATAAGTAAGAAATTTTCGACTTGGTCGTCAAACCGAGCGGCCAATGGAATACTAAAGTCCAAAAATTGCGGATTTTCCAAGTTCGCGTTCAATTTCCAGCAAACGGTTGTACTTGGCGATGCGCTCAGATCGACAGGCAGAACCCGTCTTGATCTGTCCGCCACCCATGGCCACCGCGAAGTCGGCCATGAAGCTGTCTTCAGTCTCGCCAGACCGATGTGAAATCACAAAGCCCCAACCGGCCTTGCGACACAGGTGAATCGCGGCAATGGTTTCGCTCACCGTCCCGATCTGGTTGAGTTTGATCAGCGCGGCGTTGCAGGATTTTTCTGCCACACCACGGGCAATGAACCGGGTGTTGGTGACGAGGTTGTCATCGCCCACAATTTGGATGCGCCCACCCAGTTCAGCGGTCATCGCTTTGAAGCCTGCCCAGTCATTCTCGGCATGACCATCTTCGATGGACACAATCGGGTATTGGTCCACCCAGCGTTTGAAAAGGGCAACCATGTCGTCTGAAGTCTTGTCGCCTTGGCCGCTACGACTGAGCCGGTAAACACCGGCCTCGTAAAAAGAACTCGCCGCCGGATCAAGCGCCATGGCAATGTCAACGCCGGGGCGGAAACCCGCCGCCTCAATGGCCTGCACGATCAGATCGCAAGCTTCGTCATTGCTCTTGAGCTGTGGTGCAAAGCCGCCTTCGTCACCCACGCTGGTGCTGTAGCCTCGCGCGGTGAGGATCTTCTTGAGGGTATGAAAGGTCTCGGCGCCGTAGCGTAGCGCCTCGGCAAAAGACTGCGCACCCACCGGGAAAATCATGAACTCCTGAAAGTCCATGCCGGAGTCAGCGTGTTTGCCGCCGTTGAGTACGTTCATCATGGGAATCGGCAGATGCACCGCGCCCACGCCGCCGAGATACCGGTACAGCGGCAGGTTGCAGGACTGCGCCGCCGCACGGGCCAGGGCTTGTGAGACACCCAGGATGGCATTGGCACCCAACTCGGCCTTGTTGGGCGAGCCATCCAATTCGATCATGGCCAGGTCAAGCTCCGCCTGGGCGCGTGGGTCGCGCCCCTTCAACAGGGGAGCAATGCGTTGATTGACGTTACCCACCGCCTTGAGCACACCTTTGCCGCCGTAGCGCCTGGCATCGCCATCGCGCAGTTCAACGGCTTCATTCTCGCCAGTGGACGCACCCGAAGGCACAGATGCCGTGCCCGTGATGCCATTGTCCAGGTGGACGTTGACGCGCACGGTCGGATTGCCGCGCGAGTCGAGGATTTCGAGTGCGTCGATACTGTGGATGCATGGGTTCATGGTGGTTCCGTTAGAGATTGAGAAAGATCAGGTGATTCAAATGGCCCTGCGCAACAGATAGCCCAGCGCGAGGGATGAGGCCAGAAAAACAGCAAAGGCAAACGTCGCCGCTGTCAGTGATTCCCGCCATATTCGTCGCGCCGGAAATTGCTGGCGACGGTAAGCTTCGTAAACGATGACGAAGGCCAACATGGCGGCAAAGAGACCAAAGCCAAAGCCGAGCACCAGGGACAGCTGGAAACTCATGGTTTGTGAACTCCGTGCTCCTTTTGACGACGAAACTGGACTGCCCGCGGATTGAGCCGCATCAGCACGTCGAGCAAGAGAAGGGCGTTGTAATGACTTTCCAACGTCGCAAGCGAACCCGGCACATCGGCAAAGGCACCATCGCCTCGCTGCGCGGCAAAGACGATGGAGACGATGACATTGCCGTGTTTGACCGGTAAATCCAGGCGTGCGCAGCACTGAACACCTGCCAGAATAATGTCCAGTCGGCAGTATCTTGAGTCCAGCGTGTTGTTGAAACCCAGGTACGGTGACTGCGACGCATCGACGAAACGCCGGGTCTCATCGGTGTCGTCGGGCGCGCCCAAAAGCGCCAACAATTCCAGGGCAAGCGCAGTGTCCTGAAGATTGGGCTTGCTCCCGTAGCCGTTGTGACGTAACCCGTGCAGCCAGGTGACGACTTCTGGCGCGCTTTCGATGCCCGCAAATGCGGCCTTCAGCCGGGCCATTCTGAGCAAGCCTTTCAGAGATGACAACTGCGCGTCTTCCTGCTTAGGCGGTAATAGGGAAAGGGTGACGATGCGTTGGCGGGTCTGCCGGTCCGGGGTCCAAGTGGAGTCAAGCAGTTGCTTTGAAAAAATCCAATCGTGCAAGGCATTGTGGTAAAGCGAAGCGGCGTTGAAACTATCCAGCCAGCCGCCGACTTCGTTCAACCTGGGGACCGCCACGTCAAGCAGCTTGAAGGCGGCCAGAGCATGCCAGGTGTCACTCAGGTTCGGTTCTTCCAGATACACATTGCGGTAAACGCAAAACCCGCCCTCCTGGCATTGACGACCGGCAATGTACTGCGCGGCGCGCGCCAGTGGGTCGCTCAAGTCTACCCGCGACATTCGTGGTTCCCCGGTCGCGCCAAACGCAAGGGTGTCGATGGATTCGATGTTGCATCTTTCGATTGACATGGCCGCCGGACAAGAAGACTAACGCGTCACCAACACGGCACACGTCGCATGGTGCATCACCTGCTTCGCCACCGACCCCAACAGCCAGTGAGTCATCAGGCCGTGGCCGCGGTGCCCGATGACGATGAGGTCGGCTCCCCATTCCTCTGCATGAATGACGATGCGTTCAGCCGGATGCCCGATCACTACCTCGTAATCGACTGCCAGCCCCAAGGCAGCGGTGCGGTCCTTGAGGCGCTTCAGGGCTTTGTGGAGATGCTTGCGGGAGTTGTCCAGGATAGCCTCGGTTTCCACTTCTTCGCCAAACTCCGGCGGACGCGCAACGGCCAGCACGCGCAAGGCGGCGCCATATTTGCCAGCAAGGTCGAGCGCCAGGTCGAAGGCTTGTCCCGCTGGGGCGGAGCCGTCGTAGGCCACCAGGATTTTTTTGAACATGATTTTCTCCTTCAATCAAGAATTTGTTTTCTGCTGCGCCGCGGGCAACAGATGCCGCGGCAGGAAGAAGGCATTGGCGATCAGGGTCGGCACCACGGCGCTGCCGATGACAGTGGCCACCAGAGCCGAATACTGCGCCTCGTCGATCAGATGGTGCGACAGTCCGAACAGCGCCGAGATCGTGCCAAAGGTCAGGCCGGTGGACATCAGCAATGTGGTGTACATGCCTTCCTGCTTGGGCGAACCGTAAGCCCGCGTTACCGGATAGACCCCCGCCACTTTCGTCGCCATCTTGACCAGCAGCAGTGCGACAAATGCCAACGGTGCCGCGACCAGTGCGGGCAGGGAAACCAGCGACCCGGCGCGGATGAAGTAGAACGGTGTGAGCAGTCCGAAGGTAAGCGTGCGCAGTCGACGTACCAGCGCGTGATCCTTGCCCACTGTACCTGCCAGCACCATGCCGATGAGGTAAGCCGGCAGCACCGCTTCGCTATCAGCCCAGGTCGCCAATGCGCCCATGCCGAACAAGCAGGTCATGAGAAATTTCGCTTCCAGTTCCGAGGGGCGGTTGCCATAACGTTTAAAGAAGCGCGGCACAATCCAGGGCAGGACGAAGAAGACGACAACGCCGACACCAAGAAAAATCAGTGTTCTGCCGGTAAATGGCGCGAAGATCAACCCCAGTGCCACCACCGTGGCAAGGTCGGTGATGAAACAGGCCGCCAACACCGTCTTGCCGTAGTCGGTGACGTTAAGACCGAATTCCAGCATCACGGCATAGACCACCGCCACCGAGGTGGTGGACATGGCGATGCCGGCGAGCCAACTGGCTTGCCCGCTCCAGCCCAGGCCCCAGCGTGCCAGCGCCGCACAGCCCAGAAAGGGGGCGGCGAAGCTCACCAAACCGATGGCCGTGGCCTGCTTCCATTGCTTGCGAAAGACTGCCGGATCAAGTTCTGCACCGGCAAGAAAGGTCAGCAGAATGGCACCGGCACCGGAAAGAAACTTGATCCACGTGGCATCTCCAGCCAGTATTGCACTGCCCAGCAACGCGCCGATGACGAGCTGCGCGATCGTACCGACGACGATCTCCGATAGGGCCGTCGCAATCCTGAACCAGATGGAAAGCAGGGAAGCCATCAGTGCCAGCGTGAGCCACAACGCTGCTTGTGCCCAGATTTCGGTCATTGCTCAGCCTCCCCGAGAACGCCGAACTCAACCGGCGTCTTGGCGTAAAAGATGTGCACGCCCTCCTTCTTCAGATACTCGAATAATCGCTCGCACTCCTCTTCTGTGGCGGCCATGATGATTTCCTGCGGCTGGTCGGCCAATTCAAAAAAGTGCGCCGAGTGGATGCGGTGATGCTTGCCGTAACCTTCGCTGGCGGCAACAATGGTCGCGCCCCGCACACCCAGATCGCGCGCCGCCAGCATCAGCCATTCAGCCAGCGGTGTACGTCCGTGGCGTCGGTCTTGCTGCGTGAAAAAGGTGATCTGAAAGCCTTTCATACGGGTCTCCTCAAGCGTTTTTGAACAATTGCCAAGTGGCCAGACCCGCCAGGGTCATGGCCAGGGAACCGATGACATGGGTGGCAATACTCCACATGACCCAGGCCAGACGGTCATCGTTAAGCAGGCTGACCACTTCGGCGGAAAAGGTGGAAAAAGTGGTGAGCCCACCGCAGAAGCCCGTGATGATGAGCAAGCGCCATTCTGGCGCAATGTTGGGTTCCTGGGCGAAATAAGCGACCGCCAGCCCAATGATGTAACCACCGATAAGATTGGCGGCCAGCGTACCCGGCGGGAGAGAGGGAAGAATGCTGTTGAGCTTGAGGCCCAGTTGCCAGCGCAAGAGCGCACCGAGCGCAGCCCCCAGGGAAATAGCGAGAATGGGTTTCCACATCGTCCTGTCCGTTCCAGTGATTCTTCTTGGACAGGAAACGCCTACGCAACCCGTCCGGGTTCAAGCGTAGGCATCATCGGCCCCAGTCGGGGCGGTTTTGAACCGAGAAGTTCACGGAGGAATGCCATCTCACCGACCAAAAGTTTACCATGAGCACTGAACTCGCGTCCCTATTCGGCGGGCCAAGTGAGGACGAATCGATTCGAGCTCAATGGCCGCTTTGAGGCCAGTAAAAATGAATTGCCGGTGACTCTAATGGGCACCAAGCTCGTGCCCACCAGTGACCGCAACCCGGAAATCTGATGTCATTCGTGGCCAGGGCTTAAAACGAAATGGCCCTGTCGCTCTTTACAACCCAATTGGCCCAACCTTGCATCGTAGATTTTTCAACACCCTCGAAATACGGATGATCCAACGTTAGCAAAAGTTACCCGGTGTCTCAATACTGATTCGATTCGCCGCCGACCTTACAGCTTGAGCCATCCTCGGCGATTCAGTTGGTGGAGAACGACTCCCACCACAAAGCCTGCAGCCACGTTCCAGATGCAAAGCGCTGCACACACCAAGGTAATCACTCGCTCACCACGTCCCGACGGTATTGGGTTGCTACTTGCTGCCAGTTGAATTCCTGTCAAGAACAGGATGACACCGAGCACGGCGCTGGGAAATAACTGAAACAGTACATCCACAGAGTTGCTGAAGAACAAGGCAAGTGCCAACAGGATAAAACCCAAAATCACCACCGAACCACCGGTCTTGGCTCCGAATGCCATATGGCCAGCCATGCCACCGGCGCCATGGCACATCGGAACACCGCCAACTGCACCGCTGAGAATATTCATGATGCCGGTTGACACGGCAACACCGCGCTCAGTCACAGGCGAATCCGGGAAAAGCCGGTTGTTCTCGTCTTTGATGGCGACAATGGCATTGCCAAGCGTCAGCGGGATTTGCGGGAGCGCAAGCAAGACGGTGCCCACAAAAAACTGGTTCCAGGTAATGTCCATTGCCGCAAGACTGGGTAACTTGAAGGAGATCGAGGCATTGGCGATACGGGTCAGCAATTCGGGATGCTCAAAGCCGCCCACAACGGCACCAAACGCAAGCAGCACAAACATCGCGGGGATCTTTCGATTGCCCATCAACAGTACCGTTCCGCTTACACCGACGATTGCCACCAGCCAATCGGATTCCATCATCTTGATGCTCTGAAGCATGAAACCGAGTCCCAAGCCAAGGACGATGCCGATGACAACCGTCCCAGGAACGAACTTTGCGATGCGAGCCACCAGTCCGGTCAGACCCAAAACGAGCCAAACCAGACCCGAGACTGTGGCAGCAACGAACACCGCGCCAGGGGTGATGGCAGCGGCCTGCATTGCCTGGATGGACGCAACGGCGCCGATCGCCTTCATCGGTTGAACCGGGAAAGGCGTCCTGTAGTAAAGGCCGCTCACCAACATTGACATTCCGAAGGCAAACAAGACGCCAAGCGGATCGAGGTGGATCACACCGATATAAGCCACAACAAACGGAATCAGCGTTCCCAGGTCGCCAAATGCCCCGGCCCACTCCATGCGGTCATAACGATTCACGCGGCGCTGCGCGATAGCTGTTTCGCTGAGTTTGGGTTCACTATTCATAGGTTCTGCCGGGTACTTAACCGTGTGGCACAGAAAGCAAAATGATGTCTTTGTCGTCCCTCTTCAAAGCGCCTTTTTTTTCAAGATCAGATACGGTGCGATAGAGGGCTTCGTGAGTTACGCCGAGGTCGCCTGCCAGGGACTTCAATCCTGTTCCGATCGGATATTTTCCCTGCCACCCTTCGGTTTCAAGCAGGTGAATCAGGCGATCCTGCACCTTGTTGAGCGACAGCCGTTCACATTGGAGTCTTAGCCGCTTGACTTCCTTGTTCAACATGCCAATCCAGCGGCTCGCAAACGCAGGATCGCTGTCCATCGCAGCACGGACTTCGCGGATCGGAATCTGAGTGATGTCAGAGCGGTCAAGCACCTTGGCATCACAGTGATAGCGTGTTGATTGGAGACTCGCCTCTCCGATGAAGCCGTGCCTAGCACGCTGAAGAACGACCAAGCCACCTTGCGCGCCAGCACGTTCCAGGACGACTTCACCGCTTCCAATAAAAAACATGTAGCTAGGCTTGGCGCCGGTCGCAAACAAGCGCTCCCCTTTTTCATGCACCGAGGTCGTACAGAAGCTGCGCAAGCCAGTTGGCAGCAGTTCGGTCAGTTCTTTGTGAATTTGAGTAAATTTCTGATCCATGTGACATTAATCATACGGCCTGAAGAACGCTTTGATCAATACTGCTTTCAAGCCGTATCCAAAGGTGCCACATGACCAACTCCATATTTCAATTCGGACAGAAGCTCCCCGAATACGACGTTCCGGTTCTCAACGAGCGCGCCGTTCGGGCCAGCGCCGGACTTCTGTTTTTCTTCGCCATCGTTTGTTTCATGAACGCCTGGCTGATGGGTAACTTTCAGCCGACGCGGATTTTCGTGGTGACATTTCTGGTGGACTTCACCATTCGGATATTCATCAACCCGCTTTACGCACCCAGCCTGATCATCGGTCAGTGGTTCGTGCGCAAGCAGCAAGCCGAGTACGTGGGTGCGCCGCAAAAGCGCTTTGCCTGGGCGATTGGCTTCGTGCTGGCGGCGATCATGCTGTACCTGGTGGTGCTCAACAACGTCATCGGCCCGATCAACCTGATTGTTTGCTCACTTTGCCTGATCTTGCTGTTTTTCGAGACGGCCTTTGGCATTTGCATCGGCTGCAAGATTTACAACCTCTTTAACAAGGAAAAAGCTCAGCATTGCCCCGGTGGTGTGTGCGAGCTGCCACCAGGTCAAGAGTCCGGCGTGACTTTGACGCAGATTGTCATCGTGGCCTTGTTTGCGGTTGTGATTGGTGTTGTTGCGCAATGGGTTTACAGCACCGGCTTACAGAGACCCGCAATGCCGCAGGCAGCTACACCCACGGCTCCTTCAGTCCCCATCGATCCGGCAGAAGCAGAACGCTGCAAAGTCCCCGACTTTGCCAAAGCCCTGGGGCACGAAGAAAAGTGGAAGCTGCACAACAACTGCAAGTGAGCTTCTTCAAGTTTCCCCATATCCACTCGCAAAGAAAACAACATGCACTTGAATCGCCGAAACCTTTTAGCGCAACTAGCCGCCACCACCGCTTCTTTGACCCTAGGCGCAGCCTGGGCCGCTCAACCAGTCATTGAAATCATTGCATTCACACACCCGCCCGTGCAATCGGCCCTCAAGCCTCTGCGCGACTGGCTTACTAGCCAGGGCAACAAATTACGTGTCGTGGAAATCGACATGGAAAACCCGGAAGCCGAGAAACGGCTGGCAGCCGTTGGTCTGAAGGGTCATGTACCGATCCTTGTTCTGGTCAATGGTAAGTACAAACACACACGCAAAGACGGTAGCACCGTGGAATTCGTCAACTTTCCCACGGGGCCAGGTGCACCTGCAGGATTCAAAGGTGCTTGGTCTGCCGAGGATGTACAGGTGGTCATCAAGGCTCAAAAGCCCTGATTCGTTTTATGAGCCAGCCTACTGCTCCCGATGCCTTGATTCAAGCGATTGCTTTGTCGCGTCGTTTTGGAGATCGGACTGCGGTCGATCAGGTCAGCTTTGAGGTTGCTCGTGGCGAGGTATTTGGCTTTCTGGGACCCAATGGTGCCGGCAAAAGCACCACAGCACGCATGCTGACTGGTTATGTGCGCCCCACCAGCGGCCGTGCATTGATTGCCGGCCTGGACGTTTCTACGCAAAGTTCGGCCGCACGGCGTCTGATCGGTGTCGTGCCCGAAGAGGCCAACGTCTATGCCGACTTGACGGTTCTGCAAAACGTCTTGCTGATGGCCGAACTGCATGGCGTGTCCAAGACCCAACGTCTGGCAAGAGCCAACGAGTTGCTGAAAGTGTTTGGTTTGCAGGAGCGCAAGCCACAGAAGGGCCGTGAATTGTCCAAGGGGCTGCGCCAGCGTCTCATGCTTTGCATGGCACTGGTCAGTGATCCGAAGGTACTGTTCCTGGATGAACCCACCAGCGGGCTCGATGTCGCCAGTACGCACATGATCAGGGAAGTGATCCAGCGCATGAACCGGGAGCGGGGCATGACGGTGTTCATCACCACACACAACATGGAAGAAGCCGACCAGCTTTGCCACCGAGTCGCCATCATCGACAAAGGCAAGCTGGCTGCCATCGACACTCCGGTTGCCTTGCGTGGCCGAGTCTCGTCGCTGCGTTCGGTCGAAGTTCGTTTCAAGCAGACTGATGTCAAGCCACAGGACGTTTTGGCAGAACCCATTGGCAAGGTCGTCACGGCAGCGAATGGCTTTCAGGTATTCGACCCTGAGCCCGGTAGTCTTGCGCAAGAAATCGCCATCAGAGCAAAGGCGCTGAATCTTTCAATCGAGAGTCTGAATACCTTGTCACCGACGCTGGAAGAAGTCTTCATGTCAATTACCGGAGGTGTAGATGGCGGCCATTGAACTCACAAATGAAGCCGGATATGCCGCATTTCTTCGGCAAGCGCATTGCGCCTGGGTCATTGCGAAGAAGAACGCCCGCGTCTATTACCTGAAAGGTCCGGTGGTGACCTTTGGCATCGTCTTTCCGCTGTTCTTCTATCTGTCTTTCGCTGCCGGACACAATGCGCCGGTTGAGCTCATGGTGCCAGGCATCGCCGCCATGGCGCTGTTCTTCACGGCCTCGGCAGTTGGCCCGCTGGTAACGCCTTGGGAGCGCCAGGCACGCACTTTCGAGCGCCTGGTGACATCGCCGGCTTCGTTGTCGGCCATTATTGCGGGCGACGTCGGTTCGGGCGCCATCTTCGGGGCCTTGCTGGCTTTGCTGCCGCTGGTCGCCGCACTGGTGCTGACCAGCGCTGAGCTCAGCGCCCTGTTCCCCCTGTTGGCAGGCTGGCTGCTCGGTGCCATTGCGTTTTCTTCCCTGGGTGTATTGATGGCGGCGCCGGCGACCGACACGCCTTCACAGGTCATGATGCTGTCGAATCTTGTGCGACTGCCATTGATCTTTGTCAGTGGTGTCTTCGTGCCCCATGCGCAAATGCCCAAGTGGGGGCAATGGCTGTCTCCGGTGTCGCCCTTGTCGTATTGCGCCGACCTGATCCGGGTCGGTTTCGGCGGTGTCGCGTACTTTTCTGTGATGGTCGATGTCTTGGCACTGGCTGGGTTTTGCGCCGCGTTCATGGTGGCAGCCCATTTCTTTCATCGCCGCACTCGCGATCGATTGTCTTAACTGAAGGAGTTGTGATGAGTCTGTTAACAGCCCGAGGTCTGACCAAGACCTATCGCATGGGAGAGGTCGAAGTGCAGGCCATCAAGGGCGCCGACTTCACTATCGACTCGGCGTCATTCGTCGCGTTCGTCGGCCCTTCAGGAAGTGGCAAAAGCACGTTGCTCAACATGATTGGCTGCCTTGATCATCCGACGTCGGGGACGATCACTGTGCTGGACACCGACATTACCACGCTGGACCGCAGCGCTGCTGCACGTTTCAGGGGCCTCAACATCGGTTTCGTTTTCCAGGACTTCAACTTGGTGCCGGTCCTCACCGCCTACGAGAACATCGAGTACCCGCTGATCATGGTGCAGAAGTGGCCCGCAGAGAAACGGCGCGAGCAAGTGACTCGGATGCTGAAGGCGGTTGGCATGGAAGATCAAGCCGATAAACGTCCTGATCAACTCTCTGGTGGCCAGAAACAGCGTGTCGCCGTTGCCCGAGCTCTGGTCAGTAATGCCAAACTGGTTCTGGCAGATGAACCCACGGCCAATCTTGACCACGACACGGCTTACCGGATCATCAATCTGATGAAAAAGATGCGCGACGAAACCGGCACCACGTTCGTCTTTTCTACGCACGACCCGAAGATCATGTCGGAAGCGGAAGTGACCTTCACCCTGGAGGACGGTCGAGTCCTGCCCGCAAGCCATAAGAAGGAGGCGTCCCATGTTTGACATTTTCAAAATTGCTGTGCGCAACCTGTCGCGCTATCGGCGTCGCACGATACTGACCTTCATTCTGATCGTCATCGGCATGGTGGCGGTATTGCTGTTCATGTCGGTCACGGGGTCGTTCAAATCGATGATGGTCGGCCAGATCACCGATTCGGTGCTTGGGCACCTGGAAGTGCATCGCAAGGGCTACGTCGCCTCGATCGACAACCTGCCATTGAATCTCAACCTGAAACCGCAGGCAATGACCAAGGTGGAGTCTGCACTACATCAAATTGCCGCCGTACAGACCTGGTCACCGCGCGTGAAGTTTGGCGGCATGTACAGCAACTTTGTTGAAACCACCGCCATCCGGATCAATGGCGTTGACCCGGAGCGTGAGGCTGCCACCGTGCCGCTGCTGCCAAGCCGTATCAGCGAAGGTCGCAAGGATGGCGCGCTGGTGGCAAAAGGGGAGATTCTGATCCCGGCACTTTTGGCTCGTGGTATGAAGAGCAAGGTCGGCGACACCGTGGTGCTGGTCGCGACCAACCGGGATGGCTCAGTCAATGGAAAGACCTTTGTCGTGCGTGGCGTGATCGAGAGCATCTCCGGACCGGGCGGAAGGGATGGCTACATTCATATCGACGATGCCAGGGAAATGCTGCGCATGAAGGAGGCGGAGGTTAGCGAGATTGCTATTCGGCTCAAGGATCCAGCCCAGCTAGACCGTACAGAAGCACGGTTGAAGCAAGCGCTGGAAGGAGAGGCGAACAATGACGGTAAACCAAAGCAGGAAGGTACACCAAACAAGGATGGGAAACCGATGCTGGAAGTGCATACCTGGGCCGACCTGTCGCCGTTCGCCAATCTGGCACGCATGATTGACTTGATGACGGTGTTCATCAAGGTGGTTTTGGTGTCCATCGTGCTGGTCAGTGTCATGAACGTGATGGTCATGGCGGTCTATGAGCGCATCCGTGAAATCGGCACCATTGCGGCCATCGGCACGCCACCCGGACGCATCCTGTCACTGTTTCTCAGCGAAGGTCTTTTACTTGGACTGATTGGCACCGCCATTGGCACGCTGGTCAGTCTGGCGATCATCTTTGCGCTGAATATCTGGAAGGTTCACTTTGCCTTTGGTCAGCAACAGGACTTGGTGCTGGCACCGCAGATTGGAGCCGTTCAAGTTTTGACGATTGCACTCATGGTGGTGGGCGTGGCGGTGATTGCCAGCCTGCAGCCAGCCTGGAAGGCATCACGTCTGGACCCGATCAACGCCCTGCGCCACGTCTGAACCGACCGGAGTTATTCATGAAAAAACTACTTGCTCTTTTGTGCATGGCCCTGGTTTGGCCTGCCTTCGCCGTAGACGGTACCCAGCTACTGCAAAAGGTCGATCGCAATCTCGAACCCGAGTCCTATGAGATGTATCGCAAACTGATCAATATTGAGCCCGACGGAAGCCGCAAGGAGTTCGTGCTGTACTCGGTAAAGAAGGGTCGGGACAAACTGCTGGCGCTATTTATGGAGCCCGCAAGTGACAAAGACCGCGCGACTTTACGTCTGGGCGAGAACATGTGGCTGTACATCCCGAATGTGGGCAAGCCGATACGCATCACCAGTCTGCAGTCGGTGATTGGTGGCGTCTTCAACAACGCCGACATTCTGCGGCTGGACTATGCCACCGAGTACGACGTTGAGGGCATGACCGAGGAAAAAGACAGTTACCTGCTGTCGTTGAAGGCCAAGACAGGTGACGTGGCCTATGACCGTCTGAAAATGAAAGTCGACAAGAAGACTGTGCTGCCAACGGTCATTGAATGCTACGCAGCAAGTGGCATGTTAATCAAGACGCTGACCTACAAGGACGTCAAAGACTTCGGTGGCGGCATCAAGCGTCCTGCCACGCTGGAAACCGAAAGCCCCCTGTACAAAGGTTACAAATCACTGATGCTCTACGGCCAGATCAAAACCCGCACAGTCAAAGACGAGGTGTTCACGCTGGAGTACCTGCCTCGCGCCAAAGAACTTCGGTGAAAACCAAGCGCACCGTCCTGAGCACAGTTTTGCTGGTCGCCTTGGCCGCGACGCCCATTGTTCGAGCGCAAGAGACTTTTGATGTCTCGGCTTTTGAAAAGAAGCCTTATGAGTTGACCGGCTTCCTGGAATTGCGACCGGAAAGCCAATCGCTCAGACGTGATTCAGCGGGCTACCAATTGCAGTACCGAGGCGATTCACGTTCATCTCTTGATCGGCTTAGCGCTGCGGCTGAAGTTTCCGGCATCGTGCGCCACGACACCTTGAGCTTCAACTTCACGGGTCATGCCAGTGCGGTGAATGACCCTGTGGCAACGTACAGCGATGCCCGTATGTACGAGGCTTACGCAAACTGGCAGCCAGAGGAAACTGGCCTTGTCCAAATAGGCAAACGGGCCTTGCGCTGGGGCACAGGTTACGCCTGGAGTCCGGTTGCCTTCCTGGAGCGCACAAAGGATCCCAACGATCCGGAACTGGCTCGCGAGGGCTTCATGATGGCCATCGGCTCGGTGGTGCGCAGCTTCGATGGTCCATTGCAGACCCTGACCCTGACTGCTGTAGCGGTACCAACCAGCTCGGATATCAACGCCGATTTCGGGGCACCAGGGCACACCAACCCGGCGCTCAAGTTCTATGGCTTGCTCTTCGACACGGATGTGGACTTGATCTATGCAGCGCCTGGCAGTCGGGGACCTCGCCTTGGATTCGACTTTTCACGCAATCTGGGCAGCAATCTGGAGATCCACGGCGAATGGGCTCGTTCTTCAGATGCGACTCATTTGGTGTTGACACCTGACAACGGACTGGCGATTCAGACCCGCACTTATGACAGCTACCTGCTTGGCCTTCGTTACCTGACCGAACGGGATACCACAATCATCCTTGAGCGCTACCGCAACGGCAACGGCTACTCTGCGCAAGAACTGTCGCAGTTTTACGAGCTCGTTGACGCTTCGGCTGGCAATGCGGCCCTGGTCCAGCCCGCCGCTCGCGCTGCTTCGCAGGGCTACATGCAGCCGAATGTGGGGCAGAATTATCTTTACTTGAAGGTCAGCCAGAAGGAACCGTTCGATATACTGGATTTCACGCCCTCCTTTACGCTGATTGCGAACGCCGACGATCACAGTTTTTCACTGGTACCGGAAGCGTTGTATGCTGGCTTCAAGAACCTGGAGCTTCGTCTCCGACTGGCGCTCAACCATGGCAATGCTTCGACTGATTTTGGTGAGAAAGCTGTGCAATCACGAATCGAACTGCGCGCCAGGTATTTCTTTTGATAATGCTTCATTGAAATGGCCAACCCAGTGGAATTGCAACCGACTGATCCCCAGGGGGACAACAAGCAATTGCGCGAACTCGCAAGTGTTTGCCCGAACTGCGGTACGCCGGTCCATGGCAATTTTTGTTCCGGGTGTGGCCAGGAAACTGACGTGGGGCCACGAACCGTGGCCGAGTTCTTTAACGGGCTGAAAGCCCAATACCTGAACCCGCAGGGGCTGCTGTGGCAAACGCTGTGGAGGCTATTCTTCTCTCCAGGTGCACTGACGGAGGCCTATGTGGCAGGGCGGCGTGCTCGCTATTTGCGGCCATTGCAACTCTATCTGATGGCCAGCGTCGTCGTCTTCGCGATGGTTCAGATTTTTGGCCTGAATCTTGAATTGCGATTGTTTGGCGAACAGGGAATTCATTTTTTGAGAAGTTCTCGGATGGTCTCGGCTGATGAAAGCCACCCACATGGCATCGGCCTTAATCCGGTACAAATAGTCCTGGATCATTCGGATGCACCTGGTGTACAGCGTTTCCGAGCCCTGTCACCTGAAGATCGTTTCTCTTTCCTGCGAGCACACCGGGCTCAATATGTCTCCTACTTTGTATTGTTTTTAGTTCCACTTTTGGCCTTGACTCTTGGACTTTTTTACCGTGGTCGACGGCGGCGTTACGCGGAACATCTGGTTTTTGGATTGCACAGCCAAACCTTTTTTCTTTTTATGCTGCTGGCTGAAGCAAAGCTGCCCGCCATGCTCGCCGATGCAATGTCATTTTGGGTGCTCGCATATTTCACCATGGCACTGAAACGTGTTTATGGTGGAACGTGGATCGAAACCATGGTGAGAGGTTCGGCCATATTTGGTCTGTACTTTGCCATCATCTCGGTAATGAATCTCTTGCTGGTCTTTTTCCTTCTGGCTTTCTAGCGAGAAGTGCTTGGAGATGTCTCAGTTGGAAATGCAAATTCAGCTTTGGAGAATGGACGCGCAATTTCACCGCATGCCAGTGATGTTCAGTGACAACTATGCACAGGCTGGCGTCAACGCAGCGGCAAAGAAGAAATAGTTTGCGCAAAAGTCTCCTGAGTCAGGGAGGCGGCGCGATCTTCGTCAGGCACTGGCCTGGTGACTTGCCGACGCCGCGTTGCCCCTTCGGTGCATATTCGGCAGACGCCTGAACAATGCCGAATATGTCTGGGGGAAGCTGGCTTCCACGCCATCCAGACCGTCGATTTGCAAAGCGCTTGCCTATTTAATTTTGGACTGATGCAGCTTTGGCAATTTCAATCTTTGCCTTCGCCTTCAAGTCGTCCACCAGCTTCTTCACGTTCTGTTGCTCTACTTGCCGTTGCAACGTGGGTTTGAGCTGGTCAAACGCAGGGAACTGCTTTTGACGAGAGTCCTCAAGAAAGATCACGTGATAGCCGGATTGGGATTTCACCGGCTCATTGGTAAGTTGGCCCTTTGCCAGTTTTGAAACCGCAGCACCAAACTCTGGAGGCATGTTGCGCGGGTCGAACCAGCCCAGGTCACCGCCATTGTCCTTGGAGGCAAGATCCTTGGACTTTTCCTTGGCGAGAGTTTCAAATGCCTTGGGGTTCCTTTTCAGCTTGGCGATGATGTCTTTGGCATCGGCTTCATTTCCGACCAGGATGTGGCGCGCCTTGTATTCGCTGCCAGTCATCTGGGCCTTGACCTTTTCATACTCGGCTTTCACCATGTCATCGCTGGCAGGGTTGTTCTTGACATAGTTCTGCACGAAAGCTTTTGCCAAAATGGCTTTCTGGGCCAATTCAACTTGGTCAGCCACTTCGGGGGTCTTGTCTAATCCAATCTTGGCGCCCTCCTGTGCGAGGATGAATTGCGTCGCCAGCTGATCAATGACTCCATCGCGCAACTCGGGATTGCCTGGCTGTCCGTGCTGCGCCTTCTGCTTTACCACCAGGTCTACGAGGCTCGCGTTGATGGGGCTGCCATTCACGGTAGCTGCGACAGCCGTATTGGCTGCCGGGCTAGCCTTTGGGGTGTCAGCGGAATTGCATCCAAACAGAGTTAATAAGGATGCTGTAACGGCTATCAGGATTCCAGGTTTCAGTGACATTTTTACGTTCCCCTACGGAGCTGCATCAAGTGGCCCTACAAATAAAACCCCCCGGGATTGCCGGGGGGGTGCGTACCGATCAGAGCTTACGGAGCTGCTGTACTGCCAGCATAACAGGTGCTGGTCCAGAAAGGATCTAGCCGGTGCTCGCTGAAAGGCCAGAAACTCGGCCAGATAGTGGACGTATCAGGGCAGACCACCGCTGGCTTGACCCAATCAGTATGGCACTTGCCACCACATGAATTGGGCATGTAACCAAACAAATCATATTTGACAGTATTCGACGGTCCGAACATCTGCGCGTAGTATCCAGATTGGAATGTGGGGCCACCGCGGACCATGGCATTGGCTTGCCATGGCCAGATCACATCAAAACCATGATTCGACTGGTCTCCCTCGATGATCGTTTTATTCCCCTTGGCATCAACACCCGTGACGTAACCGCCCGATTTGGCCACTTTAGCCATGTGACAAGAGGTACACCTGCCAGCAGGCCGAGCCTCGTTAGTCGGTTGATAAGGAGCGGGCATGCCAGCTTTGTCAAACATGTGCTTGCCGACGGTGTTGGCTATCAGCACCGAAGACGTGGCAATCTCTTCTCCGCTAGGAGCAAGAGCGACCCCGTTCTTTGTCACCGTTCCGCCGGATCCGACATGCAGATTGGCCACATCGTTTTTCGAGATGCTATCGAACGGACCCGCTTCAGTGATATTGCCCTGCGGACCTCCAGCGGCGTGGCAGGTCAAGCATGAAACATTGTTTCTGTAATCGGCATTCGTAAAGTTGTACTTGTCGTTTGTGGCGGATGCGACTGCAGGCGAGGACAAATAAAGCGAATGCTGGTTATGGCAATCTTGACAGGTCGTCTGATAGTACTCATTGCTGACATGCTTCGATTGACTCAGCATGAGGTACTGCTGGCGATGTGCCTGCCCGTAAAGTCTCCCTCCAGTCGCGACCGGATCCCAGAACGCTTCGTCATCCACATCCTTTTCTGACCAGTTACCATAGAAATCACTGACTTGATACACGCCGGCAACAAAGTCTCCACCGCCAAGTTTTGAGGCGTTGTCCGAGTTCCAGGCAAACTCAAATCCATAATCCTGAACCGGCTTGGCGTTTTGCGCATCGTCATAAGCATGGCATTTGGCGCATACCTGCCTTTGTGCCTCGGCTGTCATGTACTTTGGATTGATGATGTTGTTGCCCTTTCCGCCGCCGCTTTGTGCATGAGTAGCCGCTGGGCCATGGCATTGTTCGCAGGTGATGTTCTCATCAATGAAACTGTAGCTTTTCACTGCAGCATAGGTGAACTTGCTGTTGTTTGGCGCTCCATCCCGACCGAAGGGGATGATCGCAGTGACCGTATCCCATTCCAGCTTCAAACCGACGTTATGGCAGCCAGCGCAGGCATGACTGAAAGTACGTGACCGCTGCGTCCAGGATTCGCCCGGAAACTTCTGCTCGGTCGGGTGGTAGCCGTTCATCTTGTAGCCCCCATTGACCCGATCGCCCGATTCCAGGAATTGAATCGGCAGGGTAAGACTATCCAGTTCTTTGCCTTTGGAATAGTTCCAGGAATCAGCTGATTTGATATCGCTCAGCCTTCCCTGGAAACGCTGCTTGAACACGCCCATATTGGCATGGAGATTTCCAGAACCATCCTTGTCGCCTTGACCACCATAAATCACGTCGATGTGGGTCAACGGCACCGCCGGGGTAGTCTTGCCGTCATAGAAAGTACCGTCGGCGCAGCTAAAGGGCGACCCGCCGAATTTTTGGACGTACTCGTCATTGACGTACGTGACTCCCTGAACTGTTGAGCCCTTGAGGTTGCAGAGATAGACTTTGACCTGTCCATCGGCATATTTGGTGGTTCCGCCGGCGGCGCAGGTTCCTGAAGCCGGGGCGCCGTAGATGCAAGGATCATTGACGTCATAGTTTGGGTTGGTCGCGCCTACGCCGGGCCAAGCCGGTGCGACGATATCGCCAGAGTCCTGCGGCAGCATTTTGGTGTAGGTTTTTGAGAGACGTACCACACTGTACTTAACGCCTGCCAGAGTGTTAACTCCTGGGTCGAAGGCGGCATTTGCGCTAAGCGTGACGCTGGTATCGCTAGTCACGGCACTAACCGTGCCAATCTTTTGCCACACCAGACCGGCAGGCGTATAGCCAATGGCATCGCCGGCCTGCAATGCGGACAGAAACTGTGTCGAGACACCGGTGATAACGTTTGACGCGTTACTGGCGGAGATAGTCCCTGCTAACGGAACCATGACCGTTCGCGGGGCTGTAAGAGTTGCATTGAGCATTCTGGCAAAAGCACCTGCGTTTGCCGGGCCGGTAAGGGACGGCGTCCTGGCTACCCGAGTCAGGGATCGATTGTGTGCCGAGGCGTGCATATCGGACTGTTGCTGCGTGTGGCAGTAGCTGCACAACACATCTCCACCCAGGTATTGGGCAGTATCGTCTGGTCGGGCCGACATCATCATCGATACGCCAGCGACGGGGCCGTCAGCCTTTACAAAAACGGCGGCTTTTGTATCGGTATCAAGATAAGCGTTGCTCGGCGCTTTGGCATAAAGAAAAACAGGACCGGGTTTGAGTCCGTTGAAAGTAAAAGCACCATTCGCATCGGTAGTGGCCAAAATACTGGCACCCACGACGCTGACTTGGACGCCTTGCAAGGCCTTGGCTTTGGTGTCGGTCACCGTACCGGAAACCGTGCCGGGTCCTGCGGCGGGTGTGGTGGGCGTCGTGGGTGTTGTCGGCGTGGTGGGCGCCGGGGGTGGCGAATCGCTCCCTCCACCGCAACCTTGCAACAGGAACACGGTGGCCGTGAGCGTCGTCGCTAAAAGCGACAACTTTCTCCACTTGCTGCTTTGCGTATGCATGCCAAACTCCTTGTTTGATAATAAAAACTTTTGATGCTTCGACTTCCAGGCCAACGGTTCGGCCACACAGAACAGCACCGACGTATTGCTACTTCGACGTATCTGAGTGCAAGCCCCGTGCCAGCTTTACACTTCTATACAAATCAATGGGTTGGAGAATTTGACGATCAAAACGCCGTGCGTCAGGATGTGCTGTTTGCATGACAGGTGTCATGTCCAGGTGTCACATTTCAAAGCGACAAAGCAATGGATGTGTTTCCCGTCAGGCGAGTCGCCCTGAATCAATCGCTACTGCTGAATGACCGGTGTCATTGCTGAGGACTGATGCCAAGTCGCCTGAGATTGGCGTATAGATTCTGGCGTGCAATCCCAGACAATCGGGATGCCTCCGAAATATTGCCCCCGGTGGTCTTGAGCAATTGCGAAAAATACTCGCGCTCAAAATTGTCACGCGCCTCTTGCAAGGGAAGTGGTTGGGCAGCTTCAGCGCTCGCAACCTCGGACACTGCCCTGCGCCCGATGCCCAGGTCGGCAGACGTGATGGAGCCGGCCCTATGGGTGATCACGGCACGCTCTACCGCATGTTTCAACTCGCGCACATTGCCCGGCCAAGCAAACGATTCGAGGTCTGTAATGGCCGACGGTGCGAATGGCCCCGCACTTTTGTCGAACTTGCGATTGAAGTGGTCCAGATAGAACAAAGCCAGCGGCAGGATGTCTTCGCGTCGGCTGCGTAGATTTGGCGCTTGCAGAACCACCACCTTGATGCGGTAAAACAGATCAGGGCGAAAACGTCCGGCCTTCACTTCAGCTTCCAGATGCTTGTTGGTGGAACAAATCAACCGGAAGTCGCTCGACCGCTGTGCGGTGCTGCCGAGTCTTGAAAATGTTTGCTCCTGCAAAACACGAAGCAGACTCACCTGGAGCTTTGGACTCATATCTGTGATTTCGTCAAGCAACAGCGTGCCGCCATCGGCCGCCTCGATATAGCCTGGCGTCGCCTTTGCGGCCCCGGTGAATGCACCTTTTTCGTAACCGAATAGCGTCGCTTCCAGCAGTGACTCGGACAATGCTCCGCAGTTGATTTCCAACATCGGCTTCTTAGCGCGGCGACTAAGCGCATGAATTTGTTTGGCGATCAACTCCTTGCCGGTACCGCTTTCACCTTCGATCAACACGGTTGCATCCAACGGTGCGACCTGGCGCACTTGTGCCAGTTGCTTCTCCATCAATGCAGAGCGACCAATGAGCAGTGGATTTACGGGGGTCGACCCCAAGGTTTCCCGCAAATCGGCAATTTCACGGTAGGCGGAATCCATCTCCAAGGCCTTGCCAATGACCGCATCAAGTTCCTCCAGACTCTCGAACGGCTTGGTCCGGTAGTCAAACAAGCCATCCTGAACTGCGCGTACGGCGTCACGCACTTCGGCAAAACCAGTGATGAGAATCGCCATCTGGCGAGGTCGCTCACGTCGGACCTCAGCGAACAGATCCAGGCCGTTGCCGTCGGGGAGACGTTGATCGAGAATGAGCAAGTTGTAATCATTGGCGCGAAGCAACTGGCGGGCTGTGGACAGATCGACAGCAGTTTGCAGTTCCACCTTGTCATCGCTCAACAAGTCGATGAACAGGCGCCGCGTGAATGGGTCATCGTCAACAACCAATATCTTAGGCTTCATTGGCATCCCGCAGGTCAGGCAGCCAGATCGAAAAACAGGCGCCACCACCGGGTCCATTGTCGGCGCGGATCAGCCCTCCATGCATCAAGACGATGTGTTGTGCAACTGACAGTCCAAGCCCGGTGCCATCTTCCTTGGTTGTGAAAAAGGGCTTGAAGAGTTGCTTCGCTACGATTGAATCGATGCCTGGCCCGTGATCACAGACATCAACCCTGCAACCAACCACGCCTTCTCGCGTTTCCAGAGTGATTGAAACAAGCACGGTTCCTTTGGGATCGGCTTGCGCCGCGTTGTGGATCAAGTTAAACAATGCATGGCGCATAAGTACCGGATCAACCATCAGCAAGACTTCCTGCTCCGGTGCAGTCAACGTGACTTTGTAGTGATGGCCAACGCTTTGCTGAAAAAAAGCGATGGTCTCCCTCGCCAAACCCGTCATTTCAGTGACGCGCGGTTCCGAGTGCGATATTTTTGTGAAGTTCAGCATGCGCTGCACAAAATTGCGGCAATGCTCACCCGCTTTGCGGACTTCAGAAAGCAAGTCCTTAACGCGTACTGGATTGTCAACTTGGCGCTCAGCGATCTGAGTGAGGTTGATTACACCGACAAGAGGACTGTTGAGTTGATGTGCGATCTCACTCACCATCTGCCCCATGGCCGAGAGTTTTTCGACTTGAATCATGCGCTCCTGGTCGGCGCTCAAACGGGCGAATTGCGACTCAACCTCGCGTTGCCTGAGGTAGACCGCCTGGAACAACTTGTACAGCGCGGCAAACATGATGATCCCGCCAACGCCAGTGACAAGCCACAAGAGCAGCATACCGTTCCAGATGGTATGGTTCAGCAAGTCCGGCGAGCGATACAGCGCCAGCACCAATTCTTCTTTGGCCCCGCCCTCCCATGGCTCGGCGATGGAAAAAGGGACATAGAACTCTATCAACGGTGAATGCGGAAGTCCTTCGACATTGGGGGTAAGCCTCTCCTTGGAGGAGAACACAGCGTGAACTTCGCCACCCGCAAATGCACTCTCCAGGTCAGCGGGGTTATTTGTGACCTTGGTTCCGATCAGCAGCGGTTGGTCCGACCAGATAATCTCTTCGTCGCGCCTGAATACCTTGATCAGCAGGACGCCGGAAATGTTCTTCAAAATGCCGAAACTGCGCGCCAAATGCCCTATTGCTTCTGGATCGTGATGGTTCTGAATATCTGAGACCGATAGCTGACTGGCCAATGCACCAACCATTTCGCTGATGAGGACGGACTGGCGATCGATAATAGATTGACGAAAAAAGGCCGATTGCGTATAGCTTGTCACGACCACGATCGATGCGATCAACAGCATGCTGATAATGGCAAAGGTTCGAGTGGGGGTCAGTTTAAGACGCATAGATTAAAAACCGGAGTTCTTGGAACGGCTCTTTCCCTTCGCTTCAAAAGTTTTGCAGGTGCCGATCAAAGCAATGAATTCTATGTGGGAATATCAAGCGATATGGGTGCAGCCGCCGGAGAGATCGTCGCGCGCTCTGGCGCCTGGGCTCAATGCCAGACCGCTCAGGAATTCTCCTTTCGACAATAGCAGTAGACAAACTTCTGGACGTTGCCAGTCGGTGTG
>Ga0315270_10000153_pt1 | contig 38850 bp, 37 predicted proteins | sample C1_bottom_MG_FD_204932 | JGI IMG/M metagenome (GOLD analysis project Ga0315270, IMG submission 204932) | Sediment microbial communities from Yellowstone Lake, YNP, Wyoming, USA - C1_bottom | ecosystem: Environmental > Aquatic > Freshwater > Lake > Sediment | place: USA: Wyoming | collected... | reverse complement strand
GTTCCGCGAGCTGAAAGAAAAGGGCTTCACGCGCGACCGCGCACGCGGCGCCGCCGGGCTCGACCGCCTGAACGAGTCGCATGAGCAGGCCATGATGGCCACACTGGCGCGCTATCCGGAGGTGGTCGAAGGCGCGGCACTCGCGCACGAACCGCATGTGCTGGCCTATTACCTGCGCGAACTGGCGAACGACTTCCACACCTACTACAACGCCCACACCTTCATCGTCGACGACGCCGCGCTGCGCGATGCACGCCTCAACCTGATCGACGCCACGCGCCAGGTGCTGGCCAACGGCCTCGGGCTGCTCGGTGTCTCGGCACCGGAAACCATGTAGAGTCCGCCCATGGCCAAGGCACGCCGTTCCTCATCCCGTTCCGGCAAGAAGTCGCGCGGCTTCCTGTGGCTGATCGTCGGCCTGTTGCTCGGTGTCGCGCTCTCGTGGGTTGCGCAGCATTATTATTATCGTGACAGCAAACCGTTTGCCGGTTTCGCCAACCTGTTCTCCTCCAGCAAGAAACCGGCGGACAGCGAAGAGAAGAAACCGGAAGCCGAGCGACCGCCCAAACCGAAACTCGATTTCTATACTATCCTGCCGGAATTCGAGACCGTGCTGCCCGAACCCAAGGGCGGCAAGAAGACCGCCAGGGCCGAGTCGCCCGAAGCGGGTGTGAATTACATTCTCCAGGCCGGTTCGTTCGGTAATCACGAGGACGCCGATCGTCTCAAGGCCAAACTTGCACTCTCCGGGCTCGAGGCGAAAATCGAGAAGGTGGTGATCGATGGCAAGGGCGCCTACTACCGAGTGCGCCTCGGACCCTACGCCAGTGTCGAAGCGCTCGACAGCGCGAGCGCCAGGCTGACGCAGCTCGGTATCAACGCGCTGCGGTTGAAAGTAAAAAAGACAGCCGGGTAGCTGGATTTGTTGTGCTTGTACACCAGCGCGCGAACATCGTCACCAACGGGCTAACACGTCGCTATATTTTTTTGCGGCAGGTGCCAGGCCAGACCTTCAGGAGTGAGCGCGATTCATTTATTCCCGAACTTGGCTGGAACCTGACAAGTCCGCTTGCGGTTCGCTTTTTTCCTCTCTGGAAGGAAACGGTGCTACCGCCTTCCGCACCAAATCGGCCGGTCCAAAATACCCCCTGCTGGCAGCAGCACCTCGTTTCCTGTCCGTAGGACCCGAAAGACGATTGGTCCAGAGTACATCACCACTGCTTCCATCAATCAGCGTCAACCGGATCTCGCCCACAGCACCAGCAATAGGTCCGCTGGAATAACCGGTCAGGCCGGCAACAAGAGCTGAACCGACCACATCCATGGCCTTACGCCCACCGGATTTCTCGTTGCCTGTGTAGCGAACAATCAGCAAGGCATCAACTTGATTCTGCGATGCCACCACCTTTGCTGCCGGACCGAGTTTCACACGCAATTGTTTTGCTGCTTCCAGGGAATCCGCTGATTCGTAGAATTGTCCTGATACAGATGAAAATTCAGAACGAAGCTGCAACACCTCGCTGGAAATCACCGTATAGGATTTTGCCTGTAAAATGTCCTTCAACGCTTTTGACAGATCCCGGCCAAGCGACCGTTCATGGTCCAGCTGCAACTCTACTTCTCCCGTGGCAGTCGTGCGGAGCACACCCATCTCAAGTGGCAGCAATGCAATTCTTTCTATCTTTTTGATGCTGTTTTCAAAATCAGGGTGCTGATGAATGGTTGTAGTTGGGGTTGTGGCGCATCCGCCTGCGAACAACATAGCGAAGGCCAACACGAATCTGATGAAATGTTTACTGTCGCAAACAAGCTGAAAGCCCATAATTTTTTCTCCCTACGATCCACCTTCAAAAGGTATTCGCATGGTCATCTGGCTGTATTGGTAGACCAGTGCATGAGTTGAAAATTTAGTCCCAGCAAGCTTCATTCAAGGCTCGTAACACTCAACTGGTTGACCACCGTTCTCAGTCCTCGAGATAGGTATACCCGTCCAGGCCTTCCTGGAATTCTTTGAGATAGGCCTTGCGGGTATCGGAATCGAGGTCTTTGACCTCGGCGATTTTCTCGCGGTAGGCACCGAGCAGGTCTTCGGCATCGAAGTGCACGTAGCGCAAAACTGAACCAACGGTGTCGCCGCGCCGCGCTTGGGTGAGTTTGTAACCGCCGTCCGCGGTCGGTTCGACGTGCACCGAGTCGGTGTCGCCAAACAGATTATGCATGTCGCCGAGAATCTCCTGATAGGCACCGAGCATGAAAATGCCGAGCAGGTATGGCTCGCCGGGCTTCGGTGCATGCAACGGTAGCGTCGTCTCGACGCCTTCGCCGTCCACGTATAAATCGATACGTCCGTCCGAATCGCAGGTGATGTCCTGCAACACGGCGCGGCGCTCGGGTCGCTCGTTCAGGCGGTTGAGCGGCAGCACCGGGAAAATCTGATCGATCGCCCAGTGGTCGGGCATGGACTGGAACAGCGAGAAGTTGCAGAAATACTTGTCGGCAAGCTTCTCGTTCAGCTCGTCAATGGCCTCGCGATGGGCGCGCGTGCCGGGCTGGAGCTTGTCGCGCACCGCGCGGCAGGTGGCGAAGTACAACTGCTCGGCGCGCGCGCGTTCGCCAAGCGTGAGCAGGCCGTGCGCGAACATGCCCTGCGCCTGTTCAAGGGCATGCACCGCGTCGTGATAGGTCTCGAGCGTCGGGTGATTCGCCATGTCGTGCAGTCCGCGCCACAAATCCTGGATGACCTGCGGCTCTTCGGTCGTGGCCGGGTTTGGCGTGGCCGCACCCGGCGCCTGCTCGATGTCGGTGACATTGGTGATGAGCACCGCGTGGTGGGCGGTCATGGCGCGCCCGGACTCGGTGACAATGTCCGGATGCGGCAGCTGGCGCTCGGTGCAGATTTCCCTGAGCGCGCGCACGATGTTGTGCGCGTATTCCGCGACACTGTAATTCATGGAGCAAAACGAACGCGAGCGCGTGCCTTCGTAATCCACGCCCAGGCCGCCGCCAACATTGACCGTCGCAATCGGCGCACCGGCAGCACGCAACGCGGCGTAATAACGCACCGCCTCGCGCATCCCGGTCTGGATATCCTGAATATTGGCGATCTGCGAACCCATATGGAAGTGCATCAGGTGCAAGGTGCCGAGCATGTCTGCGCTACGCAGATGTTCGACGACGCGCAGCACCTCGTCGGCCGACAGGCCGAACTTGGATTTCTCTCCCCCGGTGTTCTGCCACTTGCCGGTACCGAGCGAGGCGAGACGCACGCGCACCCCGAGCAGCGGCTCGATGCCGAGCGCCCTGGATTCCTGCAGCACCAGCTCCAGCTCGGAGAGCTTCTCGACCACGATATGCACACGCAGACCGAGGCGCTTACCGAGCAGCGCCAGGCGAATGTACTCGCGATCCTTGTAGCCATTGCAGATCACGATGCCGCCGCTACGCGAACGCGCCAGCACCGCCAGCAGTTCGGGCTTGGAGCCGGCTTCGAGGCCGATGCGCTCGCCGCCGTGCGCGAGCATGGCATCCACCACGCTGCGCTGCTGGTTGACCTTGATCGGGTAAACCGCGGTGTAGCGGCCCTGATAGCCATCGGCCTGCATGGCCGTGCCGAAGGCGCTGCACAGCTCATCGATTCTGTGGTGCAGGATGCCCGAAAACCGGACCAGCACCGGCAAGGTCAGCCCCTGGCCGGCGAACTCTTTGGTCAGCGCATACAGGTCCACACCCGGGTGCCGGGTGCGCGGATCGGGGTGCGCGATCACATGGCCCTGGTTGTTGATGTCGAAGTAGCCGTTGCCCCAGTGGGCGATGTTGTAGGTGTCGCGCGAGTGCGCAATGCTCCAGCTCATAGGCCTGATCACTAGTGGTGGGTCGCGGGTCGCTAGTATACTAGGCACCCCCAACCCCGCACAGCCGCAAAACCATGTCACTCGATAACCGCTGGTACACCGAAGAATGGGCCGGTCAGGGCTCGGCCATCTCTCTCAAAACCGTGAAGAATCTGCACGACGAGCAGAGCAGCTACCAGCGCATCGAGATCTACGAGACCGAAACCTTCGGTACGCTCATGACACTGGACGGCCTGGTGATGGTCACCGACCGTGACAATTTCGTGTACCACGAAATGATGACCCATCCGGCGCTGTTCAACCACCCGGACCCGAAGCGCGTGCTCATTATCGGCGGCGGCGACTGCGGCACGCTGCGCGAGGTGCTGCGGCACCCGGGCGTGGAGCTGGCCGAACAGGTGGAGCTGGACGAACGCGTAACGCGCGTGGCGGAAATGTTCTTCCCCGAACTGTGCGAAAAGAACAACGACCCGCGTGCTCGTCTGCATTTCACTGACGGCATCAAGTGGGTAGCAGATGCCAAGCCCGGTTCCTACGATGTGATCATCGTCGACTCGACCGACCCGGTCGGCCCGGCGGCCGGGCTGTTCTCCGAAACCTTTTATAAGAACTGCCACCGGGCATTGCGCGCGCAGGGCATCGTGGTCGGGCAGAGCGAATCGCCGCTGTTTCATCCGGACCTGATCGTGTCCATGCACCAGGCAATGCGTGCCGCCGGCTTTGCCGACAGCGCCACGCTCCAGTTTCACCAGGTTACCTATCCATCCGGCTGGTGGAGCTGCACCATGGCTTGCAAGGATGCCAAGCTCGACGGCTTCCGCGAAAAAGACGCGGCCGGCAAGGACTTCACGACGCGCTACTACAATGCCGCCATCCACCGTGCGGCGCGTGCCCTGCCCGAGTTCCTGGTGCAGGCGCTGCGTTGAGCCCGATTTCCCCTGTGCGGCAAAACGTTGCACCGCGCAGCGCATTCAGCGTATAACCCGCGCACCTTCTCCACATAGAGCACACAACGACATGGACCAAGCCAAAATCGCCCAGGAATCGCCGTATGTCCTGGAACTCGCCCCCGGCACCTACTGGTGGTGCGCCTGCGGCCGCTCCCAGACCCAGCCGTTCTGCGATGGCTCGCACAAGGCCACCAGCATCACACCGGTGAAGTTTGAAATCACGCAGAGCTCCAAAGTGGCGTTGTGCGGCTGCAAGCACAGCCAGAACAAACCCTTTTGCGACGGCAGCCACAACCTGCTGTAACACATTCATCGGCAGACATGGCAAGCAGGCTCAACTGGATATATCCTTGTTACTGATGGAACAAAAGCAACACGGGAGGCGGATGTGAATAAGCTTGTGACGATCGTCATAGTGGTCGTGGCGGCGCTGGTTGCGGCCGCGGCGGCGTTACCCTACTGGTTCGGCATGCAGGCCGAATCCGCCTACGAAGCCATGCTGCAGAACATGGCCACGAGCGGCGAACTCACCGTCAGCAGCAACAATTTTCAGCGTGGCTGGTTTGAGTCCACGGCTGACACCACGTTCACTCTTGCCAACCTTCCAAGCGTGACGGTAAGCATGCTGCATCGCATCAACCATGGCCCACTGCCGCTGGATGACGACTTCCAGCTCCAGCCATTGCTGGCGCGGGTGAAGAGCCAGATATCCATTGGCCTGCCGGGCGGGGTCGTCAAGTTGCCGCCCATGACCGGCAAGACCAGTGTGTATCTCGCTGGCAACAGCAGCACGCGCCTCGACATGGAGCCCTATAAAAAGGCCACGCCAAAAACCGGGGAAACCGAGGCTTTCGATGTTGAGTGGAAGGGCATGAGTGGTGAATTCACGCTGAGCGCCGATTACAAGAACGTCAAGGGCGAGATGAATGCACCGGTGCTGCGATTCGGGTTCAAGGACGGCGGCTTTGCCTTGAGCAAACTCAACCTGAGCCTGGACACGCAGGAAAGCGCCTCCGGGCTCGAAACCGGCAGCGTCGCAATTGGCGTCGACAGGTTCGTGATGGAGGATCAGAAGACCGGCGAGTCCATCAGCCTCGACGGTCTGCGGCTCAGCACCAACACCCAGGAGGCGGGCGGCAGTCTTAACAGTACCCTGACCCTCCAGTTCCGCGGCATGGAATCCGGCACGAGCAAGCAGGGTGCGGCCCAGATCAGCCTGCAATTGCGCAAGCTGGATGTCGCAAGCCTGGTCAAGTTCCGAAAAGAAGTGCGCGAACTGCGCAAGCAGAAGATGCCGCCGGAGCAGGTCAACATGATGGTACTCGGCAAGACCATGGAGCTGCTCGGCCAGCTTGCCAAGAAATCGCCGGAAGTTGAAATCACCAAGCTCAGCTTCAAGGCCGCAGACGGCGAAGTCAGCGGCAGGGCCAAATTCGTGCTCGATGGCAGCCAGCTGGACGTGAGCGGCAACCCGATGCTCATGCTCAAGGCGTTGAGCGGCGAAGGCGAGATCAGCCTGCCAGACTCCATCGTGCGCCTGCTCGCCGAACCAGATGTGAAGCGTGACGTCGAAGCCCTCAAGGCCAGCGGCAAGCTCTCGGAGAAGGAAATTGCCAAGCTCACGCCGAAGCGCATGGCCGCCATCACTGCCCAGGCGCTCAAGGAACTGCCACAGTACAAGGACAATGTGGTCAGCCGCCTGAAGCTGGTGTCCGACGGGCCGAACTACAAGATTGTTGCCGCCCTCAAGGATGGCCAGCTGCGCGTCAACAACGAGCCCCTGCAGTTGCCCTGAACACTGCCCGCCGGAAATGAAAACGGGCGCCTTGCGACGCCCGTTTTTTATTGCCTTTCGAAATGTACAACTCAGCCGTGATACGCGGACTCGCCGTGCGAGGTGGTGTCGAGACCCTCGCGCTCTTCTTCCGCCGGCACGCGCAGCCCAACCGTCAGGTCGGCAATCTTGAAGGCGATGAATGCCACGACCGCTGTCCACAGCACGGTCACGCCGACGGTCTTGGCCTGAACCAGCACCTGGGCGCCGATGCTCTCAAACCCCGGCTTCATTTCGAACCAGTTGTTGTAGAAGCCCGGCCCGCCGAGATCCGGTGAGTTGAACACGCCGGTCAGCAGCGCGCCGAGAATGCCACCTACGGCGTGCACGCCGAACACATCGAGCGAGTCGTCCACCTTGAGCCAGCGCTTGAGCTGGTTCACCGCCCACAGGCACACCAGGCCCGCGGCCGTGCCGATGACGAACGCACCCGGGATGCCGACATTGCCGGCCGCCGGCGTGATGGCCACGAGACCAGCCACCGCACCCGAGGCTGCGCCCAGCATCGACGGCTTGCTCTTGAACAGCCATTCGCCGAAGGTCCAGGCCAGCACCGCGCAGGCCGTGGCCAGGAAGGTGTTGATGAACGCCAGCGTGGCGGTACCGTTGGCTTCAAGCGCCGAACCGGCGTTGAACCCGAACCAGCCCACCCACAACAGCGAGGCGCCGATCATGGTCATGGTCAGGTTGTGCGGTGCCATGTGGTCCTTGCCGTAACCGAGACGCTTGCCCACGAGGTAGGCACCCACCAGGCCGGCAACACCGGCATTGATGTGCACCACCGTACCGCCGGCGAAGTCGAGCGCGCCCCATTGCCAGAGCAGACCGGCCTTGGCATTCATGGGATCGACAAGGTTCGCGGCCGTGTAAGCATCCGGACCCATCCAGAACCACACCATGTGGGCAATCGGCAGGTACGAGAAGGTGAACCAGATCACGGTGAAGATCAGCACCGCCGAGAACTTCACCCGCTCCACGAACGCGCCGAGAATCAGTGCGCAGGTGATGGCGGCGAAAGTCGCCTGGAACGCCACGAAAGCCAGTTCCGGAATCGGCGTGTTTTTGCTGAAGGTGGCGGCCATGGAGAACTCGCCCTTCACGGCATCAAAGGTGCCTTTCAGGAACAAGCGATCCCAGCCACCAATGTACGCCGACAAGGCGCCATTGCCTTCGGTGAACGCCAGGCTGTAGCCGTACACGCACCACAGCACCGTCGCCAGCGAGAACACCACGAACACCTGCATCAGCACCGACAGCGCGTTTTTGGAACGCACCATGCCGCCGTAGAACAGGGCCAACGCCGGCACGCTCATCATGAGCACCAGCGCCGTGGAAATGAGCATCCAGCTCACGTCGCCCTTGTTCGGTACCGGAGGCGGAACGGCCGGGGCCGCATCCGCCCAGCCCAGCGCCGGCAAGGCCAGCAACACCAGCGCGCCAAGCGCGCTGAACACTTTTAACCACAACGTATTGGATTTCATCTTGGTTTCCCCTGTCAGAGCGCTTCTTTGCCGGTTTCGCCGGTACGGATGCGCACGACCTGTTCCAGGTCATACACGAAGATTTTGCCGTCGCCGATTTTGCCGGTGCGCGCAGCCTTGGTGATCGCTTCGATCACCTTGTCCAGTTGCTTGGCATCAATGGCCGCCTCAATCTTCACCTTGGGCAGAAAATCGACCACGTACTCCGCGCCGCGATACAGCTCGGTATGGCCCTTCTGCCGCCCGAACCCCTTGACCTCGGTGACGGTCACGCCTTGCACGCCGATTTCGGCGAGCGCGTCGCGCACGTCATCAAGCTTGAAGGGCTTGATAATGGCTGTTACCTGTTTCATGTTGCCTCCTTGGATTGAGGGAAGGTCACGGTTACCCGTGACCTCGCCAGGTCAGAATGTCTTTTGTACGTAGATGGCCACCTGGCTGGATACCCAGTTCTTTCCGGTCGGCGAGTACAGGGTCTCGTCAGCATCGGAATCGGAGTAGACGGCACCGACGACGAAGTCCTTGGGCAGCGCATAGGTGGCGCCGACTTTCCAGTCGGTGTAGTCAAGCGGGCCATTGCCGGTGCCGGCCATCTTGAGGCTGCCAATGTGTGCCAGCAGGGTCACGCCGCTCTTGCCAATCGGGTAGCTCGCGGACAAATCGTAATAAATGGTGCCGCTGGCATCATTGATACCGAAGTAATCGCCGGTGACATACGAGAGCTTGGCGGTCAGCCACTTCCAGCTGAGCGCGCCATAAACCTCAGTGGTGTCGGCACTCAGTGACGTGTTTTTGTCACCCGGGTAGTAGTAGTAAATGCCACCGACGTCATAGCTGAAATCGGTCTTGCCGATCGTGCCCTTGTAGCCGCCGTACACATCGAGCTCGAGACTCGTTGCGGTGTAAGCGGTGAAGTCGCTGAGCCAGCTGACATTCGAACCCCACACGCCGGCGTAGAAACCGCTGGCATGGGCATAATCGAATCCGCCCTGCACGGCCGGCTTCTCGGAGGTCTGGGAGACACCGCGGAAGATGTAGTTGCTGAAGATACCGACATTACCGGTAAACGTATGCTCTGGCGCTTCCGCCGCTTGCGCCATTGCCGGAACGGAAGCGACGATCGCCGCGACCAACACACTCTTTCTTAATTGCATCATGACTCGCTCCTGTAATTGAATTGGCTGATAAAGCATCAATGGGTGAAACATTCCTGACCTGAAAATTCCTTTCAAAGTCCCATATAGCAGTTTCTGTGCCATACATTTTTTATAATAAAATCATAAAGTTATGTGCATAATAAGATGCTTCTGGAATTCAGTTCGCACCAGGACAGGGAGCCAAAACTTCTGCATGCACCAGAATTGTGCACTCGCCCTGCGCCCTGGATTCGTGGACAGAAGGCCGACAGACATCTGATACACTGCGACCGAGCGCACCATGATTGATCCAAAAAATTTCGAGCAGGTCATCGATTCTCTCCGCCAGACCTTGCCCGGCGGCTTCGCCCAGGACATGGAAAAAAATCTGCGCGCCGGCTTAAGTGCTGCCTTGGGCAAGCTCAATCTCGTTACGCGCGAGGAGCTGGAAGTACAGGCCGCGGTGCTGGCACGCACCCGCACGCGCCTGGAAGAACTCGAGCAGCAGATTGCGGAGCTGGAGAAGGCGCTGCTCAAGAAGTAAAGAACCAACGCACTGGGAAAGGAATCCATGTCACTCGCCGTTGTGCACAGCCGCGCTCTCGCCGGCATCGATGCGCCACCGGTCACAGTCGAGGTGCATCTGTCCAACGGTCTGCCGGGGCTGTCCATCGTCGGCTTGCCCGAGACCGAAGTGAAGGAAAGCCGCGATCGGGTGCGCAGCGCCCTGCTCACTGCCAAATTCGAATTTCCCGCGCGCCGCATTACTGTCAATCTCGCGCCCGCCGATCTGCCCAAGGAAGGCGGACGTTTCGATTTGCCGATCGCGCTTGGCATTCTCGCCGCTTCCGGCCAGATACCCGCCAGCGCACTGCATGATGTTGAATTCATCGGCGAGCTGGCGCTCACCGGACAAGTGCGCGCCGTGCGTGGCGCGCTCACCGCGACGCTCGCGGCACGCAACGCGCAACGCGCGCTGGTACTGCCGGCCGCCAACGCCGACGAAGCAGCGCTCGCCGAACGCGCCTGTGTTTACGCCGCCACTCACCTGCTCGATGTCACCGCCCACCTGCACGGCGCAACGTTACTGCCGGTACACCGGCTTGCCATACTGCCAGTGGAAGACAGCGGGCCAGACCTGCGCGAAGTGCGCGGCCAACAAAATGCCAAGCGCGCCCTCGAAATCACCGAGGCCGGCGGCCACAGCCTGCTGCTCATCGGCCCGCCTGGCACCGGCAAGACCATGCTGGCCAGCCGCCTGCCCGGCATCCTGCCGCGCATGACCGACACTGAAGCCATTGAAGCCGCGGCCGTGCAGTCGGTGAGTCACCAGGGGTTTTCACTGTCGCGCTGGAAAAAGCGCCCGTTCCGCGCGCCGCACCACACCGCCTCCGGTGTCGCGCTGGTGGGCGGCGGCGGCAATCCGATGCCGGGCGAGATTTCGCTCGCCCACCATGGCGTGTTGTTTCTGGATGAACTGCCGGAATTCGACCGGCGTGTGCTGGAGGTGCTGCGTGAACCGCTGGAATCGGGCTCGATCACCATTTCACGCGCCGCGCGCCAGGCGGATTTTCCTGCACGCTTTCAGCTGGTCGCAGCCATGAACCCCTGTCCCTGCGGTTATCTCGGCGACGCCAGCGGCCGCTGTCGCTGCACCGCCGATCAAGTGCGCAACTACCGTGCGCGCGTGTCCGGCCCGCTACTCGACCGCATCGATCTGCATGTTGAAGTACCGGCTGTGCCGAATGCCGACCTGTTGGCCCCGGGCCGGAAAGACAGCGAAGCTTCAGCGCAGGTGCGGGAACGCGTGCAAGCGGCGCGTGATCGACAGCAACAACGCTCCGGCGCGGCGAATTTCCGGCTCAGCACGAAACAAATCGAACAAGTGTGTGCGCTCGACGCCGACAACCGCCGGCTGCTGGAGCTGGCCATGCAGCGCCTGGCACTGAGCGCGCGCGCCGCGCACCGCATTCTGAAGGTGGCACGCACTGTCGCTGATCTGGAGGGCGCGGAACGAATCGGCGCCACACATCTGTCCGAGGCAATCCAGTATCGTTGCCTTGATCGCGGCCGGTAACTTTAAAATTGATGTGGCACATAAAAAAAGCGGCCTTGCGGCCGCTTTTTTGGAGCGAAACTGCGCTTACTTGCCCTGACCCGCCATGTAGTCCACGGCGGCCTTCACATCGGCGTCTGACAATTGTACCTGCCCGCCCTTGGCCGGCATCACACCCTTCTTGCCCTGGAATCCCTTGAGGGCATGGGTATAGAGGGTATCGTTGCCCTGGGCAATGCGCGGACCCCAATCGGCCTTGTCGCCTAGCTTCGGTGCACCGGCCACGCCGGCGGCATGGCAAACCACGCAGGCCTTGTCGTAAGTGCTCTTGCCATCAGCGGCCTTGGCGGTCGGAATCACGCCGTTCGCGACGGTGGTGGCGCTGGCGACAACCAGTTCGCCCACCGGCTTGATGCGCGCGACGATCTCGCCATCGGCCTGCACAGCTACCTTGGTCTTCGCCTTGCCGGAGCCGCTCACCATCTGCGCCACCACAAAAATGATAACGGTCAGCGCCACCAGAGCGGCCAACAGGCCAGAAAAGGTTTTCAGAAATGCACGGTCGGTCATGTGTCTGTGTCTCCAGATTGAATAATGAAATTCGGTGCTTTCCGCTTGCCGCCGCGCGGCTGACCGGGAATCACGCGGCCGGCAGTATACCTGATTTACTCCGAAAAACACTTGTCGGGTGGACGCCCCCAGCCAGCTGCGAGTATCCTTGCCCGGCACGCGCCCTTAGCTCAGCTGGATAGAGCGTTGGATTCCGATTCCAAAGGTCAGAGGTTCGAATCCTCTAGGGCGCGCCAGTTCCTTGCTACCGGCCAGCGGTTTCTGGCCCTCTCCCGACTTTACTAAATACCTATCTAAGGTATTGTTGTAGAAAATAATCAAGGTACATACTCTGTCATCGAGCCCATGAGCATGGCGAGAGCACGATCGGTATGCGCCCCCGTTCCGGGTGGTTTGTGGCACATCTGGCTCGTCCGGTTGCTCGGCGGCATTGCTCTGCTGGGCGCCTCCTTTCTGGTCCAAGCGGCGGGCTATACGCTCGCCGTGGTGCCGCAGGCGTCGCCGTCGGAAACCTATCACCGCTGGGTGCCATTTGCCGACCAGCTGCAACGCGTGCTCGGCCAGCCCTTGCAGGTACGTGTATACCGCACCTTCGACGAGTTCGAAACCGATCTGGTTAACGGACTTGCCGATTTCGCCTACATGAATCCGTATCATTTAATCATGGCGCGCAAGGCGCAAGGCTACCTTCCCCTGATACGGGACGGCTCGCGCCTGTTGAGCGGCCTGCTGGTGGTGCGCCGCGACAGCCCGATAAAATCCGTCAAGGAACTGAATGGCAAGACCATCGCCTTCCCGGATCCGAATGCATATGCCGCTTCGCTCTATATGCGTGCATTGCTGCAGGAAAAAGCGAATATCCGTTTTACGTCGCAGTTTCTCGGCACTCATGGCAACGTCTACCGGCACGTCATTCTCGGGAGCGTGGCCGCGGGCAGCGGCGTCAACGTGACGCTTGCGCGCGAATTCCCGGAAACCCGTGCCGAGCTGCGCGTCTTGTATGAAACACCGGGGACCCCACCGCATCCGCTGTGCGCGCACCCGCGTATACCGTCCGAGCTGCGCGAGGCCGTAGCCCGAGCCGTGCTGGAACTTGGCAAAAACGAAAATGGCCGCGAACTGCTCAAACGCATCGACATCCTGAAGCCGGTGCGCGCATCCTATGAGCGTGACTACCAGCCACTGGAGAGGCTGGGTTTGCAAAAATTTTCCGTGCAGACCGGGCTGTCCCCGCGATGAAACCCCCATCGGCCTTGGGGCAGCTGGCGCGCTTTCCGCGCCGCTTATCGGTGCAACTGTCAGTGCTGCTGTCGCTGCTGATTGCCTCAACCCTGATTACCAACGCCTGGTTCACCGCGGATCGGCAGGCGCAAGCCTTGCGCGACTCCAACAGCAAAGAGGCGGCTACCCTGGCGGATTCCGTGGCGACCGGCAGCGCCGCGCTGATTGTGCTGGATGATCTGGCCTCGCTCGAGGATCAGCTGCTGCGCAGCGCCGCCCTCCCGGCGGTGCTGGGCATTCGCGTCAGCGGCCCAGGTCAACGTGTGCTGAGTGAGGTGAGGCGCGCGAACGACGGCACATTGCACCCGGTCTATACACACGCCGTCATCGCGCCGCCCGAGCAGGCCGGCACCTATCTTGCTGACCGTGCGGATGGGGATATCGACGCCTGGGCACCGATCAGGACTGGCGGAGTGATCGGCTGGGTCAGCATTCACTACAGCTTTGCCGAGGCGCGCGCCGTCCGCCCAAACATCCTGAATGCGGCGGCGCTGGCCGCGGTCGCGGCAATCCTGATTAACCTGTATCTGCTGCTCCTCTACCTGCGCCGCCCGCTGCGCGCCATGCGGCTCGCTACGGAGTTCTCCGCCTCGCTCAACGTCCGCCGCGGCGACGAGATCGCCGTGAACGCCGAGACCGAGGAAATCGGACAGCTGCAACGCTCGCTCAATTTTGCTTCGCGACAACTCTGGCATGAACACCAGGCGATGACCGACGCCGCAGAACGGCTGCAGGCGGTACTGACCTACACCACCGACGGTCTTATCACCCTGAGCGAGCAGGGCATGATCGAGTCCTGCAACCCGGCGGCGGAACGCATCTTCGGTCTCAGCAGCGGCACCATGAAAGGGCGCAGCATCGAGCGCTTCATTCCCGACTGGCACCGTGCCCGACCCGGCCAGCGACACGAAACCAATGGGCACCGCCCCGATGGCGCCCCGCTGCCACTTGAGCTCAGCGTGGCAGAGATGTGGGTAGGCAATCAGCGCCTGTACACGGCGACCGTGCGCGACCTGAGCGACATCAAGCGGCTCGAGCAACTGTCATCACGACTCGGCCGCATCCTTGAACACTCTGCGAATGAAATCTACATCTTCGACGCCCAGACGCTCCATTTCGTGCAGGTCAGCCAAGGCGCACTCGCCAACCTCGGCTACAACATGGACGAGCTGCGCAGCATGACGCCGATCGATATCAAGCCGGAATTGGGCCGCGATCAGTTCGACACCATTATCCAGCCGCTGCGCGACGGCGAGCAGGACATGGTCGCGTTCGAGACCGTACACCGCCGCAAAGATGGCACGCTCTACCCGGCGGAGGTGCGTCTGCAACTGTCACGCACCGAGCATCCGCCCGTGTTCGTGGCGATCATCCAGGATATCGCGGCACGCAAACATGCCGAGGCGCGGCTCGTGTACCTCGCCAACTACGACACACTCACCGACCTGCCGAACCGCGTACTGCTCGGCGAGCGCCTGAGCAAAGCGATCGAGGAGGCGGAATACAACGAACGCCTGGTCGCAGTGCTGTTCATTGATCTTGACCGCTTCAAGATCATCAACGACACGCTCGGACACGACAGCGGGGATGAGCTTCTCAAGATCGTGGCACGGCGCCTGAGCGAGGCGGTACGGCCGGGCGACACCGTGGCACGCTACGGCGGCGACGAATTCGTAATCGTGCTGGCAAACATTGCCCACATCGACGACGTCACCCGGGTGGTGAACAAGATTCTTGGCTGGCTGGCACCCGCCATCACCATCGGCGGGCGCGAACTGTTCGTGACACCGAGTATCGGTGTCACGCTTTTTCCGTTCGACAACGACACCAGCGACGAATTGCTGCGCAATGCCGATTCCGCCATGTTCGATGCCAAAGAACAGGGCGGCAATTGCTTCCGCTTCTATACCGCCGAAATGAACGCGCGCGCCGAACGCCGCTTGACCCTCGAAACCGGGCTTCGGCATGCGCTCGAGCGCGGCGAGTTCCTGCTGCATTACCAGCCACAGGTGGATATCGGGACCGGCGAAATCATCGGTGCCGAGGCGCTCATCCGCTGGCAGCACCCCGATTGGGGACTGGTAACGCCGGCGGATTTCATTCCGCTTGCGGAAGAAACCGGTCTGATCCTGCCGATCGGAGCCTGGGTGCTGAACGAGGCCTGCACCCAGGCGCGCATCTGGCACGAAGCCGGGCACACAAAACTGAGAATTGCCGTGAACCTGTCAGGCCGGCAGTTGTCGCAGAAAAACCTGGTGGAAACCGTGGCCGCGACACTCGCGCGCTGTGCCGTCGCGCGTGGCATGCTCGAGCTTGAAATCACCGAGAGCCTGCTGATGCAGGATCTGGAGCGGATTGCCGGCACGCTCGAAGCGCTGGTCGCGCTCGGCATCACTGTCTCCATGGACGATTTCGGCACCGGCTACTCCAGCCTGAGTTACCTCAAACGCCTGCCGATCGACGTGCTCAAGATCGACCAGTCATTCGTGCGCGACATCATCAGCGACCCGGATGACGCAGCCATTGTGCAGGCGATTATTGCCATGGCGCACAGTCTCGGCATCAAGGTGATGGCCGAGGGCGTCGAAACCGCCCGGCAGCTCGCGTTCCTGCGTCAATACCACTGCGATGGCATGCAGGGCCATTACTTCAGCGAACCGTTGCCGCCGGAACAGTTTATTAAACTGCTGCTGCGCAAGCAGCGCGCCAAGGGCTGAACCGGCTCAGGCCAGCACCCGGCGCATTCCCCAGACCGCCAGCGCGAGCAACACCAGACCGGCGAACAGGTTGGGCAGGAAGCCCAGACGGGTTTTGGTTTCCAGCAGAAACGGCAGGAAGAACAGCAGCGATCCCGGCACCAGCAGGAAGATATCGCGCGCAAAGCGCGTGACCAGCGTGTTGTCACGGGTCTCGGCGTACAGCCAGCTGATCGCCAGAATCGAGGTGAGCGGCAATGCCACCAGCAGCGCTCCCCAAAACGAATCGCGCTTGGCCAGCTCGCTGGCCAGCGCGATGACCAGTGCCGAGATCAATACCTTGACGACAAACAGACCGGACATGCGCGCCGCCGTATCCGTCCGTTACTTCTTTGGAGCGGTACGCTCGGCCGCGGCCTTCTTGATCAGGAAGTCCAGCACCTGCGGAACCTTGTCGTAACCACCGGCGATATTCGCGCTGGTCATGAACTTGCCATCCACAATCAGCGTCGGCACCGATTCAATGTTGAAGGCGCGCGCGGCCTGGAGTGCGCGATTCAGGTTGGCCTGCATGCCAAACGAGTTGTAGGCATCGAGAAACGCCTTGCGGTCGCCACCCTTCTCGGCCACGAATGCGGCCAGGCTGTCGGCAGTGTTCAGCGGACGTTTCTCGGCATGTAACGCATAAAACAGGGCGCCATGCATTTTTTCGGTAATGCCAAGCGCCTCGAAGGCGTAATAGGCACGGGCATGCGCCGCCCAGGTTTCATTGAACACCGCCGGCGTCCGCACGAACTGGGCGTTCTTGGGCATGGTCTTGAGCCATTTGCCCAGCGACGGCTCCAGCGCAAAACAATGCGGGCAGCCGTACCAGAAGAATTCGCGTACTTCGACCTTGGCGCCGGTCTCGACCGGCTGCGGGCTGACGCGCGTGTACTCGACACCTTCGAGGAACTGCGCCTGACCGATCAGCGGCAAAAGAAGCAGAACAAACAGGGCCGGGCGGATGAGCAATCGCATGTTTCAATTCTCCGTTTGATTTTACTGAGCGTAAGACAAGTGCGGCGCCGGATGCAACTGCAGGCGGCCGTGTTACTCCCCTTTTGCGTCGTCTGCCCAGCGCGGCACGAGCTGATGCTCGACGCCGAGATGATCGAGCAGGCGCGCCACCACAAAATCCACCAGGTCCTCGATGCGCCGTGGCTGGTGATAGAACCCGGGGCTGGGCGGCAGGATCACCACTCCGAGACGCGCGAGTTTCAGCATGTTTTCGAGGTGGATCGCGGACAGCGGCATTTCACGCGGCACCAGGATCAGCTTCCGGCCTTCCTTGATCGCCACGTCCGCGGCGCGCTCGATGAGATTGTCGGCGCTGCCCTGCGCGATCGCGGCCAGCGTGCCGCTGGTGCACGGACAGACCACCATCGCCCGCGGGGCATTCGAGCCGCTCGCCGGCGGCGAGAACCAGGCGTTCGGGCCGAACACCTTCAGCTGTCCTTCGCGTGCGCCATAACGCGCGCCGAAAAATTTTTCCTGCTCGGCCGGCGCGCCCGGCACCTTCAGTTCGGTTTCCTGCGCAAGCACGATCTGCGCCGCCGGCGAGAGCATGAGGTACACCGTTTTCTTTGCCTGCAGCAGGCATTCGAGCAGGCGCAGGCCGTAGACCGCACCCGAGGCGCCGGTCATGGCGAGCGCGATCGCCTCGCGGCTCATCCCGGCGACCCGATTGACGCGCTCGGTGTTGCCGCCAACCGCGCCAGCAGCTTGGCGTGGATGCCGTCGAAGCCGCCATTGCTCATGATCAGTACGTGATCGTCGGCACGCAGTTCCTGCCCGAGTACGGTCACGATCTCGTCCACCGAGCGAAACACACGCGCGCGGCCGTTGAGCGCCGCGGTGACGATGTTAATGTCCCACGGGAATTCGGTCGGCTGACAGAGGAGCACCTGATCGGCGCCGGCCAGCGCCGGTCCCAGTTCGGCGCGGTGCACGCCCATGCGCATGGTGTTCGAGCGCGCCTCCAGCACTGCGACAATGCGCTTGCCGCCGACGCGCGCGCGCAGCGCGTCCAGAGTGGTATGAATCGCGGTCGGGTGATGCGCGAAATCATCGTACACCGTGACGCCGCGCACTGTGCCGCGCACTTCCATGCGGCGTTTGACGTTGCGGAATTCCTTGAGCGCCGCGCAGCCGGTTTTCACCGGCACCCCAGCGTGGCGCGCTGCCGCAATTGCCGCGAGCGCATTGAGCACATTGTGCGCGCCAATCAGATCCCACTCGACGCTGCCCTGTTCCTTGCCTTGGAACAACACGCGAAAGCGGCTGCCATCCGGCACCAGTGACTCGGCCTGCCAACCCGCGGCATCACCAAATTTTTCCACCGGCGTCCAGCAACCCATCGTCAGGGTCTCCGCGAGTTGGGCGTCCGCGCCGTTCACCACCAGCAGGCCGCTGCGCGGCACGCTGCGCACCAGGTGGTGGAATTGGCGGCGGATGGCGGCGATGTCCGGAAAAATATCGGCGTGGTCGTATTCGAGATTGTTGAGAATCGCCGTGCGTGGCCGGTAGTGCACGAACTTGGAGCGCTTGTCGAAGAACGCGGTGTCGTATTCGTCCGCCTCGATCACGAAAAACGGCGCGTCACCGAGGCGCGCCGACACGCCGAAATTTTCCGGCACGCCGCCGACCAGGAATCCCGGCTTGAGGTGGGCGTACTCCAGAATCCAGGCGAGCATGCCGCTGGTGGTGGTCTTGCCGTGGGTGCCGGCCACCGCCAGCACCCAGCGGCCTTGGAGAATATTCTCCGCCACCCACTGCGCACCCGAGGTGTAGGGAAGGCCGCGGTCGAGCACTGACTCGACCGCCGGATTGCTGCGCGACAGGGCATTGCCGATGATGATCAGGTCGGGTGCGGGTTCAAGGTGCGCCGGATCGTAGCCTTCGCGCAGCGCAATGCCCTCGGCCTCGAGCTGCGTGCTCATGGGCGGATAGACCTTGGCATCCGAACCGGTCACGTCGTGCCCGAGCGCGCGCGCCAGCACCGCCACGCCGCCCATGAAGGTACCGCCGATACCGAGTATATGAATGCGCATCAGGCTTGCACCATCAGCCCGAACCACGGCGCGATCAGATGGCCGAGGATGCGCACCACCAGCAGCGAGGAGAATCCGGCCACAAAGGCGAGCGGCAGCGGCCATTCGGTGGCTTCGCGCAACACGCGCGCGATAATCAGCAGCAACCAGCCGCTGAGCACGAGCAAGACATATGCCTCCCAGCCAGGCTTGGCCTCCGGTCCCTGCGAGATCATTTCCATCAACGCCGGCAGAAAGGGCAACAACAATAGGCTGAATACGGCATCCACGGCATACAGTGCCGTAACCGTCTGCGTCCAGCGAGCCGCAAAACCGCGCAGCCGCAGCAGCAGCCAGACGACCGCCCCGAACAATACTGCTTGTGAGGCAATGAACAACAGCTGCGCCACGTCCGCCGCGCGCTCGGGCATGCCCAGTGCGTTCACCGCCACGCTGGCACTGGCGGTCAGCCACACCAGATTCATGGACGCGGGTAAGTCCTGTGCGCGCCCGCGCAACAGGCAGATGTCGAAAATGATTTTGAGAATCGGCATGTGAATTAACGATTTAAAGAATCAGTCGGAACGCAGACGCGTAACCAGCCAGGCGTCCTCCAGTTTCTGCAACTCCACCTGAAAGCGCACCGACCTCCCTTCGTTGAGCACCACCATGCCTTCGCTGACCACCACGCTCACCACCCGACTTTCCGGTGCGGATCGCTGGGTGCCGGCGACATGTAGCCCGAGCTTTGCGCCGAGGCGCTGACGGGCGCGCAGGTAAGTCAGCGCGGTGCGTGTCGGCAGGTCGTTGGCGAGTACATCGGGGCTTTCGCCTTCCGCGAGCCGCGCGACGCCGCGCAGATCCTCCACGGCCTGTGGTTCGCGGATCAGCTTCTCGACGAAGTATTCGGCGCGGCCTTCCGGTGCGCTCGGACGAAAATCGCAGGCAACGACAGCGAAACTGCACAACAACCCGACCAGCAACCGGCCGGCGCATCGAGCCACAGCATGCCTGCCTGCATTCATTTGCTAATGATATCACGCCATCCCGTGCCAACGACCAGCTACCGGCTCTGATAGACTGCCACCATGAACAGCGAACTGATTGCCAGTGACGCAGCGCTTGCCGACCTGTGTCGTGCGCTGGAAGGCAGCTCCTGGATTGCGCTGGATACCGAGTTTCTGCGCGAGCGCACTTATTATGCGCGCCTGTGCCTTATCCAGGTGGGCGCTCCCGGGATCGTGGCCTGCATCGATCCGCTCGCACTCGAGCAGCTTGCGCCACTGCATGTCCTGCTCGAAAACCCGGGCCTGCGCAAGGTGCTGCATGCCGCGCGTCAGGATCTGGAAGTCTTCAATGACCTGCGTGGATTCGTCGCCGCGCCGCTGTTCGATACCCAGATCGCCGCCGCCTATCTCGGTTATGACGACCAGATCGGCTACGCCGCGCTGGTGACGGCGATTACCGGCGTGACCCTCGACAAGACACATACCCGCACTGACTGGTCGAAGCGACCGCTGAGCGCCGCGCAACACCAATATGCCGAGGACGATGTGCGCTATCTGATGCCCGTGTACGAAGCGCTGCACGACCGACTGGCCGCCGCCGGCCGTCTCGCATGGGTCGCGGATGACTGCGCGCGCCTCACCGAACCGGCGCTGTATGCCAACGATCCAGACGAGGCATGGCGGCGGTTGCGGGGCGGCGCCGATCTGCCGGCGGCGAATCAGCAAATGCTGCGCGCGCTCGCCGCCTTTCGCGAACAAACCGCGCAGGCACGTAACCTGCCGCGCGGTTGGGTGCTGCGCGACGAGGTGCTGTTCGAGCTCGCGCGCCACGCTCCCCGGACACGCGATGAGCTGGCCTCGATCCGCGGACTCGAAGACGGCGCACGCCACAGCTGGGGCGACGGCATTCTCGACTGCATCGAGCAGGGCCGGCGCGCCGAACCGCTGCTGATCTGGGAGCGGCAGGTGCCGCCCACCCCCGAGCAAAATGTACTCGGCAAGCGCCTCATGGAGATGGTGCGCAGTGTGGCGCAGGAACACGAACTTGCCCCGGCGGTGCTGGCCACGCGCCGCGATGTCGAGAAACTGGTACGCGGTGCCGAGCCCGCCAGCGTGTTGCGCGGCTGGCGCGCCGAGCTGCTCGGCCCGAAACTCGGCACACTGCTCCCTTGCTGAGCAATGCCACGCGGATTCCGCAACGACTCTCCCGGCATGCAACCTAGGCTTCGACAGCTGGCGGCTGCGCGTGCATTCTGGGTAACCATCGCCTTCGCCAGTTTTGTGCTTCTGCTCAATCTGTTCACGTCCCGGCCGCTGCCCGGTGCCTGCGTGGTGGGCGATATCCGGGCGCGCCTGGCGGCGCGCGTTCCGGCGGCATTGCGCACCGTGCAACTCGATGCCGGACACATCGGCATTGGACTCGGCACCGCGACCGTCGGCGGCTGGGAAGGGCTTGGCGATGCACTGGTGGTCTCGGGCCGGATCTATGTGAGTCCCACGCGGCGCGACGCAGGAGACGTGCAAGCCATCGCGAGCGGTCGCTTTTTCCAGACCAGTCATCTGGTGTATATACCGCCGGCAACACGCGCGCACGACAGTTTGCGCGTGCACCCTGGCACCCCGCTCGACGCCCTGTGGCGCCAGCTTGCCGTGCGTTACCCGAACGGCGTGCTGGTGGCCGGCACGGTGCAGTGGCAACGGCTGGGCCGCTACGCGATGACCAGGCCTCCGATCGATGGTTTGCCCATCTTTGAGCACACCACCCTGTACTACACCCAGCCGATGGAGAATTTCGCGGACACCTGGACCTACCTGGTCGGAATCGCGGCACACCCGCGCACCATGCCGAGCGGCCACGCGCTGTATCCCCACCTGTTCGCGCGCCGCCCGGATGGTGACCTCGACCTGCCGGCGCAGGTGCTGGTACTGAGGTCCATGCCGTCAGATCCCGCGCGCGCACCGGCTGCCGAAGACGCCGTGCGCGTCGGACGCGCGGCCAGCGGCTCGCTGCTGGCCGGCGGACTGCTCAAGCTCTATCCGCTGCAGAACATCCGGGCCTGCGAAGAGGCCTTCGTGCCAGCCGTGGCCCATCTGCCGGACCTGACAATCACAGACCAGTCGAATAACACCGTTCCGCTTTTAACGAAGTGAAAGCGTCGAAACAGGTGCCGGCGATATTGGCAGCAGCACATACATCTGACCCCGCTGTTTCATCTCGCCCGCCAACCGGCCCGCCTCGGCACCCTGACCGAGGAACAGGTCGGCACGCACCGCTCCCTTGATCGAGCCGCCCGTGTCCTGGGCAAAAACGAGACGTTGCAGCGGCCGGCCGTCCGGCAATTCCGCATCCAGCCAGACCGGAAGCCCGAGCCGGATGTAGGCAGGATCCACGGCAACCGAGCGCTCGGGCGTGAGCGCGACACCGAGCGAACCGAGCGGACCCTCAAGCGTCGCATCGCGCTGCGTGAAGAAAATGTAACTCGGGTTGGCGTTGAGCAACGCGCCGGTTTCTTCCGGGTGCGCGGCCAGCCAGTCGCGGATGCGCGTAAGCGTGACTTCCTCGCGCGTCAGCGCGCCCAGTTCAATCAGGCGCCCGCCGAGCGAGCGATACGGGTGGCCATTCTGGTCGGCATAACCGACGGCGACCTGGCTGCCATCCGGCAGGCGCACGCGACCCGAGCCCTGCACCTGCAGGATAAAAAGTTCGACCGGATCCTCCACCCACAGCAGCTCGTTGCCGGCGAGCGGATTCTTGCCATTGCCGATCTCGGCGCGGCTGTAGTACGGCACCACGCGGTTGCCCTCCAGCCGTCCGCGCACGGGCCGTCCCTTCAACTCCGGATAAAGGCTGGCGAGATCGATGGTCAGCAAGTTGTCCGGCCGCCTGTACAAAGGCCAGCGATATTGGTCGTTGCGTGTCTTGCTGCCATTCAATACCGGTTCGTAATAGCCAGTGATCAATCCTTCGCGCCCGCTTTCGGGGTTCGCCCGGTGGGCGCGGAAATGGGTTTCGAAGAAAGTGCGCGCACTGGTGTCATTCGGCGCTTCCAGCGTGCGGGCAGCAAGACAAATGTTTTCCCAGACGGTGTCACGGGCTGCAAGCTTCTCGCAATTCTTGCGCAGTGCTGGCCAGGCGGCAGCATGCTGATCCTTCTCCCAGCCGGGCAGTTTTGACCACGCCACCTCACGCCCGACACCGGGCGGTGGCGCGAACCAGCTGGCGCAACCGGCAAGGCCGGCCACGAACACCAGCGTCAGCAGAGTCCGCACAGCGTACAGCGGCGGCGATAGACTACGGCAACATCCAGGCATGCTCATGTCTCAAAATAATCGATTGAATGGATTGTGCCGCACACTGCCGCGGCCCCGCAATTCTGCTGTGTTCGCTTTGAACACCCGGGATTTCTTCAGGCCATCGCGGTGTGCAGCACCGGCCGCAGCTTGGCGCAAACCGGCAACTGGCGTAAAGTTTCTTTTTTACTTCGAGATCGTTCCATGCTTATCAGCCGCAACAAGGTCGTGCGTTTCGACTACACCCTGACCGACGACAGCGCTCAGGTCCTCGATAGTTCCGAGGGCGGGGAGCCGCTCACTTACCTGCATGGCAGCGGTAACATCGTCCCCGGCCTGGAGTCGGCCCTGGAAGGCAGGCAAGCGGGTGAATCGCTGAGCGTGCGCATCGCCGCGGCCGAGGCCTACGGCGAGCGCGTCGACGAACTGGTGCAGAGTGTACCGCGCGAAATGTTCGAGGACAGCGACGGCATTCAGGTCGGCATGCAGTTCCAGTCCGGCGACCCCGATGGCAACATGAGTATTGTAACCGTGGTCAGCACCGATGCCGCCAGCATCACGGTGGATGGCAACCACCCGCTCGCCGGCGTGCCGCTCAATTTCGCCGTGACCATCGTGGAAGTGCGCGACGCCAGCAGTGAAGAGCTCGCGCATGGCCATGTACACGGCCCGGGCGGGCATCAGCACGAATGAACGAGACCACCGCCTTAGATATACAGAAATGTAATTTGTAGCGGCGGCGGGTATTCGCCATGGAAACTCTGACCACAACGGAACTGGCGGCACTGCTCGCCCTCATTGCATTCGCGGCGACGCTTTATTCTTCGGTCGGCCATGGCGGCGCCTCCGGCTACCTGGCGGCCATGGCGCTGTTTGGGCTGGCGCCGGTTTTCATGAAACCGGCGGCATTGGCCATGAATATCGCCGTCGCCGGCCTGGTCTTCCTCCGCCTGTGTCGCGCCGGCTACTTCGACGCACGCCTGTTCTGGCCGTTTGCGCTCGGCTCCATCCCGCTCGCCTTCATTGGTGGCGCGCTCACCCTGACGGGCGGGGTCTACAAGATTCTGGTTGCTGTCGCTTTACTGGTTGCCGCCGCACGTCTGCTGTGGACGAGTCAGGAGCACGAGGTGCGCGCCGCACCGAATTTCGGAATCGCGCTGGTGATTGGCGCCAGTCTCGGATTTCTGTCCGGTCTCACCGGCGTGGGCGGGGGAATATTCCTGAGCCCGCTGTTGCTCCTGCTGCGCTGGGCGAACATGCGCATCACCGCGGCGGTGTCGGCGGCTTTCATTCTGGTGAACTCGATCGCCGGACTCGCCGGACATGCGATCGTCGCCGTCGCTTGGCCAGCGCAGCTGCCGCTGCTCATGCTCGCGGCGCTGGCCGGTGCGCTGATTGGATCAGAACTTGCGGTACGCCGGCTGGCGCCAGTGACGCTGCGGCGGGTGCTGGGTGTGGTGCTGGTGATTGCCGGCGCCAAGCTGCTGTTGACCGCCTGAGCCGATATTTAATAAAACAACGGCCACAAAAAAACAGGGCGCCCCTTGGACACCCTGTTTTTAGATCGATGTAATCGTAACAAGCCTTGTCAGCCAGTTCCGATCGATGGCGCGGCTTCCGGCATATCAAGCTCGCCCTCGTACGGCTCGGCGAAACCGCATTCCTTCACCGGGCAGACCTTCTCGGTGCCGCGGCGTTTGGTGGTCTTGATGGTCAGGATCGGCCAGGCGCACTTCGGGCAGGGTTCGTTGAGCGGCAGGTTCCAGACCGCGTACTTGCAATCCGGGTAGCGCGCGCACGAATAGAAGATTTTCCCGTAGCGCGACTTGCGCTTGAGCATGTTCGCCTGCTTGCACTCCGGGCACAGCACGCCGGTGTCGGCCGGCTTCTCGAGCGGCTCCATGTGCTTGCAGTTCGGGTAGTTGCTGCAGCCGATGAACTTACCGTAGCGGCCGCGCTTGATGACCAGCTTCGATTCGCACTTCGGACAGACGCGATCCTCGACATACTGCGGCTCGTTCGAGGCGCCGGCCTCTTCGTCCACATTGCGCGTGTAGTCGCATTCCGGGTAGCCGGTGCAGCCGATGAAGTAGCCGTTTCGGCCGAGGCGCTTGGACAAGGGCTTCTGGCACTTCGGGCACAGTTCTTCGAGGATTTCGGTGCCGGGGCGGTCGGCGGTTTCTTTCTCGTCGACCTGCAGCTTGAATTCGCCCCAGAACTCCTGCAGCAGCGGCCGCCATTCTTTCTCGCCGCGCGACACGGCGTCGAGATCGTCTTCCATGCGCGCGGTGAAGTCATAGTCCACGTACTTGAAGAAATGCTCGGACAGGAACTTGTTCACCACCCGGCCGACGTCGGTCGGCTGGAAGCGGCGCTTGTCGAGCGTCACGTATTCGCGCGATTCGAGCGTCGAGATGATCGACGCATAGGTAGACGGACGGCCGATGCCGAAGGCTTCGAGCGCCTTCACCAGCGAGGCTTCGGTGAAGCGCGGCGGCGGCTCGGTGAAGTGCTGCTCCTTGCGGATCACGCGCAGATCCACGTGTTCACCCTTCAACATAACCGGCAGGATCGCCTCGTCTTCTTCGCCTTCCTTCTTTTCGTCCGTGCCTTCCTGGTATACGGCCATGAAGCCCGGCTTCACCAGGGTCGAGCCGTTGGCGCGCGACACGTTGCCGCTGCCGGCCTCGAGATCGACGGCCACGGTATCCAGCACCGCATGCACCATCTGGCAGGCGACCGTGCGCTTCCAGATGAGTTCATACAGCTTGTATTGCTCCGGCGTCAGGCGCTCCTTGAGCTGCTCGGGGATGCGCTCGGCCGAGGTCGGGCGGATCGCCTCGTGCGCTTCCTGTGCGTTCTTGGATTTAGTTTTGTAGACGTGCGGGGTTTCCGGCAGGTTGTCGTCGCCGTAGCGCTTGGCGATGAGCGCGCGGATTTCCTCCACTGCTTCCTTCGCCAAATTCACCGAGTCGGTACGCATGTAACTGATGAGACCAACCGTCTCGCCGCCGATGTCCACGCCTTCATACAGCTGCTGGGCGGTGCGCATGGTGCGCTGCGCGGTGAAGCCGAGTTTGCGCGACGCCTCCTGCTGCAGGGTCGAGGTGGTGAAGGGCGGCGACGGATTGCGCTTGCGCTGCTTCTTATCGACGGACGTAACGAGATAACGGCCCTGCGCCTGCTTGAGCAGTTCGGCCTCGACCTCGGCGGCGGTGTTCTCTTCGTTGATCGTAAACTGGTCGAGCTTCTCGCCCTTGAAGTGGGTGAGCTTGGCGCTGAAATTCTGGCCCTTGGTGCTGAGGTCGGACTCGATGGTCCAGTACTCGCGCGCCTGGAAGCGTTCGATCTCCATCTCGCGCTCGACAATCAGGCGCAGCGCCGGGCTTTGCACGCGCCCGGCGGACAGCCCGCGGCGCACCTTCTTCCACAGCAGCGGCGACAGGTTGAAGCCGACCAGGTAATCGAGCGCGCGCCGCGCCTGCTGGGCATTGATCAGGTTGATGGACAGCTCGCGCGGCTCCTGGATGGCGCGCTGAATGGCGGTCTTGGTGATTTCGTGAAACTCGACGCGGTGCACCGGCTTGTCCTTGAGCACACCTTCTTCTTTAAGGATCTCGTACAGGTGCCAGGAGATCGCCTCGCCCTCGCGATCCGGGTCAGTCGCGAGATACAGCGCGTCGGCCTTTTTCATCGCCTTGATGATGGCATCGACGTGTTTCTTGTTCTTCTCGATGAGCACGTACTTCATGGCGAAGTCGTGCTCGGGGTCGACCGCGCCCTTTTTCGGCAGCAGGTCACGCACATGCCCGTAGGAGGCCAGCGCGCTGAATTCCTTGCCCAGGTACTTGGACATGGTTTTCGCCTTGGCCGGCGATTCGACAATGATCAGGTTTTTCGACATCGTTCAGAGAACCGGTTCACTTTCGCGGCAGATGTTCACCTGCCGTCAGAATAGGTGATAAGTGGGATCGTGGGGCGTGATTGTGCGCGACAAGCGGTGTGGCTTGTCAAGCCGGGAGGAAAAACCACCGGGAAATCAGTGCAGGTGCTCCTGCACGCCGTCGAACACCAGGTCTTCCATCCAGGCGTAGGCCTGCTCCTGGCCGGGCTGGTTGAACAGCACCATGAGTATCACCCACTTGAGCTGTTCGCTGTCGATTTCGTCGGTGTCGAGCGCCATGACGCGGTCGATGACCAGCTCGCGGGTGTGCGAATCGAGCACGCCGCTGCGTGCCAGGAACAGGATGAACCCGCGCGCCTCGATGTTGATTTTTTGCTGTTCCTGCGCGGAAAACACGCGCATGGACTGCGCCCGCCCGCCCATGGGCAGCACACCGCGGTCGCGCAACGAGGCCAAGCCTTCGAGCCAGTCGAAGGCCTTGTTCACTTCACTGCGGGGAAAACCGGCCTGCGCCAGCTCGACGGCGAGCGCTTCCTGATCGGGGCTGAATTCGGGACCATCGTCCATGTAGTTCTCGAACAGATACATCAACACGTCCAGCACGTTTTCTTTCATCATTCTCTCATTACCCCGGCGCGCGTGTTGTGTCGTCTCATCCACCACCCTTGATGTAGCAGGGCCGTCAGGACGTTCGCTGGTACCTCCCGCCCGGACGGGCTTCGATCAGCCCGCGCAACTCCATGAGCAACAGCATGGAGGAAACCCTACCCGGCGTCAATCCGCTGCGCGCGATGAGCGTGTCCATTTCGACTGGGTCGTAGCCAATAAGTTCGAGTAATTCCTGCTGTGCCGGATCGGGAGCAGCGCGGGATTGTATGAAGTTTGCGACCGGCGCCGCCGCGGCAAATCCGGCCAGTGCGCCGAGCTCCTCGATGACATCCTGCGCGGTCTCGACCAGCTTTGCGCCCTGGCGAATCAGCGCGTGACAGCCGCGCGCGAGCGGCGAGTGAATGGAACCCGGGATCGCGAACACCTCGCGCCCCTGCTCGGCGGCAAGACGCGCCGTAATCAGTGATCCGCTGCGCAACGCCGCTTCCACCACCAGCACGCCGAGCGACAGGCCGCTGATCAGGCGGTTGCGGCGCGGAAAATGTTCGCGCCGCGGCGGTGCGCCGAGCGCGAACTCCGACACCAGCGCGCCGTGGGCGGCGATACGATGCGCCAGTTCACGGTGCGCCGACGGATATACCCGATCCAGCCCGGTGGCCGCGACCGCGATGGTCTGGCCGCCGGCATCGAGCGCCGCGGCATGCGCGCAGGCATCAATACCAAGCGCCAACCCGCTCGTCACCACCAGCCCGGAACGACTCAGTTGCTCACTGAAAGCACGCGCATTGTCGCGGCCGCCGTGCGAGGGATTGCGCGAACCCACCACCGCCAGCTGTGGGGCGCTGAGCAGCGCCGCAGCACCGCGCACAAACAGCAACGGTGGCGGGGCGGAAATCTCGCGCAACAGCGGTGGATAGGCCGGATCGGTAAACGCTAAAAGTTGATTGGAAGGATCGTCGAGCCAGGCACGCTCAGCCTCAAACTGCCCGGCTTCCGGCCCGGCGAGTATGGCGTCTACCGGAGTTTGGTCGCCAATGAAGAAAGGCAGTAAGTCAGAACGTGATGCCGAATAAATAGCGCCGACACTTACGAACTGATCGAGCAGCTCACGCAAACCGGCGCCCCCGCCGGTCAGGCGATGCAGGTGCAGCCACGGAACAGCGTCTTCAAACCGCATGCCCGGTCATCCCTCGTTACCGCCCGGCATCCGTGCCGCACTACAGCGAATCAGGGCGTGCGCACGACGTCGTAGATGTGAACCGGTCGGTTGGCATCCATGATCAGCGCGTAGCTGACCTTGTCGAACACCCGGAATACCATCAACAGGCCCGTTTCCTCATCCGGCATCTTGTACATGCTTCTCGTGACCGGATCCTTGCTCACGCCCACATGCCGCATGATGCGCAGCACATGTCCCTCCTGCATGCCCTCGCGTTTGCCGAGGCTGATGGCGACGATGGTGGTGGGGCCAAACTCGCGCAGCCCATTGTTTGCCGAGAGGATGCGGCCCTTGACGTTCTTGTCCGGGGCATGCGGGTAGTAATAGGGAAGAGCCGCCTTCTCCGGGGTCTTGAGCAGACGATCGGTGGGCAGAATCTCCTGTTTGACGCGCGTCACCACGAGTTTGGCCGGATTTCCGGCCTCGAGCAGCGTGGCATCCCCGAGATACAAGGCCTCGTAGCCCAGGGTTTCGCCCGAGTCAGGGTGCTTGAGTGCGTTGCCCTGACGAAAAATCTGATAAAACTCGCCGTCATTCTTTTTCAGGCCGCGCGCATAAAACTCGCTGCCGTCACCGAGCGCCAATCGGTCATCCAGCCCGATGGTGACATAGCCGGCTCTGGCCAGTTCAGTGCGCCCCACTACCAGCGGCTCGGTCAGAAACGGCACAATCACGTCCGGGCTGATGGTCGGGATGGCTGAACTGATGGGTTCCGCATGCGCCCTGGGCCGGAGCTTGACAACGTTCATGCCGGTCGGCGTGACGCCGGCTGGCTCTTCAATTGCAGACGTGGGTGCGGTAACCGGCTCAACATCGGCCATTACCGGCACCTGTGCCACTGCCACTGCCGGCGCCGGCGTCAGTTTTTCTTCGCGCTGCACACTCAGTTGCGGCTTGCCGCCCACGTAGGTCAGCAGGATGACGTCACCGGGGTAGATCAGGTGCGGATTCTTGACCTGATCATTAATTGTCCAGACACTCGCCCAACGCCATGGATCTTTGAGAAAACGCGCGGAAATATCCCACAGGGTATCGCCCTTCTGTACCACGTAGCGGTCCGGGTGATCCGGCGCAAGCGCCACCGTGTCGGCGCTGGCCGGAGCGACGAAGGCGAGCAGGGCCAGGATGGCCCCGAGGGACAACAGGTTTTTCACGGGCATGGGCATGATTTCCCTGTGGTGTTGGTCGGAGTCTAGTCCACCCCGGTCGGGTGCGCAAAGCAGTATGGTACTGAAATTATCTTGTTATTCAGGATGATTTGAATCGATAATAATCCACTTTCAGAGGAATGGAAACGCTTGGGGCAAGCCCCCGCGGTAAAGTTAAAGTACCTGTATGGCGATCCGCACCATCCTGCACTATCCCGACCCGCGCCTGCGCCAGGTCGCCCAGCCCGTCGTCGCCGTGGACGACGAGATTCGTCGGCTCGTGGACGACATGGCCGAAACCATGTACGCCGCGCCCGGCATCGGACTGGCCGCCGTGCAAATCCATGTGGCGCTGCGCGTGGTGACCATCGATCTCTCGGAAGCGCGCAACGCCCTGCAGGTGTTCATTAATCCGGAAATCCTCCAGCACGATGGCAAGCAGGTGTTCGAAGAAGGCTGCCTGTCGGTGCCCGGTATTTATGACGAGGTCGAACGCGCCCAGCACATCCGGCTGCGCGCCCTCAATCGCGACGGGCAACCGTTCGAGCTCGAGGCCAATGGCCTGTTTGCCACCTGCATCCAGCATGAGATCGATCATCTGGACGGCAGGGTGTTCGTCGATTACCTGTCGCGTCTTAAGCAGACCCGCATTCGCAAGAAGCTTGAGAAACAGGAACGCCTGACGATGTAACATCGGAGGAAAGAGCAAAGAGAAAAGCCATGCCGGTCTTTTCTCTTTTCTCTTTCTCTCTCTGCTCGCAAATGAACCTGGTCTTCGCCGGCACGCCGGACTTCGCCGTTCCCGCTCTCAAGGCGCTGCTCGACGCCGGCCATACGCTTCTCGCCATTTACACCCAGCCGGACCGGCCGGCCGGGCGTGGCCGCAAGCTCGCCATGAGCCCGGTGAAAGAATGTGCGCTGGCCCACGGGCTCGACGTATACCAGCCGGCCACGCTCAAGACGGAAAAGGAAGCCGAGACGCTGCGCGCGCTCAAACCGGATGCAATGATTGTCATCGCCTACGGCTTGATTCTCCCGCCGTCCATTCTGGCGATCCCGAAATTCGGCTGCATCAATGTGCACGCCTCGCTCTTGCCGCGTTGGCGCGGGGCGGCGCCGATTCAGCGCGCCATCGAGGCCGGTGACGACATGACCGGCATCACCATCATGCAGATGGACGCCGGGCTCGACACCGGCGCCATGCTGGCGCTGGCGGCCACGCCGATTCATGCGCACGACACCGCAGCCAGCCTGCATGACCGGCTCGCCGAAATTGGCGCCTCGCTGCTCCCCGGAACTCTGGCCAAACTCGAACGCGGTGAGATCACACCGCAGGCGCAAGACACCACGCACGCCACCTATGCCCGCAAGCTCACTAAAGATGAGGCGCGGCTCGACTGGTCGCTGCCGGCCGATGTGCTGGCACGGCGCGTCCGCGCCTTCAATCCCTGGCCGGTGGCCACCACCATGCTCGAGGGCAAGCCGCTGCGGGTGTGGATGGCGGTGAGTGCGATTGGCCCTAGCGGAACACCGGGCACCGTCCTGGCCGCGGGCTACGACGGGATTCAGGTGCACACCGGTCAGGGCACACTGCTGATCACCACGCTGCAGACCGAGGGCGGTAAACCGCTGGCGGCGCGCGACTTTCTGAACGGCCGAAAGCTCGCGCCCGGCACACAGCTCGGCCCATGAGCAGCCCAGCGGCCCAAGCCCGCGCCGGTGCCGCCGCCATTGTCGCAAGCGTAATTCACGGGCGCTCGCTCGACACCGCGCTCGATGAACACTTCGCCGCCCTCGCGCCCAGCCTGGCCCGCGAGCGGCCACTGATTCAGGAAATGACCTACGGCACCCTGCGCTGGGTGTTGGGATTTGAATTGCTGCTGCGCGGTCTGCTCGAACGTCCCATCAAGGACGAGGATGCCGACCTGCGCGCACTGTTGCACGTTGGCCTCTATCAATTGCTGTTCATGCGCGTCGCGCCGCACGCCGCCGTGAAAGAAACCGTTGAGGCCGTGCTGGTTCTTGAAAAAGGCTGGGCCAAGGGATTCATCAACGCTGTGCTGCGCCGCGCCCTGCGCGAACAGGAGGCGTTGCGCGCGCAGCTGACACAGGATGAAAACCACGCGCATCCACCATGGCTGGCGCAATGCGTGCGCACGGCCTGGCCTGAAGACTGGCGCGCGATCCTCGCTGCCAACAATACCCACGCGCCACTCACCCTGCGTGTGCACCTCGGTCGTGTCACCCGCGATGCCTACCTGAAAGAATTGGCGGCCGCCGGTCTCGCGGCCCAGGCGCATGCCGAGGTGGAGAGCGCCGTGCAACTCGACACCCCGGTGCCGGTCGAGCGCCTGCCCGGTTTCCGCGAGGGGCGGGTCTCGGTGCAAGACGCCGCCGCGCAACTGGCGGCGCCGCTACTCGACGCGCAACCGGGCATGCGCGTGCTCGACGCCTGCGCCGCGCCCGGCGGCAAGGCCGCACACTTGCTGGAACGCACGCCGCAAGCATCGCTGGTCGCGCTTGACGTGGATATGCGGCGCCTCGAACGGGTGCGCGAAAATTTCTCACGCCTCGGACTCACGGGGAGGATCGTGCCGGGCGACGCCGCCGTTCCCGCCGACTGGTGGGACGGACAGCCCTTCGACCGCATCCTGCTGGATGCGCCATGTTCGGCGACCGGCGTCATCCGCCGCCACCCGGATATCCGCCTGCACCGCACCCCGGCAGACATCGTGCGCCTGGCCGCCACCCAGGCGCGTCTGCTTGATGCCCTGTGGCTGTTGCTCGCGCCCGGGGGTAAGCTTCTGTATGTGACTTGCTCGATTCTTCCGGAAGAAAATGCATCGCAGATGGCGGCGTTCCGCGCGCGCCAGCCGAATGCGCAGGTGTGGGCACCGGCATCGGTGACGCTCGAACGTCACGCACGGGCTGCCGGTGCCGGCTATCAGATTCTGCCCGGGGCCAATGACATGGATGGCTTTTATTACGCTGGCGTCACAAAAAAGCTGACGGCCACCTGATATGCACATTCGGCATCTCGCCGCGGTACTGCTCGCCATGGCCTTGCTGACCGCGCCACGCGCCGACGCCGCCAATTTCAGCGTACAGTCCGCCAGTGCCTATCTTTTCGACCGTGTGCTGCACATCAACGCGCGTTTCGATCTGCCGGTCAATCCGCGCATCGAGGAAGCCCTGAGCAAGGGCATTCCGATCGATGTGGTCATCGATCTCGACATGGTCAGATATCGCTGGTGGTGGAAAAACCCGGTGGTCACCGATATGGTGGTGCGCCGCCGCATCCAGTTTCACGCGCTCTCGCGCCAATACCTGGTCAGTGGCGTGCACATTGGCGATCCGTCCGAAAGCTTTGGTTCCCTGGGTCAGGCGCTCGCGCAGGCCGGCACGCTCGACGATTTCAAGATTCATCTCACCGCCAAGAAGGAAATCCTGGCGGACACACGTTATCAACTCATGCTGCGCGCGCGCCTCGACATCGAGGCGCTGCCCATGCTCATGCGCCCGCTTGCCTACGCCACACCCTCGTGGCGCCGCAACACGGGGTGGACCGAATGGCCGATCGATCTGATTCAACCGTGAAGCGCCCGCGACAGGGAATGAAACCGCATTCACTGATGGCGGATGTGCAGAGCACGAAGCCGACCCTGCGGGGAAAAAAACACGAGCGGCTTTACCGCTTCGCGCGCATATCGCCACTCGCGGTACTGTCGGTGCTGCTCGCGATCTCACTCGGCATGATGAGCGCCGCCACCCAGAACTCGGAGCTGTTTGGCAATCTTTATTCGCTGCTGCTGGTGCTCAACATTCTCGGCGTGGTGTTGCTGCTGGTGCTGATCCTGCTCAGCGTTCGCAAGCTGGTGCGCCAGTTCCGCGCGCGTGTCATGGGCTCGCGTCTCACCTTGCGCCTGTTCGGCCTGTTCGTGCTATTGAGCGTGGTCCCGGTGGCGGTGGTCTACCTGTTCTCGGTACAGGCCTTCAACCGCGGCATCGATAACTGGTTCGATGTGCGCATCGAACAGGCGCTGAACAGCGCGCTCGACCTCGGGCGCACGGCGCTCGATACCACCAAGGAAGACCTCACCCGCAAGGCGCGTGACATGGCCGCAGAGCTGGACGACGGCTCGCGCCGCGGACTCCTGCCGGCACTGAATGCGTTGCGCGAACAGCACGGCGTTTTCGAACTCACGCTCTTCGGCCAGGACGGCAAGGTCATCTCCTCCAGCACCCAGGGCGCGGTACGCGGCAAGAGCGTGGTGCCCGATCGGCCGGCCGAGGCCATCTTCACGCAGGCGCGGCGCGGCGAGGTCTACGCCGGCATCGAACCGCTCGGCGAATCCGGCCTGCAACTGCGCGTGCTGGTGCCGGTGGTATCGCGCGCGGTCGGCTCACCGGTGCGCGTGCTGCAGGTAATCGAGCCGTTGCCGGAACGCTATGCACGTCTCGGCCAGAATGTGCAGGCGGCATTCGCCGAGTACGAAAAGATTTTCTACCTGCGTGGCCCGCTCAAGTTCGGTTTCACACTCACCTTAAGCCTGGTGGCACTGTCCACCCTGTTGCTGGCAGTGTGGGCGGCGATTTACGCCGCGCGCCGGCTGGTAACACCGATCCGCGACCTGGCCGAAGGCACGCGCGCCGTGGCGCGCGGTGACTACAGCCAGCAACTGCCGGTACCGATTGGCGACGAGCTCGGCATCCTGGTGCAATCCTTCAATGTCATGACGCGCCGCATCCGGCGCGCGCAGGGCGAAATCACGCGCGGCCAGCACGAGGCCGAGATCCAGCGCACCTATCTCGAAACCGTACTCACCCATTTGTCGTCCGGCGTGTTGTCATTCGACCCGCGCGGTCACCTGCGCACCCATAACGCCGCCGCTCACCAGATCCTCGGCGTGGACCTCGAGTCCGGCGAAGGCAAGACACTCGCCTGGCTGGCCGAGGTGCGCCCGGGTCTGGCACCATTCGTGGACGCCTTGCGCGACCTGCTGCGCAAAGCGCAAACCGTTTGGCAGGCCGAGATCACGCTGCCGGGCGACGCCGGGCGACGCGTACTCATGGTGCGCGGTACGCGCCTGCCCGGCCTGCATGGGCGCACCGGCGGGCACGTCATTGTTTTCGATGACATCACGGCGCTCATTCAGGCGCAACGCGATGCCGCCTGGGGCGAGGTGGCGCGACGCCTGGCGCATGAAATCAAAAACCCGTTGACGCCTATCCAGCTGTCGGCCGAACGCATCCGCCACAAATGCATGGACGGCCTGCCAGAAAAACAACGCGCCACCCTTGACCGCGCCACGCACACCATCGTGCAGCAGGTCGAGGCCATGAAGGCGATGGTGGATGCCTTCTCCGAATATGCGCGCCCGGCGCCGGTGGACATCCAGGCTGTAAACCTCAATCAGCTGGTACAGGACGTGGTTGAGCTGTACAAGAGCCGCGCCAACCCGGTGCGCTACCAGCTCGACCTGGATGCCGCGCTGCCGATGTTGCAGGCCGATCCCGGCCAGCTGCGCCAGGTGCTGCACAATCTCCTGCTCAACGCCACCGACGCATTGGCCAGCACCGACAACCCACACCTGTACATCGCCACGCGCAATGTAGATGAACCGAACAACCGCTTCGTTGAACTGCAGGTGCACGACAATGGGCCGGGATTCGCGCCGAGCGTCATCGACCACCTGTTTGAACCGTATGTCACCACCAAAGACAAAGGCACCGGTCTCGGACTTGCAATCGTGAAGAAAGTCATCGAGGAACACAACGGCACGCTCTCGGCGGGAAATCTCAGGGACGGCGGTGCGGGCTTCATCATTCGCCTGCCGGTCGGCAAGTCCATCGCAGCGATGGCGCGAGGAAAAAATTCATGAGCACCGGCACGATTCTGGTGGTGGACGACGAACCGGATATCCGCCGAATTGTGCAGGAGATTCTGGAAGACGAAGATTACGTCATCACCACCGCGGAAAACGCCGCGGCCGCGCGCTCCGCCTACAACGCACATCGCCCGGATCTGGTGCTGCTCGACATCTGGATGCCGGATACCGACGGTATCACTCTGCTCAAGGAATGGTCGCGCGACCACACACTGCCGGTGCCGGTGGTGATGATGTCCGGGCACGGCACGGTGGAAACCGCGGTCGAGGCGATCCGCCTCGGCGCCTACGATTTCATTGAAAAGCCGCTGACCACTGCCAAGCTGCTCGTGACCATCGAGCGGGCCCTGCAGAACGCGCGCCTGCGCCAGGAAAACTTGAGCCTCCGGCGGCATGCCGACGTCGTCACCCTGCCGGTCGGCAAGGGCAAGGCCATGAAACAATTGCGCACGACCATCGAACGCATAGCCGCGCACGACACCTGGGTGCTGATCACCGGCGAGCCGGGCTGCGGCAAGGAAGTCGCGGCGCGCTACCTGCACAGCGTGAGTCCGCGCAAGGACCGGGCGTTCGTGGAAATGAACCTGGCCGCGGTGGCGGCACAGAATCTGGCCATGCAGCTGTTCGGCAGCGAAACGGGCAGCGACATCACCGCCGGCGTGTTTGAGCAGGCGGCGGGCGGCACGTTGTTCCTCGACCAAATCGGCGACCTCGATCTCGCGACCCAATTGCATCTGCTCAATGTGCTGGAAGAAAAGCGTTTTCTGCGAGTCGACGGCAAGACGCCGGTATCGCTCGACGTGCGCGTCATCGCCGCCACACATCAGGATCTGGCGCGGGCAATCGCCGAGGGGCGCTTCCGCGGGGATCTCTACTATTGTCTGAACGTCGTGCCGCTCATCATTCCGGCGCTGCGCGAGCACCGTGAAGACGTGCCGGAGCTGGTGAGTTTTTACACCGACTGGATGGTAGAGAAAGAACGCCTGCCCTACCGACGCTTCACCACCGGCGCGCTCAATGTGCTGCGCAACCACTCCTGGCCGGGCAACATCCGCGAACTCAAGAATCTGGTGCAGCGTCTGCTGATTCTGTCCCAGAGCGAGGAAGTCACCGAGGCGGATGTGGCCGCGGCGCTCGGCGCGCAGAAGACGGTGGTATCCATGGAAACCATTCCCGCAGCGCTCTTCGACCTGCCGCTGCGCGAGGCACGCGACTATTTCGAAAAGGCCTATCTCGAGCACCACCTCAAACGCGCCAGCGGCAATGTTGGCGACATCGCCGACATTGTGGGCATGGAGCGCACCCACCTTTACCGCAAGCTCAAAGGCCTCGGCATCAACATCAAGGGCACGAAAGAGAGCTGAGCATGGCCGTGGTCGACAACCTCGAAGCGCTGCTCGCCAAGGGTACCGACAATGCGCTGCTGCGCTTTGGGCTGGCCAACGAATACCTCAAGCTCGGGCGTTACGAACAAGCCATCGGTCACCTGCGTAAAGCCATTGCCCACGATCCGAAATATTCCGCCGCCTGGAAACGACTTGGCAAGGCCCTGACCGACACTGGCCGCGCGGAGGAAGCGATTGCAGCTTACGAACAAGGCATCCGGGCCGCGGAAGAAAAGGGAGATATACAGGCGGCGAAGGAGATGCAGGTGTTTCTCAAGAGACTACACAAGTAGCAGATTGCCAGAAGAACAGCGCCTGGCCATGATGAATTGTACTAATTATTAGTAGAACGGCCCCTCACCCTCCGGGCGCGTTTTAAATCGCCGGTGTGACCAGAAATATTGCTCCGGCATCGTACGCACCGCGTCTTCGATGATTTTGTTCATGCGCGTGGTGTCCGCCAGCACATCGTCAGTCGGAAAATTTTCGAGCGGTGGCTGGAAAATCAGCTCATACCCACTTCCCCACGGCAGCTGTCGGGCGAAGCACGGTATCACCACCGCACCCGTGAGCTGCGTGAGGCGACCGAGTGCGGTGAGCGTAGCGGCCGGCACACCGAAGAATGGCGCGAACACAGCTCCGTCGCGGCCCTGGTCCTGGTCGGAGAGATAATAGAACGACCCGCCCCGGCGCAGGCCGCGGATCACCGGCTTGATGCCTTCGCGGCGCTCGACCAGCAGACCGCCATGGCGCGGCACAAAGCGCGTGCGACGTGTGCGAATCAGCCAGTCGAAGAAGTGGTTCTTCGGACGCTTGTACAGGTCGATCATGAAATGGTCCGGTGCCAGCACCATGCCAGCCACCTCGATGGCGACAAAGTGCGCGACCAGCAGAATCACCGGCTTCTTGGCCGCCAGTGCCCGATCGAAGTACTCCTTGCCGGGCGTACGCACCAGGCGCTTCATGCGTTTTTCCGAACCCCACCACGAGATCGGGGTGGCCAGCGCCGCCTGCACAAATACGCGGAAGTGGGCGCGCACCAATTGCCGTTGCTGGGCTGGCGACAGTTCCGGGAAACAGGCACGGATATTGGTGAGCGCGATATGCCGACGCCCGGTCATCGGGTAATAGAGCAATGTGCCGAGAGCGCCGCCAATCAGCCAGATCAGCGGCAACGGCAACAGCGCGACCGTGCGCAGAAACAACAGCGCCAACCAGTCCGGCCAGTAGCGCAGATACACAAAGTCGCGCGCCGTGTAGTCGCGGGCGACCTCAGCCATACAGCGGCGGCTCGCCCGGCGGGCGCTGCTTGAAGCGTTTGTAGGTCCACATGTATTGCTCCGGCATCTCGCGCACACCGGCCTCGATTGCCGCATTCATCAGCGCCGCGTCGGCCAACGGATTCACGCTCGGAAAATTTTCCAGTGGCGGATGAAATATGATCTCGTAGCCGTCGCCCTTCGGCAGCAGACG
>Ga0315270_10000152_pt1 | contig 39169 bp, 40 predicted proteins | sample C1_bottom_MG_FD_204932 | JGI IMG/M metagenome (GOLD analysis project Ga0315270, IMG submission 204932) | Sediment microbial communities from Yellowstone Lake, YNP, Wyoming, USA - C1_bottom | ecosystem: Environmental > Aquatic > Freshwater > Lake > Sediment | place: USA: Wyoming | collected... | reverse complement strand
GATGTCGAGCAGGGCATTGGCCTTGCGTGCATCGTCGAAGAACACTTCGTAGAAGTCCCCCATCCGATAGAAGAGCAGGCTGTCCGGATGGTCGGCCTTGAGCCCGAAATACTGGGCCATCATCGGCGTGTGGGGGCTGGCCTTGTCGGTCATGCGGGGAAGTCCGTCGAGTTCAATGTCAATGGGTCATGGCAGTTCACTCAGGGTGAAGCTGGCCGAATGCGGCATTGTCTCTTGTTAATTCCCGAAGCGTGTTCGCTGCGCCTCCCGGCACAGCGAATGCGTTGAGCGTCCGGCTGAGGAGGGGCTTGTCTGCGCAGGCGTGGGCGGCGCAAGACTTCTGGATGGTTGCCCAAAGCAGGATCTGCTTCGCCCTGGATTGGGTTCTCCGGCTGGTGCCGTGCGAACCGGATGGACGAAGCCTGACGCCTCAGGAGGCGAATGCCTCCGTTCGGGCTGCCGGTCAAGAATCTGTATCCGCGCGACTAGGCGGGATCCAGATCAGTCGCCTATTTACGGGCGAATATACGCATAGCCTTCTTTTTGTTTCTTCATCAACTCGATCACACCTCCAGGCACGTAGCCAATCGTGGGAAGCATGTCGGCAACGGTCAAGTGCAATGATGTCATGGTGTTTTCGCAGGCCACGATCTTGACGCCATCCTTGATCGCATCGCCCACGCGGTTGCCCACCAGCGAGTCTGACTTGAGCATGCCGATGCCGGGGCCATAGACCACGATCTCAACGTCGACATTGGCGCTTCCAAGGGATTCTTGAACATTCTTGACATTGTTCAGCGCGAGGCCCCACGTCTTGGGGTTGGCCTCACTGACCTGGAACACGACCTTTCCCTTTTCCGTTGCAGGACTCATCTGAGCGCAACCCGAAGCGAGCAGCGTCACTGCTGCCACGGCAAACATGGAAACAAATCCTCGGCGCAATAGCGTGATCATCGGCATTCCTTCAAGAGTATGGGTGGCTCGGTGACGAAGAACTGGGTGCGGCGAGGCTCCATAGCTGGATATCTCGACAGACATCAGTTCATTGCCATGCGCGGAATTTCCGGCGCGGGTGCATGCTAGCCCGGTAGCGGTCGAATACTCAGGGTGGAATCCCTAACCCCTAATCCCTGATGCCGATGGGGATATCTCGGTACTCAGCGATCGATTTTGCGCAAGCGCACCGCTGCCTTCTTTGGCTCGATGCTGGCGGCCAGCGCGGCGTCGGGCGTCTGTGCCTCACTCTTGACGTCGACCTCCGACGCATCGGCGGGTGCCTCCTTGACGATGCTGGTGTATGGCGTCAACGTCTGCACCAGTTGGCCGTAGATGCGCGGATTGCCGGCAACCACTTCGCGTTGATACAGGTAGTCGGCGTCGCCGGTGAAATTGCCCACCAGGCCACCGGCCTCGGTGATCATCAAGGATCCGGCGGCCATGTCCCAGGGGCTCAAGCCGGTCTCGAAGAAGCCGTCGTAGTAGCCGGCAGCCACGTAGCACAAGTCGAGCGCCGCAGCGCCGGGGCGGCGCACGCCGGCGCATTGCTGCATGATTTCTTCGAACATCTTCAGGTAGCGCTTGAAGTCGTCGCCCTTGCGGAAGGGGAAGCCGGTGCCGATCAAGGCTTCTGCCATGCGAATGCGCTTGGACACACGCAGACGCCGGTCGTTGCGGTAGGCACCGCGACCCTTGGAAGCGTAGAACAAGTCATTGCGCGTCGGGTCGTAGACGACGGCTTGCTGGATTTGGCCGCGGTAGGCCAATGCAATCGAGACCGCATAGACGGGCAAGCCATGGATGAAATTGGTGGTGCCGTCCAGCGGATCGATGATCCACAAGTATTCGCTGTGCTCGGCGCCATGGGCGCGCCCCGACTCTTCTGCCAGGATGCCGTGGCCGGGATAGGCGGTCAGCAGGGTTTCGATGATGATGCGCTCGGCAGCCTGATCGACCTCGGTCACGAAGTCGTTGGGCGACTTGGTGTTGACCTTGAGAATATCCAGGTCCATGGACGCACGATTGATGATGGAACCTGCCGCGCGCGCCGCCTTGATGGCGACGTTGAGCATGGGATGGAGTGCGGCTTGAGTGGACATGCTTGGGACCTGTAGCGGTGTTGACCGATGCGACGGCTGACGGAGGAAAAGAACGTTCCCGGGGCGCTGCCCCAGAGATAATGCGCATTTTAGCGTGCCGCCATGTCTTCGAACCCCGACCCGACCCGATTCATCCTGGTTCAGACCAGCCACCCGGGCAATGTGGGTTCGGCCGCGCGCGCCATGAAGGTGATGGGATTCTCCGATCTGGTGCTGGTGCGGCCGCGTTTTGCCGATGTGCTGAGCCAGGAAGAGACGGTCGCGATGTCCAGCGGTGCGGCCGACATCCTCGTGCGTGCGCGCATTGTCGACAGCCTGGAAGCTGCGCTGGAAGATGTCACCTACGCCTGCGCCACGGCCATGACACCGCGCGACTTCGGCCCGCCCACGCATGCGCCGCGCAGCCTCTTTCCCACGCTGGCCGCGAGCGAGCACCGTGTTGCCTTTGTGTTTGGCTCCGAGCGTTACGGCATGAGCAATGACGATGTCTATCGCTGCCACGCCGTGCTGAGCATCCCCACCAATCCAAACTACGGATCGCTGAATCTGGCGCAGGCGATCCAGCTGATCTCATACGAGTGGCGTCAGGCCACGGGTGGCTTCGAGGTTGCCGAGCGCACACCCGAGCGTCGATTCGCCTCGGTGGCGGCCGTGCAAGGGCTGCTCGCGCATTGGCAAGAGGCGCTGATAGAGATCGATTTTCTCGATCCCGATGCGCCCAAGAAACTGATGCCGCGGCTCAACCAATTGCTGAACCGGGCTCAGTTGGCCGACGAAGAGATTCACATCTTGCGCGGCATTGCCAAGGCCATGGTGAAAGGGCGCAGGCCGCCATAAACCCTGTTGCCGGTAGAGCGCCAACGCGTTGCTAAACTGAGCAGCCAAAAATTCAAAGCGAGAAGCCCTTGTTTGCGCGCTTGAAAGAAGACATCGCCTGCATCCTCGAACGCGACCCGGCGGCGCGCTCGTCATGGGAGGTGTTGACCTGTTATCCGGGGCTGCATGCCTTGGCGATGCACCGCTGGGCGAACGCCTGCTGGCGCCGCGGCTGGCATTGGTCGGGGCGCTTCATCTCACACGTGGCACGCTTTCTTACCGGCATCGAAATCCACCCCGGCGCGACCGTAGGCAAACGCGTCTTCATCGACCATGGCATGGGCGTGGTCGTCGGTGAAACCGCCGAAATCGGCGATGAATGCACGATTTATCAGGGCGTGACGTTGGGCGGCACGTCGACTGTCAAGGGTGCCAAGCGCCATCCGACGCTGGGCCGTGGCGTGATCGTCGGCGCCAATGCGCAAGTGCTGGGTGGTTTCACGGTGGGCGATGGTGCCCGCGTGGGATCCAACGCTGTCGTGGTGAAGGCCGTGCCGGCAGGCGCCACCGCGGTGGGCAATCCGGCGCGCGTGATCGAAGCGCAGGCCGACGCGAAGCGCGAAGCGCTGGCCGCCAAACTGGGTTTTTCAGCCTATGGTGTGACGCAGGGAGACGATCCGGTGTCGCAGGCCATGAAAGGCTTGATAGACAACGCGGCCGGTCACGAGCATCAGATCGCGCTGCTGTGGCAGACCATCGCCAGCTTGTCGGGTGCGAACAAGCCCGACTGCGTACCGACCGACGCCCAGAAGGGCGAACACTTCGATGCGGTGGGGCTGAGCAAGCTGGTCAAATAGCCTCAGCTCGCGGTGCGCGGCCGCAGCGCCGACTTGGGTCGAAACGCCTTGACGACGGCCTCGTTCGTTTCCAGATAGGGCGCGCCGATCAGGTCCAGGCAATACGGCACGGCAGCGAAAATGCCTGGTACGGCAGGTGTGGCCTGCGGCAGACCTTCCAATGTCTCGGCAATCGACTTGGGCTGGCCCGGCAGGTTGATGATCAAAGCCTGCTTGCGAATCACCGCGACCTGGCGCGACAGGATGGCGGTCGGCACGAAGTTCAAACTGATCTGGCGCATCTGCTCGCCAAAGCCAGGCATCAGCTTGTCGGCCACGGCGAGCGTCGCCTCGGGCGTCACGTCGCGCAGCGCCGGGCCGGTGCCGCCGGTGGTCAGCACCAGGCTGCATTGCGCCACGTCCACCAGTTCGATCAGCGTGTCGCTGATGCCTTGCTGTTCGTCAGGGATCAAACGGGTCTCGAAGCTGACGGGATTGCGCAGCGCGCGTGTCAGCCACTCGCGCAGCGCAGGCAGTCCCTTGTCTTCATAGACGCCACTGGAGGCGCGGTCGCTGATCGACACGAGGCCGATGTGCACTGTGTCGAACTCACTCATCGCTGGCCTCGTCGGGTGGCATGGCGGCTCCGGCCTGGTATTGCTTGATCAGCTGAAACAGCTCACGGTAGGCACGACCGCTGCGCTTCTCGGGCACCAGTGCGGCATCTTTGCGCGCCGATCGGACCACGCTGCGCAACTGCTGGGCGTCGCTGGCGGGGAATTCGGCCATCCAGCGCGTCAGGGAGTCGTCGCTGGCGATCAACTCGGCGCGCCAGCGTTCGGCCTCGTGCAGTTCCAGCGCGTTGCGCGCCACGCCGAGCTTCATGGCGGCCACCGCTTCGCGAATCGGCTCTGCGTCGGTGTGGCGCATCAGCTTGCCTATGTATTGCATCTGACGCCGGCGTCCTTCGTGCGTGCGCGTGCGCCGATACTCGCGCACAGCCAAGTGCAGCGATTCTGAGAGGTCCAATCCTTCGATGCGACTGTCGGGCAATTCGACCAAGGCTTCGCCCAGGCTCTGCAAATCATGCGAGGCCTTTTTCAGCTGGGTCTTGCTGGGTCGTTCGGCTTCGAAGTCGTGTTTCGATGCTTGCGGTGAATTTTCGTTTTTCATGGAAGTTGTCGGTGGCGCTTGACGCGCCCGCTTCAGGCGAAGGCATGATGCCAGCCGGGGTCGAATGATACCAAGCGGCCCATACCCGGCACGGCGCTGAGTATGATGACGACTGCAGGCGAGGTAAGCCGCTTCCATCGATGCCGCAGTGTTGCGGCATTCGCCGATTTCGTATTCCAGGCATGCCATGTCACGTACACAAAAGCAGAACAAACCTCATCAGCCGACTATCGCGTCGGGCAGCAAGGCAAACGCTCGGGGCGACAGCGGTTTCGCCTGGTCGGCCGCGCAATTTCAGCAATTGGTGGACGATGCGCTGGGCTATGCCAAGACCTTGGGCGCCAGCGACGCCGCGGCGGAAGCTTCCGAGGGGGTGGGGCTGTCGGTGTCGACGCGCAAGGGCGAGCTTGAAAACGTCGAACGCAATCGCGACAAGTCGCTTGGCGTGACCGTGTATGTGGGCCAGCGCCGCGGCAACGCCGGCACCTCCGACTTCTCGCGCAAAGCGCTCGAAGACACCGTGCGGGCCGCGTTCGACATCGCCCGCTTTACTGCGGAAGACGCGGTCGCCGGTCTACCCGATGAGCAAGACCTTGCGCTCGACCCCAAGCAGCGGCCCGAGCTCGACTTGTTCCACCCCTGGGCCATCAGCGCCGAAGAGGCCGCAAAGCTGGCCATGCGCTGCGAGGCGGCGGCTTTTGCCACGGATCGGCGCATCAGCAATTCCGAAGGGGCTGGCGTGTCGGCTCAAGCGTCGCACTTCATCAGCGGCAATTCGCGTGGTTTCCGTGGCGGCTATGCCAGTTCACGCCACTCGGTGTCGGTGGCGCCGATTGCTGGGAAAGGTGCCCACATGCAGCGCGACGCGTGGTACAGCTCGATGCGTGATGCCAGGGATCTGGCCTCAGCCGAAGCGATAGGACGCTACGCAGCAGAGCGAGCGCTGTCGCGTCTGAAATCCAAGCGCGTGGCCACCGGCGAGGTCGCTGTGCTGTTTGAATCTACGCTGGCGGCGGGCTTGCTCGGCGCCTATGTTCAGGCCACCAGCGGTGGGGCTCTGTATCGCAAAACCACTTTTCTACCCGACTGCCAGGGCAAGCAAGTGTTGGCGCCGCATATCGATGTGCTCGAAGATCCGCACCAGCGCAAGGGCAAGGGCAGTTCGCCTTTCGACGATGAAGGCGTGACCACGCGCGCCCGCACCGTGGTGGAGGCGGGTGTCGTGCAGGGTTATTTTCTGTCCACCTATTCGGCACGCAAGCTGGGGCTTCGCACGACCGGCCATGCGGGTGGTTCGCACAATCTGAGCTTGGTGAGCCGTTTGACTCGACCCGGTGACGATCTGGACGCGATGCTGCGCAAGTTGCACACGGGCCTGTTTGTGACCGAGTTGATGGGGCAGGGTGTCAACTACGTTACCGGCGACTATTCGCGCGGCGCCAGCGGCTTTTGGGTCGAGAACGGCCGCATCAAACACCCGGTCGAAGAGATCACGATAGCCGGCAATTTGGCCGAAATGTTCAAGCAAATTGTGGCCGTGGGCGCGGACCGGTACACGATGGGGGCCAAGACCACAGGTTCGATACTGATCGAAAAGATGAAACTGGCAGGGAGCTGACAGTTGCAGAAGTCAAAGGAAATACATTTGCACGATACTTTATGATACAAATGTTATGCATCGACTTGACGTGGTTCGCCTTTGGTGCATTGATCCGCCATCTTGTCGGGTTTACACCGTGAGGCCCCGGTCGATGTAAATCTAGAATTCGATTTGTACAACTTTCCTCATCTAGGAGTGCTCATGACTGAACGTCGTTCCTTCGTTAAACAAGCTGGCCTGGCAGGTATCCTCGCCGCCGGTGTCGCACCCGCAGTGGTGAATGCTCAGGCCAATATCCGTTGGCGTATGCCGTCGAGCTTCCCAAGACCCCTGGACACGCTTTTTGGTGCCGGCGACGTTTTTGCCAAGCAAGTGTCTGACATGACTGGCGGCAAGTTCCAGATTTCGGTGCACGCCGCTGGCGAGTTGATGCCTGCATTCGGTGTGGTCGATGCCGTGCAAAACGGCACCGTCGAGATGTGCCACACGGCGGGCTACTATTTCTTCGGCAAGGACGATATGTTCGCGCTCGGCTGTTCGATTCCGTTCAGCCTGAACAGCCGCCAGATGACAGCCTGGATGCTGGAAGGCAATGGCCTGAAGTTGATGCGCGAGTTTTACAAGCAGTACAACATCATCAATTTCATGGGTGGCAACACCGGTGCACAGATGGGCGGCTGGTATCGCAAGGAGATCAAGTCGGTCGAGGACCTCAAGGGCTTGAAGTTCCGCGTCGGTGGATTTGCCGGCAAGGTGCTGGCGCGCATGGGAGCCGTTCCACAAAACATTCCCGCCGGCGAAATCTACCAAGGACTGGAAAAAGGCACGATCGATGCGGCCGAGTGGGTCGGTCCTTATGACGACCAGAAGCTGGGCCTCAACAAAGTTGCGCCCAATTATTACTATCCTGCCTGGTGGGAAGGCGGCCCGCAACTGGACTTCTACATCAACCAGAAGGCTTACGACGGCTTGAGCTCTGAGTACAAGGCCATCATTGCAGCAGCATCGGCGGTTGCGCATAACGATTTGCAGGCCAAGTACGACGCCAAGAATCCTGCCGCGCTGCGTCAATTGGTGGCCAGCGGTACCAAGTTGTTCCGTTTCCCCAAGGATGTGATGGACTTGGCATTCAAGGAGTCGATGGCCTTGTATGAGGAAATCGGTACCAAGAATCCGGCTTGGAAGAAGACCTACGCAGATCTCTCGGCCTTCAGGCGTGAGCAAAACCTGTGGTTCCGTTTTGCCGAAGCAGGGTTTGACGACTTCATGCAGCAACAAAAGCTCTGATGAGTTGCAGCGTGACGGAAGGCGCGTCACGCGACAGACAAAAAAACCCAGCTGAATGTCGGCTGGGTTTTTTATTTGGGAGATGAGAGATGCTGCGCGCGCATTGAGCGTGAGCTTGTCAGTGACTGAATCTTAGATGAAGGCGATTCAGATTGCGATGCCACGAACTGACTCACCATTGAAAAGGGCCCCGAAGGGCCCTGTATTGGAATCTACTTGATGGCCTTCTGAGCTTCCGCCTCTAAGGGGTCCACTGGAGTCTGTTGATCACCCTTACCCTGGGGCGCCGAATCGGGCTTGGGCGTTGAGGCTGCACCACCCGCTGGACCGAAGAGCGCGTTCATATCGATGGCCTGGTTTGGCTCAGAACGGCCCGCCTGAGGCTGCGCTTCTATCTTGATATTGCTCAGGTCGACTTCAGCGGCCTTGTTCAAACCGCCGGTCACCAGATTCGGGAAGATGATGATCAAGCCCACCATGATGATCTGAATGATCACAAACGGAACAGCACCCCAGTAGATCTGGAAGGTTGTGACGCCGGCAATCTTGCGACCCGTCAGTTTGTCAATGTAGTCGCCGATGGGGGCCACGCTGCGCAGATAGAACAGCGCAAAGCCAAACGGTGGATGCATGAACGAGGTCTGCATATTCACGCCCAGCAACACACCGAACCAGATCAAGTCGATGCCCAACTTGTCGGCCACCGGTGCCAACAGCGGAATCACGATGAACGAGATTTCAAAGAAGTCCAGGAAGAAGGCCAGAATGAAGATCAGGATGTTGACGAAGATGAGGAAGCCGAGTTGACCGCCCGGCAGACTGGTCAACAAATGCTCGACCCATTTCGGACCATCAACGCCCTGGAACGAGAGACTGAAGACGGTCGAGCCGATCAGGATGAACACGACAAAACAGGCCAGCTTGGTCGTTGATGTCAATGCCTGCACCATCAGCTTGTACGAGATGCGGCGCCGCGAAAGAGCCATGAAGAAGGCGCCCATGGCACCCATGGCGCCGCCCTCGGTAGGGGTGGCAATACCCAGGAAGATCGTGCCCAGCACGAGGAAGATCAGTGCCAACGGCGGTATCAGAACGAATGTCACACGTTCGGCGATGCGCGACAGCAAACCCAGACCCAACAATTTGTTGACGACCGAGGCGATAAACGCCAGACCCACGCCCACCGACATGGAGACAACGATGGTCTCGTCGGTCGGAGCGCTGGTGACTTGTTTGCCCTCGAGCAGGCTCAACACTTGCGGATAGTGTTGAGCAAAATAGACGGCAACACCGACCGATACCAGCGTCAGCAGTCCGAGCGAGCGCAAGCCGGTCTTGTTATTGTCTTCGCGGATGGAACGCGCTTCCAAAGGCAGTGCGGGTACCCATTTCGGTTTGAAAATTGCGATACCGATAATGAATAGCGTGTACAGACCGGTCAGCGAGAAGCCCGGGATGAAGGCACCCTTGTACATATCACCGACGCTCTTGCCCAATTGGTCCGCCAGGATGATCAGAACCAGAGAAGGCGGGATGATCTGTGCGAGCGTCCCCGAGGCGGCGATGATGCCCGTTGCGATGCGGCGGTCATAGCCATAACGCAACATGATGGGCAGCGAGATCAGTCCCATCGAGATCACCGAGGCCGCCACGACGCCGGTGGTTGCGGCCAGCAGGGTGCCGACGAAGATCACGGCGAAAGCCAGTCCGCCACGGACAGGACCAAACAACTGGCCTATCGTGTCGAGCAGATCCTCGGCCATCCCCGAGCGTTCAAGTATCAAGCCCATCAAGGTGAAGAACGGAATCGCAAGCAGCGTCTCGTTCTTCATGATGCCGAAGATGCGCAAAGGCAAGGCCTGCATCAGGGCGGCGGGCAATACGTTCATCTCGATGCCGATGAAGCCGAAGAACAGGCCGCAGGCGCCCAGGCTGAAGGCCACGGGAAACCCCATCAGCAAGAAGATGATCAAGCCCGCAAACATCAGCGGGGCAAGGTTGGATGCAATGAATTCCATGCTTTGTGGCTCCGTCAGGCTTTTGCTTGTTCAGCCTGCTGGCGGATCGCCTCGGCAAGTTCTTCTTCTGGGGTCATGACGTGGTCCTTCAGCGTCGGGTCCGGTATCAAGCCACGCAAATAGGCGATGCGCTTGATCAACTCGCTGATGCCTTGCAAGAGCAGCAGGCTAAAGCCCAGCGGCATCAACAAATAGACGGGCCACAGAATCAACCCACCGGCGTTGGACGACACCTCGTTCGACTCGTAGCCCTGCAGAAAGAAGGGAATGCCCAAGTAGAGCACGGTGACGCACAGGGGCAGCAGGAAGAAGGTGAAGCCGAACACATCGACCCACATCTGTACGCGTTTGGAAAAACGTCCGACGACGACGTCGATGCGCACATGCTCATTGTTCAGCAGCGTAAAGCTGGCCGCCAGCAAGAAGGATGCAGCGAACAGATACCACTGCACTTCAAGAAAAGCGTTGGAGCTGTAGTTGAAGACCTTGCGCACAATGGCATTCAAGGCGCTGATGGCGGTCGAGGCCAGGATCAGCCAGATCACCCATCGTCCGATGAAGCGACTGAGCCCGTCTATGAGTCCGGAAAGTTTGATCAAAGGGGTCACGAGTTTCTCCTGGGTTCCAACTACTGCGCCAAGTGTCGCCTATGAACAGGCAGTAGACCTACGTAAGCCTACGTAGTTTCGAATGCAAAAGTACAAGGCGCAAACAGGCATGAACAAGATCTGATTCAGGAAAAGTTCCTGAGCGCAATTCCCGGGAAGTCGACGGATTGATCTGGGCCTGCATGCTTGCCGTCATCGCTTCAGCTATTAAGTGCTTTCTTGACGGCGGCAGAGACCAGTCCCATATCCGCCTTGCCGGCCAACTTCGTTTTCACTTCGCCCATCACCTTGCCCATCGCACCAGGCCCGCTGACCCCGAGCGCGCTCACAATACTGGCAACTTCTGCGGTGATTTCAGCCTCGGTGAGGCGTTGCGGCAGATAGGCCTCCAGCACCAGCAGTTCGGCTGATTCCTTGTCGACCAGATCTTGTCGTCCAGCCGCGCCGAACTGGCTGATCGAATCCTTGCGCTGCTTGATCAGTTTGTCCACTATGGCGATCAGGGCAGGATCATCAACCACCACACGCTCGTCAACTTCCTTTTGCTTGACTGCAGCCAGCAGCATACGGATCGTGGACAGGCGTGCGCTGTCCCTGGCGCGCATCGCGGACTTCATGTCTTCGGTGACTTGATCTTTCAGACTCATCGCGTTCTCTCGGATTGCGTGGGGAGGAAATTGTCGGTGACGAAGACGCCAAGCAAAGAAAAAGCCCGCCACGGCGTCCCGTGCGGGCCTTATCCTGAGGGCAGAAGCGACCCGCTCAACAAGCTCGCTTGAATCAGAAGAGCTTCTTGGGCAACTGCATGCTGCGCACGCGCTTGAAATGGCGCTTGACGGCAGCAGCCTTCTTGCGCTTGCGTTCAGCGGTAGGCTTCTCATAGAACTCGCGAGCGCGAAGTTCGGTCAGTAGGCCCAGTTTTTCAATGGTGCGCTTGAAGCGGCGCAGTGCCACGTCGAACGGTTCGTTCTCTTTGACGCGAATCGTGGTCATGAAAAGGGAAATCCTTCAGTTGTGCGCTCGGTGTTCGCTAGGAGTGCATGAATGCCACTGCCTTGAAGCGGAATTTCCGGAAATCCACTTCCGAATCGACGCGCGGGGTTTGCCAGCAAAGAGCGAGATTATAGCCATATTTCAACGCTGTTGCCAGGATGGACTTGACTCTTCTCGAGACTCGATGATCTCAGCTGCTCGGCAGAGGCAGAGCTTGCGCGCAAGCAGCAGCGCTGGCCCAGGCCCATTGGAAATTGTAGCCGCCCAACCAACCGGTTACATCGACCACCTCACCGATGAAGTGCAGGCCCGGCACCAGTTGGCTTTCCATCGTTTGCGAACTGAGTTGGCGGGTATCGACCCCGCCCAGGGTGACTTCAGCCTTGCGCCAACCTTCTGTGCCTGACGGGGTGAGTTCCCATCGATGCAGGCGCTGAGCGAGGATGTTGAGGTCTTTGTCCCTGGTCTGGGGCATGGGCTGGGCTGCGTCCAGGCGCTGGAACTCCAACCAGGCTTGGGCGAGACGCTGCGGCAGGTGTTGCGCCAGTTCGTTGCCGAGTTGGCGATGCGAGCGCTTCTTGCCATCGAGCAGCAGCGGGCCAAGCTGCATGCCGGGAGCCAAATCAATCGTCAAGGCTTGACCTTCTGTCCAATAGCTCGATATTTGCAGAATCGCCGGACCGCTCAAACCCTTGTGTGTGAACAGCATGTCCTCCAAGAATTCGCCACGCGACTTGCCTTTGCCGGTCGCAACTTCGACTTGAAGCGACAGGCCGGCGAGCGTGGAGAGCGAACCCCACACCGACGGGGCGAAGGTGAGTGGCACCAAGCCCGGTCGCAAGGCCACGATACGATGACCAAACTGTTCAGCCAGCCGGTGCCCCCAAGCGCTGGCGCCAATTTGGGGAATCGACAAGCCACCTGTCGCCACAACCAGACGCTGCGCCAGCACCGGGCCACGCTCGGTGTCCAATTCAAAGGCGCCGATGGATTTGCGCACGTCCGTCACACGGCAGGGTTGCCAGCGTTGCACGCCACCGAGTTCGCTTTCGCGTAGCAACATGGCGATCAGTTGCTCGGCGGACTCATCACAAAACAGTTGACCCTTGTGCTTTTCGTGAAATGCGATGCCGTGGCGTTGAACCAGTGCGATGAAGTCGGCGGGCGTGTAGCGCGCCAGGGCGGAGCGACAAAAGTTCGGGTTCTCCGACAGGTAATTGCTGGACGACACGTCACGATTCGTGAAATTTCCCCGACCTCCACCGGAGATGCGGATCTTTTCAGCCAATTTTGGCGCGTGATCTATCAATAGCACACGCAAACCGCGCTGTCCGGCCATACCGGCGCAGAACAGGCCGGCAGCGCCGGCGCCAATCACGACCAGATCAAATTGCTGCATGGACTGGTCCCAGGAGGTTGTCAGCAACGAACAGCATGGTTTCAGAGGGCGCGGCGAAGCGGTCACGTTCAGAACGCTTGAAATACAATGAAACCGCGTTGCAGTCTGCAAGTGCTGTGTGCATGTTTGGCATGTGGTGTGGACCTTGTGTTTGCGAATTCATGGCGATTGACGCCGCGATACCCGACGCATGACGGCTTCAAGTTAGGGAGATTCGCCTCCGGAGGACTTTTGGCGCTTGAACTGGCTGGCTGCACGCAGGAACATCAAGCATTCTCCGGCGACAAGCCGCTTGATCAATCTGCCAACTCGAAATCAACCATGCATCATCTCGCAACTGAGTCTGTTGAACTTCCAAACGACGCGAGGGAATTGGTTTCATTCCTTGACTCTATCGGAGTGCAAGGCACCGATACTGCCATGCTTGTGCTCGCCACTTTGCGGGCGGTGGGTGGCATCGTCATGGTCAAGGCCGTGCAGAACGGTCGGTATGTGTTTGTCAGCGATGGGGCTGCGCAGCTGTTTGGACTCAGCCCTGCTGAGTTGATTGGCGCGAGCGACTCCGAACTGATGAGTGAGGACGAAGCCAGCTCCATACGTAAGTCAGAACAGGCGTTGCTGGCGCTGCGCACACAGGTATTGAGCGATCATAGATTGGAGGTTGATGGGCAGCGACGTGAATTCAGCGTCAATCGTGTTCTCATCGGCGCTACGCACCTTTGCGCGGTGTGGGTGGAGCGCACGCAAGAGCGACTCCAGGAGACCCAAATCAAACGCGCGCTCGAGCAGCTGGGTCAGCAGCAGATGGCATACGAGCAAATGCGACGCGAATTTCAGCAAGGTAGCGGTCGCGATCCCACCACCGGACTGTATTTGCGCACCCAATTCGAAGACCAACTGCGTAGAGAAGTCGATTTGTCAACGCGCGAACATCGTGAGTTTGCCTTGGTGTTGCTCGTGTTGGATCCGCTCAAGAGTGCCGCCTTGCCACCCGGCGCGAGGCACAGCCAGATAGAGGGGCTGGGCAGGTTGCTACGGGACAATACCAGGGCGATGGACGCGGCATGCCGTGTCGGAGAAGATCAATTTTCAGTGCTTCTTTCGGGCGTGGGTCTGGCCACTGCGCATGCGCGCATGGAGCAGTTGCGCCGCCAGTGTGCGGCACAAATCGTCGTGTTCGAGGGGCAGGATCTGGGAATTTCTGTCTCCATGGGGGTGGCCAGTTTCCCGCACACTGCGTCAAATCAGGAAGATCTGACGCAAGCCAGCGAAGCTGCGCTGGCGGACGCGCAGCGCCGCGGTGGCAATCGCGTTGCACTGGCGACAATCCGCTTCGAAGCGATCTGAGTCGGGTGGCTCGTCTGGCGCGCCACAGCGTTCAGTGCAGCAGGCCTTTGTACAGCATATAGGCCGCCAGCAAGTACAGAAGTAAAGCGAAAACGCGCCTGAGTTGCACGACATTGAGCGCGTGCGCGGCCCTCACACCGAGAGGTGCGGCACAGACGCTGGCCAGCGCAATCACGGCCAAGGCGGGCAAATAGAGATAGCCGAAGCTGCCTGGCAGTTGCTGGGGCAAGTTCCACGCGCCCAGCACATAGCCAATGGTGTTGGCCAACGCAATCGGAAAGCCCAATGCCGCACTGGTGGCCACGGCGTTGTGCATGGACACATTGCACCGCGTCATGAAGGGAACCGAAATGAAAGCGCCTCCTGCGCCAACCAGGCCAGCGATGAAGCCTATACCACTGCCGACCGCGAACTGTCCCGTGATGCCAGGCATCTGTTGGCTGGGCGCGGGCTTCTTGTTGAGCAACATTTGCGTGGCCGAGAAGGTCACAAACACCGCAAACAGCATTGCCAGCCAACTGCCCTTGAGCGCCACGAATGCGCCGGCGCCGCTGATCAGACCTCCCAACACAATTCCGGGAGCAAGGCCGCGCACCAGATCCCATCGCACGGCACCGCGCTTGTGATGTGCGCGTACGCTGGAGATCGAGGTGAAGAAGATGGTGGACATGGCAGTGGCGATCGCCATCTTCACTGCCATGTCGGCGCTGACGCCACGCTGCGTCAGTATCAGCGTCAAGAATGGCACCATCAGCATGCCGCCTCCAATGCCCAGCAGGCCGGCCAAGAACCCGGTGAAGGACCCAAGAATCAGCAACTCTCCTATCAGCGCGAGTTCAATGTTCACGAGGTCTCCAAAGATTTGACCAACTCGCACCGTTGGTGGTTTTTGAGGCAGCATGCCGCCTTGCGAACAAAGCGAACATTCACGCTTGCGCAGCGTGCGCGCATCAAGGTGTGATGGGGCGTCAAAGTTCGGAAGATGAGGGTGTCCACCACGAACCGTGAGCCGCATTCCTGAACCCAGGGGATTCAGGTGGGCGAGGTCAGTCGAGTTTCGGGTTCATCTGACGCGAGACGATCACACCAACAAGACGATGTTCCAAGCCCCTGCTCTAAGAGCATCGGTTCAAGGAAATATAGCACTCACGCGAACGTGATGGACGCTTGAATTCTACGTCCACAAGCGTGTGAACTGTTCGATTCGCATGGGAAAAAGAATCGAAACATTGTTTGAAAGATTGTGCCGACAAGGATGGCTATGACGCGCAGACTCACAACAGTTGGCCGTCATGCCCCAGCGCTTCGTCAACGCGGCGAATCAGTTCGGCCAAGTCATGCGAATCGTCTTCGCCATTTACCTCAGGATCTGCAGACACCCTGGGGTGTTCGGCGTTCTCGACCAACTGATACGCCAAGTTGAGCGCCGCCAGCACAGCGATCCTCTCGCGTGCCTTGACGCGCCCCGCGTCGCGAATGGCGCTCATTTCCTGATCGACGCTGGCCACAGCCTTGTGGAGCGCGGCCTCGCCGCCTTCAGGGCATCCCAGGATGTAACCCTGGCCCAAGATCGTGACTTCAACTTGTTTCATTGACCGGCCTCTCCGGATTCGCCTTCAACAGGCTCGACGGGAAGCCGTTCAAGCAAGGCGTCGATGCGAGCGCGCGCCGCGGCCAGACGCGATTTCAAATTTTCGCGTTCACGGCTCACGGTGCTCAGTTCCTGTTGCAGCAGCTCATTCGTCTTCTTCAGCTCTTGGTGTCGCAACAACAGGCGTTCCACACGTTCGGTGAGGTCGGTAAGGGTTGGCATGGCTTGGTCTGGGGGAGGGGGTTGCAGCGCCATTCTATGTGGCTACCATTTTCGGACAGCGCCGACCGCGCGCAAAGCGCAGATATCAGCTCAAGGTCTTGGTGGGGAAGGCACAGTAGGCAGCCACCGCGCAACGCGCGCATTGGGGCTTGCGTGCCTGGCACACATAGCGGCCCAGCAGGATCAACCAGTGATGTGCATCCACGGTGAATTCGCCGGGAATGCATTTAAGCAAGGCTTGCTCGACCGCCAATGGGGTCTTGCCGGGCGCCAAGCCGGTTCGATTGCCGACCCGAAAAATATGCGTGTCCACCGCCATGGTGGGCTGTCCAAAGGCGACGTTGAGCACCACGTTGGCGGTCTTTCGGCCCACCCCAGGCAAGGCCTCGAGCGCCTCGCGGGTGTCCGGCACTTTGCCTTGGTATCGGTCGATCAGGATGCGGCAGGTCGCGATCAGGTTCTTGGCCTTGGTCGGGTACAGACCGATGCTGCGTATATGGTGACTTACGCCTTCGATCCCTAATGCCAGCATCTTCGCGGGCGTATTGGCTACCGCAAACAAGCGCTTAGAGGCCTTGTTGACGCTCACATCGGTGGCCTGGGCCGACAGCAGTACGGCGGTCAACAACTCGAAGACATTGGTGTATTCGAGTTCGGTCTGGGGGCTTGGGTTGACGCGCTTGAGCGTTTCAAAAAACGCGCGGATCTGGCTAGGGCTCATGGTCGCATTGTCCATGCAATTCGGGCGCGAGCCATGGGCCGTGCAAAGGTTTGTGCCTCGACTGCGGCGCGCACCGTATTGGCCTGCCGCTCGAGGCGCGGGACTCTGTATCATTCCGGCTCATCCACGCCCGATGTAAGGCACCCTAGGGTGCGCAATTTTGGCCGACCCGGGTGCCTACTCTCAAGTGGCGCGCCGGCCTGAAACCTCGCGCAATGTTTGCGACGCGTACTGACTCCATTCCAACCATGACTGATAGCAGCTTGCCGGGCCAAATTTCGACGCTCACCACCCGGCGCAACAGGATCGGCCTGCTCTCGGTGGTGATGCCGGCGTTCAACGAAGCTGCGAGTCTGGCCGTGCTGCTGCCCACCATCCATGAAGCGCTGAGCCCTCAGGCCGACGCGCTTGAGCTGGTCGTGGTTGATGACGGCAGCACCGACGAAACGGCACTCGTGGTGCATGCCGCGATCGCCAAAGGTGTACCGGCGCGGTTGGTGCGTTTGTCGCGGAATTTTGGCAAGGAAGCGGCCTTGTCGGCAGGGCTGGATCTGGCCGATGGCGATGTCGTGATCTGCTTGGACTCGGACGGACAGCATCCCTTGGACACCGTGCTGGAAATGATCGAACAATGGCGTGCCGGCTACGAGGTGGTGTACGGCGTGCAAACCGACCGGCGTCATTCGCAATCGCCGACGCGGCGCGGTCTGACGCGCTTGTTCTATTGGTTGATGCAACTCGGAACACGTGTCGATATGCCTGCCAACGCGGGTGACTTTCGGTTGCTCGATCGCTGCGTTGTACAAGCGCTGCGACGCCTGCCCGAGCGCGCACGCTATATGAAGGGCCTGTTTGCCTGGGTCGGATTCAGAGCAGTCGGCGTGCCGTATGTGCCGCACAATCGGCTGCATGGTGTGACGCATTTCAAGTTCAAACGACTCTTTTCGCTGGCGATCACGGCCGTGACGGCGTTCACCCATGTGCCGCTGCGCATCGTCACGGCCTTGGGTCTGTTGGTGTCGCTGGTGGCTGTGTTCTTTGGCGTGTGGGTGGTTTTTGACACGCTGGTGTTCGGCAACCAGGTTTCCGGCTATGCCACGGTGGTCGTTTCGATCGTGTTTCTGGCGGGCGTGCAATTGCTTTGTCTGGGCATCATCGGCGAATACTTGGGGCGCGTATTTGACGAAGTCAAACAGCGCCCGCTCTACCTGACGCGCGAAGTCACGCCGCCGCTGTCGCGTCCGGCGGTTCAGAGCCCTGCCGGGCAGCGCTGATGCAGCTGTTCTGGTTTGGTTTGGTGGGGGCCAGCGCTGCGGCGTTGCACCTGGGGCTGGTATGGCTTCTGGTTGCGCAATTCTCGCTCGCGCCTTTGCTTGCCAACGTGCTGGGATTCTGTGGCGCATTCGTGCTGAGTTTCATCGGTCATCACCAGCGTACCTTTGCCGCACATGCGGCGCCGATGCGCCAGGCCTTGCCGCGTTTTTTGCTGGTGGCCGTGCTGGGATTCGCCTGCAATGAAGTCTTGTACGCATTGCTGCTGCAACTGGGCATGGACTACCGCGTTGCCTTGTTCCTGGTGCTGGTGGCCGTGGCCGGCATGACCTGGGTGCTGAGCCGCTATTGGGCGTTCCGACGCCACGAACTCGGCGAAGCGAGTGAGCGATGAGCAAGCGCGTCATCGTCTGTGCTGACGACTACGGATTTGACGTCGATGTGAGCGAGGGCATTCTGGACTGTGTGGATGCCGGCATGGTGAGTGCCGTGAGCTGCATGACCCTGTCGCCGCACTGGCCCGCACAAGCCAAGGCAATCGCCAGCCGCCAGCAGGCGGATTTCGGGCTGCATCTGGATGTCAACGAGTTCGCCGACTATGCGCCAGGGCGCAGCCTGTCGAGTTGGATCGTGGCAGCCTACGCACAACAGATCAGCATGAAGGAGGCGCGTCAGTGGGTCGATGCGCAGCTCAATGCGTTTGAGGATTGCGCCGGCGTGGCGCCACGCTTTGTCGATGGCCATCAACACGTGCATCAGTTGCCGGTGTTGCGCAGCGCCGTGATCGATGCGATTTCAACGCGCTATGGCACGGCCTGCGCCTTGCGCGATTGCCGGCCACGCCATTGGCGTGGCGGCAAAGCCCAGCTCATAGGCCTGCTGGGTGCGCGCAGCCTGGGACGTGCGGCCAAACGCAACGGCCTGCTGCTGAACCGCGATTTCGCCGGCGTGTATGACTTCTCGACCTCGCAACCCTATGGTGATAGGGTCGCGAACTGGATGGCGACGCTCGATGACGCGGGGATGCTGATGACCCATCCCTCAAGAACATCGGGCGCGTCTGCCGGTCATGACACTATCCGTGCTGCGCGCCAAAGCGAACACGCCTGGTGGCTGTCGCCGGCAGCCAAGGCGCTGCTGGTCCGCCTGGAGATCACGGTGGTGCGCTTTGATGCGTTGAACCGCTGAGCTCCGAGGGAATCAATCAAGCCTGCGTTGCGCCCTGGCGCGAGTCATCGCCGCCTCGATCACCGCGCGTTTGCGGCTGAGTTGCTCAGGGTCGGTCAGTTTGGACGCAGACTCCAAATCCGCCAGCTTGGTCTCAGCCTTGGCCAGCAAGCGGTCACTGGTCTCGAATTTTTCACGTTGCAGTCGCTGCTCGCGGAATTCATAGCGCGAGCGCGCCTCCTGCGCTTGCGCTGGGCTCCATGCGTCCCAGCCGCTGCGTCCTGGTGTGACCGGGATCAGCGCGATGCAATCGACCGGGCAGGCAGGAATGCACAGCTCGCAGCCCGTGCATTGCTCGTTCACGATCACATGCATCAGCTTCGGTGCGCCGACGATGCAGTCGACCGGACAAGCCTTGATGCACAGGGTGCACCCGATGCACCAGTCTTCGTCGATCACGGCCAGTAGCCGCGGGCCTTCCAGACCATGCACAGGGTTCAGCGCCAACGCCGCTTGATCCGTGAGTTGGGCTAGCCTCGCCACGCCGGTGTTTCCCCCGGGGGGGCATTGGTTGATTGGCGCCTGGCCTGCAACGATGGCTTGCGCGTAGGCATGGCAATCCGCATAGCCGCAACGCGTGCACTGGGTCTGCGGCAAGACCTGATTGATGAGATCAACCAGCTGCGTTTGCTCCAGGCTCAGCGCTGCGGACATCGGCTTTGCTAGACGCTGCGACGAGCCTTGCTCGCAGACTTCAGCGCAGACTTGGCAACAGGTTTGGCGTTCGGGCGGGCGGATGCCTTGCGCACCATCTTGTTCGCTACTGCCTTTGTTCCCTTGTCAGCTACCGCTGCAGACTCGTATTTCTGGATGAATTCGTGCACACGCGGATAGACTTTTTCACGCCAGCGGCGGCCGGAAAATATCCCGTAGTGGCCGGCACCCTCCACGTCGTAGTGGTACTGGTGTTGGGTCGGAACACCCGCGCACAAATCATGCGCTGCGCGCGTCTGGCCGGCGCCGGAGATGTCGTCGAGTTCGCCTTCCACGGTGAGCAAGGCGGTGCCAGTGATGTCTTGCGGGCGGACCAACTGACCGTTGACCTCCCAGGTGCCGTTGGTCAGAGAAAAGTCCTGGAACACGGTCTTGATGGTGTCCAGGTAGTACTCGGCAGGCATGTCCAGAACGGCGTTGTATTCGTCGTAGAACTCGCGGTGCGAATCGGCGCTCTCGTCGTCGCCCCGAATCAGATCAAGGAAGAAGTCGTAGTGCGAATTGAGATGGCGATCCGGATTCATCGCGACGAAGCCGGTGTGCTGCAAGAAACCGGGATAGACGCGACGGCCGCTGCCCGGGAAATTGCTGGGCACGCGGTAGATGACATTGTTTTCAAACCAGCTGTAGCTGCGGTTCATCGCCAGGTTGTTCACAGCGGTCGGGCTCTTGCGCGCGTCTATCGGCCCGCCCATCATGGTCATGCTGCGAGGCGTTGCCTCGCCATTGGAGGCCATCAGCGAAATCGCAGCCAACACCGGTACGGTGGGCTGGCAGACCGAGATCACATGCGCGTCGCTGCCGACATGGCGGATGAACTCCTGCACATAGGCGATGTAATCGTCCAGATGGAAGGCGCCCGCTTCAGCCGGCACCATGCGTGCATCGGTCCAGTCCGTGATGAACACCTTGTAGTCACGCAGCAAGACGCGCACGGTGTCGCGCAGCAGCGTCGAATGGTGGCCCGACAGCGGCGCCACGACCAGCACCGTGGGGTGGTCTTTCATGCGTGTCAGCACATCGACGTTGTCGGTGAATCGTTTGAAGCGCAGCAAGCGGCAAAAGGGCTTGATGATGGGCTGGAGTTCCTGTACGGCCACGTCAACGCCATCAACGCTGACCGTCTTGATGTTGAACTCGGGCTTTTCGTAGTCCTTGGCCAATCGGTGGGCCAAGCCACAACCCGCCGCGATGCGCTGCGCCAACGGCGTCTGCGCAAACGGCGACAAGGGGTGGTTATAGAGCTTGGCTGTGGCGCCGGCGAATTCGGAGAACGGGCTCATCAATGCGCGTTGGGTTTCATAGAGCTGGTACAGCATGGAGAGTCCCTTATGGCAAAGCGTGCGCAGCAAGGCGCATGCGCATCATTCGATTCGTGACATAGGCGCAAATCCCAGGCTGCTTGTGGCGAGCGCGGTTTGTGCACCGCACCATTTTAACGGTGTAATCCGATTTTCTGCTGGAAGGCTGAGCGCAGATAGCCGTATTAATGCGCAAACCTGGCCTCATCCAAGTCGCTTCGCGTCCAAGTGAGTGACCGGACCCGGGTGCATGGCGCACCCGCTTGACCGGCCAACCCGCCAGGACATTGTTTAATTGGCCATCACCTTGGCCATGGCTTGGGCCACCGCTTCGATGTTCTGGCGGTTCAGTGCCGCGACGCAGATGCGCCCCGAATCGACGCCGTAAATGCCGAACTCCTGGCGCAGGCGCTGCATTTGTTCCTTGTTCAGTCCTGAGTAGCTGAACATGCCTTGCTGGCGCGTCACGAAGCTCATGTCTTGTTGCACGCCGGCAGCCTTGAGCGTGTCGACCAGCGCCGCGCGCATCTCGCGAATGCGCAAGCGCATGCCGGCCAATTCCTGCTCCCACTGGGCGCGCAACTCGGGCGTGGTCAGCACCGTTGCCACAATCTGCGCGCCATGCGTGGGCGGGTTGGAGTAATTGGTGCGGATCGCGATCTTGAGCTGGCTTAGCACGCGAGCCGCCTCGTCCTTGTTCGCACACACCACGCTCAGAGCGCCGACGCGCTCGCCGTAGAGTGAAAAGCTCTTGGAAAACGAGGTCGCGACAAAGAACGACAGCTCGGCGTCCAGGAACTGGTGCACGACCGCACCGTCCTCCTTGATGCCTTGTCCGAAGCCCTGGTAAGCCATGTCCAGGAACGGCACCAAGCCACCTGCCTTGAGCACCGCGATGACCTGATCCCATTGCTCCGGGGTGAGGTCGTAGCCGCTGGGGTTGTGGCAGCAGGCGTGCAGCACGACGATGGTGCCGGGCGCAGCCGCCTGCAGCGCTTCGAGCATGGCCTTGAACTTGACGCCGCGGCGCTCGGCGTCGTAATAAGGATAGTTTTCGACCTCGAACCCCGCGTTGTTGAAGAGGGCTCGGTGGTTTTCCCAACTCGGGTCGGAGATCATCACCTTCGCGGCGGGGTTCAAGGTCTTGAGGAAATCAGCGCCTACCTTCAAGCCGCCGGTGCCGCCCACTGCCTGCACCGTGGCGACTCGACCCGCAAGCAGAGCCGGGTGGTCTGCGCCGAAGACCAGGCCTTGCACCGCCTTGTCATAGGCGGCAATGCCGTCGATCGGGAGGTAGCCGTGTGGTTTGGCAGCGAGCTGCATCTGGCGTTCGGCCTCGGCAACGCAGTTCAACAGCGGCAACTTGCCCTTATCGTCGTAATAGACGCCCACGCCCAAATTGACCTTGTTCGGGTTCGGGTCGGCATTGAATTGTTCATTCAGGCCCAGGATGGGGTCGCGGGGGGCAAGTTCGACGGCTGCAAACAAAGACATGGGACGATGCTCGGCAAGTTGATTTGAGGGGTGGGTCGCCTGTGAGTTACGCTGACAGGCTACACAGAATTCTACGGGTTCCCCCGGAGTCACCATGCTTGAAGAAGTTCTTGCCCCCGCGATGGCGGTGGAAGGCGAGTTTGTTTCCTTCCCCGATTCGCCATTCGAGCTGTTCATGCCCTATGCGCCGGCTGGCGATCAGCCCGTCGCGATTCAACAATTGGTTGAGGGTGTCAAGGACGGTCTGAGCTTTCAAACCCTGCTTGGCGTGACCGGATCGGGCAAGACGTTCACGATGGCCAATGTGATTGCGCGCCTGGGGCGTCCTGCCATCGTGTTCGCTCCGAACAAGACACTGGCCGCGCAGTTGTACAGCGAGTTTCGTGTGTTCTTCCCGAACAACGCGGTCGAATACTTTGTCAGTTACTACGACTACTACCAGCCCGAGGCCTATGTGCCGCAGCGCGACTTGTTCATCGAAAAGGACAGCGCCATCAATGAGCACATCGAGCAGATGCGCTTGAGCTGCACCAAGAGCCTGCTGGAGCGGCGCGACGTGGTGATCGTTGCCTCGGTCAGCGCGATCTACGGCATCGGCAATCCGGCCGACTATCACCAGATGGTGATGACGCTGCGCGTGGGCGACAAAATAGGCCAACGCGACGTGATCGCGCAGTTGATACGCATGCAATACACGCGCAACGAGACCGAGTTTGTGCGCGGTGCCTTTCGCGTGCGCGGCGACACCATCGACGTGTTTCCGGCCGAGCATTCGGAACTGGCGATACGCATGGAACTGTTCGACGACGAAATCGAAACCCTGCAATTGTTCGACCCGCTCACCGGACGCGTGCGCCAGCAGATTCCGCGTTTCACGGTCTATCCCAGCAGCCATTACGTGACGCCGCGCGAACGCGTGCTGGCCGCCATGGACGGCATCAAGCAGGAACTGCGCGAGCGCTCGGCACAGTTCGTCGCCGAAGGCAAGTTGGTCGAGGCGCAACGCATCGAGCAGCGTACGCGCTTCGATCTGGAGATGCTCCAAGAGGTGGGTCACTGCAAGGGCATTGAAAATTACACGCGGCATCTGTCCGGCGCCAAGCCGGGCGACCCGCCGCCCACGCTGGTCGACTATCTGCCATCTGATGCCATCATGTTCCTCGATGAGAGTCATGTGCTGATCGGCCAATTCAGCGGCATGTACAACGGTGACAAGTCGCGCAAGACGACCTTGGTGGAGTACGGCTTTCGCCTGCCCAGCGCGTTGGACAATCGTCCGCTCAAGTTCGAGGAATTCGAGGGCAAGATGCGGCAGGCCATTTTTGTCTCGGCCACGCCCGGCAACTACGAGAACGACAACGCCGGCCAAGTGGTTGAGCAACTGGTGCGACCCACGGGCTTGGTCGATCCGATGGTCGAGGTGCGTCCGGCCACGCACCAGGTCGACGATGTGCTCCAGGAAATTCGCCTGCGCGTCGAAATCAATGAGCGAGTGCTGATCACCACATTGACCAAGCGCATGGCCGAACAACTGACCGATTATTTGTCGGACAACGGCGTCAAGGTGCGCTATCTGCACTCGGACGTTGACACGGTGGAGCGCGTGGAAATACTGCGTGACCTGCGCTTGGGCCTCTTCGATGTGCTGGTCGGGATCAACCTGCTGCGCGAGGGCCTGGACATCCCCGAGGTCTCGCTGGTGGCCATATTGGACGCGGACAAGGAAGGTTTCTTGCGCTCCGAGCGCTCGCTGGTGCAGACGATCGGCCGCGCCGCCAGAAACCTGAGTGGCCGAGCGATCTTGTACGCCGACAGAATCACCGAGTCGATGAAGCGCGCGATGGGAGAGACCGAACGCCGCCGCGACAAGCAGATCGCCTTCAATACCTTGCACGGCATCATCCCGCGCAGCATCAAGAAGGAAGTGCGCGACATGATCGACGGCGTCTACTCAGAGAAATCGGGGCGCGACGACAAGAAGCTGTTGGGCATGATCGGCGAGCTGGAGGAGTTGTCCGAAAAAGACCTCAGCAAGCGCATCACCTTGATGGAGCGGCAAATGCTGGAACATGCCCGCAACCTCGAGTTTGAACAGGCGGCGCGGGTCCGAGACCAACTGGCACAGTTGCGCGAACGGGCTTTTGGTGGGGGCGCGCACGATCACATTGCTCCCGTGACTCCAAGTCGTGGCCGCGCTTGACGCCCGGGCCAGGCAGAGTTTTGCTGTGCTGAACTCAATGTCGACTAAATTAGTCAGCTTCTGTTATACTTGACTTAATCGCTCAGGCATTGACATGGCTTCATCCACAACGAATGCATGCCTTGCGAGATCGTTTAAATCCCGAGTGACCCACAAGAACGGTCGGCTCACTCACCGCTAAAGGAGAGTTGTATGCGTCTTACTACCAAAGGTCGCTTTGCGGTTACCGCGATGATCGATTTGGCGCTGCGCGAAAACGGCGGCCCCGTCGCGCTCGCTGCCATCAGCCAGCGCCAGCAAATTTCGCTGTCCTACCTCGAACAGTTGTTCGGAAAGCTGCGCCGCCATGATCTGGTGGAGAGCACGCGTGGCCCGGGCGGTGGTTATTCGCTGGGTCGAAAGGCTGCAGAAATTTCCGTGGCTGACATCATCGTCGCGGTCGATGAGCCGATCGATGCAACTGGCTGCGGCGGCAAGGAAAACTGCATGGGCGACGATACCGGGCAATGCGCGACGCACGAGTTGTGGACCAGCTTGAATGCGAAAATGATCGAGTTTCTGGAATCTGTATCGCTCAGAAAACTGGTGGACGACCAACTCTCGAAGGGTTTGAAAGTTGAAGAGTCTCCGATGAAGCGAGCGATATCGTCGCAGCCAGTGCTCAAACCGATACGCGTCAATGCCCCCAATTCGGTATTTGCGCTTGGCAACGCTTTCGCGAAATAGAACTCGACTGAATAGATCGCATGGATATGACTCCCCACTTCCCCATTTATATGGACTACGGCGCGACCACGCCGGTGGATCCACGTGTCGTCAGCGTCATGGTGCCCTGGCTGAACGAACATTTTGGCAACCCTGCTTCGCGTAGCCACGCGTGGGGCTGGGAGGCCGAAGCGGCGGTTGAAAAAGCCCGCGAAGAGGTCGCCGCGCTGATTCACGCCGACCCGCGCGAAATCGTCTGGACCTCGGGCGCGACCGAATCGATCAACTTGGCCATCAAGGGTGCTGCGCATTTCTACAAGACGCGCGGCAAACACATCATCACGCTCAAGACCGAGCACAAGGCGGTGCTGGACACCTGCCGTGAGCTCGAGCGACAGGGCTTCGATGTGACTTATCTCGATGTGCAAGAGAACGGTCTGCTCGATCTGGACAAGTTCAAGGCGGCGCTGCGTCCCGACACAATTCTTGTGTCAGTGCTGTTCGTGAACAACGAGATCGGTGTCATTCAGGACATCACCGCGATAGGCACTATTTGCCGCGAACGCGGCATCATTTTCCACGTGGATGCGGCACAAGCCACCGGCAAGATCGCCATCGACGTGACAAGTTTGCCGGTTGATCTGATGAGCCTGGCTTCGCACAAGACCTATGGTCCCAAGGGTATTGGCGCCTTGTTCGTGCGCCGCAAGCCGCGCGTGCGTCTGGAAGCACAGATGCACGGTGGCGGCCATGAGCGCGGCATGCGCTCGGGCACGCTGGCCACACACCAGATCGTCGGCATGGGCGAGGCTTACCGCATCGCACGTCTGGAGATGGGCACCGAGCTTGAGCGCATACGCATGCTGCAAAAGCGCTTGCTCGACGGCCTCTCCGACATTGAGCAGACCTTCATCAACGGCGATCAGCAGCAGCGGGTGCCGCACAATCTCAATATCTCGTTCAACTATGTTGAGGGAGAGTCTTTGATCATGGGCGTGAAAGGCATTGCCGTGTCTTCCGGGTCGGCCTGCACCTCGGCCAGTCTTGAACCCAGCTATGTGCTGCGCGCACTGGGCCGCAGCGACGAGCTGGCGCACTCAAGCTTGCGCATGACGATAGGCCGCTTTACGACGGTCGAGGAGATCGACTACGCCATCGGTACGCTGAAGGAACGCGTCGCCAAGCTGCGCGAACTCTCGCCGCTGTGGGACATGTACAAGGACGGCATAGACATCAGCACGATCCAGTGGGCAGCTCACTGAAATCTTCCAGGACACAGGAGAAAAATCATGGCATACAGCGAAAAGGTCGTTGACCACTACGAAAATCCGCGCAACGTCGGCGCCTTTGAAAAGGGCGACGACACGGTCGGTACCGGCATGGTCGGAGCGCCCGCCTGCGGCGACGTGATGAAGTTGCAGATCAAGGTGAATCCGGCGACCGGCTTGATAGAAGACGCCAAGTTCAAGACCTACGGTTGCGGCTCGGCGATTGCGTCGAGTTCCCTGGTGACCGAGTGGGTCAAGGGCAAGTCTCTTGACCAGGCGCTCGACATCAAGAACACGCATATCGCCGAGGAACTGGCGCTGCCGCCGGTGAAGATTCACTGCTCGATCCTGGCCGAAGATGCCATCAAGGCAGCGGTGGATGACTACCGTGCCAAACATTCGCATTGATCGGAGCCTCACACCATGGCTGTGACTCTGACCGAAGCGGCTGCCCGCCATGTCTCGCGCTATATCGCCAAGCGGGGCAAGGGTGTGGGCGTGCGCCTGGGCGTCAAGACCACCGGTTGCTCGGGCCTGGCCTACAAACTCGAATACGCCGATGACGTGGCAGCCGAGGATGTGGTCTTTGAAGGCCATGGCGTGAAGGTGCTGATAGACCCCAAAAGCCTGCCTTACCTGGACGGCACCGAACTGGACTTTGTTCGCGAAGGCTTGAACGAAGGCTTCCAGTTCCACAACCCACGCGAGAAAGACCGCTGCGGCTGCGGTGAATCATTCCGCGTGTAGAGTCTTGTCTTGCTGAACAAGGGCGCGGCTGAGGGTCGCGCCTTTTTCTTAGGGCCGGTAACACATGAGCGTCAATACGCTGGACATGAAACTCGACGACGACGACTTTGCACTGTTTGATCTGCCGCGCAAGTTCGAGCAGCAGCGCGCCGACATAGACCAACGCTGGAAGGCCTTGCAGTCCGAGGTGCATCCCGATCGCTTTGTCGCCGATGGCGCAGCAGCGCAGCGTCTGGCCATGCAATGGGCGGTACGTGTGAACGAGGCGCATCGACGCCTGCGCGATCCCTTGGCACGCGCGGCTTATCTTTGCGAATTGCTCGGTGCGCCCATCAATGCCGAGAACAACACGGCCATGCCGAGCCACTTCTTGATGGAACAGATGCAGTGGCGCGAAGCCTTGGACGAAGCGTCAGACCTTGCCGACGTGCAAGCCTTGGACGGCCAAGTGCAAGATCGCGAAGCCGCGCTGCAAGACTCGATTCGAACCCTGCTTGATGACCAAGGTGACGCCGCGGCAGCAGCAGCCCAAGTGCGTGCACTGATGTTCGTCACTCGATTTCGCGAAGATATCAACCGGCGCCTGGAGCGGCTGGAACCCTGAGATTTTTATGGCCTTGCTACAAATTTCCGAACCCGGACAATCACCCGACCCGCACCAGCGGCGCTTCGCCGTGGGCATAGACCTCGGCACCACGCACTCGCTGGTGGCGGCCTTGCGCAATGGTGTGGCCGAATGCCTGCCCGATGCCCAAGGCCGCGTGATACTGCCCTCGGCAGTGCGCTATCTCGAAGGCGGGCGCCGCCAGATCGGGCAGGAAGCGTTTGACGCGCAAGCTCTCGATCCGGAAAACACCATCGTGTCGGTAAAGCGCTTCATGGGGCGGGCCTTGCGCGACATTGCCGAGCGCAAACACCTGCCTTACCGCTTTGAAGACAGCGAAGGCATGGTGGGACTTCACACCATCGACGGCCTGAAGTCTCCGGTGGAAGTGTCAGGCGAAATCCTGGCGACGCTGCGGTTTCGTGCCGAGGACACTTTCAACGACGATTTGTTCGGCGCGGTCATCACGGTGCCGGCCTATTTCGACGATGCTCAGCGCCAAGCGACCAAGGACGCAGCCCGACTCGCGGGACTGAATGTCTTGCGGCTGATCAACGAGCCCACGGCCGCCGCGATTGCCTATGGTCTGGACAACGGCAGCGAGGGTCTCTATGCCGTGTACGACCTGGGTGGTGGCACTTTTGATATCTCGCTGCTGCGACTGAGCCGCGGTGTGTTCGAAGTGGTCGCCACCGGCGGCGACTCGAGCCTGGGGGGCGATGACTTCGACCGCGCCTTGGCCGACTGGTCCTTGTCTCAGGCAGGACGCCAGGTGGCCAGCGCGCACGACAAGCGCGCCATTCTGGTGGCAGCGCGCGCTGCCAAGGAAGCCTTGTCTTCGCAAGATCGAGTCGTGCTGAGGTGCAAACTCGATGAAGGCGAACTGGAAGTTCCCGTCAGCCGTGAGCAGTTCGACGCCTTGACCAAGCCGCTGGTCGATCGGACCATGGTCGCGGTCAAACGCGTGCTGCGCGATGCCAAGCAGCGCATTGACGAAGTGCAGGGCACCGTGATGGTGGGCGGGTCGACCCGCATGCCTTGCGTGCAGGCGGCAGTCGGCGCGTATTTCGGCAAGCCGCCGCTGACGAATCTGAACCCCGATGAAGTGGTGGCGATGGGCGCCGCCATCCAGGCCAATCAGCTGGCCGGCAATGCCGCGAACGGCGAAATACTGCTGCTGGACGTGATTCCGCTGTCTCTTGGCATTGAAACCATGGGCGGCTTGGTCGAACGCATCATCGAACGCAACGCCACCATTCCAGTGGCCAAGGCGCAGGACTTCACCACGTTCAAGGATGGCCAGACGGCGCTCGCCTTGCATGTGGTGCAGGGCGAGCGCGAGTTGGTGGCAGATTGCCGCTCGCTGGCGCGTTTCGAGCTGCGCGGCATTCCGCCGATGGTGGCCGGCGCGGCGCGCATCCGTGTCACCTTCCAGGTCGACGCCGATGGCTTGCTGAGCGTGTTTGCGAAGGAGACGGTCTCCGGCGTCGAAGCCAATATTGTCGTCAAACCGAGCTACGGTTTGTCTGACGACGCAATCGCCGGCATGCTGCGTGACAGTTTCAGCACCGCCGAAGTCGATATGCAAGCGCGTGCACTGCGCGAGTCGCAGGTCGAGGCCGAGCGCATGCGTCTGGCGACGCGCTCAGCCTTGGCGGCCGATGGCGACTTGCTGAACGCCGACGAGTTGGTGGCGATTGAAGCGCTGCTGTCGACGCTGGCTCGGGTCGCTTCCGGTGATGATCACGACGCCATCGACGCTGGTGTCGAGGCACTGGCAAAGGGCACCGAGGCCTTCGCCGCCGAACGTATGAACCGCGGCATTCGCCAGGCCCTGACGGGCCGCAATGTCGAACAAATCTGAAGGCCTGTCATGCCCATCATCAAAATTCTCCCGCACAGCGAATACTGTCCCGATGGGGCCACGATCAAGGCCGATGAAGGCACCAGCCTGTGCGCGGCCTTGCTCGACAACGGCATTGCCATTGAGCACGCTTGCGACATGGTGTGCGCCTGCACGACCTGCCACGTGATCGTGCGCGAGGGCTTTAAGTCCTTGAGCGAGATGGCCGAGAGCGAAGAAGATCTGCTCGATCGTGCTTGGGGTCTGGAGCCCCAGTCACGGCTCAGCTGCCAGGCGCTTCTGTCGCAGACCGACGTGACCATAGAGATCCCGAAATATTCGATCAATCATGCCAAGGAATAGCGCTGAGCGCCAAGGCTTGAGCTGCAGATGAAAGTACTGGGATTCGAGTCGTCTTGCGACGAAACCGGCGTCGCTCTGGTCGAGGTGGCGGAGCAGGGCGTACCGCGGTTGATCGCACAAGCCTTGCACAGCCAGATCGACATGCACCAGGCCTATGGAGGCGTGGTGCCGGAGTTGGCTTCGCGCGACCATATTCGCCGCGTCCTGCCCCTCACACGCGAGGTGCTCGGCGCGGCGCAGCAGACCCTGCACGACGTCGACGTGATCGCCTATACACAGGGGCCGGGCCTGGCCGGCGCCTTGCTCGTGGGGGCGGGCGTTGCGGTGGCCTTGGCCGCGGCACTGGACAAGCCCGTCATGGGCGTGCACCACCTCGAAGGGCATCTGCTCTCGCCTTTCTTGTCGGACGATCCGCCCGAGTTTCCCTTTGTGGCTTTGCTGGTTTCGGGCGGTCATACCCAGCTGATGCGGGTGCAGGACGTAGGCCGCTACGAAATCCTGGGCGAAACCATCGATGATGCCGCTGGCGAGGCCTTTGACAAGAGCGCCAAGCTGATGGGGCTGCCCTATCCGGGCGGTCCGCATCTGGCGGCGCTGGCGCGCCAAGGCGACCCCAAGGCATTCGCGCTGCCGCGGCCGCTATTGCACAACGGCAAGCCCGATTTCAGCTTCGCTGGCCTGAAGACGGCGGTGCTGACCCAGGTAAAGCGTCTGGGCGACACGCCGAGCGCCCAACAATTCGCCGATTTGGCGGCGTCGACGCAGGCCGCCATCGTCGAAGTGCTGGTGCGCAAGTCACTATTGGCGCTGTCAATGACCGGTCTCAAGCGTCTGGTGGTGGCTGGTGGCGTAGGCGCCAACGCCTTGTTGCGAATGCAGCTCGACGCCGCGTGTGCAAAGCAAGGCGTGCGTGTGCACTACCCTGAATTGAGCCTGTGCACCGACAACGGCGCGATGATCGCGATGGCCGCCGCCATGCGCCTGCAACGTGGCATAGGCCAATTGCAGCGCAATAGCGGCTTCGAGGTCAGGCCGCGCTGGGACCTGGCCAGCGCCTGAACCTGAGCGCAAGCACCTCAATTGATGGTGAGTTGTGTCGCGGCCTTGCCCTGGCGCTTGGCCAATGTCAGGGTCAACACACCGTTTTCCATTTTGGCGTTGGAGTCAGACTGGCTGATCTCTTCGGGCAGCGAGAAGCTGCGCGAGAAGCGAGCTACCGAGCGTTCGCGGTAAAGCAGCCGCTCGCCTTGCTTCTGCTCGGCATCCTGACGCTGTTCTGCGTCCACATTGACTTGGCGACCGTCAATCGTGATCTTGACCGCGTCCTTGGTCACGCCAGGCAGGTCCAGTTTCACCCGATATGAGTGGTCTGTTTCGCTCACATCGAGCGACGGGCTGCGCAAGCGGCTGGCAGCATCACGAGCGTCGCCAAAATATCCGCTCAAACCCTCATCGAACAAGCGCTCCAAGCTGCGAGAAAACTCCGACACGTTGCGATTCACAGGAACGAGAAACATACAAGCCTCCTATAATCATTCACGCTGCCTAGACCTCTGGGAGCAGCACCCCATGCCGCCCATTTATGCGCGGCTTTTTTGTATTCAAGCCTGTCGCAGGAACATTTTTAAAGATGCATCAGATTCCCTTCCTGGCGCGCTGCACGGGTTTGAAACGCTTGCTGACCGTGGCGTTCTGCCTGTTCGTGGGTCATGCCTATGCTGCTGTAGAACCCATCAAGCTGGCCATGATCGAAGGCTTGTCGGGGCCTTTCGCAAACGCTGGGGAGGCGGTCTACCGCAACCTGTTGTGGGCGGTGGAGCGTGTCAATCAGCGCGGCGGTGTCAAGCTCGTCTCCGGCGCCAGACCCTTGCAGTTGCTGCGTTTTGACAGCAAGGGCGCGGTCGACGAAGCCTTGTCGATGATGCGTGCGGCCATCGATCAGGACGCTGGTTTCATTCTGCAAGGCAACAGTTCGGCGACCGCTGCGGCACTCATCGACGCGCTCAACAAGCAAAACGAGCGCGACCCGGCTCACCGCGCGCTCTACCTCAACTACTCGGCGGTCGATCCTGCGCTGACCAATGAAAAATGCAGCTTTTGGCACTTCCGCTTCGACGCTCATGCCGACATGCGTCTGGCCGCGTTGACCGATGTGCTGCGCGCGGATCTTGGCGTCAAGAAGGTCTACTTGATCGGGCAAGACTACAGTTTTGGCCAGCAAGTGCTCAGAAAAGGCCGCGAGATGATTGCCGCCAAGCGTCCGGACATCGAGATCGTCGGTGACGAATTGCACCCGGTGGGTCGTGTCAAAGACTTCATTCCCTACGCCAACAAAATCAAGGCCAGTGGCGCACAGGCGGTGCTGACCGGCAACTGGGGCAACGACTTGACGCTGTTGATCAAGGCCGCCAAAGAAGTGGGCGTGGAAGCACGTTTCTTCACCTTTTACGGGAATGCGCTGGGTGCGCCCGCTGCCATCGGCGAGGCCGGTATTGACCGTGTGCTGGCCGTGGCCGAGTGGCATCCGAATGTGGGCAATGCGGCATCGGAGAAGTTCTACAACGCGTTTCGTCAGCGTTTCCCCAAGCCCGAAGACGACTATTTGCACGCTCGCATGCAAGTGATGATCGAAGTGCTGGTCGCCGCGATCGAACGCGCCGGCAGCACCGAGGCATCCGCCGTTGCCAGGGCCATGGAAGGCTTGACTTATGACGGACGCAGCTTGGGTGGCGTGCACCAGGGCGTGATGCGGACCGCCGACCACCAGTTCATTCAGCCGATGTATGTGAGCGTCATGCGCAAGTCGGGCACGCCGGGCGTGGCGCATGACAACGAGGGGTCGGGCTACGGCTTTCGGACCGTTCTCTACGTTCCCGCAGCGCAGACCGAGCAGGCGCATCAGTGTCGTATGACTCGTCCGGTGAGTGACTAGGGCCTGTTAACACTACGTTTATCCGTGCGAACGGGGCTGGCAAGGCCCAGGTCTAGGCGGACGACGAAGCCCAGACTGGGCGTCTGGTCGAGGAGTTCAACAACGACATGGGTCTTGCCAGCCCCGTTCCCTTCGGGTTGCCACCACAAAGGCCGTGCGCGTCGTTGCGAAGCCTCGCCGGGGGAGCTACCCCGGCTTCGTTTCGCGCCTAGCTCACGGCCTTTGTGGTGGCAACGCATCGGACAAACATAGTGTTAACAGGCCCTAGGCTATAATTCGGCGCTCGATCCCTTCTCGGGGTCGTACATGGCACGGTACGGGTCGGTTTCACCTGTAGCCGCAAGTTCAACTGGAAACCGTTCGAGTGGCAGACCAAGCGTCACCGTGCGGCTTTTCCGCAATCCAGGAAATCCTCATGGCAGTAGCTGATCTGAACAAAGCACAAATCGTCAAAGACAATGCACGCGGCGTTGGCGACACCGGTTCGCCCGAAGTGCAAGTGGCCATTTTGACGGCCCGCATTAACGATTTGACCCCGCACTTCAAGACCCACCTGAAAGACCATCACGGTCGCCGCGGTCTGCTGAAGATGGTCAATCAGCGCAAGAGCTTGCTGGCTTACTTGAAGTCGAAAGACGCAAGTCGCTACACGGCGCTGATCCAGAAACTTGGCCTGCGCAAGTAACATCAAATGAATACGAAGAGCCTGTCTGGACACCCCAGCACAGGCTTTTTGTTTTTGGAACAGGGTGGGTGTTGACGCTGATGTGTCATTCCAACGACGTTGCAGCCGCATTCGCAACCGGAATTGCGCTGGAATGGCATCCCGTCTCGCTGTCGCTGTTCCGGGCCCCATACGCCGCCTTGAGGCGTTTACAACGTGCAGACTGCCGCTGTGTTGGCGGAGTTTGAAGACAAGGCCGCAATGCATGGCCTTCACACCATCGGAGATCCGACAATGAGCATGTTCACCAAAGTTACCAAGACCTTCCAATGGGGCGAGCACACCGTCACCCTGGAAACCGGCGAAATCGCGCGTCAATCGACCGGCGCAGTGCTGGCCAGCGTGGACGGCACCGTGGTGCTGGCCACTGTCGTTGCCAAGACCGACGCCAAGGCTGGCCAGGACTTCTTTCCGCTGACCGTCGACTATCTGGAAAAGACCTATGCCGCCGGCAAGATCCCCGGCAGCTTCTTCAAGCGTGAAGGCCGTCCCAGCGAACTGGAGACGCTGACCTCGCGTCTGATCGACCGTCCCATCCGTCCGCTCTTCCCCGAAGGATTTTTCAACGAAGTGCAAGTGGTGATCCACGTGCTGTCGCTGAACCCCGAGGTGCAGGCTGACATCGTTTCCTTGATCGCCTCGAGCGCAGCGCTGTCGATCTCGGGCATCCCGTTCAATGGACCGATTGGCGCCGCGCGCGTCGGATACATCAACGGTGCCTATGTGCTGAATCCCAGCCAGTCGCAGCTCAAAGAGTCGAAGTTGGACCTGATCGTGGCGGGCACGCAAGCCGCCGTGTTGATGGTGGAGTCCGAAGCCGACCAACTCAGCGAAGAAGTCATGCTGGGCGGCGTGGTGTTTGGCCACGAGCAAGGCAATATCGCCATCGCCGCCATCAACGACCTGGTGCGTGACGCCGGCAAGCCTGTCTGGGACTGGACGCCGCCTGCCAAGAACGAGCCCTTCATCGCCAAGGTCAACGCGCTGGCCGAAGAAGCCTTGCGCGCCGCCTATCAGATCCGCTCCAAGCAAGCGCGCACGCAAGCTTGCCGCGCAGCCACCTCGACCGTGATGAGCACACTGAGCACCGAAGGCATCGCCTTCGACAAGGTCGAAGTCGAAGGCCTGCTGTTCGACATCGAAGCCCGTATTGTGCGCAGCCAGATTCTGGCGGGTGAACCGCGCATCGACGGCCGCGACACGCGCACCGTGCGTGCCATCGAGATCCGCAACAGCGTGCTGCCGCGCGCCCACGGCTCGAGCCTGTTCACCCGTGGCGAAACCCAGGCACTGGTGGCCGCCACCTTGGGCACAGAGCGCGATTCGCAGCGCATCGACGCCTTGGCGGGCGAGTACACCGAGCACTTCATGCTGCACTACAACATGCCTCCGTTCGCCACCGGCGAAACCGGTCGCGTGGGCAGCCCGAAGCGCCGCGAAATCGGCCATGGTCGCTTGGCCAAGCGCGCCCTTGTTGCGGTGTTGCCCGATCGCACCGAGTTCCCGTATTCGATGCGTGTCGTCTCTGAAATCACCGAATCGAACGGTTCTTCGTCGATGGCATCGGTGTGCGGCGGCTGCCTGGCACTGATGGACGCTGGCGTGCCCTTGAAAGCACATGTGGCCGGTATTGCCATGGGCCTGATCAAGGACGGCAACCGTTTCGCCGTGTTGACCGACATCCTGGGTGACGAAGATCACTTGGGCGACATGGACTTCAAGGTGGCGGGTACGACGACTGGTGTGACCGCTCTGCAGATGGACATCAAGATCCAGGGCATCACCAAGGAAATCATGCAGGTCGCATTGGCGCAAGCCAAGGAAGCGCGTCTGCACATTCTCACGAAGATGGTCGACGCGATGAGCACGGCCAAGACCGAAGTGTCCGAATTCGCACCGCGTCTGTACGTCATGAAGATCAATCCGGAAAAGATCCGCGACGTGATCGGCAAGGGCGGCGCCACGATTCGTGCCTTGACCGAAGAAACCGGCACGCAGATCAACATCGCCGAAGACGGCACGATCACGATTGCCTCGACCGACAGCGCCATGGCCGACCTGGCCAAGCTGAAGATCGAGCAGATCACCGCCGAAGTGGAAATCGGCAAGGTCTACGAAGGCCCGGTCGTCAAGATCCTGGACTTCGGCGCCCTGATCAACCTGCTGCCGGGCAAGGATGGCTTGTTGCACATCAGCCAGATCGCGCACCAGCGCGTCGAAAAGGTGACCGACTTCCTGACCGAAGGCCAGATCGTCAAAGTCAAGGTGCTGGAGACCGACGAAAAGGGTCGCGTCAAGCTGTCCATGAAAGCCTTGCTGGACCGTCCTGAGCAGTCATAACTTGGTCGGGCGTGCGAGGAGATCGCTTCCCGCGCCCCGGCGACCACCATCATGCAAGCCATAGAAATCACACGCTCGGGTGGACCCGAAGTGCTGCAACCCTGCACAAGACCTGACCCCGTCGCCGGGGCGGGTGAAGTACTGGTGCGCGTATGCGCGTCGGGCGTGAACCGACCCGACATCCTGCAGCGCAAGGGCATGTATGCGAGCCCGCCCGGGGCGAGCGACCTGCCTGGGCTGGAGATTGCCGGTGAAATCATCGCCGGCGATAGCGCTGAGCTGGCAGCGAGCGGATTCAAGCTCGGCGACCATGTCTGCGCGCTGGTGGCGGGCGGCGGCTATGCCGAGATGTGCGTGGCCCCGATTGCGCAATGCCTGCCCGTGCCATCGGGGTGGAGCGATGTCGAGGCGGCCGGACTGCCCGAGACTTTTTTCACCGTCTGGTCCAATGTCTTCGAGCGCGTGCACCTGTTGCCAGGCGAAACCCTGTTGGTGCACGGTGGCACCAGCGGCATCGGCGTGACTGCCATCCAGTTGGGCAAGGCCTTTGGTGCCCGCGTGATTGTGACGGCAGGCAGCGACGCCAAGTGCCAGGCCTGTCGGGATCTGGGGGCTGACGCGGCCATCAACTACAAGACCCAGGACTTCAGCGCCGAAGCGCTGCGCCTGACCGATGGGCGCGGTGTGGACGTGATCCTCGACATGGTGGCGGGCTCGTATATCGAACGCGGAGTGAAGAGCCTGGCCGAAGATGGCAGGCTGGTCGTGATTGCGGTGCAAGGCGGCGTGCAGGCGAATCTGGATGCCGGCATGCTGCTGCGACGCCGCCTGACGGTGACGGGTTCGACCCTGCGCCCGCGTAGCCTGGCGTTCAAGGCAGGTATTGCGCGGGCCCTGCGTACACGAGTCTGGCCCTTGCTTGAGAGCCGTGTCATCAAGCCTGTGGTGTTCAAGACTTTCCCGGGACCGCAGGCAACGCAAGCACATGAACTGATGGAGTCGGGCGAGCATCTGGGCAAAATCGTGCTCACTTGGCCGTGACACTGAAGAGGAGCAGAAAATGCGCAAGAAACTGGTGGTTGGCAACTGGAAGATGCATGGCTCGCGTGCCGGCAACGCGCTGCTTCTGTCGGGCTTGAAGGAAGCCGGACCGTGGAGTGCCGACGTGGCAGTCTGCGTGCCTTTTCCCTACATCACCGAGACCGCTTTGGGTCTGACCGGCCAGGCCATCAAATTTGGCGCGCAAGACTGTTCGGCGCATGAGCAAGGTGCTTATACCGGTGAGGTGTCGGCGGCCATGTTGGCCGAAGTCGGTTGCCGCTATGTGATCGTCGGGCACTCGGAGCGTCGTGCCTATCACCATGAAACTGATCAATTGGTCGCTGACAAAGCCAAGGCGGCGTTGGCGCATGGCGTGACGCCGATTGTGTGCCTGGGCGAAACCCTTGCCGAGCGCAAGGCGGGCCAGGCCGAAGCGGTCGTGAAACGCCAATTGGCCGCAGTGATCCACACGTTGACCCACTGCATCGGTGAAATCGTGCTGGCTTACGAGCCGGTCTGGGCGATTGGAACCGGACTGACTGCAACGCCCGAAGAAGCGCAGGCGATGCACGCCGTGCTGCGCACCCAGTTGCGGGCTGCGACTCAAAACGCCGACGGCATGCGCATTCTGTACGGCGGCAGTGTCAAGGCCGACAACGCCGCCATCCTGTTTGCGCAAGCAGATATTGATGGCGGTCTGATCGGCGGCGCGGCCCTGAAAGCGAGCGACTTCGGCGCCATCTGCCGCGCCGCCGGTTGAGCGAAGAAATACAGAAACATCTAGCCTTGGCATGTGTCGAGGTGTATCGACCAAGCCGGCGCGCACAAACGCTGGGACGGTCAGGAATGAATTTGAACTTGGAGTGAGTTGACATGCAGATCGTGATGAACCTGGTGCTGATCGTGCAATTGCTGAGTGCCCTGACCATGATTGGTCTGGTGCTTATCCAGCATGGCAAGGGCGCTGATATGGGGGCGTCTTTTGGCAGTGGCGCGTCGGGCAGCCTGTTCGGTGCGACCGGCAGCGCCAACTTCCTGTCGCGCACCACCGCGGTCGCTGCCACGCTGTTCTTTGTCAGCACATTGGCGATGGCTTATTTCGGCAACCAACGCGGCACGCCAGCAATCAATGACAAGTCCATCCTGGACGGAACACCGTCCGCAGCGGTCCACGCGCCGAGTGCGCCAGCCAACGGCGCAGGCGCGATTCCGGGTGCCTTGTCCAGCTTGGCGGCGCCCACAGCGGCATCGGCCGCGTCACGCTGACGCGGGCGCCAGAGAGCTTGAACTGCGCGCGCGATTCTCAAGCCGCTGGCTTGCCGCGCGCAACGCGCGAGCGGTTGCATGATGGCAGCGCGACGCGTATCAATTTTCACAGGGAATTCCCTCGAAAATTCAAAAATCCCGTCTAGAATGCGGGTCGGTTTGGAGCACGATCAGCGTGCCATTCCAGCAGTAGATTTGGCCGTCGTGGTGAAATTGGTAGACACGCTATCTTGAGGGGGTAGTGGCGAAAGCTGTGCGAGTTCGAGTCTCGCCGACGGCACCATCTGAAGATTTGCAGCGCGAACGTTTCTTGTGATTCGAAATGCCCGCCATCACTCTTGCGAGATATCAAGGCGGACATCGATCATTCGTAGCATAGTTGCTGCCGACGACGCACTCTTTGAATTTGAATGCGCCGGCT
>Ga0315270_10000151_pt1 | contig 39345 bp, 31 predicted proteins | sample C1_bottom_MG_FD_204932 | JGI IMG/M metagenome (GOLD analysis project Ga0315270, IMG submission 204932) | Sediment microbial communities from Yellowstone Lake, YNP, Wyoming, USA - C1_bottom | ecosystem: Environmental > Aquatic > Freshwater > Lake > Sediment | place: USA: Wyoming | collected... | reverse complement strand
CAGCCCAAGCTGGCCAACCTGGTCAAGCTCAACACCAACGAGAACCCTTACGGGCCCAGCCCGAAGGTGCTCGACGCTGTGCGTGCCGAGGCGGCCGACACACTGCGCCTGTATCCCGATCCCAATTCCGACCGCCTGCGCGCAGGCATTGCCGCCTATCACGGCGTGACGGCCGGTCAGGTGTTCGTCGGCAACGGCTCCGACGAGGTGCTGGCGCACGCCTTCATGGCGCTCTTGAAACACGACCAGCCCATCCTGTTCCCCGACATCAGCTACAGCTTCTATCCGGTGTATTGCGGACTGTATGAAATCGCCTATCGCCAGATTCCGCTCACGGAATCGTTCGAGATCAAGGTCGATGATTATCTGACGCCCAATGGCGGGGTGATTTTCCCCAATCCCAATGCGCCGACCGGGCGACTGCTGGCCTTAAGCGAAATCGAGCGCCTGCTGGCGGGGAATTCGAATTCCGTGGTGGTGATCGACGAAGCCTATATCGATTTCGGCGGCGAGTCGGCGGTGGGTCTGGTGGCGCGCTATCCGCAATTGCTGGTGACGCGAACCTTGTCCAAATCACATGCCCTGGCGGGCCTGCGTGTCGGCTACGCCATTGGCCAGCCGCATTTGATCGAGGCGCTCAATCGCGTCAAGGACAGCTTCAACTCCTATCCGCTCGACCGCTTGGCCCAGGCGGGTGCACTGGCGTCGATGGAAGACCGTGCCTATTTCGAGTCCATCTGTGCCAGGGTGGTGGCGACCCGCAGCCGGTTGGTGGCCGAAATGGCCGCGCTCGGCTTCGAAGTGCTGCCATCCGGCGCCAATTTCATCTTCGCCCGTCACCCGGCGCACGACGGCGCCGAGCTCGCCGCGGCGCTGCGCGAACGCAGCATCATCGTGCGCCATTTCAGGAGTCCGGCCCGCATCGCGCCGTTTTTGCGCATCACCGTGGGTACCGACGCGCAATGTACTGCGCTGCTCGCCGCGTTGAAAGCGATTGTGGCCTGCTAGAATTCGCATTCAGCTTTATTACCTGACGCCATGCGTACCGCCCAAGTCACCCGTAACACCCTGGAAACCCAGATTACCGTCAGTCTCAATCTCGACGGAACGGGTGTGTCCAAGCTCGCCACTGGCGTGCCCTTTCTCGACCACATGCTCGACCAGATTGCACGTCACGGCCTGATTGATCTGGATATCCAGGCGAAAGGTGATCTGCACATCGACGCCCACCACACGGTGGAAGACACCGGGATTACATTCGGCCAGGCTTTCGCGCAGGCGCTCGGCGACAAGAAAGGCATCCGTCGCTACGGCCACGCCTACGTGCCGCTCGACGAGGCGTTGTCGCGCGTGGTCATTGATTTATCCGGGCGGCCGGGACTGGAGTATCACGTCGACTTCACCCGCGCACGCATCGGCGACTTCGACGTCGATCTGTTCCTCGAATTCTTCCGTGGTTTCATCAACCACGCTGGCGTCACCCTGCACATCGACAACCTGCGCGGCATCAACGCGCACCACCAGGCCGAAACCATTTTCAAGGCGTTCGGCCGCGCGCTGCGCATGGCGGTGGAAACCGATGCGCGGATGGGAGAAGTAATGCCGTCGACGAAAGGGTGTCTGTGAGTGTCGATATTGCCGTCATCGACTACGGCATGGGCAATCTGCGTTCGGTATCCAAGGCCATCGAACATGTCGCCCCGGCGATGTCGGTCGTGGTGACGTCCGACCCCGCCGTGATTGCTGCGGCCGGGCGCGTGGTGTTTCCGGGCCAGGGCGCCGCACCCGACTGCATGCGCGAAATCGATGCGCGTGGCTTGCGTCAGGTGATTGTCGATACTGCACAAAACAAACCGTTTCTCGGCATCTGCATGGGCATGCAGGTGCTGTTCGATCACAGCGAAGAAGGCGACACCGCGTGTCTGGGTATTCTGCCCGGAACGGTACAGCGCTTTCCTGCTGATGCGATGGTTGACGCTGCCGGTAACAAGCTCAAGGTGCCGCACATGGGCTGGAACAACGTCCATCAGACCGGTCCGCATCCGCTGTGGGCGGGGATCGAGGAGGGCGCGCGCTTCTACTTCGTCCACAGCTACTTCGTGCAACCGACCTCGCCCGAGGTGATTGCCGGGTTCTCGCATTACCCCTTCCCGTTCACCTGCGCGGTGGCAACGGCGAACATCTTTGCCGTGCAGTTCCATCCGGAAAAAAGCCAGAATGACGGTTTGACGCTGCTGGGCAATTTTGTAACCTGGAATCCGGGTGCGAGCGAAACCGCCTGTGATATGTCCGGCGCGGCCTGCGCCTAATTTTTCACCTGTACGACCCTGCTGATCAGCCATGTTAATTATTCCTGCGATCGACCTTAAAGACGGCCACTGCGTACGCCTGGAGCAAGGCGAAATGGACCGCGCCACCGTGTTTTCCGAGGACCCGGCAGCGACCGCCCGCCACTGGAAAGAACTGGGAGCACGCCGCCTGCACTTGGTCGACCTCAACGGCGCCTTTGCCGGCAAGCCGGTTAACGACGCGGCGATACGCTCCATCGTCGATGCCGTGGGAGATGAAATGCCGGTGCAACTTGGCGGCGGCATTCGCGATCTTGCCACCATCGAGCGCTATCTCGACGACGGCGTGCGCTACGTCATCATCGGTACCGCCGCGGTGAAGAACCCCGGCTTTCTGCACGAAGCCTGCGACGCCTTTCCCGGCCACGTGATGGTCGGACTCGACGCCAAGGACGGCAAGATCGCTGTCGAGGGGTGGTCCAAGATCACCGGCCACGACGTCATCGACCTGGCCAAGCGCTTCGAGGGCTACGGCGTCGAGGCCGTCATCTACACTGACATCGGCCGCGACGGCATGCTGACCGGGGTCAACATCGAAGCCACGCAGCGGCTGGCGCAGGCCTTGTCGATCCCCGTCATCGCCAGCGGCGGCGTCACCAATCTAGACGACGTGCGGGCGTTGTCCACCGTCGCCAAGGACGGCATCATCGGCGCGATCACCGGCCGTGCCATTTATCAGGGCACGCTCGATTTCGCCGAGGCCCAGAAGCTTGCCGACGAACTGGCAGGCGGCGTCTTCGGCGTCTGATTTGACGGGACAACCATGCTGGCAAAACGCATCATTCCCTGCCTCGACGTCACCCATGGCCGCGTGGTCAAGGGCGTCAACTTCGTCGAACTGAAGGACGCCGGCGATCCGGTCGAAATTGCACGCCGCTACAACGAGGCGGGTGCAGACGAGCTGACATTTCTCGACATCACCGCATCGTCCGACGACCGCGACCTGATCCTGCACATCATCGAGGACGTGGCCGCCGAGGTATTCATTCCGCTCACGGTCGGCGGCGGCGTGCGCGCGGTGGGCGACGTGCAGCGCCTGCTCAACGCCGGCGCCGACAAGGTCAGCATCAATACCTCGGCAGTGATGAACCCGCAGCTGGTGAAAGATGCATCGGATCGCTACGGCAGCCAGTGCATCGTTGTGGCGATCGACTCCAAGCGCGTCGGGGACCACTGGGAAGTGTTCACCCACGGCGGCCGCAAGGCGACCGGTCTCGATGCCATCGAGTGGGCGAAGAAAATGGAAAGCCTGGGTGCGGGCGAACTGCTGCTTACTTCGATGGACCGCGACGGCACCAAGAGCGGGTTTGATTTGGCGCTCACCCGTGCGATTTCCGACGCGGTCGATATCCCCATCATCGCCAGCGGCGGCGTCGGCAATTTGCAGCACCTGGTGGACGGCGTAAAGGAAGGCCACGCCGACGCGGTGTTGGCGGCGAGCATTTTTCACTTCGGCGAATATGGCGTGGATGAAGCCAAACGCTATATGAAGCAGCATGGTATCGAGGTGCGGTTGTGAGTTCAGGGACGGCGAGCGACTGGCTCGATGCCGTCAAATGGGACGCGCAGGGTCTGGTTCCGGCGATCGCCCAGGACGCCGTCAGCGGCGAAATCCTCATGGTGGCGTGGATGAACCGCGAGGCGCTGGAGGAAACCGCGCGCACGCTGCGCGGTGTGTATTTTTCACGTTCCAGAAATCGTTTGTGGCGCAAGGGCGAGGAGTCCGGACATGTGCAGACCGTGAGCGAAATACGGCTCGACTGCGACAACGACGTGGTGTTGCTGAAAATTGAACAGTTGGGTGGCATTGCCTGTCACACTGGAAGGCGCTCCTGTTTTTTCCAGAAGCTGGAAAATGATCACTGGGTGACGACCACCCCGGTCATCAAGAACCCCGACGAAATCTACCGCAAATGAGCGACATCCTCGACCGTCTCGCCGAAACCCTGGAAGCGCGCAAGCAGGCGTCTCCCGACAGTTCCTACGTGGCCAGGCTGTATGCCAAGGGCACCGACGCCATCCTGAAAAAGATCGGCGAGGAGGCGACCGAGACCGTCATGGCGGCGAAGGACGACCAGCCCGAAAAGATCATCTACGAAGTCGCCGATTTGTGGTTTCATACCTTGGTGCTGCTGGCGCACAAGGGACTGAAGCCTGCGGATGTGCTGAACGAACTGGCGCGCCGCGAAGGCATATCCGGGATCGACGAAAAGGCGTCACGAACATGAGCGACTGCATCTTTTGCAAGATCATTGCAGGTGAAATTCCGTCGCGCAAGGTCTATGAAGACGACGACGTGTTTGTGTTCCATGACATCCACCCGTTTGCCAGGGTTCATGTCTTGATTATTCCCAAGGCACATATTGCGTCCCTCGCTGATTGCGGGGTGGAACATGAGAAAATCCTGGGCAAGATGCTGGCTTTGGCACCGAAGCTTGCCAGGGAACAAGGTCTCGATGCCGGATTCAAAACCCTGATCAACACCGGGCGCGGTGGCGGTCAGGAAGTGTTCCATATTCATATTCACGTATTCGGTGGCGGCGATCCGGCACCGCGTAACTGATTCACTAGGAGAGACATCATGGGTGGTTTTAGCATCTGGCATTGGCTGATTGTGTTGGTGATTGTGCTGCTGATTTTTGGCACCAAGAAACTGCGCAACATTGGTAGTGATCTGGGCGGAGCGGTCAAAGGCTTCAAGGAGGGGATGAGAGAAGATGCGCCGACGCCGAAGTTGGGTGAGTCAGACGATAAGGGCCGCACCATCGACGCTGAAGTCAAGGACAAGCAGCATTCCTGAGTGTGTGGAATCGTCTGTTTTCCTAGCCCTTAGCCCCGTTTCTTATGTTTGATATCGGCTTTTCCGAACTCGTTGTCGTCGGCGTGGTGGCCTTGATCGTCATCGGCCCCGAGCGGCTGCCCAAGGTCGCCCGTACGGCGGGGCATCTGCTGGGCCGGATTCAGCGTTATGCGGCCAGCGTCAAGGCGGACATCAGCCGCGAAATGCAGATGGACGAGTTGCGCAAGGCCGGACAGAGTTTCAAGGACTCCATCGAGTCGGCAGCCAGCGGGGTTGAGGCGCAAGCCAATGTGGTGGACGATTACCTGAAAAACGAAATCGCCCAAGTCGATAAAGCATTGACGGCGACCACCGAAGGTGAACCCCCGGTTCCTGCGCGCGCAGTGGCATCGCTGGCAAAGGAGCCCGCCGCGCAGGCAGCGATTACTCCCCACCCGCAACAAAGTTTTGACCTCGAGACACGCCCGGCAAGTGTGATTGAATCCGCCAGCCAGCCCGATTCCGGGAAGCCGCCCTCCGCATGAGCGAATCCAGCGCCGCCCAGGAAAGCTTCATCTCCCACCTGATCGAATTGCGCGACCGCTTGTTGCGTGTCGTGATTGTTTTCATTGTGGTGTTTCTGGGGCTTTTTCACTGGGCGCAGGATTTATATGCGCTGCTCGCGCGACCGATGCTGGCCGTGCTCCCCAAAGGCGGGCAGATGATCGCCACCGAAGTGATTACGCCATTTCTGGTGCCGATCAAAGTGGCGATGATGACGGCTTTCCTCGTCACTTTGCCCTATACCTTGTATCAAATCTGGTCGTTCATCGCCCCCGGCCTGTATCAGCATGAGAAGCGATTGGGCGTGCCGCTGGTGATTGCCAGCGTGCTCCTGTTTCTGGCTGGCATGGCGTTCGCCTATTTTCTGGTATTCCCCATCGTGTTTGGCTTCGTCGTCGGGGTCGCGCCCGTGGGGGTGGCGGTGATGACCGACATCGGCAAATACCTCGATTTTGTGATGACCATGTTCATCGCCTTCGGGGTGACGTTCGAAGTCCCGATCGTGGTGATCCTGCTGGTCAAAATGGGAATGGTCAGCGTGGCCAAACTGCGCGAGATTCGCCCCTACATGATTGTGGGCGCGTTTGTCATCGGCGCGATTTTCACCCCGCCGGATGTCATTTCCCAGTTCATGCTGGCGGTGCCGCTGTGGTTGTTGTATGAGGCCGGGATACTCGTCGCGGCCATGCTCGTCAAGCCCCGGGTCGAGCCTGCCTCGGACTTTCAGCCCATGAGTGACGAGGAAATGGACGCCGAGCTCGATCGCATCGAGTCGGAAGACGGCGCACATAAATAAACAAAAATTCAATATCAGGATTCGGAGCAAACATGGAGACTTTAAAATCAGGCAGTGACGTATTGTTCGTACTGCTGGGTGGCATCATGGTGCTGGCCATGCATGCAGGGTTTGCCTTCCTCGAACTCGGCACGGTGCGCAAGAAGAACCAGGTCAACGCGCTGGTCAAGATCCTCACCGATTTCTCGGTTTCCACCATTGCCTATTTTTTCATTGGCTACAGCATTGCTTACGGAGTCAGCTTCTTTTCCAGTGCGGAGGCCCTGTCGGCCAAGAACGGCTACGAACTGGTCAAGTTTTTTTTCCTGCTGACATTTGCGGCGGCCATTCCCGCCATCGTGTCGGGCGGCATGGCCGAACGCGCACGCTTCAATCCGCAACTGGCGGCGACGTTCGCGCTGGTCGGGCTGGTTTATCCCTTCTTCGAAGGCATCGTCTGGAATGGCAACTACGGTGTTCAGGCGTGGTTGGTGGCCAGCACAGGCGCCAAATTCCATGACTTTGCCGGGTCGGTGGTGGTGCATGCCGTCGGTGGCTGGATCGCCTTGCCCGCGGTGTTGCTGTTGGGCGCGCGGCGCGGACGCTATACCAGGGACGGCATGATCTCGGCGCATCCGCCGTCCAATATTCCGTTTCTGGCGCTCGGCGCGTGGATTCTGACAGTGGGCTGGTTTGGGTTCAACGTGATGTCGGCGCAGTTGATCGAGGCGGTGTCGGGTCTGGTGGCCGTGAATTCCCTGATGGCAATGGTGGGCGGCACCTTGGCGGCGCTGGTGGTGGGCCGCAACGACCCGGGCTTCATCCACAACGGTCCGCTGGCAGGTCTGGTGGCGGTGTGCGCCGGCTCGGATTTGATGCATCCGCTGGGGGCGCTGCTTACCGGCGTGATTGCCGGTGCGTTGTTCGTGTGGATGTTCATGGTGACGCAGAACAAATGGAAGATCGATGACGTGCTGGGCGTGTGGCCATTGCACGGTCTGTGCGGTTCCTGGGGCGGCATTGCCGCCGGTATTTTTGGCGCCAAGGCGCTGGGTGGCATCGGCGGCGTCAGCCTGGCGGCGCAAGTGATCGGTACGCTGGGTGGGGTGGCCGTGGCCTTGATCGGCAGCACGGTGGTGTATGGCATTCTGAAACGGGCGGTAGGTTTGCGACTGGACCCGGAAGCAGAATTCACCGGCGCCGATCTCAGCATTCACAAGGTGTCGGCGACCGCCGAACGCGAGACCAGCTGGTAACTGCCTATTTTTTCCGCCGTTGCCGCAGGTATTCGCGACGCTCGATTTGCAGCTGTTCGAGTTCCCGATCCACTGACACCACGTCGGGATGCTGCTCGGTGTACTTCAACAATAATTCGGTGCGCTTGATGTGCAACTCGACGCGTTTCTTGTCGAGACCTGCGAGGTAGGCGTCCGATTCCACAGAAGGCCTGCTTGCGGGGCGACGGTCTTTTTCTGGCACCGGCGGGGTGCCTGGTGGAAGGCCGGCTTGGGCTGGCGTAGTCGGGGCGAGGCTGCCTGGTGCGGTATCTGTTGCCGGCTGCGACAGGGGAGTGTGCGCGATACTGACACCTGGCGGAACCGGAGTCGATACATTTTGCGCAGGCGGGGACAGGAGGTGCTCGATGACGTTGATGCCCAGCCCGATCAGCAGCAGCACGCCGATAGGCGTACCAAAGGCCAGAATAGGCAGCAGGCGTGGCGTCTTGTTGGCGGGCGGTGGCGTCGGCACTGGCGCGCGCGCTATGGCGGGAGCCAGCGCATGCAGGGCGTTGACCAGGGCACGCGCATCCGGCCGGGCTTGCGGATTCTTGTTCAGCATGTGCGCCAGCAAACTGACCAGTTCGGCCGGCAGTTGCGGGCGTATCAATTCGGCAGCAACCGGGGTTTCGCTGATCACGCGATACACAATGGAGGGCAGGCTGTCGCCGTCGAAGGCGTAGTGTCCGGTCAGCATTTCGTACAGAACAGCGCCGAGCGAAAAAATGTCCGAACGTCCGTCGAGTTCGCGCCCCATCGCCTGTTCTGGCGACATGTAACGTGGGGAGCCGAGCATTTGTCCGGTTTGCGTATGGTTGCTGTTGACGAGGTGTGCGATCCCGAAATCGGTCAGTTTGACGAGCCCACGCTGGCCGGTGACGACGACGTTGGTGGGTTTGATGTCGCGGTGGATGACGCCATGCTCGTGCGCGAATGCCAGCGCCTCGGCCATCTGCATGGCGGTGTCGAGTGCCAGATCCAGCGGGATCGGACCTGTGTTCATGACGTCGCGCAGGGTCGTGCCGGCAAGATATTCCATGGCGATGTAGGCGAGTCCGTTGGCTTCACCCACGTCATAGATGGTCACGATATTGGGGTGCGATAAGCGCCCGGCACTCTGCGCCTCGCGCAGAAAGCGCGATTCCGCATCGGCGCCTTCCTGCTGCAAGAGCGCGATGGATACGGTCTTGATGGCTACCGTTCGTTCGATCAGCGGATCGCGGGCACGGTAAACCGTGCCCATCGCGCCCTGGCCCAGTTCATCGAGTATTTCGTAGCGGCCGATTTTCATGGTGCGACTGAAACTCAGCGCTGGCACTCAACAATTTGGCCGCGCAGCGCGCGGCTGTCCGCACCCATCAGATACAGATACCAAGGCATCAGGTCGTCTGTGCTGGGCAGGGTCTCGGGAGCCAGCCCGGGATGGGTGTGCGCACGCAAGGTGGTGGCGACCTGGCCGGGAATCAGGGTGTTGATGCGCAGGTTTTCCTCCGCACTCAGTTCATCGGCCCAGATGCGGGTAAGGGTTTCCAGACCCGATTTCGCCACGGCATATCCACCCCAGAATGCAGCGGGTTGATGGCCATGCGTTTCGCCGGTGAATACCACCGATGCATCCGGCGCCTGCTGGAGCAAGGGCAGACACGCGCGGGTGAGCGCAAACGGCGCGATGAGATTGACCCGCATCAGGGTCTGCCACTGGTCCAGCGTTTGTAGGGTCAGGGGGGAAAGGTTGTAAAACTGATGCGCACTGTGCAGCAATCCGTCGAGCCGTTTCAGGTGATGCAGGAGGGTACCAGCCAGGGTTTCCAGACTGCGGTCGTCGGCGATGGCGAGGTCATACGGAAACATCGCCGGTTCTGCCCCGCCTGCGGCGATGATTTCGTCGTACACCGCTTCGAGTCTGGCTTCGTTGCGCGCCAGCAGGGCGACGGTGGCGCCGTGGCGCGCGAACGCCAGGCTGGCGGCACGGCCCAGGCCGGAACTGGCGCCGGTGACGAGAATGACGCGGCCTGCGAGCAGGTCAGGGTGGGGAGAATAGTCTTTCATAGCTGTTCGAGTAAGGCGTTGGCTGATTGTACCCCGCTCGATGTTGCGCTTTCGAGCGTGGCGGGATAAGCCCCCGCGGTGTAATCGCCCGCCAGAAAAATGCGCGGGTGCGGGGTGCGGTGGGTGGGGCGCGCCAGGTTGGGGACGCAGGCGTAGGTGGCTTGCTTTTCGGCGATGCTTTTGCGCCAGCGCGCAGGGCCGGGATGAACGACCCGGTGTAATTGGGTTTCCGCCTGGTCCAGCCAGTTAGTGGGCAAATTCGCCGCGGCGCTGGCAACGAAAGCCAGCAAACCGGCTTGCCCGTGACTCTGCCCGCGGTCGAACACGAATTGCGCGGGACCATCGGCCAGGGCAAACAGCGGCTGGCCTAGTCGAAAAGCCGGATCGTATTGCACATAGCCGGTGGCGATGGGTTGATAGGTGTAGGCCGCCACGTCACGCACCGCCGGTTCGAGTGCCGGAATGGTCGCAGCCAAACCCGCCAGGTGCTGCGGCGCGACGGCGAGGATGACGTGGCTGTATGTGGCCGACTCGTCGCGCGTGCGCAGCGTGACGGCATCCGTTGTGGCGTCGAGCGCGGTCACCCGACAGGATGCGCGCACCGTGCCGCCCAGCTCGATTACCCGCGCGGCGGCTGGCGTCGGGAACAACGCGGTCAGATTGCGGCATGGCAGCAGCAGATCGCTGTGATGATTGCGCCCACTGAAAGCGGCGCGGATCACGTTTCGGAAGACCCGGGCACTGGCCAGCTCCGGCGGCGTGTTGAGGGCGGATATGCACAACGGATGCCACAGCAGGCGGTTCAATTTTTCGGGTTGGCCGTGGCTGAGTTGGCTGACAGTCAGCCAATCCGGCGATTCCGTAACGTGCAGCAGCGTGTGAGCCCAGCGTGCAGCGGCCAGCTTCTCGCGCCAGCTCAGGCCTTGAGCGCCGAGCAGTCCCGCCAGCAAATGCAGGGGGGCAGGCAGGCGCGGGCAGCTGAGACTGAAATCCGGCGGCTGGTTGAGGGTGAGTGGCAGCCGCCACAAGCCATCCGTGGGATGCAGCCGGTCTATTAATTGCAGGGTCTGTTCATAGGCGCCAAGCAGAATGTGCTGGCCGTTGTCGAGCGACAATCCATCGACTTCGACCGCCCGCGCTCGCCCACCCAAGGTGCGACTGGCCTCAAACAGGGCGACGGTCACGCCCGCCTCGGCCAGCGTCAGCGCGGCAGCACAGCCGGCCCAGCCGCCACCAATCACGGCAACCCGGGCTGTCACGGTAACAGCCAGGTTTTGCTGGCCAGCCACAATTTGCGCAGTGGCGTGAGCGAGACACGCGCGCGCAACACGGGGAATTTGTCACGCCGGATTTCGTCCAGCAAGGTGCGGTAAATTGCCGCCATCACCAGCCCCGGGCGCTGCGCACGGCGCGCGCGGGCGGGCAGGGCAGCCAGCGCGCGCTCGTAACAGGTGACGGCGCGCTCGTACTGGAACTGCATCAAGGCTTGAAATTCGGGCGTGTCGCGGCCATTCAGCAGGTCAGCCTCGCGCACGCCGAAGCGCGCCAGTTCATCCTGTGGCAAATAGAGGCGCCCGCGCCGCGCATCTTCGCCCACGTCGCGGATGATGTTGGTGAGTTGGAACGCCAGCCCCAGTTCATGCGCATAGCGGCGAACCGCGCGGTCGTCCTCGCCGCGTTCACCGCTGAATAGCGCCGCAGCGATTTCGCCAACCACGCCCGCCACGCGGTAGCAATACAGATTGAGTGATTTGAAGTCGGGGTAACGCCGGTCATCCAGATCCATCGCCATGCCGTCGATGATTTCCAATAGCAGGGCAGGGGGCGCGTTGCGGCCTCGTGGGGTGTCGAACAGGGCACGGGTCGCCGGGTGCTCCGGCACGCCGGCCGCAAACCGCCCGATTTCCTCGCGCCACCAGTCGAGCTTGGCCTCGGCAACTGCGCGCTCGTGACATTCGTCCACCACGTCGTCAAGCTCGCGACACAGCGCGTAAAACGCGGTGATCGCGCGCCGGGTGTCCGGGGGCAGAAAGATAAAGCTGTAATAGAAGCTGGAACCGCTGGCGGCGGCGCGTTCCTGGCAATACTGGTGGACATCCATGGTCAAAACAGCCCGCGTCCAAGCATGGTGATCCAGTCCTTCCGGGTCAGCACCGGGCGGCTGTGGAACACACAACCGGGATCGGCATGCAGTTTGCGCAGGATGGTTTCGCCGCCGAGGATGGTGACGCGCAACTCCAGCCCGATGCGTCCTTTGAGTTGCCGGCCCAGCGGCGCGCCCGCCTGCAATAACTTGCGGGTGCGCTCGATTTGCTTGTGCATCATCGTGTGCCACATCCCGCGCGCGTCGCCTTGGGCGATTTGCATTTCGCTGACGTGGAGCGCAGCGAGTTCGTCCTGCGGTAGATAGATGCGATCTTTTTGGTAATCGACCGCGATATCCTGCAAAAAATTGATCAGCTGCAGGCTGCTGCAGATGGCGTCTGAATAGGCCAGGTGGCGCGGGTCGTGATCGCCGTATAAATGCAGCATCAGGCGGCCGACCGGATTGGCCGAGCGGCGGCAATAATCCATGACCTCGCCAAAATGGGCGTAACGGGTTTTTTCGACATCCTGCGCGAAGGCGGACAACAGGTCGCGAAATGGGGCGAGCGGGATGGCGTGGGTGCGGATGACTGTCGCCAGCGGACCGAACACCGGGTCAGTCGGGGTGTCGCCACGCTCGATGCGGTTCAGTTCGGTGTGATAAGCCGCCAGTTGCGCCAGCCGTGTGGCTGCGGGGGCGTCGCCTTCATCGGCAATATCGTCCGCGCTGCGGGCGAATCGGTAAACGGCTTCGACGGGCCGACGCAGCCGTTTGGGCAGCAACCAGGACGCAACGGGGAAGTTTTCGTAGTGATCGACCGGCACCGGCAACAAAAAAATGGAATGGGAATAATGACTTAGGTGAGATACACGACAGGCTTGGGTGACAGCATCGTATTGATTATATTACACTTATCGGTCGAAGGTTTTGCGGCCAAGCCGCGAGAGTGGCGGAATTGGTAGACGCACTGGATTTAGGTTCCAGCGCCGCAAGGCGTGGGGGTTCGAGTCCCCCCTTTCGCACCACCGGGTTTTTCTTACTGCCCTTACTCAATTAAATCAGCCAGGAAGTATTTTGATGCAAGCAAATCTTGAAGTTCTCGAAGGACTGGTTCGGCGCCTGGACATCAACGTGCCCATGGATCAGCTGGAATCCGAAGTGCAAAGCCGCCTCAAACGGTTGGCACGCAACGTCAAGATGGATGGTTTCCGTCCTGGCAAGGCGCCGCTCTCCGCAGTGGCCCGTCAGCACGGCCCGGGCGTGCGTCAGGAAGTGCTGGGCGAAACCCTGCAATCCCGTTTTGGCGAGGTGGTGCAAACCCACCAGCTGAAAATCGCGGGCTACCCGCGTTTTGAGCCAAAATCAGGCCAAACGGCCGTTGCGGAAATGACGTTCAGTGCCAGTTTCGAGGTCTATCCTGAAGTCAGGATCGATGCACTGGGTAGCGGCAAGATCAGCCGTCCCATTGTGAATTTGAGCGATGCCGACGTGGCGAAGACGCTGGAGGTGCTGCAGAAGCAGCGCCGCACGTTCGAATCCACCGATCGGGCAGCGGCAGAAGGCGATCTGGTCAAGTTCGATTATCAGGGCACGATCGATGGCGTGGCATTCGAGGGGGGCAAGGGCGATGACTTCGTGGCGGTGATCGGCGAAGGGCGCCTGCTGAAAGATTTCGAGCAGAACCTGACCGGACTCAAGGCAGGCGCCAGCAAGGGATTCGATCTGACCTTCCCGGCTGACTACGCCGCCAAGGAACTCGCCGGCAAGGGCGCACATTTCGAGGTGCAGGTGAAGGACGTGCAAGCGCCCGTGCTGCCGCCGGTGGATGCGGAATTTGCCAGGGCACTGGGTGTCGAAGACGGCGATGTGAACAAGCTCAAGGCCGAGGTGAAATCGAACCTGGAGCGCGAAGTGAAACGCCGTGTGCAGACCAAGCTGAAGGAGCAGGTGATGGAACTGCTGTTGCAGAAGAGCACGCTGGATTTGCCGCAAAGCCTGGTGGCGATGGAAACCGAGCGGCTGATGAAGATGACTGAAGCAGATATGCAGTCGCGTGGGGTTCAGAGCATGAAGCTTGCTGCCGATATGTTTACTGGACAGGCTGAACGCCGTGTGCGTTTGGGTTTGATCCTGGCCGAGATCGTGCAGGCGAACAAACTGGTGGCGCAGCCCGAGCAGATTCGCAACCTGATCCAGGAACAGGCCCAGAGCTACGAAGAGCCCGAGCAAGTTGCGCAGTGGTTCTATCAAAACCCTGAGCGGATGCAGGAGATCGAGTCCCTGGCGCTGGAAGAGAACGTGGTAGCATGGGTTGCAGGTCAGGCTGCGGTAGAAGACGTGACAACCTCGTTTGAAGAATTGATGGGACGTGCCTGATGCATATTGATTTTGAACGCGGAACGAATGGAAGCCAGGCCTTTGAACCCCAGGGCTTGGGGCTGGTGCCCATGGTCGTTGAGCAAAGCGGCCGGGGTGAGCGCGCGTATGACATTTATTCGCGTCTGCTCAAGGAGCGGGTCATTTTCCTGGTCGGGCCGGTGAACGACTCGACTGCCAATCTGGTGGTCGCACAGATGCTGTTCCTGGAATCGGAAAACCCCGACAAGGATATCTACTTCTACATCAACTCGCCCGGTGGCTCAGTCTCGGCCGGCCTCGCGATCTACGACACCATGCAGTTCATCAAGCCGGACGTGTCCACGCTGTGCATCGGCCAGGCGGCCAGCATGGGCGCCTTCCTGCTGACGGCGGGTGCCAAGGGCAAACGCTACTGCCTGCCGAACTCGCGTGTGATGATTCACCAGCCGCTGGGCGGCTTTCAGGGGCAGGCGTCGGACATCGCAATTCACGCCAAGGAAATCCTCTATCTGAAAGCGCGCCTCAACGAGATGCTGGCGAAGCACACCGGGCAGAGCCTGGAAGTGATCGATCGCGATACCGATCGCGACAACTTCATGAGCGCGGATGATGCCGTGAATTATGGTCTGGTCGATAAAGTGCTGACCAGCCGTGTCGAAGCAGCGGCTAAATAAAGGAACGGGCATGGCAGACAAAGGCGCGAGCGACAAACTTCTTTATTGCTCCTTCTGTGGCAAAAGCCAGCACGAAGTGCGCAAGCTGATTGCTGGGCCGTCGGTATTCATCTGCGATGAGTGCGTCGAATTGTGCAACGACATCATCCGCGAAGAAATCCAGCAGGCCGACAACTCGAAGGGCGCAGGCTCCGATTTGCCGACGCCGCACGAAATCAGCGGTATTCTTGACCAGTACGTGATCGGTCAAAGCCAGGCTAAAAAGGCGCTGGCAGTCGCGGTTTACAACCACTACAAGCGTCTGCGCAGCAACTCGGGTAGTGGCGAGGTCGAGTTGGCCAAGAGCAACATTCTGCTGATCGGGCCGACCGGATCGGGCAAGACCTTGCTTGCGCAAACGCTGGCGCGCCTGCTGAATGTGCCGTTCGTGATTGCCGATGCCACCACGCTGACCGAAGCCGGTTATGTGGGCGAGGATGTCGAGAACATCATCCAGAAGCTGCTGCAAAAATGCGATTACGACGTCGACAAGGCCAAACAGGGCATTGTCTACATCGATGAAATCGACAAGATTTCGCGCAAGGCCGATAACCCTTCGATCACTCGCGATGTGTCGGGCGAAGGCGTGCAGCAGGCGCTGCTGAAGCTGATCGAAGGCACGACCGCTTCGGTTCCACCGCAGGGTGGGCGCAAGCACCCGAACCAGGAATTCGTCCAGGTGGATACCAGCAACATCCTGTTCATTTGCGGCGGTGCATTCAGCGGGCTGGAAAAGGTCATTCGCGGTCGCACTGAAAAAGGCGGCATTGGCTTTGGCGCGCAGGTCAAGAACATCGACGACACCAAACGCGATGTCGAATTGCTGCACCAGGTGGAACCGGAAGACCTCATTAAATATGGCTTGATCCCGGAGTTTGTCGGTCGCCTGCCGGTTGTCACGACGCTCGACGAACTCGACGAGCTTGCGTTGGTGCAAATTCTGACCGAGCCGAAGAACGCGCTGACCAAGCAGTTCATCAAGCTTTTCAAGATGGAAGGCGTCGACCTCGAATTCCGCGAGGATGCGCTCAACGCCATCGCCAAGCGTGCCCTGGCACGCCGCACCGGCGCGCGCGGCCTGCGTTCGATCATCGAACATGCCTTGCTCGATACCATGTACGACCTGCCATCGCTCAAGGGCGTCATCAAAGTGGTGGTGGACAACGGCCTGGTTAGCGGCGATGGCAAGCCCTTGCTGATTTACTCCGATCAGGGCGAGCAGCCGTTGGCTGCCGGCGCCTGAACCCGAATGGCTGATGGGGAACCTATCAGCCATCTTGAATTCCAAACTATGCCCCCCAATTGTGGATGAGCGTGGTTCTGTGCCGCGCATCCTTTCCTTAACCTTCTCCAGGAAATCATGATGAGCGACAACGTATCCAAGGAACAGATTGATCTGCCGCTGTTGCCGCTACGGGATGTGGTGGTTTTCCCCCACATGGTGATCCCGCTGTTTGTGGGGCGCCCCAAGTCGATCAAGGCGCTGGAAACCTCGATGGAATCCGGCAAGAGCATCCTCCTGGTGGCGCAGAAAACCGCCGCGCAGGACGACCCCACACCGGAAGACTTGTACGACACCGGCAGCGTGGCCACCGTGCTGCAAATGCTGAAGCTGCCCGACGGTACCGTCAAGGTGCTGGTGGAAGGTACCCAACGTGCACGCGTGCTGGATGTGACCGATACCGGTACCCATCTCACAGCGCGCGCCGAAGTCCTGCCCGCCGAAGGCGAGGAACTGGTGGAAGTGGAAGCCATGCGGCGTGCGTTGCTGACGCAGTTCGACCAGTACGTCAAGCTGAACAAAAAAATCCCGCCTGAAATTCTGACTTCACTGTCGGGCATCGACGAAGGCGGCCGTCTGGCCGACACCATCGTCGCGCACCTGCCGCTGAAGCTGGAGCAAAAGCAGGAAGTGCTGGAGATGATCAGCGTCAATAAGCGCCTGGAGCATCTGCTCGGACTGCTTGAGGGCGAACTGGACATCCTTCAGGTGGAAAAGCGCATCCGTGGCCGCGTCAAGCGGCAGATGGAAAAGAGTCAGCGCGAGTACTACCTGAACGAACAGGTCAAAGCGATTCAGAAAGAGCTTGGCGACATCGAAGAAGGCGCTGAGCTGGAAGAATTGGAAAAGCGCGTCAAAGACGCCAGCATGTCCAAGGAGGCTGAAGCCAAGGCGCTGGGCGAACTGAAAAAGCTGCGCATGATGTCGCCGATGTCGGCCGAGGCTACCGTGATCCGTAGCTATATCGAGGCCATGGTGGGTTTGCCGTGGAAGAAGAAAACCAAAATCAGCAAGGATCTGGTCAAGGCCGAGCGGGTGCTCGATGAGGATCACTACGGCCTCGACAAGGTCAAGGAACGCATCCTGGAATATCTCGCGGTGCAGCAGCGCGTCGACAAGGTGAAAGCGCCGATTCTCTGTTTGGTGGGGCCGCCCGGTGTGGGCAAGACCTCGCTTGGACAGTCCATCGCGCGTGCGACCAATCGCAAGTTCGTGCGCATGGCCTTGGGGGGTGTGCGCGACGAATCCGAGATTCGCGGCCACCGGCGCACCTACATTGGCTCGATGCCAGGGAAAATCCTGCAAAGCCTGACCAAGATCGGGGTGAAAAACCCGCTGTTCCTGCTCGACGAGGTCGACAAGATGGGGCAGGATTTTCGCGGTGATCCGTCCTCGGCTTTGCTGGAAGTGCTGGACCCCGAGCAGAACCACACCTTCCAGGATCATTACATCGAGGTCGAGTACGACTTGTCGGATGTGATGTTTGTCGCCACAGCCAACTCGCTCAATTTGCCCGCGCCGCTGTTGGATCGGATGGAAGTGATTCGCCTGTCGGGCTACACCGAAGACGAAAAAGTCAACATCGCCGAACGCTATCTGGCACCCAAGCAGCTCAAGGTTAATGGCATCAAGGAAGGTGAGCTCGCCATCGCCGAATCGGCCATTCGTGACATCGTGCGTTACTACACGCGTGAAGCTGGCGTGCGCAGTCTTGAGCGCGAGCTTTCCAAAATATGTCGCAAGGCGGTGAAGGCGTTGCTGTTGAAAAAGCAGAAGACCAAGATCATGGTCACCTCGCGCAACCTCGAAAAATACCTGGGCGTGCGCCGCTTCAGCTTTGGCATCGCCGAGATGAACAATCAGGTCGGCCAGGTTACCGGCCTGGCCTGGACCGAGGTCGGCGGCGAGCTGCTCACCATCGAGGCTGTGTCGTTGCCTGGTCGTGGCAAGATGACCACCACCGGCAAGCTCGGCGAAGTGATGCAGGAGTCGATCCAGGCGGCGCTATCGGTCGTACGTTCGCGTGCGCGCCAATTGGGCATTCAGGATGACTTCTATCAGAAACGCGACATTCATATTCACCTGCCGGAAGGCGCAACACCGAAAGATGGGCCGTCGGCTGGTATTGCCATCTGCACCTCGATGGTGTCGATCCTCACTGGCATCCCGGTGCGTGCAGACGTGGCGATGACCGGCGAAATCACCCTGCGCGGCGAAGTGCTGCCGATCGGTGGCCTGAAAGAGAAGTTGCTGGCGGCGCATCGTGGCGGGATCAAGATGGTGTTGATCCCGCAGGAGAATGTAAAAGATTTGACGGAGATTCCGGACAACATCAAGAACAAGCTCGATATCCATCCCGTGAAGTGGATCGATCAGGTTCTGGAGTTGGCACTCGAGCGCTTGCCCGAGCCATTGAGCGATGAGCCGGAAACAGAAGCGGCCGCCTTGCCGGTTCCCGACGAGGATGCAAATAGCGGGGCATCATTGAAACATTGATGTTTTTTACGCACCCCCTCGAATCCCGCGCCAGTCGCGGGCTTTTTTTTGTCAATAGTCCGGAAAACCGCTTGACACAAGGTTTTGCGGGTTGCTATAAACGCGACCACAGGGGTTTTCCTGTGCCACTACGAGTGAAGGGACAACACGTGAACAAATCCGAATTGATCGACGCCATCGCCGATTCCGCTGATATTTCCAAAGCTGCTGCAGGCCGTGCGCTGGATGGTGCTGTCGAAGCCGTCAAAAAAGCGCTGAAAAAAGGTGACATGGTTACCCTGGTAGGTTTCGGCTCTTTCTACGTTGGCGAACGCGCTGCACGTTCCGGCCGTAATCCGCGCACTGGCGACACCATCAAAATCAAAGCCGCCAAAGTGCCGAAGTTCCGCGCCGGCAAGGGCCTGAAAGACGCCATCAACAAGAAATAAAAATCGCATTTTGCATTTGGCAAGACCAAGAAAAAAGTTGTATAATTTTGGTCTTTGTAGGGTGCTTAGCTCAGTTGGTAGAGCGTCTCCCTTACACGGAGGATGTCGGGGGTTCGAGCCCCTCAGCACCCACCAGCAGCAAGAAAAAAACCATAGCGGTAAGGTTCAATAGCGCTGTTTAACCGAAAAGGTTTTAATCAGTGCGAAGGGAGTGGTAGTTCAGTTGGTTAGAATACCGGCCTGTCACGCCGGGGGTCGCGGGTTCGAGTCCCGTCCGCTCCGCCAACATCAAAAAGGCGAACGCAAGTTCGCCTTTTTTCATTTCAGCGTTTCCACCACATCAATTTGCCGGGCTCAAAGCTCAATTTAATTGAATCAAGGGAAGACGCGAGGCGCAAAGTGCGCGAGAATTCGCGATGATGTTTTTACTGGAGTAGATGAACGTGCTCGAAGCAATCCGCAAGCATGCACAGGGCTGGCTGGCCAAAGTCATCCTGGCCTTGATCGCAATTACCTTCGCCCTGTTTGGCGTGGATTCCTACATGAAGGGCGGCAAAAACAGCAGCATGATCGCCGAGGTCGGCGATGCCGGTATTTCGCGCGAAGAACTGACACGGGAAATACAGGGGCAGAGCGATCGCATGCGCGAGGCAATGGGCCCATCGTTTGACCCTGCTGTCACCGAAACGGCTGACTTCCGCAAAAAAATACTCGACAGCCTGATCGAGCGCAAAGCCTTGTTGCTGGATGCGCAGAAGCTCAAGCTCCTGGCGCCCGATGCGTATGTTGCGTCCGTGATAGGGCAGATCCCCGCGTTCCAGCAGGACGGCAAGTTTTCGCCGCAACGCTATGAGGCGGTCTTGCGCCAGAATGGCCGCACCCCCGCCCAGTTTGAAAATGAATTGCGCCAGACCTTCATGCTGGAGACGATCACCAGCCCGGTATCGCTCGCGGCATTCCCATCCGGCACCACAATGACGCAGATCGCCCGTCTGGTGGCACAGCAGCGTGAAATCGCATGGGTGGATTTGCCTGCTGCTACAGTGGCCTCTCAGATCAAGGTGACATCCGCCGACGTCGAACGTTATTACACAGCCAACAAGGCCGCATACACCGAGCCCGAACAAATCCGCGCCGAGTATCTGGTGCTGGACATGGCCGGTGTGGCGGCGGGCATTGTGGTGAGCGACCAGGCCGTTGCGGATTACTATGCTTCCCACGCCGCCCAGTTTGGGCAACCCGAGCAGCGTAGTGCGAGTCATATTTTGATCGCCGTCGATAAAAATGCCGATGCGGCTACGCGTGCGAAAGCCAAGGCTAAAGCGACCGAGTTGGTTCAAATTGTGCAGAAAGAGCCGGGGCGCTTTGCCGAACTGGCGCGCACCCAGTCGCAGGATCCGGGGTCGGCCGCGCAGGGCGGCAGCTTGGGCAGCTTTGGCCGCGGCATGATGGTCAAGCCATTCGAGGAAGCCGTCTTCAGCATGAAGCCGAATGAAATTCGTGGTCCGGTGGAAAGCGACTTTGGCTATCACATCATCCGCCTGGATAGTATTCGGGCCGCGCAAACAGCACCGCTGGCTCAAGTGCGCGCGGCGGTGGTTGAGGAATTGCGCAAGCAGCAGGCACAAAAGGCCTTTGCGGCACTGGCCGACAATTTCGGTAATCTGGTCTACGAAAACGCCACCTCGTTACAGCCTGCTGCCACTGCTGCCAAGCTGACGGTTCAGCAAAGCGGCTGGATGACGGCCAAGCAGGCGCCGCCGCCTTTCAATCATGCCGGTTTGTCGGCGGCACTGTTCAGCCCGGAATCGATCAAATCCAAGCAGAACACCGAAGCGATCGAGGTTCAGCCCGGCACCCTGGTTGCCGCGCGAGTGGTGGAATCCCATCCGGCACGTCTACGTCCTCTGGCCGAAGTGTCGCAGGCGATCGAGGCCAAACTGCGTGCCGAGCAGAGCACGCGTTTGCTGACGCAACAAGGCGAAGTGACGATCAAATCGCTGGCAAAAGGCGATGAAGCGGGTTTGAACTGGTCGGCTTTCCAGATCGTGGGACGCCAGCCTTCGCCCGCGCTGGATGCGGCCGGTGCCAAGGCCGTGTTCCGGGTCAACACCGACAAGCTGCCCGCCTACACGGGCTTTACTCGCCCCGACGGTTCGTACCGTATCGTGCGGGTGAGCCGCTTGGTGGATGCGCCCGCACTCGATCCGCGGCTGGTGGCGTCGATCGAGTCGGGCGTCATGCAGGCGCAGCAGCGAGCGGATATGGAGGCGATGCTCGCGCTGGTGAAAGCCGGACAGAAAGTGAAAATCCAGCCCAACGCGATCGAGGGCAGATAAGCATCGTGTAGCCCAATAAAGAACGCGCCTTCGTGGCGCGTTTTTTATTGGGCAAAGTACGTTGAGGCAAGCCCAGAACCAGCCTTCCTGTAAGAACCAAACCATCCCTCTACTACTAAAGTTGTATAGACGACCCATCCCCCGGGACGCTATAAGCTTGCAGGAACAAGCAGGTAACCAGAAAAAATAAATGGGGGAGTGGAGATGGAACGGGGAATCCTGCCGGATCGGGATATCGAATGGCTGCTGTCCAGCCTGTGTCAACTGCACCGCATTCCGCATGACGCTGCGCCGCAAGTGGAGCCGCAACTAGGCGACGACCATCTTGGCGGCGGCGTAAACAACGAAACCCTTATCGGCGAGGCCGGGAACGACATTCTGCTGGGCTGCCCGGGTAAAGACATCCTCATGGGGCGGGGCGGCGACGACACCATCGAAGGCGACGCCAACGTCATGTTCGCTGATTGTAGCTGGGGCGTAAGCCGCACCGTCCCCATACAACGCGGCATCACCTACTACGTCCACAAATACACCTTCACTGCAGCCTTCACAGAAGCCGGGGACGACGACGTCATCTATGCCGGTGTGGGGAATGACCGGGTAATCGCCCAAGGTGGCGATGGTTTTGTGGATGGCAAGGCGGACGATAACGAATGGAGGTTGTCAGCATGAACAAGGCAACAACGATGAAGCGCTGGGCAATAGCCATTTCGCTAATGACTCTGGGAGGCAGCATAAGCGCGTGTGCGACAGGCGGAAGTGGCACGAGTTGGAAAGAAGAAGTGCTGCTGCATGATGGCAGCACGATCATCATTGAGCGGTCATTCAGCCGTGGTGGACGGCACGAAATCGGACAAGGGCCGCCCATCAAAGAACAGGACATTACCTTCACCGTGCCGGGTTCCAACAAAACCATCATCTGGCAAAGCGAATACAGCGAAGACGTCGGACGATCAAACTTCAATCTGCTGGCGCTGGACGTGCTGAACGGCACGCCCTACATCGTCGCCGAGCCCAACCTGTGCCTGTCCTACAACAAATGGGGCAGGCCCAACCCGCCCTACGTAACTTTCAAATATGACGGCAACACGTGGCAGCGTATTCCCTTGGTGGAGTTGCCTGCCGAGTTCAAACAACCCAACGTGGCCATCACCGTGGACGACGCGGACTTGTTCAGGGAGATCGACAAACACACAGTCGTTTCCGCTGCAACCATCAAGGCGTTGAACAGCAGACTTACGCAGCCTGAGTACAAAACCATTTTGCGGGAGGCGTATCCGACTGCGGCGGGCAGTTGCGGAGAAATGGTTTATGACGGGAATGGTGGCTGGATTGGGGTTGGTTGGTTTACAGATCAACCATCATTTGATGCTTGTTTGAATTACTGCAGACAGGAAAAGATGTCTGCCCAATATTGCCCATGCGCAACTTTATTTAAGGGGAAATAATCATGACGACACAAATCGAATACGCATTGATGGCTGGCGCTTCCTATATTTCCACTCGTCCTGACGAAAACAAATTTCCCATACCTGTTGGCTGGCTGGAGAAGGTCAATAAAAGGCAGGCATTGCCAAGCGGTTTTGAGGCCACCTATTTCACCAAAGGCACCGACCTCGTCATCTCCTTCGCCGGCACCTACGATAAAGACCTCACCGGCGACATCGCCGCCGACATCGGTCTCGGTGCAGGCACCGGCTCCATCCAGCTATTGCAAGCTGCCGATTACTACCTGCAAGTCAAGGCCAGCGCACCAGCAGGTACCCATATCACCCTCACCGGCCATAGTTTAGGCGGCGGCCTGGCCGCCCTGATCGGCGTCTTTTTCGGCGAGACCGCCGTCACCTTCGACCAGGCCCCATTTTCCCAGACCGCTCTGTTTCAAGCGCAGTCGCTCCTGGATTACCTGACGGCAGAAAAAAACGGCAGTGGCGTGTCCCTCTATACCCCCGCCCAGTTGTCCGGCCTCACCAACTTCATCACTCAGCAACAAGCCAACGGCGGAATACCCAGCGCCAGTCTGGTCAGCACCACCCGTGTGGACGGTGAATTTCTCTCGGAATTGCCCATCGGCGCATTCAGTGGCATCGGCACCCCTGCTGCAATTTTGAACCATGGCCCCACCAGCTTAGCCGGCACCGACCTCCACTCCGTAGCCTTGCTGACCGCTTTCCTGCAGAGCCAGCAGACTGCAACTACAGGCAAAGCGCTGAACGACGTCACCTTCAAACTCACCGACCTGCTGGCAATGTTGTTTGATGACAAGCTGTTTGCGCATCGCACCGATACCGGCATAGAAAACCTCCTCGAACGCCTGGTCAAACACGAAGCCGGCGTGCGTGACACAGCGACAGGCGTCACCACCTTGGTTGCCGACCAGATGGTGGATCGCTTCACCTCCGACCTCTGGAAGCTCGCCCAGGATGGCGGCATGACCCTGAAAGACGGCAACTCGAATTCGAATTGGGTGAGCCGCGCCCTGACCGCATTCGCCATGCAAAAGTATTACGAAGAAACCCAGGACAGCGCGGGCTACAAAAAAGAACTGTTCACCGACCTTGCCACGGAAGGCGGTTCAGGCGGCATCCGTTTCGACATGGCCGATGTCTCTAAAAAATTCGCCACCGCCCTGGGCCGCAATGGAAAGCTGAACCTGTCCGATGCCAAAGGCTTCGACCTTTATCTGAAGTATTTCTTCACCTACACCCTCGACGTAAACGACAACTTCACCGCCGCCGAAGATCAATTGATCCTCTCCCAGCTTCCCTCCATGCGCGACTGGTACGTGCAAGCAGGCACGGGTGCGATGAATGCCAGCGATGCACTTGGCTTCGGCTCAGGCGCCTTCATGCTGGGCGGGGTGGGGAACGACAGCCTCACCGGCGGCGACAAGAGCGACCTGCTGGTCGGCAACGCCGGCGCCGACACCCTCAAGGGCGGCAAAGGCAACGACACCCTGATCGGCGGCACCGGATTCGACCGCCACATCGAGAATGCCGGCGACGGCTTCGACACCGTGTTCGACCGGGACGGTTCCGGCGTCATCCAGCTCGGCGGCATAGAAGCCAAAGGCAATAGCAATCTGGCCGATGCGACCAAATGGAAACAGCTCGGCGCCGACACCTGGGTCGACACCCGGAACGGCATCGCCTACAGCAAAAGCCTCGTCAACGGCGAAACCCGGCTACTCGTCCACAAGGGTGACAGCAACGTCCTCGTCAAAGGCTGGAGCGAAGGCGAACTCGGGATTGAACTTGGGGAGGGTGGCACACCGACCATCACTCCACCTGCCACCAACCTCACCCTCACAGGCGACCTCAAACCCGCCGATACCGACCCCGCCACCGCAGGCATACAGGAAGGGTATGACGACCTCGGCAACCTCATCGTCAGCGGCGAAGCCGCCCCCAACCGCGAAGACACCCTCTACGACAGCGTTGGCAACGACCATATCCTGGCTGGCGGCGGCAACGACTATGTCAACGCCTGGCGCGGCGGCGACGACCGCATCGAAGGCGGTGCCGGGCAGGACCTTCTCAACGGCGGGTCGGGCAACGACAGCATACTGGGCGGAGCGGACAGCGATGGCGCATCCGGAGGAGACGGCAACGACCAACTCTACGGCGAAACCGAGACCACCTTCGACGCCGCCTACGCCCTGGGCGAAACCCAGGCCGCCAGCGGCCAGCGCGGCGACCTGCTCGACGGCGGCACGGGCGACGACACCCTCATCGGCGAAGCCGGCAACGACATCCTGCTGGGCGGTTTGGGCCAGGACATCCTGATGGGGCTGGGCGGCGACGACACCATCGAAGGCGATGCCAATGTCGTATCCGCCGACCGCAGCTGGGATGTGACCCGTACCGTCACCACCACGGGCGATGTCGTCGCTTACGCCCGCAACTACAGTTTTTATACCGCAAATTTGGACGCCGACATCGGCGATGCAGACGTTATCTACGGTGGCGCGGGGAATGACTGGTTATTGGCCGGAGGCGGCAACGATTTTGTGGATGGCGGAGCAGACACCATTCGGCTTGCACGCTGGCTTTGCGCGAAACCAAATCAATTGCGGAATCATCGGCTTACCCGCGCATACAACTAAAGTTGTATAGACGGCCCGCTAGGCAACAAGACACAGTCCAATAAACATCCCAAGCGCAATGCTTGGGATCAGAAAAAAACAGGGGGAGTCATGCATTGCAAACGTAATTACCGCTTGGGAGCCATGCGGGAAGATCGATTGAGTCTTCTTCATGCCGTAGAAGGGAAAGACAGCCTCAGCGGTGACCAGCGCAATGACCCACAACTCTGCGAAGTAATGGCGAACGACGCCGCGTTTAACAGGGCATCGAGTAAATCGCTTTTGAAGAGGGCTGCATAAATGATCGGGTTAATCATATTTCCAGCAGCGCTGCTGTACTTGCTGCTATCCATTGTGATGGTGCGCTTGGCGATCCGTTATGCGCGGGGTGCTGGCAGGAGTGCCAAGCGCTGGGGCTGGGGTGTGGCGCTGGTGATGTATCTGATTCCATTCTGGGACTGGCTGCCTACCGTGGCGACGCATCAATACTACTGCGCCAAGGATTCGGGGTTCTGGGTCTACAAGACCGTGGATCAGTGGAAGGCAGAGAATCCGGGGGTGATGGAGGGGTTGGTGGATAACTCTCCTTCTCCATATGGTTCCCCAAACTGGCCGACTGAGGCTTGGAGGGGTAAGGAAGTCACCAGTATCAACCAGCGGTTCGGCATGTTGTACAAAAATCATTTTACTAGTTCGGAAGAAGGCGAATTGTTTTTGCACGTGTGGCGGTGGCAAAACGAGTTGGTAGACAAGAAAACGGGCGAGGTTTTAGCACGGAGAGTTGATTTCTCGACTGGAAATGGGCACATCGGCGGCGAGCCTGAACTGCGATTATGGCTTCATAGCGATGGCTGCATTGGTGGTCGAGATAACGCGATTAAGTTTGGTGAATTTCTTAAACAATTCAGGGGGGCAAAAAAATGAGCACGATTCAAAACCTGTTCCAACAAGCGCAACTGGCCGAAGCTGCGTATGCTGATTTCTCAGATCCCACTGTTACGGCTAAGCAGGCTCTTCAGAACGAAGGCATGGCTTCCACCCAAGCCACCGCATTTCTGAAGGATTGGCGAGAAGTCGATCAATCCCCACCCTTAGGCGTATTCGGCAACGGCTTTTCCGCGACGCTGTTCGAGCGTCTGGACGCGAACCAGCAACCGACCGGGCAATACACGCTCTCCATTGCGGGATCGGTTTCGCCGATTGATTTTGCCAACGATCTGCTCGACCTGAATTCCGGCGGCGTGGCCTATTTTCAAGTGCAGTCCATGATTAACTATGTCCTGCGTCTGCAAGCGGGCAGCACGGGCACCACGCGGCAAATTGAACTGCTCACCGGTGCGACCGCCCCCTCGTGGACCAGCACTCAGGTCAGCGGCCTGGGCCCCGGCATCTCACCCAGCCAGTTGACGATCACCGGGCACAGCCTGGGCGGTTTTCTGGGACAAGTGTTTCAGCGGATTTTTGGCAGCGCCGGAGTCTATACCTACAACGCGTTGGGAGTGGTCAGGCCGGATGCTCCGATCTTCGACCAGTTGACCGCCTTGCTGGGATTGCCTTCCGGTAGCTATAGCTCAGGCCCAGGCGAGAACCTGCTTGTTCCGGGCGAACCCGCGCAATTGATTGGAACCGTGCAAGGCAATCCACAAATACAAGTGTTTTCCGAGACGGAAAGCGCCACGATCAACCCCATCGACACGATTCCCGCGCACAAGATGGGGCCTGTCGCAGATTCCCTCGCGCTCTATAACCTTTTCGCCACCCTTGACCCCTCGCTCAATACTGCCAACCCGGCAGATGGAATCGGCACGATCACCGGCATTCTCAAGGCCGCATCGAATGTGGCCAACCAGAGTCTGGAGGTTACGCTCGATGCCCTGCGCACCTTGTTCGAGCAGAACTACACCGGCAGCAACAGCAACCAGACGGCCCCGCCCACCGCCACCGATGACCGCGAAAGCCTGTACGCCCACCTCGACACCCTCAAGACCTGGCTGACCAATTCGCCCTTTACCAGCTTCAGCATCGAATCGCTGGCGGACAAGACTGCGGCCACGTTGCTCGCCCAGTCTCAAGCCAACACATCAGACGGACTGGCTTATCGTTACGCCCTCTACAAAGGCAACGCCTTCGTAGTCAAAGGCGCATCGGCACTGTATGACGCCATCAACAGCGATAGCGCACTCAGCCTTTATGATCCGGCTACCCACACCGGCAACCTGACCCGTGTCTATCTTGCCGACCGCAGCAACTACCTCACCAAGCTGTTCACCCGCAACACCCAGGACAACACCGACACAATCTTCTCAAGCACCGGTGGGGACGTGCTCTACCGAGATTACCGCAACGGCCAGATTACCGAAATCCGTACCGGAAGCGCATTCACTGGAGACGATGCGCGGCGGCACATCGTCTTCGGCAGCGCCCAATCCGACACCCTCACTGGCGGTTCTGTCACTGATCACCTCTACGGCATGGATGGGAATGACACTCTCAATGGTGGCGACGGCGCGGACACACTGGAAGGCAACACCGGCGATGATCTCCTCTATGGCGGTTTTGGCAACGATACTCTGATGGGCGGAGTGGGATTCGACACCTACCGCACTTTTGCCAATGAAGGCTTTGACACCATTGAAGACGCAGACGGGCAAGGCAAGCTCATGATCGGTAGTTTGGAGATCAAAGGCAGCGCCGGGCTGACTGATCCTGCCAAATGGAAACAGCTCGGCGCCGACACCTGGGTCGACACCCGGAACGGCATCGCCTACAGCAAAAGCCTTGTCAACGGCGAAACCCAACTCCTCATCCACAAAGGCGACAGCAACGTGCGGGTCAAAGGCTGGGCGGCCGACCAGCTGGGCATCACCCTCGGCGCCGGCGCCGGGCCCGTGCAGCCCGTCACCACGCAAACCTACACCGGCGACCAGCGCGCCCCGCTCAAGAATGATGGAAGCTACGACTGGAACGCCACCGCCTGGGCGGCGGACGGCACCCTGACAGGCGGCGTGGCCGAGGCCAACTTCAACGACGTCATTTACGGTTCTGCCGGAGCGGATCGCATGGACGGCCTGGGCGGCAACGATGCCCTGGACGGCGGTGCGGGGACAGATCGTATCGACGGCGGCGTTGGGGATGACCTGATCGGCGGGGGGGCGGGTTCTGATCTTATCTACGGCGGCACCGGCAACGACACGATTCTTTCCGCCACCGGGCTTTCTGCGCCGCAACGCAAGAAGCCTGGCGACAACCCTGCCGATATTTATACCCTGCCGCAAGGCGCCACGATAGTGACTCAGGGCAGCACCTGGCTTGTTACTTCCACCACCATCTATGGTGGCGGGAGCATCTATCAGGACGATGCGCCCGATGTCGTCTACGCGGGCGATGGCAACGACCAGGTTATAGGCGGACGCGGCGACGACTTTATCGACGGTGGCATAGGAAACGACAGACTGTGGGGTCATGGCGGCAACGACATCATCGACGGCGGTGACGGCGACGATGAAATCATGGGAGACGGCATCAGCGCCCCTGGGTATTACCAGACCACGCCAGAACCGCTGCACGGCGATGACATCCTGATTGGTGGCGCGGGTAAAGATACGATTTGGGGCGGTGGCGGACACGACCTCCTGCTGGGTGGCACCGAAGACGATATTTTGAATGGCGACGCGGGCAACGACATGCTCGACGGCGGGGTAGGCAATGACCAGCTCTTTGGCGGCGCAGGCGACGACAGCTACCTGAACGTCGAAACGGGCGACATCATCGCCGACCTGGAAGGCCACAGCAGCATCATGCTGGCCAGCGCCACGGGCGTATCGACGAACACCGCGCCCACCGTCGCATCGACAGCCGATTCGACCCTCGGCATCGCCCTGGATGACGGCACCACGCTCAACCTGCAGGCCGCCTTGTACGGCATGGATGCGGACATTCAGTTCGCCAATGGCGACGCCATCGATCTCGAATCCTGGGTGAGCGAGAACCTCACCCAATCCGTCTCCCTGAACCTGAACAACATTCAACTGGCTTCGGGCGCCCTTGTTACAAGAGCCTACGGCGGGGCGGGGGCGGATCAGATTTGGGGTGGGGGAGGCAACGACACCATTAAAGGCTACGGCGGAGATGACCTGATTCACGGCATGGCTGGAAATGACGTGCTCTACGGCGGTGCGGGAATTGACCAGCTTCTGGGCGATGCGGGCGACGATATTCTCGACGGCGGCGAGGGCAACGACAGCCTGTATGGTAACAACGGTGGCGATATCCTGATGGGCGATACCGGCTTCGACTTCCTGTATGGCGGAGACGGCAACGACACCCTGGCTGTGGGGCAGGATGGTGGTAATGCCGATGGAGGTACGGGCGATGACCTGTACCTGTACGAAACCGGTGATGGCAATCTCAATGTCAGTGAAACCAGCGGGAACGATACGTTGCGCTTTGGCGCAGGCATCCAAGTCGAGGATACGCAGTTCCAAAAACAGAATAACGATCTAAGCATCACCCTGTCCGATGGTGGCCGGATCAATATTTACAACTGGTTCGGCGACTACAACAACCTGATCGAACGCTTCGAATTCGCAGACGGTACGGCGCTCATGGCAGGCGACCTCAACCAGGCTCTGCTGCTGCAGGTAGGCACGGCCGACAACGATGTCCTGAGTGGTACCGGGCTGGATGACACCCTGATCGGCGCGGACGGTAATGACACGCTACAGGGCGGCGGAGGTAACGACCTGCTGCGCGGCGATGAAGGGAATGATCAGTTGTATGGCGGAGATGGTGATGATCGTCTAACCGGTGGGGCCGGCAATGACTATCTGGTCGGCGGTGCCGGGGATGACAGCTACTGGGATCTGGGTCTGGGCCAGGACCGCATCCTGGATGACGCCGGCCTGGATAACCTCTACTTTGCCAGCGATATCCGCCCCGAGTATTTGATCATTTCCCGTGTCAATGCCGATCTGCGGATCGGCTTCAGCGGACGGGATGATAGCGTCAACTTGCAAGAATGGTTCAGACAACCGCGCAACAGCATCGAGGGTTTTTTCTTTGCCGATGGCTCTGAGTGGAGCGCAACAGATATTGCCGCTTCCTTCAACAGCATCACAGGCAACGGCACGGTGATTGGCAGCGCCGGCGACGACCTGCTGTATGGCGGGGCAGGGCAGGACACGCTGCAGGGCGGTGCCGGCAACGACCTGCTGGACGGCGGTGCCGGCGCGGACAGCCTGGTGGGCGGTGCGGGGGACGACACCTATATCGCCGATGGCAACGACACCATAGTCGAATTGCCCGGTGAGGGGATCGACACTCTGGTCTGGACCAGCAGCGCGGCTGTGGTTTTGCAAGACGGACTGGAGAATCTGGTGCTGGCCGAATCGGCGGGCTATACGGCGACCGGTAACGCGGCCAATAACCAGCTCATCGGCAATAGTCTGGGCAATAGCCTGGATGGCGGGGCGGGGAGCGATACGCTGGAAGGGGGGGTGGGAGACGACGCCTATTACGTCGACAACCCGGGCGACTTGGTGATCGAAGGGGTCGATGCAGGCAATGACTGGGTAAATACTAGCGTGTCTTACACCCTCACTGAAAATGTGGAAAATCTGACCCTCACCGGCAGCGCCGCCATCAATGGCTTCGGCAACCAGTTGGCCAATTATCTATCAGGCAATGCCGCCGCCAACTTGCTGGTTGGCGATGCCGGTAATGACCAGCTGGTGGGCGGCTTGGGTGCCGATACCCTGGTGGGGGGCACTGGCGATGACCTCTACTATCTGGATGGCTACGACGACGTCCTGGTGGAGGGTAATAACGAGGGTAATGACCGGATACTGATCACCCAGGTCAGCGAGCAAAAAGGGAATACAAGCTATAAAGGCTCGTTCTCCATGGCTGACAACATCGAAAGTCTCTGGATGAGCAGTTATGGTTATGTCACGGACGCGACTATTTACGGCAATGCGCTGGACAACGTAATCGATGCGCGTGGAACTAAGGTGTTTGATCACCAGAGTGGGAACACAATTTTCTATTACCTCGCTAATGTGGACATCTATGGCGGAGCGGGAAATGACACCATTTATTCTTCCGATGGCGGCAATGTACTGGTTGGCGGACTCGGTGACGATGTGATGGTCGGGGGAAGTGGCGGGGACGCCTACTATGTGGATAGTGCGTTCGACCAGGTAATCGAGAACACTTCTTCCAGCACGGATAGCGTCTATTCGACCATCTCCTATGCCCTGGGGGGCAACCTCGAGAATCTGTATTTGCTTGGCAGCGCCAATATCAATGGCACCGGCAACGACCAGGGCAATGTTCTCAATGGCAATAGCGGCAATAACGTGCTGATCGGTGGGGCCGGCGATGACCGGCTGACTGGTGGTGGCGGAAGCGACACCCTGGTTGGCGGCATTGGCAACGACATCTATGTGGTGAGCTCCAACGGCTCGATCATCGAGCAGACCAACGAAGGCATAGACAGCGTCGAGGCCAGCATCAGCTATACCCTGGGCGCGCATCTTGAACACCTTACCCTGACCGGCAGCGCGGCCATCGATGGGTCAGGCAACGAGTTGGACAACGTGATCCAGGGCAATTACGCCAACAACAGGCTGGTTGGTGGAGCGGGCAACGACACCCTGGATGGCGCTGGAGGTAATGACACCATGCTGGGCGGAGCAGGTGATGACAGCTATTACGTTGAATCAACCAATGACGTGGTGACCGAATATGCCAACGAAGGCATCGATACGGTATACGGCAGCATCACCTATACGCTTGGCACCAACCAGGAGAACCTCACCCTGATCGGCGCGGCAAGTATCAATGGCGTCGGCAATGGGCTCGACAACGTGTTGACCGGGAACAGCGCAGCGAACACGCTGACCGGCGGCGCGGGCAACGATTGGCTCGACGGCAAGGAAGGAAACGACAAGATGATCGGCGGCTTGGGCGACGATACCTATGTGGTCGATGCGGCCGGCGAAACCATCACAGAGCGTTCCAGCGAAGGCATTGATCTGGTGTTGGCCAGCGCCAGCTTCGCACTGGCGAGTAACGTTGAAAACCTTACGCTCACCGGCGCTGCGGCTATCAACGGTACTGGCAACAGCCTCAACAATGTGCTGACTGGCAACGCCGCCGCCAATCTGTTGGACGGCGGCGCAGGCGCAGACCGGATGATTGGCGGCGCGGGCGACGATATCTATGTGATCGACAACGCGCTGGATGTTGTTACCGAGAATGTCGGCGAGGGCATTGACCTGATACAGACCAGTATTGCAATCACGCTGGCTGCCAACGTCGAGAACCTGCTGCTCACCGGAACCAAAGCGCTCAACGGTACTGGCAATGCACTGGACAATGTGCTCACCGGCAACAGCGCCGTCAACACGCTGACCGGCGGCGCAGGCAACGACCGGCTCGACGGCAAGGCGGGTGCAGACAATCTGCTGGGCGGGGCGGGGGATGACGTCTACGTCGTTGACGTTGCAACCGATGTCATTACGGAAAATGCCAATGAAGGCATCGACACGGTCGAAACCGGCATTGCCTACACGCTGGGTGCCAACGTCGAGAACCTGATCCTCACCGGTACTGCCGCCGTCACCGGAACCGGCAATGCGCTGGACAACCGGCTTCAGGGCAACAGTGCCGTCAACAGCCTCTTCGGCGCGGCGGGCAACGATGCGCTGGACGGTGGCGCGGGCGCGGATACGCTGACCGGCGGTGTTGGCAACGACACCTACGTTCTGGGACGCGGCTATGGCGCCGACACCGTGGTCGAGAACGACGCCACCGCAGGCAACACCGATATCGCCCAGTTCCTGACAGGCGTCGCCGCTGATCAAATCTGGTTCCAGCACGTGGGCAACAATCTGGAAGCCAGCATCATCGGCACCAGCGACAAGCTGGTGGTCAAGGACTGGTATCTCGGCACGGCCAATCATGTCGAGCAGTTCAAGGCCACCGATGGCGCCAAGACCCTGATCGACAGCAATGTGCAGATTCTGGTCAATGCCATGGCCAGCTTCGCGCCGCCCGTGGCCGGGCAGACCAGCTTGCCGACGAACTACCAGACCAGCCTGGCACCGGTGATCGCGGCCAACTGGCAGTAACGCTGGCTTCACCATCACCCCAGCCCTCTCCCCTCAAGGGAGAGGGGGCTACATGGGCGTCACACTTTAAGCTTGAGTGGTTTATGTCAGAACAAGAATCCCCGCGCATTGCCGCCATGGACACCGGCCTCACCTGCCTGGTGATGCTGGCGCGTTTCCACCAGATCGCCGCCGACCCCGACCAGCTTGCACATCAGTTCAAGGCATCGGGTGATCCTATCGACCGAACGGAAATTCTGCTCGCCGCCAAACACCTCGGTTTGCAGGCCAAGCCGGTCAAAACTTCCATAGATCGTCTCGACCGAACGCCGCTGCCCGCCATGGCGGTGGATAGCGAGGGCAGCTACTTCATCCTCGCCCGCTTTGACGCCGACAAGGCGCTGATCCACGACCCCCGCGCCGAACGCCCGCAGGTGGTGTCGAAGGACGAACTGCTGGCGCGCTGGCGCGGCGAACTCATCCTCTTCGCCTCGCGCGCCTCGATGATCGGCGAGATGGCGAAGTTCGACTTCTCCTGGTTCATTCCCGCCGTCGTCAAATACCGCAAGCTGCTGGGTGAAGTGCTGCTGGTGTCGTTTGTGCTCAATCTTTTCGCGCTCGTCACCCCGCTGTTCTTCCAGGTCGTCATGGACAAGGTGCTGGTGCATCACGGCTTGACGACGCTCGACGTGATCGCGGCAGGTCTGCTGGTGGTGTCGATCTTCGAAGTCGCACTCTCCGGCCTGCGCAGCTACGTCTTCGCCCACACCACCAGCCGTATTGATGTGGAGTTGGGCGCGCGGCTATTCCGCCATTTGCTTCATCTTCCACTGGGCTACTTCCAGGCGCGCCGGGTCGGCGATTCGGTGGCCCGCGTCCGTGAACTGGAGAACATCCGTTCCTTCCTCACCGGCAATGCCATCACTGTCGTGCTCGACGTGTTGTTCTCGATTGTCTTCATCGCGGTGATGCTGTTCTACAGCGGCTGGCTTACACTGGTGGTGCTGGCCTCTCTGCCGCTGTATTTCGGAATTGCCTTGCTGGTTACGCCGCTGCTGCGCGCCCGGCTGCACGAGAAGTTCAACCGCGGGGCGGAGAACCAGGCCTTCCTGGTCGAGACCGTGTCGGGCATCGATACCCTCAAAAGCATGGCGGTGGAGCCGCAGATGCAGCGCCGCTGGGACACGCAACTCGCAGGCTATGTCGCTGCCGGTTTCAAATCCGCCACGCTCTCCACCCTGGCGCACGAAAGCACCAACCTCATCGGCAAGCTCGTCACCGTCGCCACGCTGTGGCTGGGAGCGAGACTGGTGATCGAAGGACAGCTCACCGTCGGCCAGCTCATCGCGTTCAACATGCTGGCGGGCCGCGTGGCGCAACCGATCATGCGGCTGGCTCAGCTGTGGACCGACTTCCAGCAGACCGGGATTTCGGTGCAGCGCCTGGGCGACATCCTCAATGCACCTACCGAAGCCGCCGGCGCCAAGAGCAGCCTGCCGCCGATTGCCGGACGCATCAGCTTCGACCGGGTGCAGTTCCGCTACCGTCCCGATACCCATGAAGTGCTTAAAGGCATCACGCTCGACATCCAGCCCGGCGAAGTCATCGGCATCGTCGGTCGCTCCGGCTCGGGCAAGAGCACGCTCACAAAACTGATCCAGCGCCTGTATGTGCCGGAACGCGGCCGGGTGCTGGTCGACGGGATGGATTTGACCCTCGCCGATGCCTCCAGTCTCAGACGCCAGATCGGCGTGGTGCTGCAGGAGAACGTGCTGTTCAACCGTACCCTGCGCGAGAACATCGCGTTGGCTGACCCCGGCGCGCCGCTAGAGCAGGTGATTCAGGCTGCCAAGCTGGCTGGCGCGCATGAATTCATTCTCGAATTGCCCGAAGCCTACGACACCATGGTCGGCGAACACGGCTCTACCCTGTCCGGCGGGCAGCGCCAGCGTATCGCCATTGCCCGCGCCCTGATGACGCAGCCGCGTATCCTGATTTTTGACGAAGCCACCAGCGCGCTGGATTACGAGTCCGAGCGCATCATCCAGAACAACATGCAAGCCATCTGCCATGGTCGTACTGTCATCATCATCGCCCACCGTCTATCCGCCGTGCGCCATGCCAGCCGTATCCTGGTGATGGATCACGGCCAGATCGTTGAGGCAGGCACCCATGCCGAATTGCTGCAGCATGAGGCGGGACATTACTCGCGCCTGCATCGGCTGCAGCACGCCTGAGATTGACTGAAATGGAATGCCACGCTTTCGCCGATCTCTTCAAGCGCTACGCTAAAATCATCCGCCACGCTTGGTCGCAGCGGAAAGAAACGGATGCACCCGCGCTGCACCCTCACGAGTCTCAATTCCTGCCCGCCGCGCTCTCCCTGCGTGACACGCCAGTGCATCCCGCACCGCGCATCGCGCTGTGGCTCATCATGGCGTTTGCCCTGATCGCGCTGCTGTGGACGATCTTCGGCCGGATCGATGTGGTGGCGACGGCGGTGGGCAAGATCATCCCCGACGACCGCACCAAGGTCATCCAGCCGATGGAAACCGCCGTGGTCAAGGCGATTCATGTGCGCGACGGGCAGGAGGTGAAGCAGGGTCAGCTGCTGATCGAACTCGATGCCACTACTGCCACGGCCGACAGCGACCGGCTGCGCAATGAAGCCTTGGCCGCGCGGCTGGAAGCGTTGCGTGCGCAAGCCCTGCTGACGGCGTTGGCAAACGGCGCCCCGCCCAGACTGCAAGCTCTGGTCGGTACCGATACTGCCCGTCTGCTCGCCGAGCAGAGCCAGGCCACCGGCCAATATCAGGAATACCAGGCGCGCCAGCTACAATTGCGGGACGAGATTATCCGCCGTCGGGCAGAACTCCAAACCACTCAGGAACAGGTCACCAAGCTCGAACAAACCGCGCCGATTGCTCGCCAGCGCGCGCAGGACTACCAGAAGCTGCTGAAGGAAAACTTCATTTCCCAGCATGGGTATCTGGAACGCGAGCAGGCACGCATTGAACAGGAGCAGGACCTGGCCAGCAGCCGATCCAAAATTATGGAAATCCGCGCCACGCTGACGGAAGTGCAACAGCAGCAGGCCACCCTTGTCGCCGAGATGCGGCGCCAGCTATTGGATCAGCACAGTCAGGCGGAGCAAAAAGCCGCGTCGCTGGAGCAGGAACTGGTCAAGGCCGACCAGCGTGGACGCCTGATGCGCATGACCGCACCGGTGGCAGGCGCCGTGCAGCAACTGGCGGTCAACACCGTCGGCGGTGTGGTCACCCCCGCCCAGCCACTGATGGTGATCGTGCCCAAAGAGAATGTGCTGGAAGTCGAGGCCATGTTACCCAACAAGGACATCGGCTTTGTGAACCCCGGGCAGGATGCCGAGGTGAAAGTGGAGACCTTTCCGTTCACCAAGTACGGCACGATCCACGGCAAAATCACCCAGGTGTCGTCTGATGCGATTCAGGACGAAAAGCTGGGACTGATTTACTCCACGAGGGTGAAGCTCGCCAATGACACTCTGCGGGTGGAAAACAAGACGGTGCGGCTAGCCCCTGGCATGGCAGTGACGGTCGAGGTCAAGACGGGAACACGACGGGTGATCGAGTATTTCCTGAGCCCACTGATGCAGGTGACGAGCGAGAGTTTAAGGGAACGCTGAAACCAGCTCTTGTCCGGGATAGTGGCTGTCTGTGAACGGCATCATCTGGTTTCAACGCCTGCTTTGGTTCGGTGCATTCGCATTTTTTTCTCGATCATTCGTCTCAACTGGATTTTCTATCGCCGATTCGCGGCGCATTTCTGGAGGCGGCGCAAGAGCGATAAGCTGCGTGCCGCCCAATAAAAAAGCGCCGCGAAGGCGCATTTTTATTGGGCGTGGGCGATTGATCAGTCGCCGCTGCCCGCAGTGGTGTTGAAGCCCGCATCGACGTAGGTGATCTCGCCGCTGATGCCGGAGGCCAGATCGGACAATAGGAAGGCGGCAGCGTTGCCGACTTCATGGATGGTCACGTTGCGGCGCAACGGGGCATTTTGGGCGACCAGGTCGAGCTTTTCGTTGAATTTTGCAATGCCGGAAGCGGCCAGTGTCTTGATCGGGCCGGCCGATACCGCGTTGACGCGGATGCCTTTGGGACCGAGGCTTTGCGCCATGTAATACACGCTGGATTCGAGGCTGGCCTTGGCCAGGCCCATGACGTTGTAGTTGGGGACGGAGCGCACCGCGCCCAGATAGGTCAGGGTGAGCAAGGCTGCGTTGCGGCCTTCCATCATCGGCAGCGCGGCCTTGGCCAGCGCGGCAAAGCTGTAGGAGCTGATGTCATGGGCGATGCGGAAGTTTTCGCGGGTGACGGAGGAGAGGTAGTCACCTGCCAGGGCCTCTTTCGGTGCGAACGCGATCGAGTGCAGCAAACCGTCGAGGCCGTCCCAATGTTTGCCGAGTTCGACGAACAGGGCGTTGATCTCGTCATCGCTGCCGACATCGCACGGGAACACCAGGCTGGAGCCGAATTCCTGGGCCAATTCGGCGACGCGATCCTTGATGCGCTCGCCCTGGTAGGTGAAGGCGAGTTCGGCGCCTTCGCGTTTGCAGGCGGCGGCAACGCCATAAGCAATGGAGCGGTTGGAAATCACACCGGTAATCAGCAAACGTTTTCCTGCAAGGAAGCCCATGATGGTCTCGAAAAGTTGAGTAGGACGCGATTATAACGGCTGACGTTGTCGGTAGGCTTGGGTAAACTCGCGGCATGACGCGTTTGGGCACATCCCTGTTGGGCACGATCTTGCTGGGAACGATCGGATTTCTGACAGCTTGCTCCGACAATTGGAACACCCCCTATCCCGGCAGCGGGAAACACGCCAATGTGGTTTACAGCGCCTTTTCCGAGCGCCCCAAGCATCTCGATCCGGCGCGTTCCTACAGCTCGAACGAAGTCGAGTTCACCGGCCAGATTTACGAGCCGCCACTGCAATATCACTTCCTTAAACGTCCCTACACGCTGATTCCACTGACGGCCGAGGCTGTTCCCAGGCCGCGCTTTTATGACGCGGCGGGCAAGGCGCTGCCGGACGATGCACCGACTGCAAGCATTGCCGAAAGCGTGTACGAAATCCACATTCGCCCCGGCATTCGCTACCAGCCGCATCCGGCGTTTGCGCGCGATGCAGCGGGTCGCTATCGCTATCACGCGCTGGATGCCGCTGCGACGGCGGATAAAGCCCGGATCAGCGATTTCGCGCACACGGGCACGCGCGAACTGGTTGCCGCCGACTATGTGTACCAGATCAAGCGGCTGGCGGATCCCAGGCTCAGCTCGCCGATTTTTGGCTTGATGAGCGAGCACATCGTGGGCTTGAAGGCGCTGGGCCAGGCGCTGGAAAAGGCAGCCCAAGCCCATCCCGATGCGGCATTGAATCTGAACGACTACCCGCTGGCCGGCGCCGAAGTAGTGGATCGCACCACCTACCGCATCCACATCAAGGGCAAATACCCGCAGTTCATTTACTGGCTGGCGATGCCGTTTTTTGCGCCGATTCCGTGGGAGGCTGATGTCTTCTACGCGCAGCCCGGCATGGCAGACAGGAATCTCACGCTCGACTGGCAGCCGGTCGGAACCGGGCCGTTTTATCTGGCAGAGAATGATCCCAACCGCCG
>Ga0315270_10000148_pt1 | contig 39845 bp, 31 predicted proteins | sample C1_bottom_MG_FD_204932 | JGI IMG/M metagenome (GOLD analysis project Ga0315270, IMG submission 204932) | Sediment microbial communities from Yellowstone Lake, YNP, Wyoming, USA - C1_bottom | ecosystem: Environmental > Aquatic > Freshwater > Lake > Sediment | place: USA: Wyoming | collected... | reverse complement strand
GCTAATATGAGTGGTAAATGTATCAAATAGGTTTTAAACATCCAAAAAATTTACTTAACCAGACATAGAGCTGAAAATCCAATCCCCCCCTAACTGGGCTATATTACACCACCCGATATAGTTATAGACACTAAACTAGTCAATTGCGCTTAATGTCGGGGTTAATTAATTGACAATTGTGCCGCCAATTGAGCACTAGACTCATCATCAAATACGGCAAAGAAAATTGAAAATCTGCATCGTTTCCGACAGTCATGATCGTTCCGAGCCGCTTGCTGCTGCTGTATCTGCAGCCCATGCAGCTGGAGCGAAGGCAGTTATTCATTGCGGCGATGTGATTGGTGCCCATACTTTACGCGCCTCTCTCAAGCTTGGCCTGCCAATTCATGTTGTTCATGGCAACAACCTTGGCGATACGATGGCCATCAATAAATTGATGGCCAAATCTGCCGGCAACCTCATTTACCACGGGATGGATGCCATACTTGAACTAGGCGGCAGGCGTATATTTGTAACTCACTACCCCCATTATGGCCACGGCATGGCTTGCACCGGGGATTACGATCTCATCTGTTGCGGGCACAGTCACATTGCAGAGGTCGTGACTTTCAAGACCGTTAAAGGCGGACATACCACACTGATCAATCCGGGCACCGTTGCCGGAATACACGCTCCGGGAATTATCGCGCCCTATACCTGGATCCTGGGCGATCTGGAACATATGCAATTTGAGATTCACACGCTGGAGCAACAGATTGGTTAACCGGCGTTTTTTAACGATGACTTAAAATAAAGACACAACAGCTTTGGGATTTGCGTGAACACATCCGTGCCCGATTTTATAAGATAAGGTTTTTTGGTTTATAGTATTAATGACACTTAGCGGAGAACTGATTTGACAACTTCAATCGCAACTAGCCAGACCATTCTGGTCGTCGGTGGTGGTATCAGCGGAATGACGGCCGCACTGGAAGCCGCAGAATGCGGCAAGCAGGTAATTTTGGTAGAGAAAAGTCCAACCCTGGGCGGCCGCACTTCTCTGCTCTATCGTTACTTCCCCAAACTGTGCCATCCCACCTGTGGCCTTGAAATCAACCTGCGCCGCATTAAAGGTAATCGCAATGTGCGCGTGATGACCATGACCGAAGTGGCCAGCATCACGGGCACACGTGGAAAATATTCAGTCAAGCTCAATGTCGCCCCGCGCCATGTCACGGAAAACTGCACAGCCTGCGGCGAGTGTGCCAAAGTCGTGTCTGCCGAGATACCCAATCCATCCAACTACAATCTGGACAAGATGAAAGTGGCTTACCTGCCGCATAATATGGCGTACCCGATGCGCTATGTGCTGGATGCATCTGCTTTGGGCACGTCCGATGCCGATAAGGCCAAGGCCGCCTGCAAGTACGATGCCATCGACCTGAACATGAAGCAGGAATCGATCGAGATGACGGTCGGCTCAGTAATTTGGGCAACCGGCTGGAAACCTTATGACGCTGAGAAAATTCAGCCTTACGGTTATGGCCGTTATCCAAACGTGATCACCAGCCTCGAGTTCGAGCGCCTGGCTGATACTCACGGCCCAACTGGTGGAAAAATACTGCGTCCTTCCGATGGAAAAGAAGCCAAGAATGTGGCGTTTATCCAGTGCGCCGGTTCGCGTGACGAAAACCATCTGCGCCACTGCTCACGCATTTGCTGCATGGGCTCGCTGAAACAAACCCAGTACATGCGCGAAGCTTATGGCGACGATGCAAAATCCACCATCTACTACATCGACATTCGCGCGATCGACCGTTTCGAAGATTTCTACCAGAAGGTTCAGAAAGATAAGACCGTCACCTTCGTAAAATCCAAAGTGGCAAAAATCGCCCTGGACAACAAAAACGATATTCTGACTCTGCATGGCGTAGACACTGAAGGTTATCACCGCTATGAAAACCAGCATGACCTCGTCGTACTCGCTGTCGGCATGGAGCCTTCTGTTGCAGGCATCGACATTCCTGCGGAAATTATCGCCGACTCCAGCGGCTTCCTGGAATCCGCACCCAGTGGCGGCATCTTCGCTGCGGGTTGCGCATCGGGCCCGCTTGACGTCAACCGCTCGGTACAGAATGCAACGGCAGCGGCACTGCGTGCCATACAAGTTATTCACAAGTCTGATAGTGCAGAGGTTAAATTATGAGTGAGATGAAAACAGCAGCATACGTCTGCCAGGGTTGCGGCATAGGCGAACGACTGGATACCGCGCAGATGGGAAAAGTGGCAACCCGTGAAGGAAAAATGGCGATCGTGCGCGAGCATGCCTTCCTGTGCAACGCTGAAGGTGTGCAGATGATCAAGGACGACATTGAGAAGGAAGGCGTCAATCACATTATGATTGCGGCCTGCTCGCGTCGAGCCAAAGCAGAAGCCTTTTACTTCCCCCACGTGGCAATGGCACGTGCCAATATCCGCGAAGGCGTGATCTGGTGCCAGCCCGATACAGAGGAAGCCAAAGAGTTAACGCAAGAGATGGCCGATGACTATGTACGTATGGGCTGCGCCGAACTGAAGAAAATGAATGTGCCGGAAGGCAATCCAAACATGGCGCAGAACAAGCGCATTCTGGTGGTGGGCGGCGGTGTGTCAGGCCTGACCGCAGCGCTTGAAGCAGCCGAAACAGGTTACGAAGTCGTGCTGGTGGAAAAGCAGGGTGAACTCGGCGGATGGGCAGCAAAACTGTGGAAACGCGCTCCGGCACGCACACCTTTCACCGATCCTGTCGATACCGGCATAGGCGACCTGGTTAGCCGTGCAGGCAAGCATCCGCGTATCAAGGTCTGTCTGAATTCAACGATTGCAGAAACCAGCGGCGCACCCGGAAAATTCTCGGTACAGATTGCAACTGAAAGCGGCGCAACCACAACCGAAATGGTTGGCGCGATCGTTCAATCCACCGGCTTTACCAGTTACGACATCAACAAGCTGCCGGAACTGGGCGGCGGCAAGAGCGCGAACGTGGTGGATCAGGCCGGACTGGAACGTTTGGCAGTAGATGCAGCAAGCAAGGGCCAGGCAATGCGCAGACCCTCCGATGGCGGCGAGATCAAGAGCGTGGTGTTCATCCAGTGCGCCGGTCAGCGCGATACGACGGGTACGCACCTGCCCTATTGCTCTGGACATTGCTGCAATACTAGCATCAAGCAGGCGATGTACTTCAAGGATAACAACCCCAATGTCGAAACAGTCGTGCTTTACACCGACCTGCGCACACCGGGCATGGGTGAAGACTTCTATCGCAGCGGCCAGACCAAGGGCGTGGTGTTCAGCAAGGGTGTTGCATCGGGAGTCGTCGCAAGCGGCAATAGCTGCACGGTGAATTTCAAGGATCTCATCCTCAATGAAGAGGTTAGCTTGGCTGCAGATCTGGTCGTGCTCGCTACCGGGCAAGTTCCGGTCTCGGGAGTAGACATTTCGCTGCCCGAAGACACAGAGAGTACGGTCAAGCCGATTTCAATCCTGAATCTGACCTATCGTCAGGGTAAGGATCTGCCGCAACTGAAAGACGGTTTGACCGACTCGCACTTTATCTGTTTCCCCTACGAAACAAGGCGTACCGGTATTTATGCGGCAGGCCCCGTGCGCCGTCCGATGGATATCGCACAAACAATAGAGGATGCAACAGGTGCCGCCCTTAAAGCGATACAGGCGGTTGAAAATGCTTCCGTTGGCCGCGCTGCGCATCCACGATCAGGTGACCTGTCCTTCCCTATCGTGCGTCTCGAAGGCTGTACCCAGTGCAAGCGTTGTACCGTTGAGTGTCCGTTCGGCGCGATCGACGAGGACGAGAAACGCTTCCCGGTGTTTAACGAATCGCGCTGCCGCCGCTGCGGCACCTGTATGGGTGCCTGTCCGGTTCGTGTCATTTCGTTTGAAAACTACTCGGTTGACACTGTCGCCGCACAAATCAAATCCATCGACATGCCGGACGAGTTCTCCGAAAAGCCACGTATCCTGGTACTGGCCTGCGAAAATGATGCTTATCCGGCGCTGGATATGGCCGGTATGCAGCATAATGAGTACAGCGCATTTATGCGTATCATCCCGGTACGCTGCCTCGGTTCAGTCAACACCGTGTGGATTACCGATGCCCTGAACGGTGGCTGGGACGGCGTGATGATGATGGGTTGCAAGCACGGTGACGAATATCAATGTCACTTTGTCAAAGGCTCCGAACTCGCCAACACCCGCATGTCCAAGATCGGTGACACCCTGAAAGGACTCGGACTGGAAACAGAGCGCGTGCAAACGTATGAAGTCGCCATCAGCGATATCCAGCGTGTGCCGCAGCTGATAAATGACTATGCCGCCAAGATTAAAGAAATTGGCATGAGCCCAATGAAAGGTTTTGCGTGAGGCCACTATGAGCGATCTAAATACAACTAACGTAGCAAAATACCAGAATAATTTCCTCAAGGAAGTAGAGGAGATGGTCGAAGAAGGTGAATGGGTCAAGATGTGCATGCAGTGCGGTGTATGCTCGGGTTCGTGTCCGCTGGGCTCCAGCTGGGCGCATCCGCCGCAGGAACTGTTCATGATGATACGTGCAGGCAAACGCGAGGAAGTGTTGCGTTCGGACTCCATGTGGATGTGCACCTCCTGCTACAACTGTATCGTGCGCTGTCCGCGCAAGCTTCCCATTACCCATATCATGCACGGGCTGGCAGCCTATGCGCACAAGCTCGGCATGGCGCCGAAGATGCAGCCAACACGCGATTTCTCTTTGATATTCTGGAAAAATTGCATACATACTGGCCGCGTCAACGAGTTGAAATTGACCATATCCGTTTATTTCAATGACGGCCTGATTGCCGGGCTCAAAAAAGGCTGGGCCATGAAGAATGTTGCCATCGGTCTGCTGCTGGCGAAGCGTTTAAATCCTTTCGAGCTATTCAAGAGCCACGATTGCAAAGACGTTAAAGGCATCCACGCCATGCTGGCCAAAGCGGCTGAAATCGATAACCGTCGTCACCAACATACTGCTTAAGGAATACTCATGTCGACCAAAGAATACGCATTTTATCCAGGCTGCTCTTCGCAGCTGAAAGCCTCCGCTTCAAACTACCTGGTGTCGGTTAATTCGATGTGCAAGACACTGGATATTAAAATGACAGAAATTCCCGACTGGAATTGCTGCACTGCTTCCATCAGTTATGCCGGTGGCAGCGAGTTGTCACGCCTGGTCATGAATGCCCGAAATTTTGCCCTGTCCGAAGACAGCATGCCCGGAAAAGATATCGTTGCCACCTGTGCCGCCTGCTGGCTGGGTGCACGCGAATCAAAAGAAAGACTTTCCCACAGCACACAACTGATGGACGAAACCAACGAAGCCCTGGCAGCGGCCGGCCTGAACTATAAAGGTACAGCCAATGTACGTCACATGGTTGAAGTGCTGATAGAAGACTTCGGCTACGATCAGCTAGCCTCGCACGTAGTCAAGCCCCTGGACGGCATCAAATTTGCCGGTTATGTTGGCTGCCAGACCAATCGTCCGTTCGGCATTGATGGTGAGTCTTTCGAAAACCCGATGTATCTCGACAAGCTGGTCGACACCATAGGCGGCGAAGCTTTAAACAAGTATGAACAGAAAGTAACCTGTTGCGGCGGCGCGCTGGCCTTTTCCGAGCCGGAAAAAAGCCAGAAGCAAATCAAGGATATCGTGGAATCGGCCTATGACCAGGGTGCGGACATGATCGTTACGCCCTGCCCTCTGTGCCAGGCAAACGTTGAAGTCTACCAGTCCGACATCAATAAGAAATATGGTACCAAACTGGCGATGCCGGTTACCTATTACAGCCAGTTGATGACCGTTGCATACGGTGGCAGTGCAAAAGAGGCGGGCCTGGACGGGCATATTTACAAACCGACAAAATTGCAGGAACTTGCTGCCAGAAATACTCCTGCCAAAAAGTAGTTATAGTTTGGAGCGGGGTGCGGTCAGATACATCTTGTCGGTTGGCAGCGCAGGGTTATCATAAGGGCAAGTTTTTGCCTGAAGTGATCTGGACTGCCGTTTGACAAGGAGAATTTTATGCAACACCTGACCCCACAACAGGCTTTTGATTTTTTGCAGTCCAATCCCGAAGCGGTATTTGTTGACGTGCGCAGCGAGATGGAACACATGTTTGTCGGCCATCCTGCAGGCTCAATGTTGATACCGTGGGTAGATGGCCCCAACTGGGATATTGATCCTAATTTTGTTTCTCACGTTAAAAAGGCAGCCAGCGTCAACCGGCCCGTTGTGCTGATCTGTCGCTCGGGTCGTCGTTCGGCTGATGCAGGTATGGCGCTGGAAAATGCCGGTCTGCAGGAAGTGTACAATGTACTTAACGGCTTTGAAGGAGACCTCGACGAACAGCACCACCGTAACTCGCACAATGGCTGGCGTCAAGCGGGCCTGCCATGGGCGCAAACTTAGTCTGAATATCTCATCCTGTATTGTTAACCCACCCAAGAAGTACCCACGACCGGATTCATTATGAACGCTGCAATCATCGATTTTACTGAAGCTCAACACGAATATGTGGCCAAGCTGCTGGCGCAGCGTTACGGCAAACAGGTCGATCTGCAACTGGCAGACAGTGAATTGCAACTCGATCTACTATTGGATGAGTTAACAGTATGCCCAACGCTATATTGGAGCGAGCGCGGTGCCCAGTTCGTAGTGTATAAAATAGGTGAAGACCGATATCGTTGCCAGTTTTTTTATTCGGCGACCGAGCAATTTGGCACCGGACATGATGAATATGACGACATTGAGAAATGCGTGGTGACATTATTACAAGTGCAGTCAGACCACGAGCGCCAACTGTCCAAGCTGTCCTCGGCTGCGACAACTATCGCGTCATTTGAAGGGGATGACTACCAGGGGCCCCTCGTGATATGACACTGGGGCTGATCTTATGACTTTAGACAAGGCACGCCAATTACTGCAGGTCCAGGTCGATTTTGGCGGGGGCTACAATCGGAACAGTGCGCGGCTTATACTCGCAGAGGTCGTGCGTGAACATGGGCAGAGCTGCGCCAATCAACTGATTACCGAGATGGGCCTGGAAGAGCTGTTCGGTTTTGCACCCGCCCCCATTCAGCATCACATATAGCAGCCGACCAAACCAGACGAACAAATGAACTATTTCGTAACAGGCACCGATACAGGCGTTGGCAAGACACTGATCAGTTGTGCTCTGTTATACGCATTTGCCATGCAAGGTAAAAGCGTGGCCGGCATGAAGCCCGTTGCAGCCGGCTACGACGAAGACGGGCTTAATGAAGATGTAAAAAAACTGCGCGCCGCCACCAATATTTTTGCCAGCCTGGGCCAGATCAATCCCTATAGCTTCGCTCATCCTGTAGCACCCCACATCGCCGCACGTAATTCTGGCGTGCAAATCAATCTTGAACGCATTCTGGAATCTTATAATGAACTTGCCTCGCAGGCCGAGGTGGTGATCGTTGAAGGTGTCGGTGGCTTCCAGGTGCCGTTGAATGACACCCAGGATACCGCTGATCTGGCGGTTGAGTTGGGATTGCCCGTCATCCTGGTTGTGGGTATGCGACTGGGATGCCTCAACCATGCATTGCTGACCATGCGCGCAATAACAGATTGCGGATTGAATTGCGCTGGCTGGGTGGCCAATGTACTCGATTCGAACATGACTGCATTGGACGAAAACATACTGGCACTGCAACAACGCATCAATGCACCGCTGCTGTCGGTAATAATGTTTCAAACCGCCCCGGATTCAAAAAACATCTCGACACAACTGGATCTGAATTTACTGCAAGTACGAATACATGAGCAGAATAAACTGGTCGCAGTTGATTTATAACGCGATGCGCGAAACAACGAATATATTACTTTATTCCTGCGGCTTTGTTTGAATGGCTCAAGACAATTATAATAAATTCCATGACCATTCCATTTTTTCAATCGCTTTCAGGCGCGCTTTCTTTTCAGATTACTGAAGATAATCTGCGGATTCGAGCCGACCAGATAAAAGCGCGCTTGCGCTTGTATCCGGCGATGATATTAAGCCAGTTATTTCTTGAACCCTTGTTTGTGTGGCTATTCTGGGATCACGCCGACCACATGAAACTGCTAATCTGGTTAAGTTTTATCTATACAGTCCATGCCAGTGACATCTTGCTGTGGTGGAAGTATCGCACGCAGCTCAATACCGTAATGGAGTGCAGGCGCTGGAGCAGGATATTTAAAATATTAACCGCCTGTACAGCAATGTTGTGGGGAACAATCGCACTGTGGTTTTTCCCACCAGACCTGGCTTATCAGGCATTAATGATTTGCCTGTCACTCGGCTTGGTCGCAGGCGCTGTTACACTTGATTCGGTTTATCCACCCTCCTTGTATATATATGTAGTGGGCGTTACTCTCCCCCTGCTTGCGCGTCTTGTTTTTTTCGGTGATCAGGCGCAGTGGATACTGGCAGCGATGCTGGTATTGTTTATATTCGGCGCGCTCAGCGCAGGCCGTGAGCTAAGCAATACCTTCTGGAAATCCTTGTGGCAACGTTATGAAAATGACCTTCTGATAGGGCAGCTCACCGAGCAAAAGGCCATAGCAGAGTCTGCCAACCGCGACAAATCGCGTTTCCTCGCCTCTGCCAGCCATGATTTGCGCCAGCCGCTACAGGCTCTTGTTCTATTCAGCGATTCACTGCAGGAAGTCAGCAGGGAAAAAGAGTCGCGGCATTTAGCTGAGCAGATAGGCAAATCGGTAGGCGCTCTGGTAGATATGTTTGATGAATTGCTCGACATTTCCAAATTTGATGCGGGAGTCGTGCAAGCAGTGATGCAGAACTTTAAAGTGCAGACGGTTCTTGATCGGCTACAGGCTGAATTTATGCCACTGGCAGCTGCCAAAGACCTTGAACTTGTCGTGCTAAAGACCGAATTTATCGCGTATAGCGACCCGCATTTGCTGGAACGCATCCTGCGCAATCTGATTTCAAATGCGATACGCTACACGGATTTTGGCATCGTCAAAGTGAGCTGCACGAGCGTTGGCAATATGCTTGAATTTAACGTATCAGACACCGGAATTGGCATACGCGCAAAAGTCTTGCCCCACATCTTTGAGGAATATTATCAGGTTGACAATCAGCATCGCGACAGACTCAAGGGGCTTGGATTGGGACTTGCTATCGTGCGCCGCATGGAGGTACTCCTGGGTTGCAATGTGACCGTAATTTCCAAGCCTGCACTCGGATCAATCTTCAGCTTCAGTATTCAGCATGGCGACACGGTACAGAATGATCAGCCGGTCGAGACAAATCCCTCAAAACATGACCTGCGCGGCCTCACCGTCGCACTCGTGGAAGACAATCGGGATATCCGGCAGATGGTTGCAAAATTGATGAAACAATGGGGCTGCGAGGTCCATGATGGGGAGCTACCCTATGCAGTACTCAATGCCATGGCTTTAGCCGGTAGACGTCCGGACATCCTGCTTTGCGACTACCGTTTACCCCAGGGATTGACCGCGATTGATGGCATTCAGTTGTTGCACAAGCTCTGGGGGAAAAAAATACCGACAGTGGTACTGACGGGTGAAACAGCCCCGCAGACCTTGCAGGAAATTCAGGCTAGCGGCGCATTGTTACTGAACAAGCCGATTGCGCCGGCACGCTTGCGCTCCATGGTGTATTTTGCGCTACATCGCGAAAACAGCCCTGATGCCGACCAGTCAAATTGAACAGATTACGCAATGACGCTGCCGCGGTCGCCCGCGGGGATGCTATTATGTGGAAAAAATAAACATATCGCAGGGGAAAATATGAATTTGCGTGTTTTACTGGCTGATGACCATGCGTTATTTCGCGACGGCATGCGTTATGTGTTGCAACAACTCAGTGAACAGGTTGACATACTTTGCGCCGGAAATTTTGCGGAAACACTGAGCCAGGCGGAAACGCACCCGGATATAGACCTGGCGCTGATGGATTTGAATATGCCCGGCAGCGAAGGTGTTGCATCGATCAGAATTTTCCATCACCGTTTCCCGGCTATTCCCCTGGTTGTAATATCCGGCTCTGAACAGCGCACTGAAATAGAATGTGTCATGGAGTATGGTGCGATGGGGTTTATTTCCAAAATGTCCTCGGGCAAGGTCATGGTCAGTGCCCTGCGTATGGTACTCGGCGGTGATATTTACTACCCTCCGCAACTGATGGCCCAGTCTGATACTGAGGTCAACCCCTCTGGAAACCAACAACCCGACACGGACAAAGTCGGTATGCATGCGTATAAATACGGTCTCACCAAACGTCAACTGGAAGCGTTGCAATATCTCTCCGAGGGATTGTCGAATAAGGAGATTGCCAGCAAAATGAGCCTCGCAGAGGGCACGGTTAAGGTCCATGTGGCCGGTGCCTTTCAGGTATTACAGGTAAACAGCCGCCTGGATGCTGTGCGCAAAGCGCAAAAGCTGGGAATCGTGACTGTAGTCGATGAGGATCGCAATGTTATTTGAACAAGCTTACTCAAGCTTTAAGTTTCACAAACTGGGTAGCAAAAAACAATGATTCCGCCCCGTTCCCAAGCCACATCCCCGCCTCTACCCGTAAAACTCGCAGCTTTGTTGCGCGAATCACGCTGGCTCTTGCTGGTCGCGGTGGCTGCATATCTGATTCTGATTTTATACGGCTACAACCGCAATGACCCTGCGTGGTCGCATAGTACCAGCGGCGTTATTACCCACAATCCGGGTGGCGTAGTGGGCGCCTGGCTGGCCGACGTGCTGCTGTATATTTTCGGTTTCTCGGCATGGTGGTGGATTCCATTTTTACTGCATCGTATACACGCTAGCTATCGCAACCTGCACCCGGATTATGAATCACACAAAAGCTTGTTTGATAAACGCGCTTTATGGTTAACGCTTTTGGGCTTCACCGTATTATTGCTGTCAAGCAGCTCTCTTGAAGCAATACGCATGCACAGCCTGCCAGTACAGCTGCCTAACCCTCCAGGCGGCATGCTGGGAACGGTGCTGGGCAGTGCCCTGTCACATCTGCTGGGCTTCACGGGTTCCACCCTGTTTTTACTGGTATTGATAGCCACAGGTTTTAGCCTGTTCAGCGGCTTGTCCTGGTTACGCCTGGTCGACAACATGGGTGTGCAAGTCGAGACTTTTTATCTGTGGTCGCAAAATTTCTGGCGGACCTGGCAGGACAAGCGCATCGGCGCACTGGCTATGAACGAGCGTCAGGTCACAGTGCGCGAAGAAAAAAAACGTGCCGAAGAACACGAGCCCATATTTATACCGCAAGCACCGCTGGAAATCCCCCAGTCCACCCGCAGGGTACAGGAGAAGCAAAGCGCCTTGTTTACCGAGATGCCCGACTCGGATCTGCCTCCCCTGCATTTGCTCGATCAGGCCGTGGCCGAAGTTGAAACCATTTCAACCGACACTCTGGAATTCACGTCGCGCCTGATCGAGCGCAAGTTGAAAGATTTCGGGGTGGAAGTAAAAGTCGTGGCCGCCTATCCGGGGCCGGTCATTACCCGCTACGAAATCGAGCCCGCCATCGGCGTCAAGGGCAGCCAGATCACCAACCTGGTTAAAGATCTGGCGCGTGCTTTATCGGTGGTGAGTTTGCGCGTGGTTGAAACCATACCCGGCAAAAACTGCATGGCACTGGAGCTGCCCAATCCAAAACGCCAGATCGTGCGTCTGTCTGAAATACTCAGCTCCCAGGCTTATGCCGAAATGAAATCCCCCCTGACCATGGTGATGGGCAAGGATATTTCCGGCGTACCGGTCGTCGCCGACCTGGCCAAAATGCCGCATGTATTGGTGGCGGGTACTACGGGCTCAGGGAAATCAGTCGCCATCAATGCGATGATTTTGAGTCTGCTGTACAAAGCCACTCCGCAGGAAGTTCGACTGATGCTGATCGACCCCAAGATGCTTGAGCTATCGGTATATGAGGGCATCCCCCATCTGCTCGCACCGGTGGTGACCGACATGCGCCAGGCTGCCTCAGGCTTGAACTGGTGCGTGCAGGAAATGGACAAGCGCTACCGCCTGATGTCCAGCCTGGGTGTGCGCAATATGGCGGGCTACAACCAGAAGGTGCGCGATGCGATCAAGACCGGGCAGCCGCTCACCAACCCGTTCACCCTCACGCCCGAGCATCCCGAGTCGCTGGAAGAGCTGCCGTTCATCGTGGTGTTTATCGATGAGCTGGCCGACCTGATGATGGTGGTGGGCAAGAAGGTGGAAGAGCTGATCGCGCGTCTGGCACAGAAGGCACGCGCCTCCGGCATACACCTGGTATTGGCGACACAGCGCCCCTCGGTCGACGTCATTACCGGTCTGATCAAGGCCAACGTGCCGACCCGCATTTCGTTCCAGGTATCGAGCAAGATAGACTCACGCACCATCCTCGACCAGATGGGCGCGGAAGCTCTGCTCGGCCAGGGCGACATGCTCTATCTGCCGCCCGGCAGCGGTTATCCGCAGCGCGTACACGGCGCGTTTGTATCCGACCAGGAAGTGCATCGCGTGATTCAGCACATCAAGTCGCTGGGCGAGCCGCAATACATCGACGGCGTGCTCAATTCACTGGATGAGGGCGAAAGTGGCGAGGAAGGAAGTAGCAGCATGGTCGATGCTGAAGCCGATCCGCTGTACGACCAGGCAGTAGACATCGTAGTCAAATCGCGCCGCGCTTCGATCTCGCTGGTGCAGCGCAACCTGCGCATCGGCTACAACCGTGCCGCGCGCCTGGTCGAGCAAATGGAAAAAGCCGGTATCGTTACGCCTATGCAGAGCAACGGCAACCGCGAAGTGCTGGCACCCAGCCGTGAAGCGTAAACCCGCCCACTCAATCAAATGAAAGACACCATGTTCAGAACATTATTCGTTACTGCTTTTTCGCTGCTGCTAGCAAGCACCGCTTTTGCCGATGCCAGCGACAAACTGAAAAATTTCATCAGCTCCAGCCAGTCCGGCCAGGCTAACTTTACCCAGGTAGTGCAGGATAAAAAAGGCAAGAAGATACAGTCTGCCTCGGGCACTATGCAGTTCGTGCGTCCGGGCAAATTTCGCTGGGTGTATCAGAAACCCTATGAACAAATCATCGTCGGTGACGGCGCGAAATTCTGGCTGTATGACGTGGACCTGAACCAGGTTACGGTTAAAAAACTCGATGCCGCACTGGGCAGCAGCCCCGCCGCATTGCTGTCCGGCAACAACGAGATTGAACGCGCCTTTGTATTGAAAGACAGCGGCACACGCGACGGCCTGGAATGGCTGGACGCCACTGCAAAAGCACCCGATACCGGTTTCGAAAAAATTGCGATGGCGTTTAATGAACAAGGCGAGCTGGTGATAATGGAGTTGCGTGATGCCTTCGGCCTTAAAACCGAATTGCGTTTCAGCAAAATGCAGCGCAACCCGCAACTTTCACCGTCATTGTTCAAGTTCGTGCCGCCCAAGGGCGCGGATGTTTTGGGTGAGTAAGCCTGGAGCGCCGACGTCCCCGTCGACATTTATCATATTAGCCTTGCCGACGGGGACGTCGGCGTTCCAATAAAGACATGTCCCCCCACAAATCCTGGCACAGCCGTGGTTATTTGCCACACTGTGATGCGCCCGGATTGGTGCAGTTCATCACATTCCGCTTGGCGGACTCATTGCCTGGCGAAGTATTGCGTCGTTTGATACAGGAAGAAATCGACGATGTGAACAGGCACAAACAGATAGAGCAATTTCTTGATGCTGGCCATGGGGCGTGCTGGTTAAAGCAACCGGGCGTTGCGGACATAGTCGAGAATGCATTGCTGCATGGCGACGGAGTACGCTATCGTTTGCTGGCATGGTGTGTGATGCCGAACCACACACATGTATTGATTGAAACAAATTCTGCTTATGCTGTATCGAAAATTGTACAAGACTGGAAATCCTACACCGCCCGACTGATCAATCAACATCTTGGCCGTTCAGGTCCAGTGTGGATGCGCGATTATTTCGATCGCTACATCCGCGATGATCCTCACTTAATAGCAGTGATTGCTTATATTCATACCAATCCGCTCAAAGCCGGACTGGTATCGTATGAACTGGAGTGGCAGCATTCAAGTGCAAGGCTGGGAGCGCCGACGTCCTCGTCGGTTTGAATATATTATTAAATGCCGACGAGGACGTCGGCGCTCCCACAACCTTGTTTAACGCAACTCGACTAAAATAACGCCATTATGGCTGATCTGTTTACCCCACATCCACCCGCCGCCCCGCTGGCCGAACGCCTGCGCCCCAGGCACATAGACGAGGTTATCGGCCAGTCTCATCTGCTGGGACCGGGTCGCCCATTGCGCATGGCCTTTGCGTCGGGCAAGCTGCACTCGATGATTTTATGGGGGCCTCCCGGTGTGGGCAAAACCACGCTGGCACGACTGATGGCATCAGCCTTTGATGCGGACTTTGTGCCGCTATCCGCGGTTCTATCCGGCGTGAAGGATATCCGCGATGCGATTGCGCAGGCACAGCATGTGCTGCAACAAAACGGCCGCCACACCATACTGTTTGTGGACGAAGTACACCGATTCAACAAATCACAGCAGGATGCCTTCCTGCCTTTTGTCGAGCAGGGCCTGGTGACTTTCATCGGCGCCACCACCGAGAATCCCTCCTTCGAGGTCAATGGCGCGCTGCTGTCACGGGCACAGGTGTATGTGCTGCAGTCGCTTACGACTGAAGAGCTCGGCCAGCTGTTTGAGCGCGCACAACAGCAAGCGCTGCAGGGTCTGGATTTCGATGCGGCGGCACGCGAACGGCTGATTGCCTATGCCGACGGCGATGCGCGCCGCCTGTTAAATGTGCTGGAACAATTGCAGACTGCGGCCCGCACTGCCGACATTGACAGCTCTGCCGGGGTCAAACTGATCGATGCCGGTTTCCTCGACAACGCGCTTGCGCAAAGCCTGCGCCGCTTCGACAAGGGCGGCGAGGCCTTCTACGACCAGATCTCCGCGCTGCATAAATCGGTGCGCGGCTCCAATCCCGATGCCGCGCTGTACTGGCTGGTACGCATGCTGGATGGTGGCGCTGATCCAAAATACCTGGCACGGCGCATCGTGCGCATGGCATGGGAAGACATCGGCCTCGCCGACCCGCGCGCCATTCAACTTACACTGGATGCCTCACAAACCTATGAGCGCCTGGGTTCTCCCGAAGGCGAGTTGGCGCTGGCGCAAGCGGTAATGTACATGGCGGTGGCAGCCAAGTCTAACGCGGGTTATGTCGCGTATAATGCCGCCCGCGCCCATGTGTCACAGGACAGTTCGCGCCCGGTGCCACTGCACCTGCGCAATGCACCGACCAAGCTAATGAAGCAGCTGGATTACGGGAAAGACTACCGCTATGCGCATAACGAAGCAGACGGCTATGCGGCAGGCGAAAATTATTTCCCCGAAGGCATGCCGGAAATGAGTTTTTATCAGCCGACAGAACGCGGGCTGGAAGCAAAGATCGCGGAAAAGCTGGCGCATCTTAGAACGCTGGACGAGACTGCAAAGAAGAAAAGCTAGGGTGCGCCCCTCGCACCATGTGCACTTATTGAAGATTGAATCGAGGATGACATGCTAGACCTGCAAACCTTACGCAATGAATTAAGTGAAGTCGCTGCGCGCCTCGCTACCCGCAATTACATACTGGATACTGCACGCTTCGAACAACTCGAAGGCGAACGCAAAACCGTGCAGACACGCACCCAGGAATTGCAGGCCAAGCGCAACTCCACTTCAAAAATGATCGGTCAGGCCAAAGCCAAGGGCGAGGATGTCTCTGCGATCATGGCGGAAGTGGCCAATCTGGGTGACGAGCTCAAGCAGCTAGAGGCCCAACTGGAAAATATACAGCAGGACATGCTGGCCTTCCTTTCAGTAATCCCCAACACACCGCATGCCAGTGTTCCGCCCGGCAAATCCGAAGCAGACAACGTGGAGGTGCGCAGAGTCGGCACGCCACCAAAATTCGATTTTGAAGTGAAAGACCATGTCAGCGTGGGCGAAGCGATGGGGCTGGATTTTGCTTCGGCCACCAAGATCAGCGGTTCTCGCTTCTCTTTGCTGAAAGGCCCGCTGGCACGCATGCATCGTGCCCTCGCGCAGTTCATGCTTGACACACATACCGAGCAGCATGGTTACACCGAGACCTATGTGCCGTATATGGTGAATGCCGAATCGATGCGCGGCACCGGCCAGCTGCCCAAATTTGAAGAAGATTCATTCAAGGTGCCGCGCCAGATGGGCGATACTGGTGTAGAAAATTTCTACCTGATCCCCACCGCCGAAGTGCCGGTTACCAACATGGTACGCGACACCATCACGCCGCTGGAACAGTTACCACTTAAATATGTAGCACACACCCCCTGCTTCCGCAGCGAGGCCGGTTCCTACGGCCGCGACACCCGCGGCATGATACGCCAGCACCAGTTTGAAAAAGTGGAGCTGGTGCAGATCGTGCACCCCGAGCAATCTTACTATGCGCTGGAAAGTTTGCTCGGTCACGCCGAAACCATTCTAAAAAAACTTGGCCTGCCCTATCGCGTGGTTAAACTGTGCAGCGGTGACATGGGCTTCTCCGCCGCGATGACCTACGACATCGAAGTGTGGCTGCCCGCGCAAAACACCTACCGCGAAATTTCCTCCTGCTCCAACTGCGAAGCTTTCCAGGCGCGCCGCATGCAGGCGCGTTTCCGCAATGCACAGGGCAAACCGGAACTCGTGCATACTTTGAATGGTTCAGGCCTGGCGGTGGGTCGTACGCTGGTGGCGATACTGGAAAACAATCAACAAAAAGACGGAAGCGTGATCGTGCCTGAAGTATTGCGCCCTTATATGGGCGGCATGGAAATCATTCGGGCTGGTTGATTGTTTCGGTGAAGGCTAACATTCGATTCTGAATGTTAAGCCCCGAAGGGGTGGCCGTAGCCAAAATTATCAGCTGGCAGATGGCAGCGTTGTCGTGCCTAAAGTATTACGGCCCTATATGGGCGACATGGATAAAATCACAGCGAAGCTATAACCTTCGTAAGGTGCGTTCCACGCACCATGGTGCGCATGGCGCACCCTACGATATGCCCCTCACCACGCGTTAAGCTTGATCTGGTAATCCGGCGGCAACAGCTGCTTGTACTCATTGTGCGAGATGCGTTTCAGCATGTCGTGGTACAGCCTGACGGTTTCCACAAACACCACTGCTTCACCACCGCGCGCGTAACCATGTTTCAGCGTTTTTGCAACGCTGGGACTGCGCAGTTTCGGCATCACTTTCTGCACATCCACCCAAGAGTCGGCATTCAAGCCATTTCGCTGTGTCAGCATGCGCGCATCATCGAGGTGACCCATACCCTGATTGTAGGCGGCCAGCGCCAGCCAGGTTCGCTCCGGTTCATCTATGCGTAGTGGGAGTTGTTCTTTCAGCAATTGCAAGTAGCGTGCCCCCGCCATTATGCTTTCGCGGGCATCCAGACGATTGGAGACGTTCATGCGGTCTGCGGTATCTTCGGTCAGCATCATCATGCCGCGAACTTTGGTATACGAGGTGGCAAGCGGGTTCCAGTGCGACTCGCGATAAGCCATGGCTGCCAAAAGTTGCCACTCAATCCCCGTCAATGCCGCCGCCTCTTCAAATATATGACGATAACGTGGCAAGACCGTACTGGTTTTGAGTAGAAACGCGGCAGCATCGATAGGCATAATACGGTCACTGTGCCCATAAAAACGTTCGATCAAACGTTCCAGGGTTCCATCTTCCTCAATTCGGGCAAAAAATTTCTCCATCTGCGCATACAACTCGGGATCTGCGTCGGGTGCAAATGACCAGGCCAATTGTGACGGATCAGCGATTTCGAAAGTAGTCTCCATACCCGGATTATAATTTTTCTGGATGGCAATCTGCTCTTCGTTGGCAACAGTGCAGTCTAACTCTCCTTTTGTCATCTTATCCAGCAACTCGTTGGGAGTTGCCTTGTCTACCGTTGCCCAGCTTTGTTCCGGGTTACGCAGCCGCGCCGCCCGCAATGCACCTTCTTGCGCAGACCCAGCGACGACAACAACTTCCCTTTCCTCCAACTCTTCATACCGTCTGGGCGGTTTGCCACTGCACACGACAATTTCGCTCACCTCCTGATAGGGCACACCAAATTTTTGTGCGGCATCAGGTTCATTGGAACGCATGCCGATAGCAGAAAAATGAGCCAGACGTTTTGTCAGAGCCGTCGATACCTGGTATGGATACAGTACCAGAGGTTTAAGTTTTACACCCAAATGACTGGCAAATAGCTGTGCCAGTTGCTGATTAAACGGCTGATCCAGACTCTCTGCCGGAGGAAGTATCACCACCAACTCACCATGCCTCCAATCAGCCAAAGGTTCAATATTGCTGAAACCGAACACCAGCACGATGGTAAATGCTATGAGCGTGACAATTTTCAGGGGTAACAAGTTGCGCATGGAAACATTCTGCCCGATTTTCAACCCTGAAGTTTCATAAATTCACATGAGGATCGCGCAGTATTAAATTTTTTAGGGGGATATTGTGCTAGAACGGCGAAATTATTCGTACGCCTGATGAACAAGTTTTACCTGCGAAACAGAGTGCAAACGATGGCGCACAAATATATGAAACATCCGTGTTCCCTGTTAATGTAAAATGCTCGGCCACGGAGAGGTGGCAGAGTGGTCGAATGTACCTGACTCGAAATCAGGCGTAGGTGCGAGCCTACCGTGGGTTCGAATCCCACCCTCTCCGCCATTATAATTTTTTATGGCCCCGAATGAGATGTGTCGGCACAGCCTGTACCTGAGTTCGGCTTCGATCAGCGCATCGCTTGGTGACGAGCAACTTAACTCTCTTTGGACGGGCTAGTGCGCTGGTTTTGGCGCGCGTTGATGTTTGGTGTTGATGCGACGCATTTTTGCCATGGGAATGTGCTAAATACAGAATCCGTATGGATTTGACGATGAAAATCAGACTGGTGAGAGGCACAAACAGAAGTTTGATTTGATAGCGGGCACGCCGCCTCAGGAATCTCAGGTTCATTTGCCTGATCGTGTTTACGAGGAAGAAATGAGTCTGATCTTTTTGTGTCTCACGGCCCTGCTACTGCTGGTGAATCTCGCCGGTTTGGCCCTGTTGTTGCGACCGTGGCTACCGCACTACCCCCTGGCCAAAGTGGTGGGGGTACTGGGTTTCTGCCTGCTGTGGTTCTTTGTCGAACACTTTGTCGGACTGGGCAGAGTGACTTGGCTATGGCCACTCAGCAGCGCCCTGGCATTGGTGATCCTCTATCGCTGGCGCGCCGAATTCAAGGCCTGTCTGTGGCGACAGGAATTGGTGTTCGTGCTGATGTTTATCGTCGCCTTGTTTTGGAAGTTTTCCTTTCCGAATATCGATAGCCATGCCGAACAGCTGACGGACCTGGCCTTTATCACCAGTTATATGTCCGGCGTTACCCTGCCGCCGCCGGATTACTGGCTGCCTGATCAACGCCTCGATTTTTATTATTCCTTCCAGCAGTATGGCGCCGCGCTGCTCGGGCGCATCCTGGGCCTGACAGCCGGTTACGCCATGAATCTGGCGACAGTGGTCATGCTATCGATGCTTGCGAGTCTGGCCTGGTTCGTGGCAGGTCGTTTCTGCGCACCGCGCTGGTCACGGGTGCTACTGGTGTACGCCATCATGGTGGGCGGAACCGGCATCGCTCCGTTCACCCACTTTATCCTGGATCAATCCAAGCCCGGCAGTGACCGGGCATTTACCGCCACCACCAACCTCTGGGCAAACGTGCGTTTTGCCGGAATGTTCGATGCTGATCTGCGCGACAACAAACTCACCCGCACACTCTTTGCCAAACCAGCGGAGGCGACTCTGCCCAGCCCCGATTTCCAGGCACGCGACCTGCCCCTTGAAACCATCAGTTATCTCACCTTCCAGGGGGAATACCACGCACCGCAGGGCGGATTACTATTATTGTTCATGGCGCTTGCCTGCCTGACGTTGCTCGAAGCACCGCAGCGGGAACACGCCCAGGGCGGCAAATCCGGGGACAACTTTGCACCTCGCATGCTGCAGGCGGTACTCGCCGCCAGCGTGCCGCTGACACTCATCACCAATACCTGGGTTTTTCCGCTGCAGGTCGCCTTGCTGTTGGCATGGTTGATCTACCGGTATGTCCGCCGCGTGCCGCCGGATTGGCCTGCCTTGCTCTTGGGTGGTGTTGGCGCCTTGGCCCTGACCTATCCATTTATCAGTCACTTCGCCCTGCAGGCGCTGGTCACACCCATCACTTGGGTGACTCCGGTGGATCACACACCCTTCAATCGGTTTATGGTCATCCATTGGCCGGCGCTGCTATTGCTCGGGCTCGGCGCCCTGCAGATGCGTCACCAGCGTTACGCCCTGCTGCTGGTCACGCTGTTCGCTGGCCTGTTGCTGGCCAGTGAATTTTTATATGCCGATGATCCCATGGGGGAGCAATACAATCGCTTCAACTCTGTGCTCAAGTGGTGGTCGTGGATCTACCCGGCGATCCTGCTCGGCCTCGGATCGATATTGCTTGGTAGCGGACGCTGGTGGCGCTGGACGACAGTGGTGATTTTACTGTTGGTGTCCACCTCCAGCATCGATATGGCGGCCTACTGGTACTTCGGCGATAAAAGCGCCATGGGCAAACTCAACGGTCATCACTGGCTGACGCAAGATCAGGTGGACAAACAGATACTCGGCTGGCTGACGGTGGCGCCGATGGGCGTAGTATTGGAAGGACCGGCTGCCGAGGGCGCTTACACACCGACCTCCGCCATGGCCTTGTTTGCCGGCAAACCCGCGGCCATAGGCTGGCCAAATCACGAGGCACAATGGCGTGGCAACCCGACTTTCATCGCCGCCAACGCTGAACAGGCCCGCGCCTTCTATCTCGGTACACTGACAGATGCTCTGGGGTGGCTGAATATTAATCAGGTGCGCTATATCGTCTGGGTGCGGCGCGACCAGACACGCGATCCTACGGCACGCCTGCGCATACAAGATCAGATCGGCAGTGCTTATGACTGGAAACCGTTTTGGAAAAACGGGGACGATGAGCTGGGTGTGTGGATCAGGGAGAACCCACGATGAATCTCATTTACATTTCCCTCACCCTGGCGTTACTGCTGCTGAACCTGGCGGGCGTAACACTCCTCACCCGCCGCTGGCTGCCACCGCTTGCCCTGGCGCGCTCCGTCGGCATTCTTCTGCTCTGCCTCGTGCTGTTTTTTATCGAGCATTTTATCGGGCTGGGCCAACTTACCTGGGTGTGGCCAATCACCACTCTGGTTTCCGCGACGCTGCTCTATCGGCAACGTGCACAACTGTCCGGGTCCGGCTTCTGGTGGGCGGAGGGTGTGTTCTATCTGGCGTTTTTTTATGTGTTTGCCTGGAAATACGCTTTCCCGACGATCTATCCGTCATCTGAGCGGGTCACCGACCTCTACTTCATCTCCAATTATCTCGACGGTAGCCGGCTGCCGCCATTAGACTACTGGTATCCGCCACACTTGTTCAATTTTTACTATGCGCTCCAGCATTACGCCGCAGCACTCATGGGTCGCATCTTCGGACTCGATCCAGGCCACACCTATAACATCGCCTTTACATTGCTAATGGCGCTGCCGATAACGCTGTCCTGGGAATACATCGGGCGTTATGTCAAGCACCTGTCGGCAAAGTGGCTGCTGCTGCTGGTATTGGTGAGCGGGGGTACCGGCATCTCGCCTTTGACCCACTTGATTATCCATACCGAAGATCCGCTGCCGGCGAATATCGAGGCCGACGCCAGCGAGCGTGTGGTAACCAGCCAGCGCTTTAGCGGCGCCCTGGACCTGAGCGTCAACACGCCTCTGGGCGAGGCGCTGTTCCCACACCTCAACGCCGAACAGAAGCCCACGCCGACTTTCGAGCCGCGGGAACTACAAATGGAGAGTTACGGCTACCAGATTTTTCTCGGTGATTATCACCCGCCCCTCGGTGGCTTTTTCTTATTGTTGCTGGCCCTGGCCCTGATAGGGGCGATCGAGGCCCAGGAGGTTGGCCGCTTAGGGCAAGCGCTGCTCGCCGCCACGCTGCCCGCAGTTATGGTGACCAACACCTGGGTGTTCCCGCTGCAAGGGCTAATGATCATGGGCTGGATCGGCTATCGCTACTGGCAGAAAAATCCCCCCGACTGGGTATGGCTGGCGGGCGGAGGTCTGGCGGCCATGGCCTTGGTGTATCCTTTTCTCACAGAGTTTGCGGTCAATGCACAGAACACACCGATCCGATTTACCTCCGCCATAGACCACACCCCCCTCAGCCGCTTCATCGGCCAGCATTGGCCGCTACTGGTGCTGATGCTCCTGTCATTGTTCAACCCGGGCACGCGCAAATTCAGTATCTCCATGGCCATCACTTTCGGCCTGATCCTGTTGCTCTCCGAATTTGTATACGTCGACGATCCCACGGGCGACAAGTTCGAACGCTCCAACACCACCATGAAGTGGTGGGGCTGGGTCTGGTGTGGCGGCCTGGTCAGCCTGGGCGCGCTGTGCCTAGGCAGCAGTGCGCGCCTAGTGCGCTGGATGGCAGCCGTCACACTGCTGCTGGTCAGCGTGTATGCCTATGATGTGGGTCGTTACTATGTGGTCGCCGGCAAGGGCGACCTGGGCCGACTGTCCGGTCATTACTGGATAACGCAAGACCCCACCACCCGGGACATGATCCATTATCTCAAGGACGCACCCAAGGGTATCGTGCTGGAAAATGAATACGGCAACGCCTACACCAACACCACGTTGTATGCGCTGTTTGCCGGAAAACCTGCCCTGCTGGGCTGGCCATTGCACCTGCTCACGTGGCGCGGCGATGTGCCGGATGTGTGGGCGCTCAATACCCAGATTCAAACCTTCTATGCCGGAACACTGCCAAACAGCCTCGACTGGTTGCTGGCCAACGGGGTGCGCTACGTGGTCTGGAGCGCCACAGAAAATGGCAAAGATCCTCTTGCCTTCAAGCACATCCGCCAACAGATCGGCAGTCGCTACCAATGGAAGGAGTTCTATGTGGCTGACGACTACCGCGTCGGCCTGTGGGTGCGCCTGCCGTGATGCCTTGCGCCCGGCCTGGCCCGCCACTTCCGGGAACAGAATGGAAGTCTAATAAGCACCCACTGTGCAATTTATATACAGAACCAATCACTCAGGCCGTTTATGACCCCCGCAGAGTTTTCTCCGCTTTAAAACCGAGCCAATGGCAACCGGAATATTTTGCCAATTCAGGACCAAGCGAATAACAAACACACCTCTGCGGAGCAGCAGCGTGGCCGTTACATCCGCTTTTCATATTGCATTATCCAAGGATGGCCACGACCACAATTAGCCCGCTCTCGGCAACCCGAAAATTATAACTTTGCACTACAGACGATTTGACTTGAGGTTGCACCGAGGCCGAGCGCCTTATTAAGGTTAACCAAATTATTCATCTGATTCATACGATTTAGTAACACAGAGTGCTCCGCGTTGCGCAAGCTCGCCTGCGCATCAAGCCATGGCTGGATATCGGTATACCCCTCTTCAAAACGGGTGCGCGCGATCGAGTCAGCGCGTTGTGCTTGCGCGCGCAGCATGGTCAGTTTTTTTTCTTCATCCATCAATTGCAAGCGTCCGGCCAGATTATTCTCAACCTCCATCAGCGCTGAATAAAGGCGTTGACGGAAATTAAGCAGCGCTTCTTCATACTGTGTTTTGGAAACGCGTATGGTTAACTGTGCAGTATTCCACTGTAAAAAAGGCAGCGACAGACCCAGGCTCGCACTTGCACTTGAATTTTGGGGCAAGCCCTGCAAGGATGTACTGGTGGCGCCCAGAAAACCCGTCAGGCTGAACGTGGGATAAAAAGAGCTGCGCGTTACATCGATATTCACCAGTGCTGCGCGCAAACGGAGTTCGGCCGCATGAAGATCGGGTCGGTTGGCCAAAATCTCTGCGGGTATACCGGCGGCTACCGCAGGCAAAGGACCATCCTGCAGCTTGGGCGGATCCACTACTTCAGATTGGGGTGGCTGATTAAACAAAATCGCCAATGCATTGCGCGCCTCTACGCGCTGCTGCAGCAATTGGCCGCGAAAATTTTGCTGAGTGAGCAAATTCATTTCCGCCTGCACCACACTGAGTTCGGATACGCTACCCGACTCGTAGCGTAATTTGGCCATTGCTAGCGTCTTTTCGGCCGACTCCAGATCCACTTCATTGAGCTCCAGGCTCTGGTTCAAATAGGCAAGCTGCCAATACAAACGTGCGGTTGTGCCCAGCAAGGAGAGGGCAAAAGCCTGGCAATCGGCATCCGTAGCATTCAGCTCCATGCCGGCGGCTTCGCGCTGGCTTGCCAACTTTCCCCACAAATCCAGCTCGTAACTCATCAGCAGGGATGCCGAGTTGCTCCGCGACTTTGCAGGCGGATTAAAGGTGTTGGAAAACGTTGTACTTGCGTCTGCCGTGACCGAGGGGGTCAGGTTAGTGTCCACCAGTCCTGCGATCAATTCGGCGCGACGCACCCGTACGAGCGCTGCCGCAAAATCGTTGTTCGTAAGCAGGGCCTTGTCTATGAGTTTATTCAGTTGCGGGTCATTAAAATCTTTCCACCAGGAAACCTGTTTCTGTGCCGGCGTATCTGACACAGAGTCCCATTTTTCGGGCAATTTGGCAGCGGTATCATACGCCGGTGTGCTGATATTGCTGCAGCCTGCCTGCACAGCAGTCAGTAACAGAAAAACGTAAAATGTAATTTTATTCATAAGTGCTTTAGTCCTGCGACAACGCCTCATGCGGGCTTAACAGGGACGCTTTGCGCGCCGGCATAAAGCCAAAAGTCATGCCGATGAGTGTCGAAAACATAAAGGCTAGCACAATGCCCGAGGTCGAAAATATCATTTTCCATTCCTTCACAAAAGCGGAAAATACGTAACCCGAAAGGAAGGACAGGATAATGCCCAGCACACCGCCCATCAGGCAGATCATGACCGCTTCCACCAGGAATTGCGTCATGATGTCAGAACGCCGCGCGCCTACCGCCATGCGAATGCCGATTTCACGGGTCCTCTCCGTGACCGACACCAGCATGATATTCATCACGCCGATCCCACCCACCAGCAGGGTGATCGATGCGACCAGCACCAGTGTCAACGACAGCGACCTGGTGGTTTCCTGGTAGGCTTTCGTCAGGCCATCTTTATTGCTGGTAAAAAAATCCTTGATGCGATGGCGAATTAAAAGCAGGCGTGTAATGTTTTTTTCCGCATACACGCTGTTCTGCCCCTCGCGAATACGCACCATAATTCTGTCCAGATATTGGTAACCGAATAGCCGCACAGCCGCGGTGGTATAGGGCAGCAACACATTGGCACCGGAAGCAGGCAGCAGATCCTTGCTCTTGTCACTGATCACCCCGATCACTGTGCAGGGCACAACGCCGATGATCACCACCTCACCCACGGCATCAGTACCCGGCTCAAACAGTTTGCGCCGGGTCTCTTGGTCTATCACGACAACCTGGGCTTTATTTTGTATATCTTCCAGGCGGAAGGGCCGCCCTTCCGCCACCGTAATCCCACTCACTTCAAAAAAACCTTCACCCACGTTGGAGACTGTCGCGCTTAGACTGACATCGCCAAAGCGAACGACCGACTGGACTTGCGTAGTAGGTGAGGCGTTGACGATATAGGCCTGCTCACGCAACAAATCCACATCGGCGGCCACCAAACTATGTACCCCTTCCGCACCGCTATCCGCCCAACCCGTGCCGCGCCGAATTTCAATCTTGTTGGCAGTCAGTGGCCCGATCACTTCTTTCATGTGGCGTTGCTGTCCTTCACCAATGGCCATGATGGATACCACCGAAGCGATGCCGATGATAATCCCGAGCATAGTCAACACCGTACGCAGCCGCTGCGAACCCAGCGCCAGCCTGGCCATTCTAAACGCCTCGGGTAGGCGGGTCAGCGGTGTTTGTGCCGTATTAAGGGGCTGTGTTCGTCGATCGGTGGGGATGTTCTTGAGATAAATCCCGCGTCCTGCTTTCTGTATATTGGGCCTGTCGCCTACTATCATACCGTCATGTATTTCGAGAATGCGCTCCGCGTTAGACGCCACTTCCATATCATGGGTAACGATAATGATGGTATGTCCCAGCTCATGCAGATAATGAAAAATCTGCATGACTTCCTTCCCGCTATCGCTGTCCAGCGCACCGGTAGGCTCATCCGCCAGAATAACATTGCCGCCGTTCAGCAAGGCCCGCGCAATACTGACACGCTGTTGCTGGCCACCGGACAATTGATTGGGACGATGATCCATGCGGTCGGAGAGCCCCAACGTTGTCAACAGTTCAATGGCGCGCTGCCGCCGGTCAGCACTGGATATACCAGCATATATTGCTGGAATCTCGACATTTTCCAGCGCGGACAAACCGCCCAATAAATGATATTTTTGGAAAATAAAACCAAAATAATCATTCCTTAAATGAGCCAGCTCATCGGGCGAAAATGAATCTGTGTAACGACCGGCTGCCGAGTATTCACCCGTGCTGGGCTGATCCAGACAGCCCAGAATATTCATCAGGGTAGATTTGCCGGAACCGGACGGACCCACGATAGCCACCATAGAGCCTTCGTGAATCTCAAGATTGATATTCTTCAATATCGTAATCGATTGACTTCCAACCGACACTCGCTTGCAGACATTTGATAACTGCAGTATAGGTTTGAGCTTCATAATCAACCTGGTGTCAGCGAGGAGAGCTCTCGGTGCCGACAAACTCCTGGGTCACGATATCATCCCCCTCTTTCACACCATCCAGCACATGCACACGGACGGAATCATCGATGCCGGTTCTGACCATAACGGTAGAGATACGCCCGATCTTGCTGAGCACACGCAAAGCGTAGCGTCCATCTGCCGAAACCGCACCCAATGCATATAGCGGCACGGTCAGCACATTTCTGGCTTCCCTCAACACCACCGTCACCTGCGCCGTCATGCCGATACGCATCTGGTGGTCGGCATTGGCCGCGTTAAACAGTGCATTGTAAAACACCGGTCCCGCCGTTTTAACGCCTGTCTCAGAAAAGTCCTGCGGTGCCGGCTCTATCGTGTCGATATGGCCAGAGTGCGGGACATCCGAAGCACCCAGAATCGTAAAATAGCTTGCCTGTCCTTTTTTTATTTTTATTACATCGGCTTCAGAAATCATCGCTTTGACGGTCATCACGTCCAGATTGGCCAGCTTGAGTATTACCGGCGCTTGTTGCGCTGCAACCACGGTTTGCCCTTCCTGCGTAACGATGGCCACCACGATACCACTCATCGGTGCGGTAATTTTTGTGTAATCCAGATTGGCCAGTGCAGAATCGACTTGGGTTTTTGCCTGCTTGATTTGTGCGTCATACGAAGCCAGATTGGCACGCTGCACTTGCAGCTGCGCCTCTGCAATTTCAACTTCCTGAAGAGAAGTTGCATTGTTTGTGATCATTTTATGCTGGCGTTTCAATGACAGCTCCGCCTGTAACAAGCTGGCAGCAATGGCGCGTCTTTGTGCAGCAAGTCCCTCCAAACTGGCCTCGGCTGAACGAAAAGCGTTTTCCGATAATTGCGGATCAATTTCAGCCAGGAGCTGGCCCTTTTCAACCTGATCTCCAAGACGAACCTTGAGTGATTTGAGTTGCCCGGAAACGCGTGCGCCCACATCAACTTGCTGTTTGGCCTGCAAACTGCCCGTGGTCAAAATGGCGTTTTCGATATCACCGCGGGTCACTTTGGCGGTGATATAGGTTGAGGGTTTGGGTTTGAACAAATAAAATCTGGCGAATGCACCGGCAAGAAACAGCGCAAAGAGCAAGGTGATAGCAAAGACTACTCGTGTAGCGATGCTTTGATTCACATAAAGATTAAATCTCAAACTGGCCAGCAAAGATTTAATCTTTATGAAAAAATAATCCAGACTACTGCTCTTGTTATATTTCATCGTGTTGGCGGGGAAATCAAAATACTAGTCAGCTCAAATTGAATAAAACAAATGCGCGCATGATAACCCCAGGGTCAGAAGGATGCATACCGTTGTCTCACTCGGGCAGCACAGCCGTATGATATGCAGAAAACAATTAACCCGCAACGCGGAGTCCGTTGCGGGTTAATCTGATTGTACGCTAAATGCCTGACGGCAATTTAGTCATCTGATCCTTCAGTTTCCACTGCTCTCGTATGCGAACCAAAACCTGAGCGCTTGTGGTGACGTGCACCAGGTATTGGTGTTGGCATGGGTGTGGGTGTAACACCCGGTGCAGGTGTTACACCCGGTGCAGGTGTTGGTGTTATAACTGGTCTTGGTGTTGGTGTTGGCGTTGGTGTTAACTGTGTCTGGTTGGTGTGACAAGACAGGCATGAGGTTCCTGCAGCAACTGTGCCACCACTGTGACCAGCAGGAGCCGGGTATACACAGGCGCCACAAGAAACATTAGTAGTCGCACTTGCGTTTGCAGCGATGAAAGGTGCAGCCATGACTGTTGCCGCTATCAATGCGGCGCGAATATTTTTAAAGTTCATTTGGTTCTCCATCATTAAGTTGAATTGAACTACGTAAAATCTATATCCCCGCAGGAACTGCTCCCCCGCATGTATAGCCCATAGTCGTGTAGGAATTATTCCTACACGTTTTTGATATTACGCCCCAGAAAACACCAAGTCAATATTAATTGGTAATTGTTGAATAGTTAGAATGTTATCATCTTATTATTTATAATGTTATTAATTTTAATCATACATCCGCATACAATCAAATAGTTAACAAGAATCATACAAAACTCAACTCACTTGTAGAATACAAACTCACAGCTACATTTAAATGATTTAAATCATCTAGTTATAAGAATATACGCATAAATCACGAACATTAATTAACGTCACCTTTACTTTTAACACTGTCAGATTCATGACATCCGCAAAGGACTGAACCGGATTAAGATCCAAAATTAATTTACATGTACGGATCAAAATCACCTTGCTCCTGCGGTAAACCTTAGACCAAATCGCATTTCAGACCGCAATCCGCATAAAATAATTGCCCTTTTGCCGTTTTTGCACCCAATAAGCACATCGACCTGCCTGCATCTGAATTTGTATTCGTGCGGCTTAGTATCATCTTCGATCAACCAGGTTTGATGCGACGTGAAGACGTGATTGGGATTGTTTTATTTCTGGTGAAAGATGGAGTATCTACTGTGATTTTTCTGTTATGCGGATCTCCACCCAAAACGAAGTTAATAGTGGCAAGCGTATTTCGGATAACTCACAAGGCAGCAAACATTTACTCTCAATTTTTAAATGTGCCAGTTATGACACTATTGGGCAGGAGTATGGTGGTAAAACAGCGGGGAATGATATTTATGCCCGGATTGAATATTGTAAAACGCTCGAAAACCAATATCACACAGCAGTAACGTGTGCTTTGCCGATGCTGCAATCAGCTCTTTGACGATACGAAATTGTTATTAACAGGAGCTTTCGCATTCCCTACTCCAAAAAAGCTCCTTTAACTTCAAAGTTGAGATGTCTGGTCTGGCCGATACAGGTTCGACCAGGGCATTTAAAGCAATCCGTAAGGAAAATCAAGAATTATGTTTATGCGCCGCTTCATAAAGGGGGATGACGGTAGGCAGCAGCGATTCGATTTTCTGCACGCGGTTCGCTTCGGCCGGATGGGTGCTTAACAGTTCGGGTGGTCTGTCACCCTGGCTGGCGGCTATCATTTTCTGCCACAGGCTAACACCGGCAAGGGGGTCATAGCCCGAACGCGCAGTCAACTCAAGGCCGATATCGTCCGCTTCGCTCTCATCAGTACGGCTGAATTTTGTGGCTATCAGGGATTGGTATACGCTGCCTGAAAGCCCTGCAGCCGTTTCCCCCAGCCCCAGCAATGCAGTGCCCACATTGATGGCAGCTTGTGCAGCCATGGCCTGCGATACCTGCTCGCGTGAATGTTCACGAAGTGCATGTGCAATTTCATGGCCCATCACGATGGCGATTTCATCATCGCTCAGATGCAGCTGGCTCACCAGCCCGGAATAAAACATGATTTTGCCACCCGGCATGCAGAAGGCGTTGAGCTCATTGCTGCTGATGACATTGACCTCCCACTTCCAGCCGGGCGCATCTTTTCTGAAGATTGCGGTGTGGGGTTTAAGACGTGTCGCGATTGTGCGCACGCGTTTGAGCAAGGCTGCATCCTGGTTCAGTTCGCCCTTGCTGCCGGCATCTGCCTTGAGCTTGGCATAGCTTTGCCCGGCCATCTTCTCCAGCTCTTCCGAAGAGATCAGCATCAATTGCGAGCGACTGGCACCGACTGCACCACCTGCAGTAGTGGTTGTGCAGCCGCCGAGAGCCAGCGCAATCATGACTGCCAGTGCGAGAGAATGCAGACCAAGCAGGCGCATATTGCTTAACCGCTGTTTCTTAAACCCGCGGCAATGCCGTTGATGGTGATATGTAAAGCACGGCGTAATTTCTCATCGCTTTCACCCGCACGGGTGCGTTCCAGCAACATGACCTGCAAGTGGTTAAGCGGATCAATGTATGGCAATCGTGTGGTCAGGCTGCGTGCCATGGTGGGGTTGTCGGCCAGCAGGGTGGTGCTTTTGGTGATGGCCATCAAATTTCCGGTAGTGCGCTCCCATTCAGTTTCTATCATGCCGAATATATGCTCGCGTACTTGCACATCGGGAACCAGTTGCGCATAGCGCGACGCGATGCCCATGTCTGTCTTCGACAGCACCATGTCCATGTTGGAAAGCAGGCCGCGGAAGAAAGCCCAGTTTTTGTTCATGGCCTGTAACTGCTTAAGCCCCGCGGCGCCATAACGTTCCAGAAATTTTTCCACTGCACTGCCGAATCCATACCAGCCCGGCAGGATGACACGACTATTGCTCCAGCTGAATACCCAGGGAATCGCACGCAGATCTTCGATGCGGTTGGTCGCTTTCCGAGCAGACGGACGGCTGCCAATGTTGAGTTCAGCAATTTCACGTATCGGTGTGGCAGCAAAGAAGTAATCAGTAAAGCCCGGGGTTTCAAATACCAGTTTGCGGTAAGCGATAATCGCATCCGCGCTCAACACCTCCATGATGCGGTGGTATTCAGGCATCGTGCTGTCATCACCATGGTGATGCAGCAGGGTGGCTTCCATGGTGGCCGCGATGAGTGTTTCCAGATTGCGGCGGCCGATTTCAGGATTGGAATATTTGCTGGAAATAACCTCACCCTGCTCGGTGATGCGGATCTGGCCGTTCACGCTGCCGGGTGGTTGCGCACGAATCGCTTCATAGCTGGGACCACCGCCGCGACCCACACTACCGCCACGACCATGGAACAGGCGCAATTCGATACCATGCTTCTCGAATATCTGCACCAGGTCAATCTCGGCTTTGTACAGTTCCCAGTTGGCGGTTAAATAGCCGCCGTCCTTATTGCTGTCGGAGTAACCCAGCATGACTTCCTGGGTGTTACCGCGGCTGTCTAACATCTGCCGGTAGAAAGGAATGGAGAACAACTCATCCATAATCTGGCTGCTGCCGCGCAGGTCATCTATGGTCTCGAACAGGGGGATAATATTGAGGTGCAGCGCGGGCGCTTTGCCCGAGTAGGTCGCCAGCAACCCGCTTTGTTGCACCATGAGCGCCACTTCCAGCATGTCGCTGACGCCTTTGGTCATGGAGATGATGTAGTTGGGCAAGGCGGAGCGTCCGAATGACAAATGGATATCTGCCGCCGCTTGCATAATGCGCAACTCACCCTGGGTGGTGTCGGAAAATTTTCCCAGCTCTGTTGCAAGTCTATTGCCTTGTTGCAAAGTTGATAGCAGCACTTTTCTGCGTGCAAGCTCATCGAGTTCCATATAGTCGCTGACACCGGCCACAGCCATCAACTCACTCACCACCTGCTCATGTACGCCGCTGTGCTGGCGCATATCCAGGGGGGCCAGATGGAAACCAAAAACCTCCGCAGCACGGCGCAGATTGGCCAGACGGCCGCGTGCCAGATGTACCGCATGATGGTGGTTGAGCGAGTCGATCAGAATATCCAGGTCGGCGATAAAGGCTTGCGGATCAGAATAAGGTACGGCATTTTCATCCACCTGGCGCAGATGTTCTGCACGATGCGAGAATTTTTCGGCAGTTGCTACAAGGCGCGAATAAATAGCGATCAACGCGCGGCGATAAGGTTCATCATCACGCGAAGGCGATTTATCAGGCGACTGCGCGGCAAAATTTTTCAGCGCATCGCTCACTTCAACTACGCGCGACGATAAGCTCAGACGAATACCGAGCAAATCGGTTTCCGAAAGATAAAATTCCAGCGCTACAGCAGAATGGCGTTTCGCCGCATCACTCATCACATCGGCTGTCACAAAGGGATTGCCGTCACGATCTCCACCTATCCAGCTGCCCACGCGCAGCAAGGGAGCGACTTTGAATGATTTTCCGTATTGCTTTTCCAGCTGTTTTTCCAGATTGGCGTAAAGCTGCGGAATTTCAGTGAGGAAGGTGTGGCCGTAGAAAGTTAAACCATTTTTGATTTCATCCTGCACCTTCAGCTTGGAGTAGCGCAGCATGCGCGTATCCCACAGAATCAGCACAAAGCGGCGCAACGCCTCTTCATTATTCGCCAATTCTTCGGGTGTCATCTCGATGCGATCGCGGTCGGAAAGCAGGCTGGAAATGATCATCTGGCAATCAAGAATACTCTTGCGCTGCACCTCCGTTGGGTGCGCGGTTAGCACCGGAGAAACAATGGCCTTGTCAAAAAATGCCTGTAACGCCTCGGGACTGATATTTTTTGTCAGCAAGCGTTCCAAAGCCAGTTCGATGCTGCCTTCCTGGGGCTTGGATCCGCTTCTCATATGCGCACGACGGCGGCGGTTGTGGTGCAGATCTTCGGCAATATTTGACAGCTGGGAGAAGTAGCTGAAAGCACGCACTACCGACAAAGTATCGTGTGGCGTCAAATGGTCCAGCAAGTGCTCCAGCTGAATACGATCTGCGTTCTCCTGTTTTTTGCGGAAAAGTACGGATGATCGACGCACATTTTCTACCAGTTCAAAGGTGGCATCTCCTTCCTGTTCGCGCAGGGTGTCGCCCAGTATGCGGCCAAGCAGGCGTATATCTTCGCGCAGAGGGAGATCTTTACTGGAAATATTTGACGTTGTGGGTAACAGGTTCATTTCATTCTTCTTCGGGTTTAACGCGCGGGTTGGTCGTGCTAAAATGCACCGCGACTGGATCAACAAATAGCGAGTGCCTTTAAATAATTTATCTCTGCTTCTCCACGATCTCAGTAAAACTTTCCGCTTGCATAGACACAACTATGCTGCGTTTAAAGTTTAACTCATGTCTTATCGTTCCAGAATTTTAATTTTTAGAGGTGCCCAAAAAAGGCACAGGAAAAACAAATGAAACATGCATCTCTGGCGCAAGCCGCCCCCGCTAAACTGGTAATCGCATCGCGCGAAAGCGCATTGGCAATGTGGCAAGCCGAACATATCCGAGATCAACTTTTGGGATTATACCCAAAATCCGCAGTCAGCATCCTTGGCATGACCACGCAGGGCGACCAGATACTCGATGTCACCCTGTCCAAGATCGGCGGCAAGGGTTTGTTCGTCAAAGAGCTGGAAACAGCCCTGGCAGAGGGCCATGCCGATATTGCCGTACATTCCCTGAAGGATGTGCCCATGCACCTGCCGGAAGGTTTTATGCTGTGTTGCATAGGCAAGCGCGAAGATCCGCGAGATGCCTTTGTTTCCAACCAGTACGCCAATCTTGATGGGCTTCCGCCGGGGAGCGTCGTCGGCACTTCCAGCCTGCGCCGCGAAAGCCAGCTGCGTGCGCGTTTTCCCCATTTGAATATTGAACCCCTGCGCGGCAATGTGCAGACGCGCTTGCGCAAGCTGGACGAAGGGAAGTATGCAGCCATTATTCTGGCTGCCGCAGGATTAAAACGACTGGGACTGGGTCAGCGCATACGTGATTTGATTAGCCCAGAAAACAGCCTTCCCGCTGTAGGCCAAGGCGCATTGGGCATAGAATGCCGTGCCGATCGCCCCGACCTTGAAGCGCTATTGCGCCCCCTGCATGACCCGGAAACGGCTGCCTGTGTTTTTGCCGAACGTGCAATGAGCCGTGCCTTGGCGGGCAGTTGCCAGGTACCTCTGGGTGGTTACGCCGAAGTTACGGGTGGCAAATTGCGCATGCGCGGTTTCGTTGCCAGCCCCGATGGCAGGCAACTTGTGCGCGCCGAGCAGACGGGTAGCATTGATGCACCCGAAGATTTGGGCAACGCAATCGCTTCTGCTCTTCGTGCACAGGGCGCTGATGAAATTCTGGCGGCCTTGAATGACTAGGAGCCTGTCGGACTTGAAGAATCGAAGCGAAAATTCGGCTGGGCGAGGACAGATTTTGACGATTTTGCAGGTCAATAGTCATTCTATTGACCAAAAAAGCGGCGAAATATGGACCGGCCAGGCGGATTTGCAGCCGATTTCCTTTAAGTCCGACAGGCTCCTAGGGACGCACTGATCTGATATGACAACCAGTCTGCCACTGGCAGGATTGAACATTGTGGTCACGCGCCCGCGGGATCAGGCAGCACAGCTGGTTAAAAGCATACTGGCGTTGGGCGGGGTCTGCACTCGGCTACCCTTGCTGGAAATCATGCCCCTGGCCGATGATCGTGCCTTGCACAGTTTAATTACACGCCTTAATGAATTCCAACTGGCTATTTTTATCAGTCCCAATGCCGTGCGTTTTGGCATGGAAGCCATAAAAAAAGCGGGAGGGTTGCCCGAGTCAGTGCAAGTAGCTACCGTGGGACTGAGTAGCGCAAAAGCATTATTGGATTTCGGAGTAAAAAAGGTAATCTCACCACAGCTGCGATTTGACAGCGAAGCCCTGCTTGAGCTGCCCGAGATGCAGCAGGTCAGGAATAAAAACATTGTGATATTTCGCGGTGACAGTGGACGCGAGCTGCTGGGTGACACATTAAAATTACGCGGTGCACATGTCGAATATATCGGCTGTTATCTTCGCAGCAAGCCGCAACATGATGTTAACAATTTGCTTGAGACTAGACCGGATGCACTGACTGTAAGCAGCAGCGAGGCACTGAATAATCTTACGGAGATGCTTGGCCCGGCAGGCAGAGAGAGGTTCTTTACCCTGCCATTATTTGTATCGCACTCCCGCATTGCAGCGGCTGCGCAACAGCAGGGCTGGCAACATATAGTAACGACAGCCGCAGGAAATGAAGGTTTGTTGTCAGCATTGCTTGCATGGGCGGAGCTCAGTAAAACCGAAACTGGCAATCGAACACACGACGGGAAACAGGGCAGAAGAGGTATCAAATGATGATCGACACCAATACCAACAAAGGACCAGACAACAAAGCCACCCCACCCTTGTCTCCACCTGAGCACAAAAATCCGCTGGCGCGGGCTCTTTCACATCTGAACCTGACGCAGCTTACCCTGGTCGTTCTGGTTATTATATTTTTGTGGCAATGGCTGGATAGCAAGCAGCAGCTCAATCAGATTCAGCTCACCCTCGCCCAGCGGCTGGCAGAAGTGGATGGCAGCAACAAAGCCAACCAGACACTCACCCTGCAAAGTCAGGAGTTGGTACGCGAGCTTGGTGGAAAACTCAGCCTGTTAGAAAACAAATATGCGGAAACACAGAGCCAGCGGACTGCGATTGAGACGCTGTATCATGACTTGTCCAGCAGCCGCGACCAGATGGTGCTTGCCGAGGTTGAACAATTGTTGCTCATTGCAGGGCAACAATTACAGTTGGCGGGTAATGTAAAGGCTTCATTAATTGCCATGCAGCAGGCAGATAGTCGTTTGCAACGTCTGGACAGGGCCGCATTGAACAACTTGCGTCGCGCCATCAATAACGACATGGAGAAATTGCGGGCACTGCCTGATGTGGATGTGTCGGCCATTAATGCCCGCCTCGATTTGCTTATCACTAGCGTCAACAATTTGACGCTGGTACAGGACATGCGCACGACTCAGGGAGAAACGTTACCTGCGCCTGCAGCCGACGATAGCTCATGGAAAAAGTTGCTACGCGAGATCTGGCAGGAGGCAAAAAATCTGGTGCGTATAGAAAATTCACATCAAAATGAGTTGCCATTACTTTCCCCGACGCAAGCATTCTTTTTACGCGAAAATCTTAAATTGCGCTTGCTTTCAGCGCGTCTCGCTTTACTGTCGCGCGATGAAACCAGCTTCAAACACGATATAAGGGCGTCCCAGGAATGGGTTAAATTGTACTTCGACACAAAAAATGGCGAAGGTCTTCAGGCGATTAATATGTTGCAGAAATTAAACTCATCCAGCATTAAAATCAATTTGCCTGATGTAAGTGCCAGTCTGGAAGCTGTACGTCACTATCGCGCGTCCCGGGAAAAGGGCGCCCGATGAAATTTTTATTCTGGCTATTGGCCCTGTTCGCTGCGGCCGTAGCATTAGCCCTCAGTGCAAATAATTCCGGCTACGTGCTATTGGTTTACCCGCCTTACCGCATTGAATTGTCCTTCACTCTTTTCGTGTTGGGTTTGCTGGCCCTGCTCGTACTCGTGTATTTTGCCATGAGGCTCGTGACAGCAGTGATCAAGCTGCCTAACTACGTTCGGACCCACAGGGAACAGAGCGCCCACAGTGGTGGCCGTGCGGCCATGATGGAAGCCTTGACCGCTTTTTTTGAAGGTCGCTACGCCGCAGCCGAAAAGGCCGCCGTGCGTGCCATTGAAGCTGGAGAACACTCCGGCATTATTCCGATCATCGCGGCGCGTTCAGCACACGAGTTACGCGAATACGACAAGCGCGACCGTTATCTGGCAAATACCGCAGGCAAATCAGTCGGCGAGTCCACCATGCGCCTGATCGCGCAAACAGAATTTATGCTCGATCAAAAACAACCCCAGTTAGCACTCGCTTCACTGAGAGAGCTGAATGCCACAAGCATGCACAAACATGTGGGCGCATTGCATCTCGAGCTAAAGGCACAGCAACTGGCACACAACTGGGACGGCGTGCTGACAGTGGTAACCCAACTGGAAAAGCGCTCGGCTATTCATGATGTTGTAGCCAAGCAAATACGCCAACAGGCCTGGCTCGAAAAATTGCGCGCCCGGGCGGAAGATCTTACAAGCCTGCAATTATTCTGGAAGACTGTCCCGGAAGAATTCAAACACCGTCCGCAAATTGCAGCCTTGGCTGCAATTAATTTTATTAAGCTAAAAGATTGCAAAAGCGCACAGCAACTCCTCACTGATAGTTTAAATACGCAATGGAACAGTGAACTTGTCACCATTTTTGGAGATTGCCAGGGAGACGCTGGTGTCAGCCAGATTGAACAAGCGGAGAAATGGCTAAAAGGACATAGTGCCGATGCCGGCTTGCTGCTGGCTTTGGGCAAACTTTGTCTGCACCAGAATTTGTGGGGCAAAGCCCAGAGTTATCTGGATGCCAGCAACAGCCTGGTGCCCAGCCGTGCGGCGTATACCGCATTGGCGCAGTTGGCGGAAAAACTGCACAAGCCCGATGATGCATATAAATATTGCCAGCTGGCAAAAGGGTTGGAATAAAAGCTGCATCTCTTTGAAAAGGATTGCTTATGCATTACGCACTTGCTGCTTTATTTACGTTGGCCATGCTGTTTGCTCATTCTGCATGGGCAGGCACAATCTACAAGTGCAAGAGCCCTGATGGAGCGCTGTTATATCAGGAAAAGCCCTGCGCTGAAGCAAGCAAATCCGTGGCCTCCTGGGGATCGGCATCCGGGGCCCCACTGGTGATGATCCAGGGTAACAATGGGCATTACTTTGTTGATGGAATGATTAACGATCAAAAACTGAATTTTGTGATTGATACCGGCGCTTCATTGGTCTCCCTGCCACAGGGACTGGCTAATGCAGCCGGACTCCTTTGCCAGCGGCAGTCCATGGCGCAGACTGCAAACGGCCTGACCCGGACTTGCACCACGACTATTCAAACACTCAAGTTTGGAACATTCACGCTCAAAAATGTGGAGGCAATGATTTCACCCAACCTCAGCCAACCCCTGCTCGGTATGAACGTCCTGAAACAGTTTCGCGTAGAACAGGATAGTGGCGAGATGCGCTTATTGATGAAGTAGCCACACTTAAGTATATTGGAATATACAACTGCCGTTTAAAATTCCGAAAAATTCACTCTTTTTTCACATTAGTCTTTAGGCATAAAGGTAAATGCATCCGAGAAGAACTCCTCATTTGGCAGCTTGCATTGTGTGGTGTAATCGCGATGCGCAGCCTCAACTACCACCGGCGCACCGCAGGCATACACCTGGTAGGTAGAAAGATCGGCATAGTCTTGCATTACCGCCTCATGTACGAATCCTGTACGGCCTTTCCAGTTGTCTTCCGGCGATGATTCCGATAGCACCGGTGTAAATTTAATGCCGCGCGACTCCCATTCCCTGGCTTTGTCCAGCATATATAGATCGGCCAGTCTGCGTGCCCCCCAATAGAAATGCATCGGGCGCTTCATGCCGATATACAGCGCATGCTCAATAATCGCCTTAATGGGCGCAAAACCGGTGCCGCTGGCAACAAAAATAATCGGCTTGTCAGAATCCTCGCGCAGGAAAAAAGTACCCAGTGGACCCTTGATGCGCAAAATATCGCGCTCCTTCATTTCGCTGAAGACGTGATGGGTAAAGCTCCCACCCGAGATGTTGCGCACATGCAGTTGCAAAAATTCATCATTATGCGGAGCATTGGCGAGCGAGAAGCTGCGTGGCTTCCCCACTTTTTGCAGGATATCGATGTATTGTCCCGCAAGAAACTGCAGGCGCTCGCTCGCGGGCAATTTTAGATAAATCACCATCACGTCGTCAGCGAGCTTCTCCAGCTTATGCACGCGGGTGGGTAGCAATTTCACCGGAATATCGTTGAGACTACTCACTTCGCGACACTCAATGAGCAGGTCGGATTTGGGTTTGGCACAACAAAATAAAGCCATGCCCACGCTCTTTTCTGCCTCGCTCAAAGTGCTTGCCTGATGCTTGCCATAGTCGACCATACCCTGCAATACCTTGCCTTTGCACACGCCGCACACACCATCGCGACAGCTGTATGGAAGCGTGAGGCCCTGCTTCAACGCAGCTTCAAGGATGGTTTCATTGGCTTCAACCGGAAACTTGTGACCGCTGGGCTGAATGGTGATGGTAAATGACATGATGGGAGGCTGGATACGCAAAGACGGGATTTTAACGCATAATCCTAAAATAATGACACCCGGAAAAAATGGCATGAGGAGAATCCTGATCGTAGGTTGCGGTGATATAGCCCTGCGTGTTGCAAGGCTTTTGACACCAAAATACCGCCTGTATGGTCTAATCCGCAATCCCTCCCGTTTTGCACAGCTGCGCGAGGCTGGCATCGTTCCATTGCTGGGCGACCTGGACGACAGGCACAGCCTGCAACGCATGGCAGGGCTGGTCAATACGGTGCTGCATTTTGCGCCCCCGCCTGCTGCTGAACGCACGCCGTCCGCACTCACTCCATCGACGTCCAGGCAATCACGCGTTGTAACCGATACCCGCACACGCCATCTCCTCGCCGCGCTCTCCAGCAACAAGCTGCCGCAACGCCTGATTTATATCAGCACCAGCGGTGTCTAT
>Ga0315270_10000147_pt1 | contig 40102 bp, 35 predicted proteins | sample C1_bottom_MG_FD_204932 | JGI IMG/M metagenome (GOLD analysis project Ga0315270, IMG submission 204932) | Sediment microbial communities from Yellowstone Lake, YNP, Wyoming, USA - C1_bottom | ecosystem: Environmental > Aquatic > Freshwater > Lake > Sediment | place: USA: Wyoming | collected... | reverse complement strand
CTCGCCGCCATCGGCATGGCCTATCTCTTTTTTGGCAAGGTTGCATGAAAACGCTGCAATGAAAACCTACGACACCCTCGCCGCCGTCGATCTCGGCTCCAATTCCTTTCGGCTTGAAGTGGCGCGTGTCGCGGGCGACCAGTTGTATCCACTCGATTCGCTCAAGGAAACCGTGCGCCTGGCCGGTGGACTGCGCAGCGACAAAATGCTCGACGAAGCCACCCAGGCGCGTGCGCTGGCCTGTCTGCACCGCTTTGGCGAACGTCTGCGCGGCCTGTCGCCCGAGGCGATCCGCTGCGTGGGCACCTCGGCGCTGCGCGTCGCCAAGAACGCCGACGAATTCATTCCCAAGGCCGAGATCGCGCTCGGCCATCCGATCGAAATCGTGGCCGGGCGCGAGGAAGCGCGGCTGATTTATCTGGGGGTGGCGCATTCGCTGCCAGCCTCGCCTGATCGCCGGCTGGTGGTGGATATCGGCGGCGGCTCGACCGAATTCATCATCGGCCATGGTCTGAAGCCGCACGAACGCGAAAGCTTGCACATGGGGTGTGTCAATTTTTCGCAGCGCTTTTTTGCCGACGGCATCCTCGATAAAAGCGCATTCAAGGCTGCCGAGACGGCCGCGCGCGTCGAGGTCGAGCGGATCGCGCGCGAATTTGCCCACGGCAACTGGCAGGAGGCGGTCGGCTCGTCCGGCACGGCGCGTGCATTGCGCGAAATCCTCGAACAGAACGGCTGGTCGACAGGGGGAATCACCGCCGACGGTCTGGCGCAGTTGCGCGCCCACTTCATGCGGGCAGGGCACCTTGAGGCAGTTGAACTCGCCGGGGTCACGCGCGACCGCCGCCCGGTCATCGCAGGGGGCTTCGCCATCATGGCGGGCCTCTTCGCTGAACTCGGCATTGAACACATGAACGTGGCCGAAACCGCGATGCGTGAGGGCATCCTGTACGACCTGCTGGGGCGCTTCCACAAGCAGGATATGCGCGAAGCGACGGTGGACGAATTCATGCGCCGCTATCACATCGATACCCAGCAGGCCGCGCGCGTCAAACGGATGGCGTTGAAATTGCTGGCCACGACCGGACCGGCCAGCGAGAACGATGTACAGTTTCTCGACTGGGCTGCGCGGCTTCACGAAATCGGTCTGTCCGTGTCGCACGGCGGCTATCATCGCCACTCCGGCTACATTCTGGAAAATGCCGACATGCCAGGATTTTCGCGCTCCGACCAGACGCGTCTGGCGGTACTGACGCGCGCTCAACGCGGCGCACTGCTCAAACTGCCTGAGTTTTCTTCGGACGCGGGTTTGCCTGACAACGACCGCCTCCTGGTATGGCTGCTGCGACAGGCGGTCATCCTGTGTCGCAGCCGTGCCGAACTGCGTCTTCCCGATCTGAAAGCGGAAATTTCAGGCAAGCGCTTGCGTCTGATCCTGCCGGAAGGCTGGCTGGAGCGCCGTCCGCTGACTCGCCGCGCGCTGGAAGAAGAGGCCGTGCACTGGCAGGCGGTCGGGATGAAATACGCGTTCAGCTAGCCAACAGCCGGATACGTGCCGGAGCGTCGCCCAGGCAGGCAGCAGGCCTTATGCACAATCGTGTACGGCCGTGCTGAGGCCATTACTGCGACTATTTGGCGCCCTTGGCCGGCCTGCCGGTTTTGATGACTTCAAGACGGCGAATGGCGGAAACCACCGAAGCATCGCTTAATTGAGCCAGACCGGCCACGGCTGCGCGCAGGATCTCGCTTTTCTTTGCGGCGACACCCGCATTCAGGCAGCGCTTTTTGAGTAGGGCGATGACCGCATACTCGGGTTCCGGCATGGTGAAGCTGTCACGAACCAGTTTGACCTTTTTGGCCTTGGCCGGCTTGGCATCCTTTTGCTTTTGCATAGCGGCAGGCTTGGCCACCTGAACGGCTTTTTGGGTCGGGATAGGTTTGGGTGCCGCTGCCGGCCGCCTGATGGTTTTCTTGGCCGCTGCAGCCGCCGGTTTGGCGGCGCTTGCAGCCGGTTTTCTGACCGGTTTCGGTGTCGCTGGCCGTGCCACCCGCTTGGGTTTGCTGGGTGTAGCCGGCTTGGCGGCAGCAGCGCCGGCATTCGTGGCTGACGCTGGGGTTTCGGCTGGTTTGTTGGTGTCGTCGATCATGACGGAGGACCTCCTGGGCTGGAAACAGAATATACAGTTTATACGGTATGTTCATCTATTCAAGGGGCGCCAGATCTCCGCAATCACGCCGCATCGCCATGCTCTTCCACACCTGTCATAATTTTCCAACGTGACAGGAAACTCCTTTTTACATGACTGAAAAAACCCGAATCCTGGGCTCGCTGAATGAGCAGGCCCTGCTGCTGCCGAGCCTGGTCAACCGTGCCCTCGCCGCGAACGACCGCGTCAAGTACCGGTTTACCCTGTTGCAGGCTGCCCAAGCGCATGCCGAACGACCAGATGCCGTGACGTCGAGCCTGCGTGCCGAGCGGCTGGCTGCAGGGGTGCAGGATGGCGATCTGGACCGAGTGGTCGGGGACGCCGAACGGGTGGGTAAGGGGCGTTACCGCATACCGGGTTCCGCATCCATTGTCAGGGACGCCTTGTCCGACGTGGCCGAAATGCTGGAACCGCTTCGCGTCGCCGAAATGGCGGAAAGCGCCGCGTTCGCGCAACGGCTTCAGGCTTTTGCCGTTCCGGATTCGGGCGGGGACGAACTGGCGGCCGACATGATCCAGGCCATCACCTCGGGAGACCGGGAAGCCGGAGACAGCCTTCACCTGCTGGTGATGGACATGCACCGGGCGCTGAATGCGCTGCAGACGAGTCTGGCCAGTGAAACCATCAGCGGCTGCCGCGCCTATGGGATCCGTGACGCCGACCGCGCGCTGATCGCCGCGTTCATGGAGGGCATCAACCGCACCGCGCCGCTCAAGTTCGACCATCCCGGACTGTCCGCCACGGCCACGCGGGTGGGCGACAAACTGGTCCTGCAAAACGACATCGGCACCACCGATGCCCACGTGCTGGTGATCCATGTCACGGGCCGCACCGTGACCGTCACCTACACCGACGTCCACCTGCCGCGCCTGCTGTTTTTCCAGAGTCTGTTCGAAGGCTACGAGGTTCAGTGGCAGGACACGCGCTCGCGCAAGGACGCGGGCATGGAAGCCGGCGTCTACCACCTCTGCATCGGAAGCTACACGGCACGCAGCAACGCCCAGTTGCGCGACTATCTCGGTCAGCTCGGCTCACGGCTGGTGTTTCTCATCGACTGGAACCGCGCGCGCAAGCGCCTGCGGCTGTTCGTCCCGCGCAAGGCCGCCATCGACCTGCTCAAATGGGCGGCCGACGGCAACATCGGTCACATGGCCTGGCTCAAGGCCGGCGGCGAGCAGCTGATTTTCGACGCCATGAGTTTTGCCTACGGCGGGCAGCTCAGGCCGGGTGACCGGCTCGACGATCTGCTGAGCGAAAGTCGCGCGGTGCAGTTTCTGCGTTTCAACCTGAAGCAAGCGCTCGAAGGCCTGACGCAGGGTCGGCCGGCTTCGCTGGTGGCGGACGAAGTCCGCACTGAACTGGCGTCGCAGGTGCGCTCCACCGAAGACGCCCTGCTGGATACCGCGCTCGAACACGCCGGGCTGATCGTCGAACTGGCCGATACGGTACGCACTGCTTTGGAAGCGGCGCAGGCGGGACGCCAGCACGAGGTCGCTGCGATGGCGGAGCGGGCCAAGGATTGGGAAACGGCGGCCGACCGCGAATTGAACAGCGCCCGCGGCACCCTGCTGGAGGGCGACAACTTCATGCTGCAGTTGATGAGCAAGGCCGACGACATCGCCGACGATCTGGAAGAGGCGGTGTTCCACATCACGCTTTCGCCCAATGCACACGCCGCCAGCCTTTCCGCACTCGGCAAGCTCGTTGACTCGGTTGCCAATGCCAGCCGCGAGTTGGTCAAGGCCCTGGCTGCATCGCGGCATGCTCGGCGCGGTGTGCCGCGCGAGGATATGGACGACTTCCTGCAAGCGGTTCATGCCATCCGCACCATGGAGCATGCAAGCGACCTCGCCGAGCGCGAAGTCAAGCGCACCCTGGCAGGCGACCCCCGGCCGTTCGCCGAAGTGTTCGGCGTCGTCGAGGCGGCGCGCAATCTCGAAGAGGCTGCGGACGGCCTGATGCACGTCGCGCTCCTGCTGCGCGATCATGTGATGGGCAAGGTGATTCATGCCTAAGGGAAAGCGCAAGTCCGCCGTGCAGCTTCCCGTGTTCGACCTCAATGGCCGCGACGGCGTGCCGGAAGCGCGCCTCGCCGGCTTCAAGGCGCACAACCTGATCCGCATGGCCGCCATGGGGCTGCCGGTGCCGCAGGGGTTTGTCATGGGAACCGATTGGTGCAGCGCCGTCCGCAACGGAGACAGCGTGAAGGCGCACTTGGCGGGGGCGTTGCAATCCGGCATCCGCGATCTGGAACGCAGCAGCGGCCTGGGGTTCGGCAGCGCCCGCCGCCCCCTGCTGGTATCGGTACGCTCGGGTGCACCGGTTTCGATGCCGGGCATGATGGACACCGTGCTCAACGTCGGGCTCAACGACATCTCGCTGGCAGGGCTGTTGCGGCTCACCGGCGACCATCGGCTGGTATGGGATTCGTATCGCCGCCTGATCCAGGCCTTTGCCGAGATTGTGGCCGGCATCCCCGCTGCGCCGTTCGAGGCGGCGCTGGATGCCACCCTGCGCCGCACCGGCGCCGACATCGCGAGGCAACTGGATTTCCGCGCCTTGCGCGATCTGGCACATGCCTACCTCGAGTTGTATCGCGAGCACACCGGCCATGACTTCCCGCAGGATCCGTTCGATCAGCTGGCCGCCGCCACCCATGCCGTGTTCGCGTCGTGGATGTCGGACAAGGCGGTCGAGTACCGGCGCCTGAATGCGCTGGCGGACGATCTGGGCACCGCGGTGACCGTGCAGCGCATGGTGTTCGGCAATGCGGGCGGCAACTCGGGTGCGGGGGTCGGCTTCACCCGCGATCCGTCGAACGGGGAAAACCGGCTGTATATCGACTGGCTGCAGCAGGCCCAGGGCGAAGACATCGTCTCGGGACGCCGCCGGGTAAGCGCCGAAAACGATGTGCCCAAGTGGCTCATGCAGAAGCTCGCCCAGGTCGGCGAGTCCCTGGAGAAAGCCTTTCGTGACGCCCAGGAATTCGAGTTCACCGTCGAAAACGGCGAATTGTTCATGCTGCAGACCCGCACCGCGAAGCGCACCACGCTCGCATCGCTGCGGATCACGGTCGACCAGGTCGACAGCGGGCTCATCACCGCGGAAGAAGGACTCGGCAGGCTGTACGGCATCGACGTCGACGCCATCACCATCCGGCGCGTCAAATCCGGCAAGCCGCCCCTGGGTCATGCCATTCCGGCCGGAACCGGCGTGGCCCAGGGCCCGGCCGCCTTCTCGGTCAAGGCCGCCCAGGCCTTTGCCAGGCGCGGCACGCCCGCCATCCTGATCCGCAACGACGTCGCCACCAGCGACATCGCCGGCATCGCGGTCGTCAGCGGCGTGCTCACCGCCAGCGGCGGGCGCACCTCCCATGCCGCCGTCGTCGCGCGCCAGATGGGCAAGGTTTGTCTCGTCGGCTGCGCCGACCTGCGCATCGATGAAAGCGCCCAACAGGCCACGCTGGGGCAAACCCGCATCGCCGAAGGCGATCTTCTCTGTCTCGACGGCGATGCCGGCACCATTTACGCCGATTCGCCGAAAATCACCAGCGAACGCCCCAAGGCGCTGATTGCCCGTGTCAGGGAATGGCGCGCGCAAACGCTCGCCAGCCAGTAGGCTTGCCGGATGTCCGAAGCGATAGCGCTTGCGGATCGGCTCCACGAGCTTCGATGTTGCGAACTACCGTCGCCCGGCTTGAACGACGCGCGGGTAAAACTAGGGACAGCCAGGCCGCTCCAGCGCCTGCAAGCTTGCGCCTTCCGCGTTCAGCACGAACGCCGCCACGCTCAGGTCGGCCACCTTCCAGCCGGGTTGCAGCTTGAAGCTGTGGCGGGCGTGGCGTGGGTCGAGCGGGCCAACCAGCTGGCGCACGACATGGTCGTGATGCAGGGTGTGCTGGGCGTTTTCTCCGGCGGCGACTTCTGAGTCCAGCTGGTTTTCAACCAGTGCCAGGTACAGCTTTGCGTCGCGTCCTGCCGCCGTGGCGGCAAAGTGGCTTTCGGCCTGGGCGTCGATATATTCGGGCGTTTGGGTGAGCGTGAGCACGAGGCTCACCTGAGCGGGCGCTTGCGGGCGAGCGGGCAGCCCACGCTGCCAGCCGCGGAAGTCTTCGCCGTCGAGCATGACCTGCGGCGTGTAGACCCAGCCCAGCCCGCGGTTACGGGCGCGCTGGCGCTGGCTGAACGTCGCCTGGGCAAACGGGTCGCGCCAGCCCAGCCGGTCCCAATAATCGACATGAAACGCCAGCGGCACTATGCCGCTATCGGGTGGCAATTGCGACAGCCAGCGGTCGGCTGGCGGGCAGGAACTGCATCCTTCCGAGGTGTACAGCTCCAGCAGGCGGTTGCGGGCATCGCCGCTGACGGCGCTGCAGGTGGCGGCGTGAACAGCGGGAGCGAGAAGGGCACAGAGCAATAACCAAGCGCGCATGAAAAAAACTCCTGTCCGGAGGGACTCAGTCGCGTCAAGGGGGTCTTCCTTACAGATTGAATCCGGGTTTGACCCTGTGCGCTGAAATATTCGAGCCTGATCACCCGTTTAAATGCCCCAGTCGTTCCCGGTGAGCGTGTCAGTATCAGTGGGAGACGCATTCTCAACTCAGGTCTAGAATTAGCGATAGAGTTGTCCTGAAAGAGGCTGTCATGACCACCACGCTCCACCCGCAAGGGGTAGGCCGTGATTCTAAAGACGCTGAAGCGTCAAGAACCACGCTCACCATCGACGGCAACGAAGCCGTTGCCCGCATGGCTTACCTCGGCAACGAGGTGATCGCGATCTACCCCATCACGCCGTCTTCCAATATGGGCGAGTGGGCGGACGAATGGGCGTCGCAGGGCCGGCCCAACCTGTGGGGTGCGGTGCCGAAAATCATCGAGATGCAATCGGAAGGCGGCGTGGCCGGCGCGCTGCACGGCGCGCTCACCTCCGGCGCACTGGCCACCAGCTTCACCGCCAGCCAGGGCCTGCTGCTGATGATTCCCAACCTCTACAAGATCGCCGGCGAGCTGACGCCCTTCGTGCTGCACGTGGCGGCGCGCGCGCTGGCCACCCATGCGCTGTCGATCTTTGGCGACCAGTCCGATGTCATGGCCTGCCGTGCCACCGGCTGCGCCATGCTCGCGTCCAATTCGCCGCAGGAGGCGCAGGATTTCGCGGTGATCGCCCAGGCGGCGACGCTGGCGGGACGCATTCCCGTCATCCATTTCTTCGACGGCTTCCGCACTTCGCACGAGGTGGCGAAGATCGTTGCGCTGGAAGCCGACAGCGTGCGCGCCATGCTCGACCCGGACTTGATCGCGGAGCATCGCGCACGCGCGCTGTCGCCCGAGCATCCGGTGCTGCGCGGCACCTCGCAGAATCCCGACGTGTTCTTCCAGTCGCGCGAGCGCGCCAATCCGTTCTACGACGCGTTTCCGCAGATCGTGCAGGACGCGATGGAGCGCTTCGGCGATCTCACCGGCCGTCATTACCGGCTGTTCGATTATGTCGGCGCGGCGGATGCCGAACGGGTGATCGTGCTGATGGGGTCCGGCGCCGAGACCGTGCACGAGACGGTCGATCATCTGCGGGCCCGCGGCGAGAAAGTGGGGGTGCTGAAGGTGCGGCTGTACCGGCCGTTTTCAGCGGGAGCGTTGCTGGCTGCGCTGCCACCCACAGCACAATCCATCGCCGTGCTCGACCGCTGCAAGGAACCCGGCGCCGACGGCGAGCCGCTCTACAAGGACGTGGTGACCGCGCTGGCGCAGGCGGCGGCAGATGGACGCGCCATGCCGCGCCTCATCGGCGGCCGCTACGGCCTGGCGAGCAAGGAATTCACCCCCGGCATGGTGAAGGCGGTGTTCGACGAGATGGCCCGGCACTCCCCCAAAAGGCAGTTCACCGTCGGCATCCACGATGACCTCACCCACCTGTCGCTGCCGTGGGACGAGGGCTTCCGTAGCGATGCGTCGAAGCAGCTGCAGCATGCCGTGTTCTGGGGCCTCGGCGCCGACGGCACGGTGTCGGCCAACAAGAACTCGATCAAGATCCTCGGCGAAGCCACCGACCTGCAGGCGCAGGGCTATTTCGTCTACGACTCGAAGAAGTCCGGCGCGGTGACGGTGTCGCACCTGCGCTTCGGCCCGGCGTCGATCCGTTCGACTTATCTGGTGGAGGCCGGCATGGCCGGCTTCGTCGCCTGCCATCAGCCGGTGTTCGTCGAGCGCTACGACCTGCTGGAACATGCCGCGCCCGACGGCGTCTTCCTGCTCAACACCCCGGCGCCGCCGGATCAGGTGTGGGACACGCTGCCTCAGAACATGCGTGCGCAGATTCTGGAAAAGCGGCTGCAGCTGTGGGTGATCGACGCCTACGCCGTCGCCGCCGAAGCCGGCATGGGACGGCGCATCAACACCATCATGCAGACCTGCTTCTTCGCCATCTCAGGCATCCTGCCGAAGGACGAGGCCATCGCCGCGATCAAGCACGCCGTCGACAAGACCTACGGCCGGAAGAGCAGGCGCCTGGTGGAACTGAATTACAAAGCAATCGACACGACGCTGGCGGAACTGCATCAGGTCGCCATTCCGGCAGATCTATCCGGTGGCAAACTTCCCGAACCCGCGCCTGGTGTGGCAATGGTCGTTCCCGACTTCGTGCGCGACCTCACCCTGCCGATCTACCAGGGCCACGGCGACCGCCTGCCGGTGTCGCTGCTGCCTGCCGACGGCACCTATCCGCTCGGCACCGCGCAGTACGAAAAGCGCAACATCGCGCTGGAAATCCCGGTGTGGGAGGCCGACCTCTGCACCCAGTGCGGCAAATGCGTGTTCGTCTGCCCGCACACTGCGATCCGTGCGCGCGCCTTCAGCGCCGAGGCCGCAGTCAACGCACCGCCGACCTTCAAGCACGTGTCGGCGAAGAGCAAGGACTTCCCCGCCGGCACCCACATCAGCTACCAGGTGGCGCCGGAGGACTGCACCGGCTGCGGCGACTGCGTCGAGGCCTGCCCGATCCACGACAAATCCAATGTCAGCCGGCGTGCGGTGAACATGGCCCCGGTCGTGCCGCTGCGCGACGCCGAACGCGACAACTTCGCCTTCTTCCTGCGCCTGCCCGAGTTCGACCGTAGCGTGATCAAGCACGGCACCATACCCGGATCGATGCTGCTCGATCCGCTGTTCGAGTTTTCCGGCGCCTGCGCCGGTTGCGGCGAGACGCCTTATATCCGGCTTGCGACGCAGCTCTTTGGCGATCGCATGCTGATCGCCAACGCCACCGGCTGTTCCTCCATCTACGGCGGCAATCTGCCGAGCACGCCCTACACCGTGAACGGTTCCGGGCGCGGCCCGGCGTGGAGCAATTCGCTATTCGAGGACAACGCCGAATTCGGTCTCGGCATGCGGCTCGCGGCCGACCAGCTGATGGCGTACGCGAAGCAGTTGGCGCGTGAACTGGCGAACGACATCGGCGGCGATTTGGCCGACGCGCTGGTCAGCGCCGACCAGCGCGAGGAAGTGGGGATCGTCGAACAGCGCAAGCGTGTCGCATCGCTGCTGGAAAAATTGGCGGCATCCAGCCACCCGCGCGCTAAGGAACTCGCCAGCGTCGCCGAATGGCTGATCCGCCGCTCGGTATGGATCATCGGCGGCGACGGCTGGGCCTACGACATTGGCTACGGCGGCCTCGACCACGTGCTGGCGCTGCCGTACGACGTCAACATCCTGGTGCTCGACACCGAGGTGTATTCCAACACCGGCGGCCAGACCTCCAAGGCCACGCCGATCGGCGCAGTGGCCAAGTTCTCCGCCGGCGGCAAGGCCACCGCCAAGAAGGATCTCGCCAAGATCGCCAGCGACTATGGCCATGTGTATGTGGCGACCGCGGCCTACGGCGCCAAGGACGTGCAGACCCTGCGCGTGTTCCACGAGGCCGAGTCGTATGCGGGACCCTCGCTCATCGTCGCCTACAGCCCCTGCATCGCGCACGGCTACGACATGCTCTACAACCAGCGCCAGCAGGAACTGGCGGTGAAGAGCGGGCACTGGCCGCTGTTCCGCTTCGACCCGCGGCTGGCGGAGGCGGGCGGCAATCCCTTCAAGCTCGACTCGGCCGCGCCCAGCCAGCCGGTCAAGGCCTTCATGGAATCGGAAACCCGCTTCGCCATGCTCGCGCGCAGCCATCCTGAAGCCGCGCAGCATTTCCTGCAACAGGCGCAGCAGGACGCCGAGCGGCGCTTCAAAATGTATCAGGACATGGCACTTGACCGTCCTTCCGGCGAAGGACGGAATCCAGAGAAATGAAACAACCCTGCGTCTACATGTTGTCGAGCCAGCGCAATGGCACGCTCTACATCGGCGTGACGTCCGACCTGATCAAACGGGTGTGGGAGCACAAGCAGGATTTCGTCGAGGGGTTTACGAAAAAGTATGGCGTGCATGATCTGGTCTGGTACGAACAGCATGAGGACATGCCGACCGCTATTGCGCGGGAGAAGACGCTCAAGGAATGGAAGCGCGCATGGAAACTGGAATTGATCGAGAAGATGAATCCGCTCTGGAAGGATTTGTATGAAGACCTGGTTTAACTGGATACCAGCGTTCGCCGGTATGACGGCTATGGCACACCACTGCCCGTACGTGCCACGACAGAGAGCAAAAGAATGACGACCCTTGCACCCCACCGTCACCCCGTGCCACGACACGGGGTCCAGCAAATAAAAACAGCCCAGCAACTGTATTTCAGGAGCCCAGCATGATCGACCTTTCCACCGACTACCTCGGCCTCAAGCTCAAGAACCCGCTGGTGCCCTCGGCCTCGCCGTTGTCGAAAAATATCGACACCGCGCTGCGGCTGGAAGACGCCGGTGCCGCTGCGCTGGTGATGTATTCCCTGTTCGAGGAGGAACTGCAGGCGGAAGACGCGATGATGGACCGCTTCCTGCTGCATTCAGGTCTGGGGCATGGCGAGGCGGATGGCTTCCTGCCCGACGGCGGCGATTTTCAGGGGGGGCTGGAACGCTATCTGTCTCATCTGCATCAGCTCAAGCGACGTCTGGACATTCCCGTGGTCGCCAGCCTTAATGGCGTATCGCCATCCGGCTGGGTGGAACTCGGCCGCGCGCTGGAACAGGCTGGCGCCGATGCGCTGGAACTCAACGTCTACCACGTTGCCGCCGACACGCACGCTTCCGGAGAGTCGGTGGAGGCGCGCTATCTCAGCCTGCTCATCGAATTGCGCCGCGCGGTGAGCCTGCCCATCGTGATGAAGCTGTCGCCCTTCTTTTCCTCGCTGCCGCATTTCGTGCAGCAGCTCGAACATGCCGGTGCGCAGGGCGTCGCCCTGTTCAACCGCTTCTACCAGCCCGACATCGACCTCGACGCATTGCGCATGGTCGACCAGCTGCACCTGTCGCATCCCGACGAGGCGCTGCTGCGCATCCGCTGGATCGCCATCCTGCACGGCCGCACCCGGCTCACGCTGGCGGCCACCGGTGGCGTTCATGGCCTGGATGAAACCCTGAAGCTGCTGCTGGCCGGCGCCGATGTCGTGCATCTTGCGTCCTGCCTGCTGCAGCATGGGCCCGACAAGCTGACCGAAATCCTGGCGTTTTTGCAGAACTGGATGGAAGAGAAGGAATACGAATCGGTCGCTCAACTGAAAGGCAGCATGAGCCAGAAAAACCTGCCCGATCCTTCAGTGGTCGCGCGTGCGAGTTATCTGCGCGTGCTGGACAGCTTTACGCCGCGGCCGGGGGTGTGGTCTTGAATCCGCCCGGCTGCCAGGCCTTGCATAAACCAGCCAGGCCTCAAAGCCCACCGCCCCAGCGGCGCTGCCAGGCAATCCCCAGCAGATCGAAATTGTTTCCGGTGCGTGCCGACACGCCGCTGCTCGCATAGAGCTTGATCGAGTTCAGGCGATCCACAGGAAACGCCAGCGTACCGCCCACGCGCCAGTTCTGCTGCAGATCGTGGTTCAGCGTGTCGTTCACGGTCGTTCGTCCACCCATGAAGTAATTGATATCGGCCGAAGCCCACATGCCCGAGCGGAAGCCGTAGATCACATGGCCCTGCATCGCATAGACCGGATCCTGCGAGCGCGTGTTGCCGCCGTAGAAATCATCGTTGTCGGTGTACAGCGTCGCCGCTGCGGCGACCTCCAGCGTCCACGGGCCGACGGCTTTGGACACGGCCACCTCCGGCTTGAACGACCAGCGGTTGGTGCCGAGGTTGACCAGCCGGGTGTCGTCGTACTGGCCCAAGGGCGCCGTCACCTGCAGGCTCGCGCCGATGATCAGGTCCTGATGGTAATTCTCGAATTCCTTCAATGTGAGTGCCGGCGCGCCATACAGGTTGACCGACAGCCGGAACTTGGGATCGGCGAGACCGTCGACCTCGCGTGCTATCGGCTGACCATCCAGCGTCGCCGTTCCGGACAGCCAGGTATAGGGAACGATCGCGTCGATCTTGCCCGACATCCCCCAGAAATCGATGGCCCGGGCGTAGGCGAGAACCGCATTGGACGTTTTGAGTTGAGGGTCCTTCACCGGCAGGGAAGGATCGAACGCCAGACCGCCTGCGGTATACGCGTAGCCCGCGATCAGAAAGTTCACGCCGATGGGCGCATTGGAGTAGGCGCGCGGCTCGATGTCCTGGGCATGCGCGGTGGACAAGCCTGCGGTGAGCGCGCACGCGGTGAGCGTACTGAGCACAAGTGGCTTGGTCAAAATGCGTCGCAGGGGGATCCCGGGAGTGGGGCCGGTGCAGGGGGCAACATGCAAAAGCTTGACGAGGTCTCTCATACTCGGAACAAAATAAATGGGGCCAGCCCCCATTGGTTGTACTGAATGTCCTTCGCCGCGGGGCAAACGGCCAGCCCCGTCTGTGCCACTGGCGCCTATCGCGCGTCGCGAGACGGGAGCATACGCCGCATCTGGCGGCCCACCCCCTCCCGGAAGCGCGGGCTGTGCAGACAGATGCCGCCGGCCAGCCCCACCAGGCTGCCCAGGACGGTGTCGAAAAACCGTGCCTGGATCAGCACGGTCGGCGACGTATGCCCCAGCGTGACGGCCTCTGCCAGCAGGATCGTCAGCGGTGTGATGAAAATGACCGCAAAGGCATAGTGTCGCACCACCGTCATCTCGATCACGAAGGTCAGCACCATTATGGTCAGGGCGAGGCTCCATTTGTCCATCGGCAGAAACAACAAGCCCCAGGACACCAGGAGACCGATGCCGGTGCCGACGATACGGTGCAACTGCCTGTTCCAGACCGCGCGCAGCGAGACGCCCTGGATGACGGCCAGACAACTCACCGGCACCCAGTAGGCGTTCTCCAGTTGCAGCGCCTGCGCCAGGGCCAGCGAGATGCCCACGAACACGCCGATCACGACCGGGTCGAACACCACGAAGTCGAAGGTGGCTGGCGGCAAGGGGAAAATGGGCTTCGGTGCCTGCAGACGCAGGGTAAGCACGCTGTAGAAAAATGCGATCAGGCAGGCCAGCAGGGAACCCATGCTGATCAGCCCCACCGCCTGCGGCACCTGCAGTAAATCCAGCGGCGAATACGCCCCGATCGCCGCCGCCATGATGAAGAACAGGCTGCCCGGCATCCCCAGGACGTAAAACCGGACCAGCATCGTGACCAGAATGGTGGTGAAGATGAGCACCGGCATCATCAGCCACGGGGAAAAGTGACTCATCACCCCCAGCGTGTAGCATGCGGCCATGGCGAATGCACACGCCATGATCGTCACCATGCGGTGATACAGCGGCGTGCTGGGCAAATACAGAAATACCAGCCCGCCGAGCGACGAGATCAACCCGGAATCCAGATGATCGAAATAGGCACCGACCAGCAAGGGCAGGCCCGTCGCCAGCGCAGCGGCGAAGGGCATCTGCCACAGCCGGTCGGTGGGATGGATGGTCGTCAGATGATGCAGCTCAGCGCGCATCAGCTTCTTCCACGCAATCCATCTGCGGGTGCGCGTCATGGATGTCATGCCATACGGTCAAGGTCAGGGATGGGTCAGGATGCGGCCAGATCAGCCACAGTCATCCTCTAAATAATTTAGCTGAGCTGCGTCGTTTTCCGCTCCGTCTTCTGCTCGCTATCAGGGCGCAAAAACCATCCCGCCACCGTCCGCGGAAATCGTGGTGCCGGCCTCGCCAGCGATGATACGGGAGAGGTCCTCCAGCGCGCCGATTGCAGATTTTTTCCCGGTCGCCAGGGCGAAGCGGCACGCGGCGTCGACCTTCGGTCCCATGGAGCCCGCCGCGAAGCCGATGTCTGAGAGTGCGGCGGGCGTGGCCCGGCGGATGGCGCGCTGCGTCGGGGTGCCCCAGTCGAGGTAGACGGCATCAGCATCGGTCAGCATCACGAACAGGTCGGCATCGAGCTCGCGTGCCAGCAGTTCGGAGCAGAGGTCCTTGTCGATCACCGCTTCGACGCCGATCAGCTTCCGGTCAGCGCCTTTCTGGTACATGGTCGGGATGCCGCCGCCGCCCGCGCAGACCACCACCGTGCCTTGGTCGAGCAGCCACCTTATCGGGCGGATCTCGAGGATGCGCTTCGGCAGCGGCGAGGGAACGACCCGCCGCCACTTCGCGCCGTCCGGTTTGACCGCCCAGCCCTTCTCCGCCGCCAGGCGGTCGGCTTCGGCCTTGTCATAGACGGGACCGACGAACTTGGTCGGGTTCTGGAAGCCGGGATCGTCCGGGTCCACCTCGACCATCGTGAGCACCGTGGCGAACGGGACCTCGGACGGCAGCAGGTTGCCGAGTTCCTGCTCGATCATGTAGCCGATCATGCCTTCGGTTTCGGCGCCGAGCACGTCCAGCGGGAAGGCTTCATCGGGCCTGTAGGCCGCGCCCTGCAGCGCGAGCAGGCCTACCTGCGGCCCGTTACCGTGGCTGATGACGACCTGGTGTGCCTGGGCGAGCGGTGCGATCGCCTCGGCCGCGACACGCACATTGGCGCGCTGTACCTCGGCAGTCATCGGCTCACCCCGCTTCAGCAGGGCGTTGCCACCCAGGGCGACGACGATACGCATGGCTCAATCTCCCGGGGTCGCGATGAGCAGGGCCTTGATCGTGTGCATGCGGTACTCTGGCTTGAGGGGTTCCTGCTCGGTGCGCGCGTACTTGGCACGCTTCAGGTCGCGCGCGAGGTCGAGCAGATACTTGAATTCCTGCTGGGTGTAGTCCTGCACGGTCAGTAGCGAGCGGTTGCGAAGATTGAAGCTCATGGAGTCGGTCTCCCAAGGGAATGATCGAGGCGCAGGGTCAATACGCCGGGTCGCGCGAGATCGGGCAGGTCATGCAGTGGCCGCCGCCGCGACCGCGGCCAAGTTCGGCGCCGCGGATCGTGATGACCTCGATGCCGGCCTTGCGCATCAGCGTGTTGGTGTGGGTGTTGCGGTCGTAGGCCACGACCACGCCGGGTTCCAGCGCCACCACGTTGTTGCCGTCGTCCCATTGCTCGCGTTCGGCCTCGTAGGAATCGCCGCCGGTGACGATCACCCGCAGTTCAGGCAGCCCCAGCGCATCCTTGACGACATCCAGCAGATGCCGGTCTTCCTTGCGGACCTCGGTGCCGCCATCGGCATCCTTCGGATAGATGCTGTAACAGCGTACCTGGTCGACCACCTCGCGGAACATCGTGACCGCGTCGCGGTCGAGGAAGGTGAACACCGTGTCGAGGTGCATCGCGGCGCGGCTTTTCGGCATCTGGCAGGCGATCACGCGCGTCGCGGCCCCGTGCCTGAAGAGTTCGCGCGCCACTTGCGCCACCGCCTGCCGGGTCGTGCGCTCGCCCATGCCGATCAGCACCGCACCCTTGCCGATGGGCATGACATCGCCGCCCTCCATCGAGGCGGCCGCGAAGTTCTCGTCGGAATCGCCCCACCAGATGCGGAAGTCGCCGCCGGCGAAAATCGGGTTGAACTTGTAGACGGCGCGCTGCAGCAGGGTCTCCGGTTTGCGCGCGGGCCAGAACATCGGGTTGCAGGTGACGCCGTTGTAGATCCAGCAGGAGGGATCGCGCTGGAACAGCGTGTTCGGGATCGGCGGCAGGATGAACTCGGTGTCGCCGAAGGATTCGACCAGAAAATTTCTGCCGGCCGCCTCCGGCAGCTCGGAGTTCGCGATGCCGCCGATCAGGTGCGCGGCAAGCTGCTGGGCCGGCATGTCGTCGAGCCAGGGCCGGACCGCGTCAGCCGTGACCGGGCCCACGGCATTTGCGGTGACCAGGCGATCGAGCACGAAGCGGCGACCCTCCAGCACTTCGAGCGCCTGGGCGAGCATGTCGTGGAGTTCGAGCACCTCGACACCGCGTTCCTGCATCTTCAGCACGAAGTCGTAATGATCCTTTTGCGCCTCGTGAACCCAGATGACGTCGTCGAACAGCAGGTCGTGGCAGTTTCCCGGTGTCAGGCGCTGATGCGCCAGGCCTGGCCGGCAGACCATGACAGTTCGCAGTTTCCCAACCTCGGAATGGACACCAAACTTGCGCATTTTCAGCCCCTCAAGTTATAGCAGAACGATACGGTGGTGATCGCGCCGACCTGAAATCAGCTTGGCACGTTAAAACGCATAGGATGCGTAGAGCATGCCGAGAAGCCAGTTATCGTTGCCACCCACCCACTGCTCGGCCGCCTGGCCCGGAAACAGTACACCGGCGACACCAATGACGTAGATCTTTTCAGTCGCCTGCCAGTCGACGATGAAATCGACTTCGTCGCCCCAATCGCTGCTCGTAACGGGACCGACACCACCGGTGAGGGCGCCGGGCTCGACGAGCGAAAAGTTGTAATACATCAGGTTGAGCGTCACTTTTTCGCTCGGCTTCATCTTCGCCCTCAGCAGGTGGCTGATCAGGTTGCTGTTGCCAAGCGGATAATTTCCGGTGATCTCGCCCTGATACCAGGACCCATAGTCCGTGTAGCCATAGGCGATGGGCCGGAAGCCTTCATTGCGGGCCGTGTCGGGTTTGTCTCCGGTGAACCGCGCGTACCGATAGCTGAACACCGGTGACCATGGCACGTCCTTGGCTTCATAGGCTGCCTGGGCGTACCCGCCATCTGCTTTGATCTGGTCGCTTTTCTGGTACACGTATTCGCCGCTCAGGGTGAATCCGGTGAGGGGCATCCAGTTGACGCGACCGGAGTAGACATCGAGTGTGTCTATCCCGGGAATATTCGCGTCCGCCAGCAGGTAAGTGCCGCCTAGGGTGAGCTTGTCGCCAAAGTGATATTCGAGGTTTCCCCCGGCGACATTCCCCTCGATCCCGCCTTCGCGCGGCTGATTCTCGAGATAGAAGGCCTCCGCCAGCAGTTCCTTGCTCGCGAGTCGGACGATGGCGGAATTCTTGAATACCTTGCGCATCCCGAGGTACCAGCCGCCGCGTTCGGCGCCGTCGCCGGTACCGTCTGCAATCAGCAACCCGGTGCCGATGAGGTAATCCTGGTTGCCTATCGTGATGGAAAAGGTGTCGTCTTCCAGGCCGGGGAAGAGATTGCTTATTTTCCAGCCGATATTTCCTTGCTCGAGGGTCCAGTCATGGGTGCCATCCAGCCCGATCGTGAGCCCGCTTGCGTCGTCGCCGAAGGTGTTGGTGTAGACGGCGCTCAACTTGCCGTAGAAGGTGCCCCCGCCGAGCGGCGTCTCCAATGCGAGCTGGGGTTCGAAGCCCAGCTCCAGCCAGTTATCGGTGTTCGCTCCAAGGAACGACTCCGATTGACCGAACCACGAGTTGTTGCTGAGGAACCCGACCACCGCCAGGTCGGCGTTGAACATCAATTTGGTGCCGTCCCGATTGTAGAGTTCGTATTCGGCGAGCGCAGCAGATGGGGTGAATAGACTCGCGCCGGACAGCAGCGTTGCGCACAACAGTAATTTTGCTTTCATGCACACTTCCTCGTTTTTTTACCCAAGATACGTATGGATCTGTCACGCCGCATCGCTGAACGCCAGAGAAGACAGTGATCACCAGGACCTGGAATCAATCACATGAACTTCACCGCTCGGCACACTCAAAATGACGCGCAGCGTCACGATCAATCAGTCACGTTCAATTAAATACGAGTCTGTTTTTTGCAATCAATATGCGAAAAATCCTATATCCAAGATGGACGGGCCTGCAGTTCGGGTGATGTCTCGGTTGATTTTTACTTTTGCAGGCAGGCGCCTTCTACGCTTCCAGCTCCATGTACACAACGCCCTCACCATAGGTGGAAAGCTTGGCTTTCAGCGGTTCTGATAGCGGCACAGCCCGAAAGCCGTAGCGTTCCCAATAGGGCGCAGAGTTTTGCACGGCAATGAGACTGGCGCGCCCCAGGCCCAAGCCCCTCAGCTGAGCCAGAAAGGCTTCCACCAAAGTGCGCCCGGTGCCGAATTTTCTTGCGCTCGGTGTCACCGCAAGGTCATGCAGATAGAGACTATCGGGTGAGGGGGGTAATCGACACGTCTCGGCATTCAACGCGGGAGGACTCGAAAACTCCCAGGGCAGGGAGATGAGGTAGCCAACGGTGTTGCCCTCGAGAGAGGCAATCAAGCATGTCGGCTGGGAAGCACTGAGTTTTGCGTGGAGGGATTCATTCGACTCGGGCGTCACCTCCGTGTAACAGACGGCTTGAATCTCCAGCACGGCCGGGATGTCGGCCTCCGCCATCATCCGAATATCAATGACAGTCTGCATCATGAGTCCCCGGAATGTGCACTGGGTGGCTAACGTCAAGCAGGTATCTGAACAGACGCATATACAGAAACCCCGTGCGGGGATAAAGCGTTCTCGTGATCAATCGGGTCTGATGCCCCCATTTGTTTGAAGGTGTGGTCATTCTGCCTCGGCAAGACCTGTCTTCTTCGTTCATGAATGTCATCAGTATTCGACCATCCTGTCGACCTTGAGCATCCAGCCTGCCTCGCCGGGGACGAGCTTGTACTGAAGCTGCCGGATGCCCCCGGTGGGCCGGGCGTTGGTGTCGCCATCACGGTAAACGGGAAAGCGCTGGACGAGCACACGCTCGACCACGGCGAACGCGTCGTGTCCCATGTAGCCTTTTGAAGCCGCCTTGTCCTGCGTGACGGGAGGCAGGGTGATCGGGCTGAGCGATTTGCGCCGGTTTGCCGCATACGCCACCAGCGAACCGTGCGAGCCGCTGCCTGCGGACGTGACATAGACATAGATCTCGGGTGAGCCATCTCCGTTCAGGTCTGCCACCGCGGCACCGCTGACTGTTCCGTTGATCGTCTTCACGATGGGCGAATTGTCGATTTCAAGGCCGGCCGGAATGATGCGAAGCGTGTTGAGCGAGCCTTCGTTTGCACTCGTCACGTGGAAGCGGATGCCCTGCAGTTCAAGCGTCCTGTCGAACGGCGCGCCCGCTGCCGGCGACGTGTCCGCTGCGGCAGCGGCTGTCTGGCCCCCGCCTGCAAGCCCAACCTCGAGCGTGTAACGCGCAGTTTCATGGCGCCGGGCTGCATTGCGCATCAGGTAGACGCGGATCGTGTACTCGCCGTCGGCGGGTAGCCGGGCCTTGAAGCGGTTGCCGGAAGTGGAGCCCACGAATATCGCTTCGTCCGAAGCGGGCGGCAGGATGTTGAAGTACGCAGACCGATTGCTCGGCTTGAAACTGGCGACCATCGATTGCCCCGCACGGGCGTGCAACCGATAGGCGACGATCTGATCACCCTTGATCTTGCCTGTCAGGGTGGCAGCGGATGCACCCTTCGCGAACTGGACCGGCTCCTGTCGAATCTCCACCCCGGCCCAGGCGAGCGGGGTGGCGAAGAGCAAACCAGACAGCATGCATGCAAGCCATGTCTTCATGAGTCATTTTCCTCCTGCGGGCCCCTTTGATGGCACATTGTCCTTACCGGGCCGCATGCGTCACAAGCCCAATTCCGCATCGGTCGCGCTGTGTTCATACTTGTTCTTCGGCGGCCATGGGCGGACCCGCCAGTCGGGTTCGAAGGCAATGGACGATTTGCTCCGACCCGGAAGCAGCGCGCCGTTGCCCGCCCCTTTGGAATAGTCGTAATAGAGCTTGACCACTTCTTCCCTGGTCACCTGCTGCGCAGCCGGATACGCAATGCAGGCGTCGATCCATTTGCGTACGCGCGCGTAGCGTTCCTCGCTGGGCAGTTCGAAGTTCTCGTAGTACTCCAGAAACCAGAACCGCTCGAAGAAGGGCGTGAACACCGTCTCCGCCCAGCCGAAATCCTCGAACAGAAACGGCCCGGCAGGCGCATGCTCCAGCAGAAAATCGTTCAGTTGCGCATACTGCTTCAGCATGCCTTCCCTGAGGGCCTCGCGGCGTGCGGGGTCCTGGTTCATCAGCCACCCGTAGCCCTGGCTGAAAAACTCGCCATCCATCCGCGTCAGCATGTTCTCCACCGCGCGCCGGTAGGGGTCGCGCTGGGCGACCGGTCGCTCCGGATAAATGTCTTCCAGGTACTGCAGGATCACCAGGCTTTCCTTGATGATGTGGCCGTCCGCGGTCTCCAGCACCGGCAGCGCCATGGTGCCGCGCGTCTTGTGCAGCAGCCAGTCGGGCCGTGGCCGGGTGATGTCGATCACCTGAAAGTTGATTTCGTCGCGGCGGTCCTTCAGCGTCAGCAGGATTTCCAGACGCTGGCAAAAAGGACAGACGGGGATGTGATAGAGGGTCGGATGAGTCATGGTCGGGGTGGGGTGAGTGCGCCTCGTATGATGAGACCAGACGATAGCGCAAACAGATGGCCTCTTGATCGTCCCCGGCCATGAATATCATCTCTGTCCCTTTTGCAATGGCGTTGCCGAAGGTCGCGCGTCCGGTCCAACGCCTCACCCGAACCGATACCGTTGCGGAGCGTTGTGTGGATTCAGGGCAGCGACGTGCGTGTCCAGGCACTATGATGAATTGTCCAGCCATTTCTTGCGGAGGGGTCTCATGAAATATCCATATTGCAAGGCGCATGCTTTCTCGCGCACGCACCGGTTTGGCGGCTGACGCATGGCAGACCCTGACGTAGTCGATCTGGCGTGGGCCAAGGCCGCCGTGGGTACCCTCCTGGAAGGGCTGGGGCTTTCCGCCCATCTCTACGCTGTCGAACCCCGAGAGGGGAAATGGGCAGTGGTCGTGGAATGCGCCACCGGGTCGGGCTGGCAGCGCGTAGAACTGCGGGCAGGCCCTGAACTCCTGGCCGCGATCCACGGCGACGCGGAGGCCAGAGCAGCCCTGCTCGCCCAGTGGCAGGCACATCTGGACGACTGCAGGTACGACTGACGCCGCACCGCTGCACACAGCGTCCCGTGATGGGCTGAATACCGAACCTCACGCGCCAGCAGACTTCCAGCCCCTTGCCTGCTCGGCTGGGGTGGTCGTCGCCCGCCGGGGCGACGCGCCGGCGGCGCTATTCGGACGGCTTGCGGCAGAGCGGCCCGTCGATCGGGTTTTCGACGCTTTGCGCAATTGCGGTGGCGATCTCGTGGATTTCGCCGGGCGTGAAATGCTCGAAGAGGCGGCGCGCGATCGCAGGGGGAATGCGGACGGCGCGGGTCGTGCCGTCCGCCAGCGTCACCGTGACGCCGGCAACGTGGTGGCTGACCAGTTCCGCGTCCGATTCGGCGAGCAGCATCTGTTCGTCCATGATCGAATCGTACTCGGCCTCGACGGCCTCCTGCAGTTCATCGGCAAGCCCGTCCGGCAGTTCGACCACAAAGCCTGCGATCTCGTCCTGCCGCATCGTGCTGGCGACGCCGTGGCCCGACGCGAAATCCACGAACCGGTCGCGCAGCGCCTCGTCGAAAAACATGTATTCAAAGCCCATCCTGTTGTCCTTTCCGCCTCGTTGCAAGGCCAGGCAACGAGAATTAACGTCGGCGCCACGGCGTCATTTTGCGCTCTTCGGCTAATTTGCCTTCGCAGGACCGATGTCCCAGCCTGGATGCTGGAAATATTCGCCGTAGTGGCGCAAGGACTGCAGCACCCCCAACGCGCCGACCCGCTGCACCTGAACTTTCGGCGAGGCCCGCATCAATTCCGTGCTGTGCATCAGGTCGGCGAGCACGATGGAATGGAAGGCCGCGTCGGCTTCCTTGCTGAGCCTGCAGTTTTTCACGATGTGGGTGGTTTCCTTGCTCACGGTCGCTGCCAGTCGCTGATAATCCTGGGCGCTGAGGCGCTCTTTTTCGATGGCTTCACGGTTTGCGAGCATCGCTTGCCGGATGGTGTCCATGCCCCGTCGCAACACTTCGTCCGTTGCCCATTTCTGGCCCTGCTTCAACGCGGGCGCAGCACCATGCACCCCATCCGTGTGGGTGTGCTCGTCTGCGTAAACCGGCGCCGCAAGGGATATCAGTCCCGTTGCAACGCATAGCCCCAGACCTGCCAACCGTAATATCGCAAGCATCATTTCTCCTTTGTGTCAGACCCGATTGCCAACTGACGACAGCATTGCGCGCAATGCTTAACGACTCCTTAAGCAAAGGCGGCGCAGAACGAAAACCGCGTCCGGGGCCATTTGTCGAAAGCATGTGCAGGCTGCCCCCGTGCCTGCTAGGCGCCCGCGCGTCGTGCGGTCATCAGAAACACCGGGTAGTCCCGCGTCCCGCTCTCGTGTTCCTTGGCAATGCTGAACACGGTCTGGAACTGCACGTCGGCGAACCCCGCCTGTTCCGTGCGCCGGCTCAGGTCGGCCCGGTCGAAGCCATGATGCACGTCGATCTCCGGGCCGTGAAAGGAGCCGTCTTCCTGATCCAGGTCGGCGATGCACAGAGTCCCGCCGGGCTGCAGCAGGTCGTGGAAGATGCGCAGGATGTGGCCGGTGTCTGGGACGTGGTGCAGCGTCATCGACGTATAGATTAGGTCGAAGCGCTGCGCCGGCGGCGGGTCGCTGAGCAGGTCCAGCTTCACCGGCGTCATGTGGGTCACGCCTTGCGCCGCGATCTTCTCGCTCACCACATCGAGCATCCCGCTCGAACTGTCCGCCAGCAGGATGGCACCGAGTTCGTCCTTGAGCGGAAACGAAAGCAGGCCGGTGCCGCAGCCGTAATCGAGCGCGCTCATCTGCCGATTCAAGGGCACGGCCTGCCGGATGGCCTGCGCGATTTTCAGCCCGCGTTCCTGGAATACCGGGTTGTCGTCCCATTGGCGGGCTTTGCTGTCGAAGTGGGCGGCGTCGAGCTTGGTGGGTTGTGTATGGGTCATGGCAATACGAAGAAATGCGTCCCGAGGGTTTGGATGGACTGCGTTTGATTGCGGCCACCCGCAGTCGGCAGGCGCCGTCATTATCAAGGTTCTTCGTTTCAAGATAAACGGCCTGCCTTTGATTTGATTTTGGCCAATAATGAGTCGATGCGCGAACAGCTGCCAACAGACTCCCGCCCCTTTGCCTTATCGGCCGGGGTGATCGTCGCCCGCCAGGCCGGCGGCGGCTGGCGCCTGCTGGTGCTGCGTGCCTACCGCAACTGGGATTTTCCCAAGGGCATGGTGGAGCCGGGCGAAGCGCCCCTCGATGCGGCCATCCGCGAGACGGTGGAAGAGGCCGCGATCGGCGATCTCGACTTCCGCTGGGGCGAGGGCTATTGCGAGACCGCCCCCTATCGCAACGGCAGCAAGGTGGCGCGCTACTACCTGGCAGAAACCACGCAAAGCTTCGTCACCCTGCCGGTGTCGCCGGAGCTGGGGCACCCCGAACATGACGAGTGGCGCTGGGTGAGCTTCGACGAGGCCGGGCGCCTGTTGCCGCCACGGCTGCAGCCCATTCTGGCCTGGGCGAGAAAGCAGCTCGAGGCATGAATGCAGCCTGGCCAGGGAAGATACATGGGGCTATTCAGTGTGGCATCCAGCACGACCCGCGGCGGGCGGGTCTATTTCCGCTCGGGAAGCATGCGCGTCAGGGTGTTGTCACGCACGATGTAGTGATGATACAAGGCGGCCACGGTGTGCAGGCCGATGAGGAAATAGCCTGTCGTACCCGCTACTTCATGCAGTTCCTCGAGCTGCTTTACGAGGCCCTTGTTTTCGCCGATCAGCGCGGGCAATTCCAGGCCGAAGAACGGGATCGGTTTTCCGGCGGCGCTGAGAATCAGCCAACCGGTCAACGGCATGCCGATCATCAGCGCATACAGCGCCAGATGCAACAGCTTGGCTGACAGTTGCTGCAGGCCCGGCGGTTTCGGCTGGATGGCGGGCGCGGGGCCGGACAGGCGCGCTGCCAGCCGCAGCCAGACCAGCACGAACACCAGCATGCCGAGCATGAAGTGCCAGGTCTTCATCGCCTCACGCGGATCGCTGCCCTTTTCGAACAGTTCGCGCAATTCCATGGAGCCGTACACGGCGACGAATAGCAGCACCATCAACCAGTGGATCCCGATGGAAAGCGAGCCATAGCGTCTTGCCGAGTTATTCCAGTTCATCGTTCATCTCCCTTCAAAGTCAGGTCGCGCATTGCGACCATAACGGCATGCGATGCCATTGGCACATCGTCGAACCTGCAAAAACGGCCACCACCGGCAGTAGCCGGCCCGTTCCCAGTTTGTCATGCCGGTGCACGCAGAGCCGGCAGCACCCGTTCGACCGCCTCCAGGGAGATGCGGGCGCCGGCGGGGGAAAGCGTGCTGTAGTCGGATAGCGTCTCGGCCGGCAGGCGCCCGACGATCTGCGTGAGATCGGCAAAGCGGATGCCTTGGCGGACGAGAAAGGCGACATAAGTATGCCGCAGCGCCGCGGGGCTCACCTCCGCAGGTTGTTCGATCCCCGCGTCGTGGGCGGCACAGAGGAGTTCGGCGCTGAGATCCGGCAGACCGATGTCGCGGCCCTGCGCTTCGGCGAGGAGTTGCTGTCCCGGTTGTTTCGCACGCCCGATGATCAGCTCCACCAGCGCTTCGCACATCGCGGCTTCCCGGGCCGACTCGCCGCCAATGCGGATCACCCGCCGCGGCAGGTCCACATCGTCCGATTTCACGGCCAGCGCTTCCTCTGCGCTGATGCCGCTTAGCAGCAGCAACATGGTCACGCGGGCGGTTTCGCTGCTTGCGCGCAGGAGGGCGTTCACTTCATCCTGGCCGAGTTCGCGCGGTAAAGCCGGCTGCGAGCCGAGCAAAGCCGCGCCTGCCGCTGGCAGGGTCCGATTCGCTGGCCCCCGCAGGGTCAATGCGTCGGCCGCCTCGTGCAGTTGGCCGGCGGGTGAAAGCGACTGGGCCAGAACAAAAGCCGGCTGCGGCTCGGGGCGATTGAACAGCTCGACGAACCACATCGCCAGCAGGCCGAGCACGAGGGAGCCCGCCACGCTGATGGCGGCATCGCGCGCATAGAGCGGACGCCACGCCTCCAGCGGCGTGGTCGCGGCTTCGACCACCTGGACCGCAGGTTTACGGTCCAGCTCGCTGGCCTCCAGCCTGAGCTTGCGTTGAACAGCCGCCCGGTACAAGGCCTGCATCCCGTTCAGATCGTCCTGCAAGGCTTTAAACGCGCTGAAATGAGCGGTGAATTGCTGCACCGTGCTGCGATCTTCGGCGCCCTGGCGGCGGATCCGGTTGACGGTTTCGCGCGCGCTTGCCACTTCGGCCTCCGCCTCAGCCAATGCCGCCTGCTGGCCGGTCACCCGTTGGGTCTTGATCTGCTGCTCCAGGTTGTCCAGCTGCGTGCGCTTGGCCCGGATCACCGGATCCAGGGACATGAAGCCGGCGGTGAAGCTGCGTCCCTGCTCGGCCAGATCCTCGCGCAGTTGCGAGGCGCGCTTCTCCATGTCAGCCAGAGTCGGGTCGTCCTTCGAGTGGACCACCCCCTTGCCTGTGGCCGCCGCGTCGCGCAAGGAGCGCAGCTTGCCTTCGGCGATATCGACGGCCTCGTTGGCCTTGTTAAGCGAGGTGGAAAGCCCGGTTGTCAGCGCCAAGACTTGATTCTCCTCGCGCTCCGGGGAGACGATGTTGTACTGGATGCGAAACAATTCCACTTCGCTTTGCTTGGCGGCCACATCTGCCGCCAGCTTGGCGGCCTCATCGCTGGCCGCGGCCAGGGCCTGCCCGGTGGCGTTGCGATATGCCGTCTCCAGATGCTCCTGGAATACGCCGATGACGGTATTCAAAAAGGGGGCGAGCAACTGCGCATGTCCGCCGGTGGCGGCCAGTTCCACCACATGGGTGTCGGCGATGGGGGTGATGAGCAACGCGGATTGCAGCCCGTCCACCGGATCGGTTCCGAGCGAGGACAGGTCATAGTTTGACCGCAGCCGCTCGATGGCTTGCTGCAGGACCGGACGGCTGGTCAGCACCTGCACTTCAGTCAGAAACGGCCTGGCGCTTTCGGATGTCTGATTCGCCGCTGTCGGGACGGGCGCCTGGCCGGCCGCCATGAACATGGTGGGCGGCGCAGCCGCTGCCGGCGTGATCTGCACCCGCGCCTCGGCTCGGTATTCTGCTGGGCGCAGGAAGGTAAAGCTCAAACTGAGCACGCACGCCAGCGCAAAGACGACCAGGAAAACAAGGCGCCGACGTCGGTTGATGCGCGTCGTCGGCGAAGTCAGCGCGGATGCATAGTCCGAACGCCAGGAACCTTGCCCCGTATGGGTCGTAATGAAGTTCATGAAACTCACCTCCTTCGAAGGTGGCGCGCCAGCCTTTCAATCAAGCAAGCGCTTGGTTAGGGGCGGTAACGCCTTTCGCCCATTCTATTGCTTCCATAACGCATGACACTAGCCGAGCGTAGCCTGGATCAAAGCGGGCAGTGGATCAATGTGGTCAGTTTAGTCTGACCCATTGATTGTAGTTGCGGGAATCATCCGCTAGCGCACGGCCCGCTCAAAACGCGTCAGCCGTATATCGACGCTGAGCGACAGGGCCGTCAAAGCAGCGGCCTCCGCGCGGCCCTCGGCACTGGCGCGGTAGAGATGTGGTGTCATGGCCAGCAGATCGGCAATCTGCCCGGCGCTGGTCAGTTCGATCGAGAAGCGAAACGTTTCCGCTGGCAAGCGGCTAAAGCCTGCTGGCGTTTGCATCTCGGCCGTGCGTTCCGGTTTCAGGCTGGGGTAGATGATTTCGCGCAGTTCGCGCAGATGGTCGGGCCCGGCATCGACCTGCACCAGCTGGCCGCCCGGTTTCAGCACCCGCGCAAACTCCGCATACACGGGGAAGCCGAACATGCACAGCACGCGATCCAGCGTGCCCGGCAGCACCGGCAGGTTGGCGTTGCTGCCCACCACCCAGTTGGGTCGCTTGTCCTGTTTCGCCGCCGACAGCACCGCCCATTTGGAAATATCCAGCCCCAGCAGTGCCAGGGTCTGTTCATCGGGTACCGCGGCGGCCAACTGGCGCAGGTAGTAACCCTCGCCACAGCCGGCATCGAGACAACTGCTGGCTGCGTCAGCGGGCAGATTGGCCAGCACGGCCCGGCTCACCGCATCCGCAATCGGCTGGTAAAAGCCAGCCGTGAGAAAACCTCGTCGCGCCGCGATCATCTCCTTGCTGTCGCCCGGATCGCGCGAGCGCTTGTTTTGCACCGGCAATAAATGCGTATAGCCCTGACTGGCGATGTCAAAACTGTGGCTGGACGCGCAGCGCCAGGCGGAACCGTTGCAATGCAAAGGCAGGCCGTCCAGCGGGCAGGCGAGCGCCTGGAATGGGGTGATGCTCATTGACTAGAGTTCTGACGGCCTGAGGCGCGAGCTAACGTGATAGCGAGAAAATCGTGGTCTGAACTGACCCGCTTAGTTCCTATGCCGAAAAGTGCGCAGGGAGTTTGAGTTATTTCAGCGGCACGTGAAGGCGAGTCAATTGAATGATAAATATTCGGGACTGGCTACTTTAGCAGTTGCACGTCGGCGGCCGACATAGACAAGCACGCTCAGGCCCGCGAGCATCATGCCTTCGGTAGAAGCCTCGGGTACCGATACAACGCCTTGCAAATGCAAGGCATAACCCGGCTCGTCGCAAAAGCCTGAGGGATCACCACAGGTTCTGGCGTGAAAGTCCAGGGTATAACCATGACCATACGTCTCGTCCCACACGAAGTTGCCAATGCCGTAGCTGAAGCCGGTGCCCCATGTATAGGGTATGAAAGGGACAGCAGCCCCGTTCCAAGTTACGGTCCAGCCGCGCATGTCCAGACCGGTGGCGGTCCCGCCGGTCACGGGAATTCCGTTGATGTAGTCCGAACCGGTGTTGTCGAAATGACACCAGGGCGCGTCAATCGAATTGGAATCTCCGGTAACGGGGCAACCTGAATGACTCGCTCCCGGAGTGGTGGTCAAGCCGATCACCAAGCCAGTCGTGCCCATGGACAGCGCTTCCTTCTCGTTACCCGAGATTTGTCCATTAACGTTCTCATCCAAAGCGAACCAGGAACCCGAGATGACATCAGACTGAACGCCGTTGCCGTCAAAAACCGGTATGCCTGTATCGATCGTCAACACATCGCCAGTGTTAAGGTTGGCAGCGTGGATACTTTGAGTGCACAGCGCGGATATGCAGAAGGCCAAGGCGAGTGATTTCATGAACATGAGTTTCTCCTCTGAATGCCTATGAGTCAGTAATTGTTATGGTTGTAGTTGGATTTAGTATTGCACACGAGAGGAAATTTCCAAGCCGCGTCTGATGCAGAGTGATAAGTGGGGTTTCCCCCATTTATTCATGACTGCTAACGGATTTACGCCGGGATTTGCAATGCTGCCTGCATCTGTTGCTCGGATACCGGGTAGGTCAGCACGGCATGGATGGGAAACAGGTCCAGCAGCTTGCCGATATGGTCTTCTTCACGGGGATGCATGAACACGATCATCTTCGCCTGCGGCGCAAAGCGTTGCAGCGACCTGAGGGTGACATCCAGATTGGAGATGTTTGCGCCGGCGTAATTGTTGCCCCAGCCGTAAATGAATTCCCCCACGAAAAAATCCGGCGGCTGTTTCTGCAAGACCCGGTGAAGATTGCGGGCAGAGTCGAAACGCTCCGCCGCAATACCAAGCTTCTGATACAAGGCACTGAAATCGGGGTGGAAGGGGGATTCGATCAGGGAAAACAGTGTTTTCATGCGACTGCCGTTTACCTAGGCGCTGATTGATTATTGTCCTGACAGCCTCATGTGTGGCTAAAGGGGTAGCGCGAAAACCGTGCCCCCTTTTGTCAGTCCTCTTAAATATTGGGTTTTACAGCGACAGCCTCGATCAGGCTGACGCGCTCATCATCAAGATTGCGGCGCAGGTTAAAGGCCTTGGTCCGGATGTCGTTTCCAACCAGCAGATGCACGCCCAGTTCCGGCAGGTTTTGCTCACCCTTGGGTTCCGGCATGTTTGCAAACGCCTTCTGGGCGAGATCCGTTTTGTCATTCCACACTTCGATTTCAAAACCGGCGGACGTGATGACATCGCGGAATGATTCCGGCGGCACCAGAAAGCTCATGGAACTGTCCTGCGCCCAAGGCACGGGAAAATGAATCGGTGTGTTCTTATGGCCGCATACCTCATACAAAACAGCCCGCCCGCCGGGCTTGATCACACGATAGGCTTCCTTGAGCCACCCCAGTTTATCCTCGACATTCATGTTCATCTGGATCGACCAGGCACCGTCGAACGTATTGTCATCAAATGGCAAATCAAGTGCGCTTGTCGCGTGGAACTTGACGCGCTTCTGCATGTTGAGCAATTGCGTCAACCTCTCTGCGGCATCAATGTATTCATCGCTCAAGTCGATGCCGGTCACACAACACCCTGTTTCATGTGACAAACGACGCGTGGAGCCGCCCACACCGCAGCCAACATCCAGGATGTGCATGTCGGGAGTGAAATTGGCAAGCTTGATCAGCTCTTTTGTTGCGGCATCTCCACGGATATGAAATTCATCCACCGGCTGAAGATCGTCAAGTGTGACCTTGGATAAATCCGTGCCAAGTTCGTTAAGGCCCTTAATGATCTTGTTGTACAAATCATTCGGGGAGTAGTAACCGTGTATGTGTTTCATGTATTTAACCTTTATCAGCTAGCCGTTCAAACCACTTGTCGGAGTGGGCCTTGTCCAGCGGCCAACAAAGGAACGCGGGGGTTAACAACAATAAAGAACAAAAGAAGCGGTCAGCATCGAATTCTGGCATTGACGATATTCTAAGCTGACCCCTTTAGCGGTTCTGCCGTGAGACGGGTCTAGCGGCCGTTCCCGGCGTGCTGCACCACCTGGCCGATCGAATGCGCGCCCGGCGCATAGGCTGCCATCGCCGCACCGGTGAGCGAGACGAAGACGCCGGTCAGAACAAAGGGCAGGGCGGTGCGGCGCACCCCCGATTCCAGCCAGTGCGGTGAATCGGCGGCCTTGATTTTGCGATAGAGCGCGTAGGACAGCGCGCCGTCGACGAGCAGTTCCGCGAACAGCATCGGCGCGGCGTAGACCACATACAGCGAAGCCAGCGCGAGGCCGAGCGCGAACACCACCGCAATGAGGGGAATCGCCAGTTCGTCGGCGTCGCCCACCGCGCTCGTCGCTTCCGCCAGAGGCGATGCGGAATCGGAGTCGAGCGGCACAAACGATGCCGGCCCGTCGAACGACCCGCTGGCGCCGCCCCCGCCGAAATTGCCGCCACCACCCTGGAATATCGGGACGCTCTCGCCAGACCCACTCGGCACCAGGCCGGAAAGATCGGGGATGTCCACGTAGTCCTCGGCCTTGGTGCGCAGCCACAGCCACAACAGGACGAGGAAAACCCCATACGCCATCAGCAACGCCAGCGGATAGCGCAGCGCCATGCTGGTGACGCCTAGTTCCAGCATGATGAATGAAAACAGCAGTCCCGCCGCGCCGGTGAGGCCGACGATCAGACTCATCTGGATGCGCGGGAATGCATCCTGTTCGAGTCGTCGCTTGATGCGCAGGATGGCGTGCGAGCGGGTGAGGTGGAGACGGCGGGGCATTGGGCGGATGTCGTTAGGTTCCGACTAAAGAGGCTGGTTAAAAATATTCGAAGCTGACCACTTTAGTTCTAATGATAAATGGGGTCTGCCCCCATTTGTTAGACCTGCCCCATCGATCGTGGGCTTTACTTTCTAACTTCTCCATCTTCTACATATTCCCAACGCAAGCCATTAGTTCGCTTACGCTGACCACGACAGCACATTGTTATTTTCTCAACCAGTGAATTCGTATCCTCTGCGGCGGCTGTCAACGACTCATAGACCGTACCCGTGTCGATGCACCGAACCTTCCTCCTTCTGGCTGCAATCATTGCTTTGCGCTTCTCTGCTGGAAATCCCGCATACCAGCCAGACGGGATCGACGATGATTTGTCGTGACGGATTACATCGATTCCGTTCGTGATCCATAAAAAGGTCGAGCCGAACATCGGATTGTTTTTGCCCGCTGTCGCCTTGCTTACATTGGCTTTCCACTTGGCAACTTCATCTTCGGATCTGCCGGTGTACCAAGGGCGACCATACATCGCGTTTTTTTCACCAAACATTGGAGTGACCGCCCCACCTACGAGCTCCCCCTTTCGTGAACGACCGAACATAGGATTCTTTTCCCCGGGAAGAGAACACTTCATCCGCTCTTCTGGGCTCTCGAAGCGCTTCCTTACCTGCGCCGACCTCTCAACGCCGTAGGCACCAATGCCACGTGAGGCTGGAAGCATGTTATATCCACACCTCACAGAGTCATACTCAGCAATGAGTTGCTCCTCAATCAGGGCTATGAACACCAGATCGCAATCATCAAAGGCCACGAAGAGCGCATCAAATATAAAACTATCTTTCCCGTATTTTCTAAATGCTTTCTTGAGTTTCGTGTCCGCAAATTTGTTCTTGTAATCGTTGCGATGGTCGTGCGAACGAGCAAGCATGTTTACTGACATGCCTATATAGACCTTGCCATTTAAGGAATTCGTTATCCGATACACGCCGGGTTTTGCCGGAACATTGATGATGTGCTCTGGTTTTTTTTGAGGGGCATTCATATATCGATAGCGTCAACTAGCATTTTCTTTCAACTGTACTTGTCTCAGAGGGAAGCACAAGGGGTGGTTCACGCTGGATCTGGAAACCCACAAAAAAGCGCGACTGATCGCTCAGTCGCGCTCGAAACAACAGATTAAGATCATTCGCGTTTCGACAAGCTCAACACGAATGGCCTTTTACCCTGATTAACCCGGCAGCATCGCCAGCAACCCATTCAGCCGCCGTACGAAGCTCGCCGGATCGTCGAGCTGGCCACCCTCCGCCAGCAGGGCCTGCTCGAACAGCAGGTTGGCCCAGTCGGCGAAGCGGGCGTCGTCGGTTTCGCTGTTCAGACGCGTGACCAAGGCATGGGACGGGTTGATTTCCAGCGTGGGCTTGACCGTGGGCGCGGCCTGGCCGGCGGCCTTGAGCAGGCGTTCGAGGTTGGCGCTCATGTCGCCTTCGCCGGTGACGAGGCAGGCGGGCGAGTCGGTGAGGCGGTGGGTGACGCGGACGTCCTTCACGCGCTCGCCGAGCGTGGCCTTGATGCGCTCGACCAGCGGCTTCATGGCATCCTCGGCTTCCTTCTGCGCAGTCTTCTCGGCTTCGTCTTCCAGCGCGCCGAGGTCGAGGCCGCCCTTGGCGACGGACTTGAGCGGCTTGCCGTCGAACTCATGCAGGTTGCTCATCAGCCATTCGTCGACGCGGTCGGACAGCAGCAGCACTTCGATGCCTTTCTTGCGGAAGATTTCGAGGTGCGGGCTGTGCTGGGCGGCGGCGAAGCTGTCGGCGGTGATGGTGTAGATCGCTTCCTGGCCTTCCTTCATGCGGCCGATGTAGTCCTTCAGCGACACCACTTGCGCGTCGCTGTCGGTGTGGGTGGAGGCGAAGCGGAGCAGGGCGGCGATGCGCTCCTTGTTCGCATAGTCCTCGCCCGGGCCTTCCTTCAGCACCTTGCCGAACGCGTTCCAGAATTTGGTGTACTGTTCCGGCTGATTCTCGGCCAGGTCTTCCAAGAGGCCCAGCACCTTCTTCACCGAGCCATTTTTAATTGCATCAATGTCGCGGCTCGACTGCAGGATCTCGCGCGAGACGTTGAGCGGAAGGTCGGCCGAGTCGATCACCCCGCGCACGAAGCGCAAATACTGCGGCATCAGCTGTTCGGCGTCGTCCATGATGAACACGCGGCGCACGTAGAGCTTGATGCCATGCCGCTTCTCGCGGTCGTAGAGGTCGAACGGCGCGTGCGACGGCACGTAGAGCAGCGAGATGTATTCCTGCTTGCCTTCGACGCGGTTGTGCGACCAGGCGAGCGGCGGCTCGAAGTCGTGGGCGACGTGCTTGTAGAACTCGTTGTATTCCTCGTCGGTGACGTCCTTCCTGGCGCGCGCCCACAGGGCCGACGCCTTGTTGACGGTTTCGTCCTCGTCGGTGGGCGTTTCCACGCCGTCCTTCCATTCCGTCTGCTTCATCACGATGGGCAGGGTGATGTGGTCGGAATAGGTGCGGATGACCGACTTGATCTTGTAGTCGGAGAGGAATTCGTCCTCGCCTTCGCGCAGATGCAACACGATCTCGGTGCCGCGGCCGGGCTTGGCCACTGTCTCCAGCGTGTAATCGCCCGCCCCCTCGGATTCCCAGCGCACGCCGTGTTCGGAGGTGAGGCCGGCGCGGCGGGTGGTGAGGGTGACGCGGTCGGCGACGATGAAGGCGGAGTAGAAGCCGACGCCGAACTGGCCGATCAGGGAGGCGTCCTTCTTCTGGTCGCCGGACAGCTGCGAGAAGAACTCGCGGGTGCCGGACTTGGCGATGGTGCCGATGTGCTCGATCACTTCCTGCCGGCTCATGCCGATGCCGTTGTCGCTGATTGTCAGCGTGCGGGCCTCGCGGTCGAAGGCGACGCGGATTTTCAGCTCGGGGTCGTTTTCATAGAGCGCGGAATCCGACAGCCCCTCGAAGCGCAGCTTGTCGGCGGCGTCGGAGGCGTTGGAAATGAGTTCGCGCAGAAAAATGTCCTTGTTGGAATACAAGGAATGGATCATCAGCTGCAGCAGCTGTTTGACTTCGGCTTGGAAGCCCAGGGTTTCTTTGGTGGTGGCGGACATGCCCGTATCTCCCGTTAACTTACACACAAGGTGGAACGGGAGGTGGGGGCGGGGCGGCGGGTTTCAAGCCCCGCCACGGGTTATCGAATCCCGGTTTCATGTGCTGCATGGTCTATAAATATAAGTCCCTTTTTGTGCATCCGGATACGCCGGGTCGAGGGGCAAAGGAGGTGAAACATGGCACGCAAATTCATCGATTGCCGGGAATACCCGAGCGAAATCAACTGCACGGTGTCCCTGTCCGCAGATAGTGACGCAGAGTTGCTGGAAGCGGCCGTACAGCATGCCGTGGCCGTTCACGGCCACACGGACACGCCCGAACTGCGTGAAGCATTGCGCACAATGTTCAGGGAAGAAGTGAGAAAGGCAGCCTGATCGTCACGTCGCCTGAGCTCGGCTGTTTGCGGCCGGTTTCAGCGTGACGGGAGGGTGTTGCGGGCTTCGGGCCTGGTGTACCAGGCCCGAAGCCCGTTGCTGCGTATTATTTCTGCTTGGTCAGCAGGGCCAATAGTTCGGTCTGCGCGCAATAGGCCTTGCCGCGGCGTGCGCTGCGGCGGCGAAAGCTGCCATCGGAGCGCATGTCCCAAGCCTGCACGTTGTCGCGCAGATAGGGTTTCAGGCCCTCGGCAATGACGCGCTTTTTCAGCTTGGGGTTGAGGACGGGAAAGCCGGTTTCGATGCGGCGGAAGAAGTTGCGGTCCATCCAGTCGGCCGACGACAGATAGACCTGCTCGTCGCCGCCGTTCTTGAAGTAAAAGATGCGCGTGTGTTCGAGGAAGCGGCCGACGATGGACCGTACCCGGATGTTGTCCGACAGCCCCGCGATGCCCGGGCGTAAAGCGCACACGCCGCGGATGATGAGGTCGATCTTCACCCCCGCCTGAGAGGCGGCGTACAGCGCGGCGATCACCCGCGGTTCCAGCAGCGCATTCATCTTGGCGACGATGGCGGCGGGTTTGCCGGCGGCGGCCAGTTCGGCTTCGCGCTTGATCGCGGCGACGACTTCGCTGTGCAGGGTGAACGGCGATTGCCACAGGCGCTTCATCTTGCCCGCCTTGCCGAGGCCGGTGATCTGGGTGAAGAGACTGCCGACGTCAGCGGTCATGACCTCGTCGCAGGTCAGCAGGCCGAAATCGGTGTAGAGGCGCGCCGTGCGGGCGTGGTAGTTGCCGGTGCCGAGGTGGGCGTAGCGGCGCAGCATGCCCTCCTCGCGGCGGATGACCAGCGCCAGCTTGGCGTGCGTCTTGTGGCCGACCACGCCGTAGATCACGTGCGCGCCGACTTCTTCCAGCTTGGCGGCCCAGTTGATGTTGGCTTCCTCGTCGAAGCGCGCCATCAGCTCGACCACCACGGTGACTTCCTTGCCCGACTGCGCGGCGCGGATCAGCGCCAGCATCAGTTTCGAGTCGGTGCCGGTGCGGTAGACCGTCTGGCGCATGGCGATGACATTGGGATCGGCGGCGGCCTGCTCGATGAAGTCGATCACCGGCTGGAAGGATTCGAAGGGGTGGTGCAGCAGGATGTCACCCTTCCTGATCTGGGCAAAAATATCATCTCCCTTGGCCAGCCGCGCAGGCAGGGAGGGGATGAAGGGGGGGTACTTGAGGTCGGGGCGGTCGACCCCGTCGGGTATCTGCATCAGGCGTACCAGGTTTACCGGACCGTGCACCTGGTAGAGGTCGTCGCGATCGAGCTCGAACTGCTCGAGCAGAAATTCCGTCATCGATTCCGAGCAGTTATCGGCGACTTCCAGCCGCACTGCGGCGCCAAAATTGCGCTGGGGCAGTTCGCCTTGCAGGGCTTCGCGCAGGTTCTTGGTTTCTTCGTCGTCGACGAAGAGGTTGGAGTTGCGGGTGACACGGAACTGGGAGCAACCCTGCACCGTCATGCCGGCGAACAGCTCGCCGACATGGGCGTGCAGGATCGACGACAGGAAAACGAAGCCGTATTCGCCGCCGGCGATTTCCTTCGGCAGGCGGATGACGCGCGGCAGGGAGCGTGGCGCCTGCACCACGGCGGCGCCGGAATTGCGGCCGAAGGCGTCGCGCCCGGACAGCTCGACCGCGAAGTTGAGGCTCTTGTTGAACACGCGCGGAAAGGGGTGCGACGGGTCGAGGCCGACCGGGGTCAACACCGGCATCAGTTCACGCACGAAATAATCGCGGATCCAGGTAGCCTGGGTTTCGTTCCATTGGGTGCGGCGCAGGAAGTGAATCCCGCATTCGGCGAGCGCGGGGATGACTTCGCTATTGAGCAGATCGTATTGTTTGTCCACCAGTTCATGCGCCATGTCCGAGACTGCGCGGTATTGCTGGCTGGCTGACATGCCGTCGGGTGAGCGCTGGGTGGAATTGGCGCTGATCTGTTCTTTCAATCCGGCTACGCGCACCTCGAAGAACTCATCCAGATTGCTGGAGACGATGCAGAGGAATTTCAGGCGTTCGAGCAGGGGCGTATCGGGGTCGTCGGCCTGCGCCAGCACGCGGCGGTGAAAGGCGAGAATGCCGAGTTCGCGGTTGATCAGGGTTTCGGGGCTGGGAAGGTTCATGGTTTAGGATTCGTAATAGTCTTCATCATAAGCGGCGGCTTTGGACTGAACATGACAGTTATATGACAACTTCGCATCCGGTGGAAATCGAGCTCAAGCTGGCGCTGCCGCCGCAGCAGGCCGCCACGTTCATCAAGTTGATGGCGCGACGGCGCAGCGTGCCTGCGCAGCAAGCCTTGCGCACCCGCTATTTTGACACCCCGGATTTTGCCTTGAGCGCGCAGGGCATCGCGCTGCGGGTGCGGCGGGTGGGGCGGCGCTGGCTGCAGACCCTGAAAACCGAAGGCGAGCGGCGCGGTGGCTTGTCGCAGCGTGCCGAATATGAAATGGCGATCACCCGTGGCACTCCGGACTGGAGCCGCTTTCCCGCCGAGGCGCAGGCGTGGGTGCCGGAAGTGCTGCGCGCGCAACTGGTGCCGGTGTTCGAAACGGATTTCAGCCGTACCGCCTGGCAGCTCGTGGATAAGCGTGGCACGGCAATCGAAGTGGCGCTGGATGTGGGCGAAGTGCGTGCCGGTGCGTGCCGCCAGCCGATATGTGAAATCGAACTCGAACTCAAGGCCGGCCAGCCGGATGCCCTGTTTGAGCTGGCGCAGGGCTGGGCGCAGCGGCTCGATTGCCTGCCGCTGGACATCAGCAAGGCGGAACGCGGCGTGCGTCTGGCGCACGATCAGAACCCGGAACCGGTCAAGTCCGTGTCACTGGTGCTGGATGGCCGCATGAGCGTGGAAGACAGTTTTGCCGCCATTGTCCAGTCCTGCCTGGCGCAGTTCCAGGCCAATCTGCCCGGCGTGCTGGAATCCGACGACATCGAATACGTGCATCAGGCGCGGGTGGCGCTGCGGCGATTGCGCGCGGCCTTGCGCCTGTATCGCCGGGTATGTGTGTCGCCGGATGACCTGATGGAGGGCTTGCGCGCGCTGACGGGTGCGCTCGGCCCGGCGCGCGACTGGGACGTGCTATGCAGTGAGACCCTGCCGCCGATTGCGCCCCACTATCCGGACACTGCCGCCTGGCAGCAAGGTTGCGCTGCGCTGGAGGCGCATCGCGCCGGGGCGCGGGCCACGATGCAGACGGATCTCCTGCAGGCGCATGCGGGCGCCTGGCTGCTGGCCTTTCAGCGCTGGCTGTTGCAGCGCGGCTGGCATTCATCTCCCGCAGGGGGGGGCGCACCGGAAGCGCAGCGCTTCGTCCAGTTGTCGCCGCTCCTGGCCTGGGCGCGGCAGGCGTTGCATAAGGGGCAGCGTCGTGTCGAGCTCGCCGCGCGCGATTTCGCGCACCTGCAACCCTTGCAACGCCATGCCTTGCGCATTGCCATCAAGCGCCAGCGTTATGCGGTCGAGTTTTTCCAGACGCTGTTTGCCGGGCCTCGGCTGGCGCGATCCCTGGAGGCGCTGCGGAACGCGCAGGACAGTCTGGGGCGCGCCCGTGATATGCATATGGCGGGGGAACTGCTGACGGCGGCGCAGGCGAACACCGGGCCGATGGGGCCATTCGTGATGGGATGGCTGGCGGCGCGGCAGACCGACGCGACGCAGGACGAAAGCGCCGGGCATGTGCGCGAGTGCCTGAAATTGAAGCCTGATTTCGATAAGGCTTAGCAGAGGCTTGAGCTTGCGCCTGTCATCTTGCGTTCACCGGCATGCCGCACAATAGACATTTTCACGCATTCAGATCAGACGTTTTTTTGAGGGGAACCGGATGGACCTTATTTTGTGGCGGCACGCCGAGGCCGAAGACACGACCCCCGACTTCGATCGTGAACTCACCGGCCGTGGTCGCAAGCAGGCGTCGCGCATGGCCGACTGGCTGAATCCCCGGCTGCCACCGGACATCCGGGTGCTGGTGAGTCCAACCGCCCGCACGCTACAGACGGCGCAGGCGCTGGGGCGCGAATACGAACGGGTGCCGGCGCTGGCACCCGGTGCCAGCGCTGAGGAGGTGCTGGCTGCGGTGGGCTGGCCGGATGCCGCCTATCCGGTGCTGGTTGTGGGGCATCAGCCCACGCTGGGGCAGGTGGCGATGTTGCTGTTGACCGGGCAGGCAGGCGACCTGACGGTGAAAAAAGGCGGCATCTGGTGGTTTCAGGGGCGTGAGCGTGCAGGCGAATTGCAGGTGGTGTTGCGCGCTGTGGCCGCGCCTGACTGGTTATAATCATCATGTGACTATTCAACCCATACAGAGTGAGGCAGCCCAGCTGAATTCGGCCACGCAGACGAGGTACGCGCAGTGCCGACCTGGTTGAGCAGTCTGCGCGATTTGATCGCGGATGCGAGTCCGTTGCGTCGCTTCATGTTCGCCCTGTTGCTGGTGCTGCCGCTGGCCGCGCTGGCCGCTGCCTATCTGTGGCTTAACCCGGTTTCCTATCGCGTGCTGTATGCGCACCTGTCCGATCGCGCGGGGGGCGAGGTGATCAGCGCGCTCGAACAACTCGATATTCCCTACCGCCTGTCTCCTGCCGACGGCACCATTGAAGTGCCGGCCGAGCAGGTGCATGTGGCGCGCTATCGCCTGGCGGCGCGGGGCCTGCCCAAATCCGATGCCGATGCGCAGGATGAAGTCGATCGCGCGCCACGCTTTGGCGCCTCGTCTTTGCAGGAGCAGCAAAGCTATCAACGCGCGCAGGAAATTGATCTGGCGCGCTCGATCCAGACGCTGGAAGCGGTCGAGCTGGCACGCGTCCACCTCGCCTTGCCCAGGGTTTCGCCCTTCCTGCGTGACGCGCCGCCCGCCACTGCCGCCGTGCTGGTGCGCCTGCGCCCGGGTGCGCAGTTGTCGGCGCAACAGGTGACGACGATCCAGACCCTGGTGGCGGCCAGTGTGCCGCGTTTGAAGCGGACCGAGGTGCAGGTGCTGGATCCGCACGGCGTATTGCTCGGCGGCGCGGCACCCGAGATCGCGCAGTCGCAGCGGTTGGCGCTGGAGCAGGACCTGGAACGGCGCGCGCTGGAAGTGCTGACGCCCTGGCTGGGCAAGGATCGCGTCAGCGTGCAGGTGACGGCGACACTGGAAGACAGCGAAACCCGGCAGACAGTCGAGCAGGTGCGCAACGTCATGGTCGGCGGCCAGTCGCGCCCGCTGGAAAAAACCGTGCGCACCACGCGGGTGCCGGAAGGCCGCATCCAGCACGTGAATGCCATCGTGATTCTGGGATTCGACGCCAGCGCGGGCGAACTCAAACGCGCCGGGCAGTTGGCGCGTCAGGCGCTGGGGTTGCAGCCTGCGCGCGGCGACAGTCTGAGTGTGTATGCCTTGCCCGCCACGCCAGCCGCGGCCAATGAAGCCACCGCCGCGCGGCCACCCGCACCGGTTTCGATCCCGCAGGTGCGGCCTCTCCGCTTGCCTCCCGCGCAGGCGGAGAGGCCGCCTGGGT
>Ga0315270_10000144_pt1 | contig 40674 bp, 51 predicted proteins | sample C1_bottom_MG_FD_204932 | JGI IMG/M metagenome (GOLD analysis project Ga0315270, IMG submission 204932) | Sediment microbial communities from Yellowstone Lake, YNP, Wyoming, USA - C1_bottom | ecosystem: Environmental > Aquatic > Freshwater > Lake > Sediment | place: USA: Wyoming | collected... | reverse complement strand
GCAGTCTTCTGCACGAAGAAAATCAGGGCACCGTGGAAGACTTTTTATCTACTCACCCTGAATTCATCCTGTTGCCAGCGGGTGAAGTTTTGGCACAACAGAAAATACCCCTGGAAATGGGCAAATACCTGCAACTGCTTCCACAACAGCACGGCAGCGATGGATTTTTTGCCGCCGTAATGGAACGCCGTGCAGCGGGCTAACAGCCAGCAGCTAGCGATGCAGAAAGTTGGAATTCGTTTTGAATATGTGGAACAAAAAAACACCGGGATGCGGCCCGGGCAACCGCGTGTCACTTACGGTATGAAGACAGGCTGAGTTCAGCCCAGCGCAGATCCAATTTCGGCAAATGTGCGCGCAACCTCGGTGATATGGATATGCACACCCAGTTGGCGCGCAATCTGGGTCGCAGAAAAAATTCCGCATACCGCCTGGGGGCCGTTGGCATTGTTTGCCACCACCATTGCGTGCTGCCGTCCGGATGCTTTTAGCGTCGCCAGCACATGCCCAACTTTTGCAACAGCGACATCGTCACAACTCAACACCTCCAATTCGCGATGCGGTGTCATGATGTCGCGCACCAGGATATCGGCATGGGTGCCGCCATGGTTCTGCAGGAAGCGCATGGGCTTTTCGCCCAGAATGTCAGTCGTAGTCAGAAAACCGAGCACCTTGTCGGTTTCATCCAGCACCAGCAATGACCGCACACCATATCGCTGCATTTTGGCATGGGCTTTTTCCATCGGTGTCTTGGCACGCACCGTTACCACGGATACCTGCTTCAGATCAGTCATCACGTATTGTGCGGGATCATCCAGCGTAACCCGTTCCGGGAACTCCTGGGTGGGCCGCACAAAGCTGGCGCCGAGCTTCAATGAGTGTATGGCCAAGGGAGCATATTCTCGAGTCATTAGTATTTCCTTCAGGACATTATTTAAAATCTAAATATTCACTTGCTGCCTGCATTATTGACAATTCGTCTGCTCGTATCACTGCCCTCGGGATGCCTGAGGGTTGGGAGAAAGCGCGCCAACTCTTTCAACGCCAGACCATACACCTCGCGCTTGAATTCAATCACATCGTTGGTATCTACCCAATAATCCGTCCAACGCCATGCATCAAATTCAGGATGCCCGGATGCTCGCAAAGAAACATCGCAGTCGCGTCCAATCAGGCGTAATAAAAACCAGATTTGCTTTTGTCCTTTATAGTTGCTCCTGGACTCGCGTTTGGACCAACTCTGGGGGACCTCATAACGCATCCATTCACGCGTCCGTCCCAGAATTTGAACATGACAACAGTGCAAGCCAACCTCTTCGTGCAACTCTCTATACATCGCCTGCTCTGGCGTTTCACCATACTGAATGCCACCTTGTGGAAACTGCCACGCGTCCTGACGGATACGCTTACCCCAAAAAGCCTGATTTTTTTCATTTGTCAGTATGATGCCGACATTTGGGCGATAGCCATCTCGGTCTATCATGTTATGCCCCGTTTATTATATTGACAGGACGGATTGTTCCATATTTTACGTGTGCTGAAAAGCACTAAGGTGCATTTTACAAAGCCCTGTTGTCACATTCACAAATGACAGAACAATTCACCACAAACCCGAAGTTCAGATTTACAGGGCGTAAACCCGCAAGCCAATCTACGCGGAAAAGCGCCTGCAGGAAAACTTCAGCTCGTCAGTTGTTTGTTCAACACGGTCAGAGCACGGACTACCCTGCGCGATGCCTCCATGTATTCTCCCTTCAACAGCGTATCAGCCGCCACCTTGTCATTCGCAATCACTTTATTGACCACTTGGCCTGCGACAATGTGAAATCGCGCATGGTCGGCACGTAAAGTTGCAAATCCTTCATCATCATGAAAGTGATTGAGTGCAGGCCCATGTATCCATTTGCCCAACACGCACTGATCATCGCGACAAACAACATTTGGATCAAGCTTTTCCTCAGAGGTACCGTCCAAATATTTCTCCAGGCGGATTTTCCATTTGATGTGGGCATTTATTGCATCCATGATGTTAATTTCATTTTTAATGCTTGATTTTTTGCTCCCACCAAAGCTTAACAAACCAGAAAAGAACCCCATTTCAACCCCCCTTATTGTGTTGGACGTTTAATTCTACCTCTAAATCAAATCCGTATTGCGATTTCCATCGCCAACACTCGTCGCTATAAACAGCCTTTAACGGTAAAATGGCAACCTCATAACAGGATAGCCAACGGAATCGACCATGCGTGTTTCACAATTTTTCATCTCCACCCTGAAAGAAGCCCCTTCCGAAGCAGAACTGGTGAGCCATCGGCTGATGCTCCGAGCGGGCTATATCAGGAAGCTTTCCAGCGGTTTGTACACCTGGATGCCTCTGGGACTGCGTGTACTACGCAAAGTAGAGGCTATTGTGCGTGATGAAATGAACAGGAGCGGCGGCATTGAGCTGCTGATGCCTGCCGTGCAGCCTGCCGAGTTGTGGCAGGAGACGGGACGCTGGGATGTGTTCGGCCCGCAGATGCTTAAAATCACCGACCGTCACGACAAGCTGTTTTGCTTCGGCCCGACGCATGAAGAAGTCATCACCGACATCGCGCGCCGCGAGGTGAAGAGCTATCGCCAGTTGCCGTTAAACTTCTATCAGATCCAGACAAAATTCCGCGATGAAGTGCGGCCACGTTTCGGCGTGATGCGCGCACGCGAATTCCTGATGAAGGATGCCTACTCTTTCCACGCAAACTTCGACAGCCTGGAACAAACCTACCGCGTGATGTATGCCACCTACAGCAGCATCTTCTCCCGCCTCGGCCTGCAGTTCCGCGCGGTGGCTGCCGATACCGGCGCTATCGGTGGCAGCGGCTCGCATGAATTTCATGTGCTGGCGGATTCCGGTGAGGACGCGCTTGCCTTCTGCCCCACTTCAGAATACGCAGCCAATGTGGAACTGGCCGAAGCCGTGGCACCTGCCACACCGCGCGCAAACGCCGTCGAATTGCTGCAAAAGGTGATTACGCCCGGGCAGAAATCCATAGAGGAAATCGCCAATTTCATAAAGGTGTCGCCGCAGCAGGTGCTGAAGACGATTGCGCTAGTCGATGGCAATGGCAAATTCGTGCTGCTGCTGTTGCGCGGTGACCATATGCTTAACGAGATCAAGACCGGCAAGATACTGGGCGAATTCCGTTTTGCCAGCGACGAAGAAATCCAGCATAACATGGGCTGCCGCCCCGGATATATCGGCCCGCTGAACAAAAGCCACGCCGTCATTGCCGACCGTGCCGCAGCTGCCATGAGCAACTTTGTTTGCGGTGCAAATGAAGATGGCTTCCACTACAGCGGGGCTAATTTCGGGCGCGATATTCATCTGGACGAAACCAATGTTCATGACCTGCGCAATGTTGTATCGGGAGATGCAAGCCCCGACGGGATGGGCACGCTGGAGCTCTGCCGCGGCATTGAGGTCGGCCATATTTTCCAGTTACGCACAAAATATTCAGAAGCCCTGGAAGCCAACTATCTGGATGAAAACGGCAAGCTGCAAGCGATGGAAATGGGCTGTTATGGCATCGGTGTTTCACGCATTGTTGCGGCTGCTATCGAGCAGAATTACGATGCGCGCGGCATCACCCTCCCTGTTGCGATGGCACCTTTCCAGGTGGCGCTTGCACCGATAGGCATGAAAAAGAGCGAGGCCGTGCGCGAGGCAGCAGAAAAACTGTACGCGGAATTCTCCGCTGCGGGTATTGAGGTGCTGATGGATGACCGCGATGAACGGCCCGGGGTCATGTTCGCAGACCTGGAACTGATCGGAATTCCACATCGAATTGTGATTGGCGATCGCGGCTTAAAGGAAGGAAAAGTTGAATATCAGGGTCGTCGCGATACTGAAGCTCAAATTTTAGACTTGCAAAACGCGTTTGGAGTCGTACAATCACTGCTATGTGCTTAATTAAACAACTTATAAATAACGCTTCAGCACTGGCTTTTGTTACGGCCGGAGTGAGTTTTTCCCCTGCTGCCGTAGCAGGCGCCCAGACTGACAGCGCCCTTTCCGCCAGTGTGCGCGCCGTGATGCAACGCGCCGTAGCTGACCAGGCTGCACCCAAGCTTGCGTTCACCTCGCAACAGGAAGCCCAGTTTTGGCTGAGCGAGATGTCTGTCCGCCTGGAAAAAAAAATTCCTGACGAGGAGTCCAGACGTGAATTTTTAAGCACAGTGCACTATGAAGCCGTGCGTGCCGGGCTAGACCCGCACCTGGTGTTGAGCCTGATTGAAGTGGAAAGCGGATTCAATAAATATGCGGTATCAAGGATGGGGGCGCGCGGATATATGCAGGTCATGCCGTTCTGGGTAAAGTCCATAGGCACCGGCGAACAGAACTTATTCCATTTGCGCATCAACCTGCGTTACGGTTGCACGATCTTGCGTCACTATTTGGATATGGAAAAGGGCAACCTCTATCGCGCACTTGGACGATACAACGGCAGTCTGGGTCAGGCCGAGTACCCCAATCTGGTGAAGGCTGCCTGGCACAAACATTGGACTGCACCCATACCAACACTCTCAAAAAGCAAACTGGCACCGACCAGCTAGACACCAGCAATATCTTTTAAGAACACTGACACTACCTGGCGCTCCAAGCCTCCTGGTGGTCGCCTGACCCTCTCACAAGCCGCAGCGAACAAAATAAAATGAATTGCTTACTGCAGTTTTCTGGCTTTTGAACGAATATACGATTCGATAGCTTCACGAGTGACCATACCGGATTGGTAACTCACCAGTTTGCCAGTCGGGTCATACAGGTAGGAGGTGGGCAAAGCGTCAATTCGGCCTATTTGAGAGGCAATCCTATCGTCTCCCAGTACGATGGGATAACTGATTTCCAGCTGCTTCGAAAAAGAGACCACGGAATCCCTGGAGGAACTCATCGCAACGCCGATCACCACAAAATCACTCGTTTTGCGTGCATTGTGCATCTCGACCAGATCAGGAATCTCTTCCAGGCAAGGCGGACACCAGGTTGCCCAAAAATTGAGCAGCACCCATTTACCCTTGTAATCGGACAGGCGCTGCTCCTTTCCCTGCATGTCCTTAAACACAAACTCATTCGCCGAAACATTGAAAGTTATCAGTAAAAAAGCGAACAGCAGCAGCGAACTCAGGCGCTTCATCAATGTTTTTCCTTTTCTTCGTGCTCTGCATTGCCTGCATGCGCTTCTCCACCAGATTCTGCTGCATGGCTTAAATAGAGTGCCAGACCGATTAGCGCAATACTTCCACCCAGATAGAGCAAGTCTATCGGCGCGCTCAGCTTCATATGCAGCGACTCTTCAAACAGAGTCACGATCATGATCATAATAATCACCTTGGCCAGACGCGATTTCAGATCATCCAGGTTATCGATCACCAGTATCTTGCTCGATGCCTTGGTACCATGCGCCTGATCGATATCACTGATAAACAACTCATACAGGCCAAGTGAAAAAATCAGCATTACCGTACCCAGCAAATAACCATCAACCACTTCAACAATATGCGACACCGTGCTGTCATGCAAAATTTTGCGCGCTTCATCAGTCAAATCAGCCCCGGCGTAATGCATGGCGTGCTGCACCAGATACACAACATCCACAGTAGCGATATAAAAAATTGCAAATCCGGCAAACAAGCTCCCCAACACTGCGAATATAATCACAAAGCGGCTGTTCCACATTGAGCCTTCAAACCAGTTTTCAATCAAATTCAGCATGATGCATTCCTATAAAAAAATAATATTTTTGCTCAACCGTTCATTGTAACTTCGTTAAACAAGGCGCGCAAACTCACGTTTGAAATTTTATCATTACGCTCGGCCAACCTTAGCAGCCAGGCATTGATCCCTTCACAATGGGCGCGTGCGGAAGGCTTGGCGGGGTCAAACACAAACAAACGATAAAGTTCGATTGCTTGTACATGTTCAGGCGCTCGCGTCATAACCCAGTTATGTCCTATCATCCGCTGCACGAGGTTGATTGTGGCCATTTTCTCCAGCAATTCTTCCAGTGAGTCATAACCCAGCAACAGTTCCTTTGATAACGCAGGCAAGGACTGAGCTATACCGCTACGCAAACTTTCACTCATTAACCTGAGGATACACAATGAATAATAAAGCTTTACCTCGGCTGACAACGGCTGATTACCATCCGTACTGCGCCAGTGCGACAACGAGGCAGTTAATACCGCCCCGATCAAAACGGTAAGCCATGACAAATAAACCCACAACAGAAAAATGGGGACACTCGCGAATGCTCCGTACACCATCTTATAAGTTGGGAAGTGAGCAATATAAAGCGCAAATGCACGACTCATGCCTTCAAATGCAATCGCTGATACTGCACCACCAATAAATGCATGTTGTATTGGCACATAGCGGTTTGGCACCACGCGGAATAAAAAAGCAAACGTAAGAGTGGCAAGAAACAGCGGCACCACCTTGAGCATCCCCACGACGAAGCTTGAAAGGTCGCCGAAGTTGCCCACCGACACATTGATCAGCCAGGAGGTCATGGACAGGCTTCCACCCATCAGCAAAGGTGCCAGTGTCAATACAGCCCAATAAACCAGCACACGCTGCACTACCGTACGCTGCCGCGAGACGCGCCAGATGGTATTAAAGGCATTGTCTATACTGTAGATCATCAGCATCGCGGTAACGGCCAGAAAGCCGATACCGACGGCTGTCAGTCTGGCGGCATTTTCGGCAAACTGCTCCATATAGCTGGAGATAATCTTGCCGCCTGTTTCCGGCAACATATTGGAAAGTATGATGCTTTTGGCATGCGCTGAAAAGTCAGAAAATTGCGGGAATGCAGAAAAAAAAGTAAGCACTATCGTGATCAGCGGCACCAGTGACAACAAGGTGGTAAAGGTCAGGCTGGATGCCATATCCGCACAGTGGTCCTGCCTGAAGCGGGCCGCAATAAAGCTTATAAATTGAAAAAAATATAAGCCCGGAATTTTCCTGATAAATTTGCGCATGACAAGCTATTTTTTTACGAGAAGTAGGATCTGAAATACAATAGCGAGCATGATAACCGACAAAGAAATTCTTGTGCTGTATTACAGCCAACATGGCGCAGTTCGACAAATGGCGCAACTGCTGGCACGCGGCGTCGAACAAATACCCGGCGTGCGGGCACGATTGCGCACTGTGCCCAAAGTTTCCACCACCTGCGAGGCAACAGAAGCTGCCGTCCCCGATGCAGGTGCGCCCTATGTCGAGTTGCGCGACCTGGAAGAATGCATCGCTATCGCGCTGGGCAGCCCCACCCGCTTTGGCAATATGGCCGCGGCGATGAAATACTTCTGGGATGGCACGGGCGCATTATGGATGAAACACGCCCTGGTCGGCAAACCTGCCGCCCTTTTCACCTCCACCGGCACAATGCACGGCGGGCAGGAGAGTACGCTGTTGAGCATGATGCTGCCCTTGCTGCACCACGGCATGGTGATCGTTGGCCTGCCCTATTCCGAGCCTGAACTCAACACCACCCGTCAAGGCGGCACCCCCTACGGCGCAAGCCATGTAGCAGGTCTGGCCAACGACCAGCCCATCACCGAAGCGGAGAAAAAACTGTGCATCGCACTTGGAAAAAGACTCGCACAAACCGCACTGAGATTGTCCGCTTAAATCATTCCAATTACCATAAATGAAACCCTACGCCGAATCATGCGAGCAAAATCAGGGACAGATACTCGAAGTACTGCGTGAGGAGTTTGCTGAAGTTAAAAATGTATTGGAGATCGCCAGCGGCACCGGCCAGCACGCTGTTTTCTTTGGGCGAGCACTACCGCATTTGAGCTGGCAGACTAGCGAGCTCGCGCAGAACCATGCGGGAATACAAGCCTGGCTGGACGAAGCGCAATTAGCCAATGTGCAATCTCCCGTTACCGTTGACGTTTTTGCTCCAGCCTGGCCTGTAGGTCGGGTGGACGCAGTTTTCAATGCCAACACCGTGCACATCGTGTCGTGGCAGGGCGTAGAGCAAATGTTTGCGGGTATAGGCCGCGTACTCAGCGCAGGCGGTATCGTCTGCATCTACGGCGCTTACAATTACGGGGGAAAATTCACCTCGGAAAGCAATGAGCGTTTTGACGCCTGGCTGAAGTCCCGTGATCCGGTTAGCGGGGTGCGTGATTTTGAGGCGGTCAATCTGCTCGCCGAGGCGCAGGGCTTGCGCCTGCTGAAGGACGTGAGTATGCCCGGCAATAATCGCATGCTGGTTTGGCAACGCATTCCCAATAAGCCATGAGCCTGAAAATATTTGAAGTCATCGCAGATATACCTGCAACCCAATGGGATGCGCTCGCGGGAAACAATCCATTTCTGTCGCATGCATATTTAAATGCCCTGCAGGAAAGCGGCTGTGCCACACCCAATACCGGATGGCATACGCAATTCCTCACAGCATGGCAAGACGACAGGATGGTCGGCGCGATACCACTTTATTTTAAAACCCATTCCTATGGCGAGTTTGTGTTCGACTGGGCTTGGGCAGATGCCTATCAACGCCACGGGCTGCGTTATTACCCCAAGTTGGTGAGTTCTGTGCCTTTCACACCGGTTGCCGGCATACGCTTACTGGCCACATCGGCCGAGGTAAGGACACAACTCATCAAGGGGGCTCTTCAGATTACTCAAGATTCTGGCGCATCCTCGCTGCATATTATTTTTCCGGAAGAAGATCAGGCGCTGGAAATGCAACTGCAAGGCATGATGTTGCGCCACGGATTTCAATTACATTGGCGTAACCCGGGTTATGCTGATTTTAATGACTATCTGGCCGCGATGCGCCGCGACAAACGCAAAAAAGTGAATCAGGAGCGGCGCAAGGTAGCGGATGCGGGCATCACCTTTGAGCATCTTATCGGGGAAAAAATCACGAATGAACATTGGGATTTTTTCATGCGCTGTTATGATCATACACACCGCCAGTTTAATTCACCGCAGCCTTTGAATCGTGATTTTTTTCAGCGCATCAGCAAGACCATGCCGCAAAACATCCTGCTGATCGTTGCGATACGCGAAGGCAAGCCGGTTGCCAGCGCGCTCAACTTCATCAATCAGGACACGCTGTACGGACGCTCCTGGGGTGCGCTTGAACAGCACCAGGCACTGCATTTTGAGACATGTTATTACCAGGCCATTGAATTTTGTATCGCCAACAAAATCACCCTGTTCGAGGGCGGGGCACAGGGGGAACACAAACTCGCACGCGGGTTTTTGCCCACCATTACCTGGTCTGCACACTGGCTGGCTCACCCCGAATTTTCACATGCAGTGGAAGATTTTCTGCAGCGCGAGGCAGGCGGAGTAGATCAGTATATCGATGAGTTAAATGACAGCAGCCCGTTCAAACGCACAGCTTAAACCTGGCAACGAACCGGAAGACCGATGTATATTATTTTGCGGGTTTAACCAGGGATTTTGTAACGAAGTTGGCGAACTCTTCTGCAGGCATCGGGCGCGCAAAATAGTAGCCCTGCACCTCATCGCAATGTTGCAGCCGCAACAGGGAAAGTTGGCGCCAGTTTTCCACTCCCTCGGCGATGATGGTCAGCTTCAGGCTTCTTGCCATATGAATAATAGCAGACACAATAGCCGCATCATTCGGGTCATCAGCCATATCGCGCACAAAAGACTGGTCGATTTTTAACTTATCCACATTAAATCGTTTCAGGTAGGACAGACTGGAATAGCCCGTGCCAAAGTCATCGATCGATAGTTTTACACCTAGCGCTTTCAATCGCTGCACCGTGGCCAGCACTTTCTCGGTATCCTTGATCAAAATAGATTCGGTTAACTCCAGCTCAAGCAAGGCAGGGTTCAGGCCCGATTCGCCCAACGCCTGAGTCACACTTTTCTCCACATCGCCGCGCTTGAATTGCACCGCGGAAATATTAACCGCCATCAGTAGCTCGGGTAGACCTCCCATGCGCCATGCGACCGCCTGCCTGCAAGCTTCCTTTAACACCCATTCCCCCAGCGGCACGATCAGCCCGCTATCTTCGGCAATTGAGATGAAACGACCCGGTGGCACCATGCCCAGCTGAGGATGATTCCAGCGAACCAGGGCTTCTACCCCCACAATAGTGCCGGTTGCAAGACTCATCTGCGGCTGATAATGCAGCACAAACTCCCCATGTTCCAAAGCTCGCCGCAAGCCATTGCGCATGCGCAAGTGCTCTATGGCATCAATATTCATCTGATCCGTATGGAAGCGATAGGTATTGCGGCCTGATTCCTTTGCTTCATACATTGCCGTGTCGGATTTTTTGAGCAATGTATCAAAATCGCTGCCATCATCCGGAAAAACCGCGATACCGATAGACAGAGAAATTGACAGTTCATGATGCTCAATCTCAAAAGATTCAGCGAGTCTTGCCAGCAATTTTTCGGCTACGATGGTGACGGATTCTATGTCACGCATATTGTTAAGCACGACCAGAAATTCATCTCCGCCTTGCCTGCTCAGGGTATCCGTATCCCGCAAGCATTCAATCAAGCGGATTGAAACCGCTTTAAGCAGGCCGTCTCCAATAACGTGACCAAGCGAGTCGTTGATGGTTTTGAATTTATCAAGATCAATGAACAACAGTGCAACCATGGTATTTGCACGCTCAGCTGCGTGTATCGCCTGCTGCAGATGATCCTTGGCCAACAGGCGATTGGGCAGCCCGGTGAGCGCATCATGGTAAGCCAAAAATTCAATTTTTTCCTGTGCTGCCTGGCGCTCACTCACGTCCTGCGCCATGCTGACTACATACCTGCGCCCATCAGACAAAACACCTACCGGTGCTGCACTAAAATGCCAGGTACACAAACTGCCGTCCTTGCAACGTATGACACGTTCGCCCTGATCTACCCTGTGATTGACCCCATACATTTTTTTTATAATCTTTTGTATGTCCTCCACATTTTCGCCGTAAGCATATTTCAACCAGTTTGCCATTGTTGGTATATCAGCATGTGCATAGCCCGTCGCCTCCGACCACGCCTTGTTGATTTCAAGTACTTCACCGTCTTCGGCGTGTATCATCATGGGAAAAGGCGCTTCGGCCACCACCCTGCGGAAACGTTCCTCGCTCTCAGTCAAAACATCATGGATAGAGCGCAACTTCTCTTCATGCAACTCGCGCTCCAGTTCCCACGCAAGCTGATTTTTCGAAGTCCAGCGATACACGGCATAACTGCCCAAAACAAATAGCAACAACAGGAGATATGTAAACCGCACCTGTTCCCACCATTTTAAATGCACATTACTGATGGGCGTGCTGACAAAAAGTGTCACTGGATAGTGAGGCAAGCGGCGATAAGAAAAAAAATAATTTTTCTGGGCAACGCTGCTATATCCATCCACATTACCCCGCTGGGGAAAGGCCTGCTGTTTTAAGTGCGCAATCAAAACTCCTGTACGTGGACTTCCGTATACCTCGTCTAAATCTGATTTGTCTGTATCGGGATATCTGCTGATCAAATATGCATCATCACGCATGAGCCCAAGCGCGGTATTTTCAGATAGGGACAGGTCATGCCAAAAACTTTGCTGGCGTGAAAGTGGCAATACTGCAACCAGTACAAATAGCAGCTCACCCTTTTTGTCCCTGACTGCATACCTTAGAGGAATAACCCAACCCTTGGCCAGGGGTCCATAGGTTGAACGGCCAATATTAAAATCCTCCCCCCGCAACAGGGCATCCCGGCCAATATTGAAAGACGGGGCCTTGCCCTGAGTGGGCAATTGCGTACCAGGGGGGGCTTCGGTTGACACCAGTATCTGACCATCGGGGCGATTGATATTTGCAATCAGAATATCCGGGTTGGACTGCAAAAATGCACCGAGCAACTGGTGACTATGGGCAAGATTGATGGAAGCATGGTCAACAACCAGCTCCTTCGCTAGCACCTTTAAGGAATTTTCATAATGTGAAAAATAAGCATCAAGTGCGTTGCCACTTAGCTCGGCAATAGAGGACAGCTCATTTGACTGGTCTTTTTTTACCCCCTGCCAGGCCATCCATGAGTGGGCAACCAGGAAAACAATAAAAAAAACGACCAATATATTGAAGCCCCATCTCATATTGCGGATGGCCAAATATTGGATATTACTCAAGTCTGTATTTAATTTATCTGGCATGAGTTATATGTATACGTACAATGGATACAGAATCTAAAGTGCATCGGCCAATATTTTTGAAGATTCCTGACAATGTTAACTATCGTTGTATAGTTTGGGTCCGCCCAGCCAGCCGCACAAAAACCGCGCCAATTTATCTACCGATACTTCCAGATTATCCGGGTGCATTTTTCTGATGACACCAGCCTCGGGCAATTCATTCATTATTTTATAAAAATCATTGACTAACTTTTGAATTCACTCAACTCCGCCAGCCTCTTTAAACGAGGTGTCCTCATACCCGTAAATCGGTGCAGTTTCCAATGACATCAATTAATCCCTTGCGTATACTCGTATACGCTCATAAGCCGCACCGAATTATTCCGCACCTTAACCAGCCAGGCCCGCAAACACATTTTGCACGTCATCATCCGCATCGACAGCCTCCAGAAATGCTTCGACCTCTTCGCGCTCGGCGTCATTCAGCGACACGGGATTTTTAGGTTTATAGCCTAACTGGGCAGACTGTATGGCGAAGCCAAAGTTTGGCAAGGCGCGGCATACCGCATCCAGATCACCCGGATCAGTTAAAAATAACGTAGCACCATCTTCACCCGGCTCCAGATCCTGCGCGCCCGACTCAATTGCAGCAAGATCGGCATCCGCATCCGCAGATTGGGGGCTCGCTTCTATCATACCGAGATAGTCAAAATCCCAGGCGACCGAGCCCGATGCGCCCAGCTGACCCTTGCGGAATAACACACGTATATTGGAAAGTGTGCGGTTGATATTGTCAGTCAGGCATTCGACGATAATGGGCACGCGGTGAGGTGCAAAACCCTCGTAGACCAGCTTTTCCAGGCTACCCCCATCGTCAAGCAGGCCGGCGCCTTTTTTGATGGCGCGCTCCAGCGTTTCGCGCGGCATTGATACTCTTTTGGCTTGTTCAACCAGGATGCGCAAGCGTGAATTTGAATCGGGATCGGCACCCGAGCGCGCAGCGACCATAATCTCCTTGGACAGTTTGCCGAAAATTTTCCCCTTTGCATTTGCTGCAATTTCTTTGTGCCTGGCTTTCCACTGTGCGCCCATATTTATTTCCTTGTTACGATTCTCTTAGCTAATAAATCCATGAATGAAATGATTAGACTTATAAACAACGTCTCACACTTGAGGATGTTCCCGCTCCGCCCCGGCATGCAATTTGTTCAGTGCGTTCAAATACGCCTTGGCAGAAGCCACCACAATATCCGTGTCCGCCCCCTGACCATTCACTATGCGCCCGCCCCTGGAAAGGCGCACGGTCACTTCACCCTGCGCATCGGTACCGCTGGTGATGTTATTGACCGAATAGAGCTGCAATTCGGTACCGCTATGAGCAATCTGCTCGATCGCCTTGAAAGTGGCATCGACCGGGCCGCCACCCTGCATCTCCGCCTCTTGCTCCTTGCCGCCCACATTCAGGCGCACTTGTGCTTTTGGCAGGATGCCGGTTTCGCTATGTGCACGCATGGACAGCAGGCGGTAGTGCTCGCTTACCATTGCCACCTCAACCTCGCTGACCAGTGCTTGCAGATCTTCGTCGAAGATTTCCTTTTTGCGGTCGGCCAGTTCCTTGAAGCGCACAAATGCGGCGTTTAGCGCATCCTCGCTTTCCAGCACGATGTCGAGTTCCTGAAGGCGGCTACGGAAGGCATTGCGGCCTGAGAGCTTGCCGAGTGACAGTTTGTTGGCACTCCAGCCCACATCTTCGGCACGCATGATTTCATATGTCTCGCGATGCTTGAGTACGCCGTCCTGATGGATACCGGACTCGTGGGCAAAGGCATTTGCGCCGACCACGGCTTTGTTGGGCTGCACCGGATAACCGGTAATGCTCGATACGAGTTTTGAGCTGGGCACGATCTGCGTGGTGTCGATGCGCGTGTCACAGCTGAAGATATCACGACGCGTTTTCACCGCCATCACCACTTCTTCGAGACTGGCATTACCTGCACGCTCACCCAGCCCATTGACGGTACACTCCACCTGACGCGCACCGTTCAGCACGGCAGAAAGAGAGTTGGCCACGGCCAGGCCCAGGTCATTGTGGCAGTGCACTGAGAATATTACTTTGTCCGAATTGGGGATACGTTCGCGCAATTGACGGATCAGCTCACCAAACTGATGCGGCAGGTTGTAGCCCACGGTGTCGGGGATATTCAGTGTCGTTGCACCGGCCTTGATCACCGCATCCAGCACGCGGCACAGAAAGTCAACATCCGAACGCCCGGCATCTTCCGGTGAAAATTCCACATTATCGGTGTACTGCCGCGCCCACTTCACTGCCTTGACGGCCTGCTCCACCACCTGGTCAGGTGACATGCGCAGCTTCTTTTCCATATGTATGGGCGAGGTGGCAATAAAGGTATGTATACGTGAAGAGTTGGCGCCCTTGAGCGCTTCGCCTGCACGCCTGATATCGTTCTCCAGCGCACGTGCCAGGCCGCACACCGTACTGTCCTTGATCGCATCGGCCACTGCTTTGACCGATTCAAAATCACCGTTACTCGCGGCAGGAAAGCCTGCCTCGATCACATCCACCCGCATACGTTCGAGCTGCCTGGCGATGCGTACTTTTTCTTCGCGCGTCATTGAGGCACCCGGGCTTTGTTCGCCGTCGCGCAAGGTAGTATCGAAAATAATTAGTTGGTCGGTCATGCTGAAGCTCCAGAAAAGTTATTCAACTCGCGGCAATCCCATTCTGTCTATTGACGCGTCTATGCGTTGAACAGGCATTGAAAACACCCCGTTTTCGCCACATAGAAACGCCCTTATTGCTTGACAAGCTTCGGGCCTATGAGTTTTACTGTCGTCATGTAACCGCCCCATGTGGTCGCGCAAGTTACCTGTCTAGCATGTTACAAGATAAGCTGTTTTATATAAACCATTTAGAGGTCAATCATGAAAAAATTACTCCCATTACTTTGCATTCTTGCCGGCTTTTATTCTGCCGCTTCCGCCGCAAGTATTACAGGTTTAAACCTTTTAAGCACATCAGAATTCAGACTATTGTCCGAAGATTTTGGCGCCGCACTGAGCGATAAGCCACTCGCTCCTGCAGAACCACTCAAACTGTTTGGCTTTGATATTTCAGCCATGGCCAGCAGCACTGATATCTCCAAGAGCTCCGCGGCATTGAACACAGCCAGTTTAGGCACCATTCAAACTTCCACAATGATAGTACCTAAAGTATATGCAGCGATTGGCTTGCCTCTTGGCATTGATGTCGCCGCTTTCGTTTCTTCTGTCCCCACAAGCAATATCACTCTTTCAGGAGCCGAACTGAAGGTTGCCCTGCTTAAGGGGGGAACCGTTTCTCCCTCAATCGCTATCCGCGGCGCGATGACCCGCATGAGCGGCATAGATCAGCTTGATTTTAATACCAAGAGCCTGGATATCTCCATTTCCAAGGGTATATTAATGTTCACTCCCTATGCGGGTGTCGGGCAGGTTTGGGTTAACAGCAACAGCAATATAGTAAGCTTGGTAGATGGCGCAGTGTTAAGTGAAAGCTTTACTCAAAGCAAGGTATTCGTGGGTGCAAATATGAATATACTGCTCCTCAATTTTGCTCTGGAAGCTGACAAGACCGGCGGCATAGCAACATACAGCTTAAAAGCCGGTCTCCGCTTCTAGGCAGAACGTCTACAGTAGCTTGAAGTAGAGAAGCCCGGAGAAATCCGGGCTTCTCTACTTCAAGATTGCTGGCAGACAATAGTCAGGTCTTTGCATAACGCTGCTGTAGTGCCACTCGCTGCAGATAGGCATCACGTGCAATCTGTACATCTTCGAGAAAATAAGGCAGCTCTTTCAATAACAGAGCCTGCGGCCCATCCACCAGCGCTTTGGCAGGGGCAGGATGGAAATCCACCAATACCATATTGGCCCCGGCCATTACGCCTTGTGCGGTAATGTGCATCACGTCCAGAATGCCGTCCGGGGCCGCACTGCGTGTGCCAACCGAGTGGGATGGATCGATGCATACCGGCATCCGCGTAAGGCGTTTCACCACCGGCACATGGGCGAAATCGACAAAGTTGCGGTGCGGATCGCCCATATTGGTTTTCATGCCGCGCAGGCCAAACACCACATTGCGATTGCCCTCGCTGGCCAGATATTCAGCCGCGTTGAGCGACTCGTCCAGAGTGATGCCGAAGCCGCGCTTGAGCAGCACTGGAAATTCCTGCTGACGTCCGACAATTTTCAGCAGCTCGAAATTCTGCGTGTTGCGCGTGCCTATCTGCAGCATCACACCGGTTGGACTTCCCGTTTGCTGCAGGGCAGCGCGGATTTCTTCGAGATGGGATTCATGCGTGATTTCCATCGCAATCACCTTCATGCCGTACTTGCCTGCCAGATCGAACACATAGGGCAGGCATTTTTTTCCATGCCCCTGAAAAGCATAGGGGCTGGTGCGCGGTTTATAAGCACCCATGCGCGTACAAACCTGGCCGTTGTCGCGCAAGGCCTTGAGCATGGTTTCAACATGCTCCTGCTCGCCCACCGCGCACAGCCCGGCAAATACATTGAGCGTGTCCTGGCCGAAGCGCACGCCCTTATATTCAAAATACGAAGGCCGGGTATCATCATGGTGACGCCCAAGTACACGGTACTCCTCCGACACTCGCACCACGTTTTCCACACAGGGCAAGACCATCATGTCCTTGATATCCAGAGCCTTGGTATTGCCGATCAGATAAATCTCCGTCAGTGTTTTCTCGGTGCCGCGTTCAGTATGTACACGCGTTTTAATCCCCTCAAGGCTGGCGAGAAAGGTTGTGAGCTGCTGAAAATCAGCACCCTGCGGGTCGGTATTTGATGCAAGAATCAGTATCATGTGACACCTCGATGAATTTGTTTGTTATGGCCCGGCGCGCTGACGCGCTTATTGCGGATTTTTATGGGAAAGAATGGCCCATTGCTGCGCCCACTGCGCCATAGGCTCACGCGTAAACCCGCTTTTTCCAAACTGTTGCCAACGCCCGACTACATGGCATATAAGCAGATTGGCGTACGCGCTCACATCAATATTGGCATCCAGTTCGCCCTGACTGAAGGCAATGCGCAGAGATTGTTTAAGTGTGGCTTCGATGCGATCAAGAAACTGGTTAATGCGCTGTTGCAGGCGATCATCTTCGTTTACCAGCGCATCGCCGATCAACACCCGCGTCATGCCGCGATTTTTTTGCGCAAAGCCCAGCAGCAAAGCGAGCACCGCTTCAACCTGTTTAAGACCACCGCTTTCATCGACAGTAATTTTCGTGACCAGCCCGAAAATCGTCTGTTCAATAAACTCAATCAAACCCTCGAACATTTGCGCCTTGCTGGCGAAGTGTCTATATAGCGCGGCCTCGGAAATACCGAGCCTGGCAGCCAAAGCAGCCGTTGTAATCTTTTCGCTTTTGGGTTGCTCCAGCATCTCGGCAACAGTTTGTAAAATTTGCAGCTTGCGTTCACCCGGTTTGGTAGCCATTTTTTCTTCCATCAGTTTGACTGCATTATCAGATTGTGACGCGTAGCCTCGACACCGCTCGAGGCAACTCCATCACGGTACGAATTTTTACATCCACATAGGCAGGTGCCCGTTGCGTGGAATTCACCCACACCGTACGCATCCCCAGCCGCTTTGCGGCTTGCAGATTCTCTGCCGCGTCTTCTACCATTATGCATTGCGCAGGATTCAAATGATGTTTATTCAGCAATCGCATAAAGCCAGAAAGTTTAGGCTTGGGCTGATAGCGCGTGTGCTCGATGGCAAACAGGTCTATAAACAAATCGTCTACGCGCAATAACTTCAATACCGCCTGCGCATAATGCTGCGGTGCATTTGAAAACACCAGCTTCTTGCCCGGCAAACGCTGCAACACCTGGCGCAGTCGCGGCTCGTTCACCACCATTTTCGGCAACTCGGGAAACTGGTGGGTATGCCATAAAAAATGGTCAGGATCAGTGCCATGATGCCGCATCATGCCGTGCAACGTGGCGCCATAACGTTGCCAGTAATGCACGCGCAAATCATTTGCGGCCTGCTCGTCCAGCTCCAGATGTTGCTGCAAGTAAGCGGTCATGCTGCGGTTGATATGCGGAAAAATATGCGGCGTTGCGTTATGCAGCGTATTGTCCAGATCAAAAATCCAATATGTTGTCGCCATACGTTGTTGTGCTCTCAAAATCTTGCTTGCATATATTTAATATGCGGCGCGGCGCTTTTGATCGCACGCCTAGTCTGGCTTAAAAATATTGGATTTTACCCGGCAAATCTAAAGCCGTTCATTTGCTTTTAATCAGCGTGCCGACCCCCTCGTCGGTCAAAATCTCCAGCAACAAGGCATGCTCTACACGCCCGTCAATGATGTGCACCGATTTAACTCCACCGCGCGCCGCATCCAGTGCAGAGCTGATCTTGGGCAACATGCCCCCCGACAAAGTGCCATCAGCCACCAACTCATCAATCTGCCTGGGTGTCAGGCCGGTCAGCAAGTTACCGTCTTTGTCCAGTACGCCGGGAGTGTTGGTGAGCAACACCAGTTTCTCGGCCTTTAATACCTCCGCCAGCTTGCCCGCGACTACATCGGCGTTAATGTTTAATGTTTCGGCATCCACGCCCACGCCTATCGGTGCAATGACGGGTATGAAATCGCCGGAATCCAGAAAAGTGATAATGGAAGGGTCGATCGAGCTGATCTCGCCCACCAGCCCGATATCGAGCATCTTGCCCGGCTCGTCCGCACTCTCCAGCATCAATTTGTTGGCCCGGATAAACGCGCCATCCTGTCCTGTCAGCCCTACCGCCTTGCCGCCATAGCGGTTGATCAGATTGACGATATCCTTGTTGACCTTGCCCAGCACCATCTCGACCACGTCCATGGTTTCTTCGTCAGTGACACGCATACCCTGCACAAACTCACCTGCCTTGCCCACCCGCTTGAGCAGGTCATTAATTTGCGGGCCACCGCCATGCACTATCACGGGGTTCATGCCCACCAGCTTGAGCAACACCACGTCGCGTGCAAATCCTTCCTGCAGCTTGGGATCTGTCATCGCGTTGCCGCCGTATTTAATGACGATGGTTTTGTCAAAAAAGCGCTGGATATAGGGCATGGCCTCAGAAAGTGTGTGAGCCTTCTGTGCGGCAGTGGCGGCGGTAAGTGTCATTATTTCTCTTTCGCAAAACAGTGGTATATTTTACCGCATAAATAATTATTTTCAGCAGATAAAACTCCGGATAAAACCCCAGATAAAACCTTGGGCAAGAAAAACCTGGCTGCACCCCTTGGGTTATCCCGTCTATATCAGTATAGTGACGCGACAGATATCGGGGTACACGTATGAATCAGAGTGAAAATAGAGAACACAAACTCACACTGGCAGAGGTGCTCGGCATGCTGGTGGCGGACGGTATGATAGACCAGGCTCAAGCCGATACGCTGATCGCCGAACGGCGCGGGCAGCGTCATGACAGCCATCCGCTGGTGCTGGTTGCCGAGCATAACTGGCGCTCGCTCACGCCACCCATCAGGTTACTGCACCTCGAAGCCCTGACAGAATGGATGGCGCAACGCACCGGGCTGGGTTATTTTCACATTGACCCGCTCAAAATAGATTTCTCTTCTGTCACCGAAATCATGTCCAGCGACTATGCAGCTCGTTTCGGTATCTTGCCGGTACAAGTTACAGCAACCGAAGTGGTCATCGCCACATCTGAACCATTTTTACGCGAGTGGGAAAAGGTACTCCAACCCATCTTGCGTAAAGAGATTCGGCGCGTGGTCGCCACGCCAACCGACATCAGCCGATATCTGGTCGAGTTTTACAATCTGGCGCGCTCGGTGAAAAGTGCGGAGAAAAATAATCGTGGCGGCACTACCGGCCAGGCCTCCTTCGAGCAGTTGGTGGAAATGGGCAAGAGCAACCGCCAGTTTGACGCCAATGACCAGAATATCGTGCATATCGTGGACTGGCTATGGCAATACGCCTTCGAGCAACGCGCATCCGATATACATATTGAACCCCGACGGGAACTCGGTATCGTGCGCTTTCGCATCGACGGCATCTTGCACCAGGTCTACCAGGTACCCATGTCAGTAATGACCGCGATGACCAGCCGTATCAAGGTGATGGGGCGTATGGATCTGGTCGAAAAACGCCGCCCGCAGGATGGCCGCATTAAAACTCGTACAGTCGAGGGCCAGGAGGTGGAGTTGCGCCTGTCAACACTGCCGACAGCTTTTGGCGAAAAACTGGTGATGCGAATTTTCGACCCCGAGGTGCTGGTGCGGGACTTTGCAGAGCTCGGTTTTTCAGACGAAGACCTTGCACGCTGGCGCAAAATGACCGAGCAGCCCAACGGGATTATCCTCGTCACGGGTCCAACCGGCTCGGGCAAAACCACTACCCTGTATTCCACTCTCAAGCACCTCGCCACCCCCGAGGTGAATGTCTGCACTATCGAAGATCCTATTGAAATGGTGGAGGGAGCCTTCAACCAGATGCAGGTACAACACGGCCTCGAACTAGGCTTCGCCGATGGTGTGCGCGCATTAATGCGACAAGATCCGGACATCATCATGATAGGCGAAATCCGCGATCTGGAAACGGCAGAAATGGCAATACAGGCGGCGCTCACCGGTCACCTGGTGTTATCCACCTTGCACACCAACGATGCCCCGTCAGCGATCACACGCCTGATCGACCTCGGCGTGGCGCCCTTTATGATCAATGCCACACTGCTCGGTGTAATGGGGCAGCGGCTGGTACGCACCCTGTGCCCAAAATGCAAGAAACCCATGCCACTGGAGGAGGAGGAAAATGCACAGTGGGATGAGCTGGTAGCACCGTGGAAAGCCAAGCGCCCCGCCCAAATTCATCAGCCGGAAGGCTGCCTGGAGTGTCGCATGACAGGCTACAAGGGACGCGTCGGCATTTACGAAATTTTATTAATGTCCCCCGCGCTGCGCAAACTCGTCACGCCCACCACCGACATCGCCCCACTGCGCGAGCAAGCCAGCAAAGAGGGCATGAAACCATTGCGTATTTCGGGTGCATTGAAGGTGGCGAATGGCTTAACTACTTTGGAAGAGGTCTTACGGGTGGCACCTCCGGCGAGTCAACCTTAGGTTCCGCTCCAATAGTAAAATCGCAAAATTTGTTACAAAAAAATCCCCTATACCGATTGGGTATAGGGGATTTTATTTATATATTTATACCGAGTATATTCTAAAAAGGGATATCGTCATCGAAGTTGTCAAAATTGCTTTTAGCCGGGGCAGGAGCTTTGCTCGTCGGCGCGGCAAAGGACTGTTCTGATGCCACTGGTTTTTCCACAACTTCGAAGTTACTGCTTCCCGAAGATTTGCCACCGAGCATTTTCATTTCATTGGCTACGATCTTGGTGGTGTAGCGATCTTTTCCTTCTTTATCCTGCCACTTTTCAGTGGTAATTCTACCCTCGACGTAAATCAGCGAACCTTTCTTCAGATACTGTCCTGCGATCTCCGCTAGTCTCTTGTAGAAGACGATGTTATGCCATTCGGTTTTCTCCTGCTTTTCGCCGGTCTTGTCTTTCCATGTTTCGGATGTAGCCAACGTCACATTGGCAACTGCCTCGCCATTGGGCATATACCTGACCTCGGGATCTTTACCGAGATGTCCTACCAGAATCGCTTTGTTCACTGACATGTCATACCCCTTTCAATAATTTCTCAACGCCTGCCTCGTCAAAACCACTTGTCTCTACCTTGATGCTGGCCATTTGTTCGGCCGCCACTACCATCACTTCACGCACTCCTTTTAGTTGCATTAACTGGCTCTGCAACAGTTTCGCAGCGGGCTCATCCATAGCCGGCAGCGGGAACAGTTTGGTGCGAACTGCGGCAGGTGATTGCATGCCACTGGCCACTATTAGCCACAGGATTAATAATACCATCGCGAAGATAAGTACGGCATTGCCGCCAAAGTACTGCATCAAAAATCCGCCTGCGGTGGCACCTACAAACGCGCCTAAAAACTGTACGCTACTGTATACCCCCATCGCGGTGCCCTTGGCCGCAAGCGGTGCTGTTTTGCTGATCAACGATGGCAGCATGGCTTCCAGCAAATTGAATGCAATAAAGAATAGCAATAGCGCCACAGCAACGCTAAGTACACTGTTGTGGAACATCAGCAGGGTTAGCTGCGCTAATGCCGCCAGGGCAATTGCGCCCATAAAGACTTCTTTGGATTTTGCTTTTTTATCTGCAAAGATCATCGGAGGCACCATAAAAACAAACGCCAGCAACATCACAGGTAGATAAACCTTCCAGTGATATGCCGCATGCAGCCCGTTGTTTTTCAGCAGAAAGGGCACTTGCATAAATACTGACATTAAAATTGCGTGCAGCGCAAAAATACCGAAGTCCAGGCGCAACAAGTCTTTGTTGTGCAGCACTTCTCTAAAACGCTTGCCATTCGCTTCGGTATCGCTATGAAAGCGTGTAATGGCGGGATTGGGAATACCAAACGCAATGACAACCATGGCAAATACTGCCAGCACCGCAGTCATGGTAAAGATGCCATGCATACCGATGCTCGCATACAGCAATGGCGACAAAACCATGGACACGGCGAAGCTGACACCGATGGTCATGCCTATCATCGCCATGGCCTTGGTACGATGGTCTTCACGCGTCAGATCTGCGGCCAATGCCATCACCGCGGCATTGATGGCGCCCGCGCCCTGAATTACGCGTCCGGCAATAATCCAGTAAATATTGTCTGCCGAAGCTGCGATCAGACTGCCTATAGCAAATAAAATCAGCCCGATGTAAATAACAGGCTTGCGACCATAGTGGTCTGAAAGCCATCCGGCCGGGATTTGCAGTATGGCCTGAGTTAAACCGTAGGCCCCCAAGGCTATTCCTATCAGCGTATGACTTTCTCCGCCCGGCAGGTGTTCGGCATATAACGCGAATATCGGCAGGATAATAAACAACCCCAGCATGCGTAAACCATACACGCTGGCCAGGCCTATACTGGCGCGGAGTTCGATCGGAGTCATGGAATCCCCGGTATTATGAGTTGCCTCATTGGTTTTAAGTATTGATTCTTGTTCTGCCGGCATATTTGTTGTTTGGGTACATACAGAAAGTCGCGTATATTAGCAGGTTTAGCGGATCGGACGAAAGCTTAGCCCTGATGTTTCATGAATTCGGGGGATGATCGCGCAGCATTTTGTTTTGTAGGGGGAGTTTGCGAAGGAGAGCCGTAGTTATTCATACGCCCGACTGAACAAAGTTTCCATACGAAACAAAATGCCAGCGAGGGCTCTCGTCAATTTATGAAACATCAGGGCTCAAATGGAAAGCATTAAAATACGCGGCGCGCGCACGCACAACCTCAAAAATATCAACCTTGATTTGCCTCGCAATAAGCTGGTGGTGATTACCGGACTGTCAGGCTCAGGCAAGTCCTCTCTTGCCTTTGACACCTTGTATGCCGAGGGTCAGCGGCGCTATGTTGAATCGCTATCCTCTTACGCACGCCAGTTTTTGCAGTTAATGGCCAAGCCTGATGTCGATTTGATCGAGGGTTTATCGCCTGCCATAGCCATTGAACAAAAGGCCACTTCGCACAATCCGCGCTCTACCGTCGGCACAGTAACCGAAATTCACGATTATTTGAGATTGCTGTTTGCCCGCGCGGGTGATCCCTATTGCCCTGAGCACGATATTGTCCTGCGCGCGCAAAGTATCTCGCAGATGGTTGATCATGTATTGGAATTGCCGGAAGGCACACGCATCATGATCCTGTCACCACTGGTGGTTGATCGCAAAGGCGAGCAGCTGGAGTTGTTCGACGAGCTGCGTGCCCAGGGGTTCGTACGTCTGCGTGTGAATGGCAAAGTATACGAGATGGACAGCCTGCCCGCACTGCAAAAGACCAAGAAGCATACCGTTGAAATCGTGGTGGACAGATTAAAAGTGGGTGCCGACAGCAAACAGCGCCTGGCAGAATCATTCGAGACTGCTTTGCGCCATGCAGACGGCCGCGCTTTGGCGGTAGAAATGGATGGCGGCAAGGAGCATCTGTTTTCTGCCAAATTCGCCTGCCCGATTTGCAATTATTCCTTGCAGGAGCTGGAACCGCGCTTATTCTCTTTTAACAGCCCGATGGGTGCATGCCCCAAGTGTGACGGACTGGGTAACATCAGCTTTTTCGATCCGAAGCGGATTGTTGCTTTCCCGCAATTGTCCTTAAGTTCGGGGGCTATTAAAGGCTGGGACAGGCGCAACCAGTTTTATTTCCAGATGCTGGACAGTCTTGCCAGACATTACGATTTTGATCTGGAGCGCCCTTTTGACAGCCTGCCTGATAAAATTCAACAAATTATTCTGTATGGCAGTGGCAAGGAGCAAATTCCCTTTAGCTATCTCAACGAACGTGGCAAACCCACACTGCGCGAACATAGTTTCGAAGGTATCGTGCCCAATCTGGAAAGAAGATATAAGGAGACAGAGTCCCCAACGGTACGCGAGGAGCTGGCTAAATTCTTAAATAACTGCAGCTGTACAGAATGCAAAGGCACGCGTTTGCGTCTCGAAGCGCGCCATGTACGCGTGGCGGATCACGCCATTTACCAGATTAGCGCTCTGCCATTAAAACAAACCCTGGCATTCTTTCAGAATTTACAGTTACCCGGCAACAAACAAACCATTGCTGAAAGAATCGTGCAGGAAATAGTCAGTCGGCTCACCTTCCTCAATAATGTGGGTCTGGATTATTTGTCACTGGATCGCTCTGCGGAAACCCTTTCCGGCGGCGAAGCTCAGCGCATACGCCTGGCCTCACAGATAGGCTCAGGCTTGACTGGTGTGATGTATGTACTGGACGAACCCTCTATCGGACTGCACCAGCGCGACAATAGCCGATTGCTGGATACATTGAAAAGGTTGCGCGACATGGGCAATAGCGTGATCGTGGTAGAACACGATGAAGATGCCATACTTTCCGCTGACCATGTAGTGGATATGGGGCCGGGTGCGGGTGAACATGGCGGAACCATTATTGCCCAGGGAACACCCGATGAAGTTTGCGCCAACTTACATTCTCTGACCGGTGACTATTTGATGGGCAGACGCAGCATATCCTCCCCCACAAAATATCGCGCTCCCGATCCCGAACGTATGCTGCAAATCAAAGGCGCAAGTGGTAACAACCTTAAAGATGTTACGCTGGATTTGCCTGTAGGATTGATGGTTTGCGTCACCGGTGTGTCCGGCTCGGGTAAATCTACTCTGATTAACGACACGCTCTATCCAGCCGTAGCTCAACATTTATACGACAGCAACACCGAGCCCGCACCGTATGCGGATATTAGCGGACTGGAATTTTTCGACAAGGTGATTAATGTAGATCAATCGCCTATAGGACGCACACCGCGCTCGAATCCCGCCACCTACACCGGGCTGTTCACCCCTATACGAGAGCTGTTTGCCGGGGTGCCACAGGCGCGCGAACGCGGCTACGGACCAGGGCGCTTTTCATTTAACGTCAAGGGTGGTCGTTGCGAGTCTTGCCAGGGTGATGGTGTAATCAAAGTCGAAATGCATTTCCTTCCCGATGTGTATGTTCCATGCGATGTATGTCATGGCAAACGCTACAACCGCGAATCCCTGGAAGTACAGTACAAAGGTAAAAACATCCACCAGATTCTAGGCATGACCGTTGAACAGGCACACGCATTCTTTGAACCCGTGCCTATTATCGCCCGCAAGCTGCAAACACTGCTCGATGTTGGCCTTGGCTATATCACACTTGGTCAGAGCGCTACTACCCTCTCTGGTGGCGAAGCACAGCGTGTTAAATTGTCACTTGAGTTGTCCAAGCGCGACACTGGTCGCACTCTGTATATCCTCGATGAACCAACCACAGGCTTGCATTTCCATGACATTGCCCTGTTGCTCAAAGTCATTCATAAACTGCGTGACCAGGGCAACACCCTGGTGGTTATCGAACATAACCTGGATGTCATCAAGACCGCGGACTGGATTATAGATCTGGGGCCGGAAGGTGGGGTTGGTGGTGGACGCATCATCGCGCAGGGTTCACCCAAGGATATTTCGAATAATCCAGAAAGCGTGACAGGGGAATATTTGAACATCGTTCTAGGCAAGAAATCCTAGTTATGTAATTCTGCTTGCCCGAAGCAGGATTGACAGTGTCAGACACAAACATTTATAAAGCTGAAATAAAAAAAAGCCGGAAGTATCCGGCTTTTTTTTATGCGAATAAATGATAATTATTCGCTAGCGTCTTCTACAGCTTCAATATCAGCAGGTCTGTCCATCAGTTCAATTAACGCCATAGGTGCATTGTCACCCTTGCGGAAACCAAACTTCAGAATACGAGAATATCCGCCATTGCGTGCAGCGTATCGTGGACCCAGCTCATCAAACAGCTTGGTAACCATTTCACGATCACGCAGACGAGCAAAAGCTAAACGACGGTTAGCCAAGCTTGGATGCTTGCCCAATGTCAAAATTGGCTCTGCAACACGGCGCAATTCCTTGGCTTTAGGCAAAGTCGTTTTAATGGCTTCATGACGCAACAATGAAACAGTCATGTTGCGCAACATCGCCAAACGGTGGCTACTGGTGCGGTTTAGTTTTCTTAATCCTAGACGGTGACGCATGATTACCCTTTCTTACAGCTTTGTGGCTTACTGATCAACTGGCACAGGCCAGTTATCTAATTTCATACCAAGCGAAAGACCGTGTTCGGCCAATACTTGCTTGATTTCGTTCAATGACTTACGTCCAAGGTTAGGCGTACGCAGCAAGTCAGATTCATGATGCTGAATCAGGTCGCCAATGTAATGTATGCTTTGCGCCTTAAGACAGTTAGAAGAACGCGGAGTCAGTTCCAAATCATCAACCGGACGCAGCAACAATGGGTCAATTTTCGGCGCTTGCGGCTTCTCTACCGGAGTAGGCGTGCCCTCCAGTTCAGCAAACACCAGGAACTGGTCTACCAAAATACGAGCTGCAAAGCGTATTGCCTCTTCAGGGTCAATGGCACTATTGGTTTCGATATCAAGCACGAGTTTGTCCAAGTCAGTACGCTGCTCAACACGAGCACTTTCTACAGCGTAACTAACACGGTAAACAGGGCTAAATGAAGCATCCAAAGCGATGTGACCTACTGGACGCGTCATTCCTGGTACTTGACGAGAGATAGCAGAGACATACCCACGGCCTTTTTCAACCTTGATTTCCATATCAAGCTTGCCACCCGCAGTCAGATGAGCAATGACATGGGATGGATTCACGACATCTGTGTCAGCATTAGTTTCGATGTCACCCGCAGTTACAACACCCGCGCCGGATTTATTAAGGCGCAAAGTTGCTTCAGTTGAGTTGTGCAGCTTGAGTACCAAACCTTTAAGATTCAATAAAATCTCTACTACGTCTTCCTGTACGCCGTCAATTGATGAGTACTCATGCAAAACGCCAGCAATCTTGACTTCAGTTACGGCATAACCCGGCATTGAGGACAACAGGATACGACGCAATGCGTTGCCCAATGTGTGACCATAACCGCGTTCAAAGGGCTCCATCACCACTTTAGCCTGGGTGGGGGAAATTCTCTGCACGTCGATAATGCGTGGTTTTAAAAAATCATTGTTAGACATATTCGACTCCGAGTGGATTACTTGGAATACAATTCAACGATCAAATGCTCGTTGATTGTCGCAGGCAGTTCTGAACGTTGAGGCTGAGCTTTGAAAGTGCCTTTCATTGCTTTTGAGTCCATATCAATCCATTCAGGAAAGCCACGCTGCTCGGCAGCCAAAATTGCAGCTTTAACGCGCAATTGATTTTTTGACTTTTCAGCAACTTCAACGACATCACCAGGACGAACCTGATATGACGGAATATTTACACGTTTGCCATTAACCAAAATCGAGTTATGACGCACTACTTGACGAGCTTCTGAACGCGATGCGCCAAAACCCATACGATAGCTGACGTTGTCCAGGCGGGACTCAAGCATCTGCAGCAGGTTTTCACCCGTTATGCCACGTTCCTGATCCGCACGTTTGAAAGTCAGACGGAATTGGCCTTCCATCATGCCGTATATACGGCGTACTTTTTGTTTTTCACGCAACTGGCCACCATACTCGGATTGCCGAGTATTTTTCTTCTGGCCATGCTGACCAGGTGGATAAGCACGACGTTCAACCGCACATTTGTCGGTAAAACACTTTTCGCCCTTCAGGAATAACTTTTCGCCTTCACGACGACACTGACGGCATTTTGCATCAAGATTTCTAGCCAAGATCTATGCTCCAAATATTTATATACGACGTTTTTTCGGCGGACGGCAACCGTTATGAGGTACTGGGGTTATGTCTGATATGCTGGTGATTTTAAAACCTGCAGCATTCAATGCACGTACTGCCGATTCACGTCCTGGACCTGGGCCCTTAATACGTACTTCGAGGTTTTTAACACCGCATTCCTGCGCTGCTTTACCAGCTGCTTCAGCAGCAATTTGTGCTGCAAACGGAGTGCTCTTACGTGAACCCTTAAAGCCGTTTCCACCACTGGTGGACCAAGCCAAAGCATTGCCCTGTCGATCGGTAATGGTTACGATGGTATTGTTAAAAGAAGCGTGTACGTGAGCTATTCCCTCTGCAACGTTCTTTTTGACTTTTTTGCGCACTCGCGTGCTGGTCTTAGCCATATCTCAAATTCCTCTATTAAATTACTTCTTCGCGCCAGCGATGGACTTGCGCGGACCCTTACGAGTACGTGCATTAGTGCGAGTACGCTGACCGCGAACTGGCAAACCGCGGCGATGACGTACACCACGGTAGCAACCCAAATCCATCAATCGCTTGATGTTCATGGAAATTTCACGACGCAAGTCACCTTCAACTGTGAATTTTGCGACCTCTTCACGCAGCTTTTCCATATCGGAATCGCTGATATCCTTGACTTTGGTTGAAGTGACAACACTGGCCAAGTCGCAAATTACACGTGCGCGAGTAGAGCCAATGCCATAAATCGCTGTTAAAGCGATTACAGCGTGTTGATGATTTGGAATGTTTACACCGGCAATACGAGCCATGCAGCTACCCTATTCGTTCAAAAAAATGATTATAACATCCAGCAGCGATTATACTCAATCAACCCTGGCGTTGCTTGTGGCGTGGATTGCTATTACAGATCACACGAACAACACGATTACGAATTACAACTTTGCAATTACGGCAAACTTTTTTTACAGACGCTTGAACTTTCATTTCAATCTCCTCAATACCTTAACATCTTTTACTTGGCACGGAACACTATGCGCGCCCTGGTCAAATCATAGGGGGTCAACTCTACAGTAACTTTATCACCCGGCAAAATACGTATGTAATGCATACGCATTTTCCCGGAAATATGACCCAGAACGATAATGCCTGTTTCTAATTTAACTCGAAAGGTTGCATTTGGCAGGGATTCAACAATTTCCCCCTGCATTTGTATGACATCTTCCTTGGACATTAGCGCGTCAACCCGCCTTTAAAATTGGCTTTTTTCAACAAGCTCTCATACTGATGCGACATCATGTAGGACTGAACTTGAGACATAAAATCCATGGTTACAACAACTAATATCAACAACGAAGTTCCACCAAAATAAAATGGCACATTCAGTTTGACAATCAAAAACTCTGGAATCAAACATACAAAAGTTATATAAATTGCCCCGACCATTGTCAGGCGCAACATGATCTTTTCAATATAGCGTGCTGTCTGATCACCTGGGCGTATCCCGGGTAAAAAAGCACCACTCTTTTTCAAATTATCCGCAGTCTCTTTCGGGCTAAACACCAGTGCCGTGTAGAAAAAACAGAAGAATATAATTGCAGCAGCATAAAACATCACATAGATCGGTTGTCCGGGAGAAAGTTTTTCACTTATATCCTTCAGCCAACCCATGCCAGAACCAGTGGCAAACATACCAGCCAATGTTGCCGGGAACAAAATAATACTTGAAGCAAAGATCGGTGGTATGACCCCTGCCATGTTCAACTTAAGCGGCAAGTGCGAACTCTGGCCGCCATATACTTTATTGCCTACTTGGCGCTTTGCGTAGTTCACCAGAATTTTTCTCTGGCCACGCTCCACAAAGACTACCAGTGCCGTGACAAAAAACGCACCTACAATCAAAGCCAGTACAATCGGTATCGAGAAAGCGCCAAAAGCATTTGTGCGCGCCATTTCCAGAGTTGCTCCAATTGCGTGTGGCAAACCCGAGGCAATACCAGCAAATATTATCAACGAAATACCGTTACCCAGACCTCTTTCAGTGATCTGCTCGCCAAGCCACATCAGAAACAGCGTACCCGTGACTAGCGTTATAACTGTCGTAACCTGAAACATCGTCCCTGGATTTATAACCAGCCCAGCTTGAGACTGCAATGCAACCGCAATTCCCATTCCTTGCACCAAAGCCAGTAACAGTGTTGCATACCGGGTGTACTGGGTAATCTTGCGTCGACCAGCTTCACCATCTTTTTTCAGCTGCTCCATGTATGGAACGGCATGACTAGCCAGTTGCATAATGATGGAAGCAGATATATAAGGCATGATGCCCAGTGCAAAAATTGAGAAACGTGAAAGTGCGCCGCCAGAGAACATGTTAAACATGCCCATGATGCCGCCCTTTTGCGAATCAAACATGGATGCCAGTGCTGCGGGGTCAATACCAGGCACAGTTATAAATGTTCCTATACGGTACACAACCAGCGCGCCCAGCAAAAACCACAGTCTCTGACTGAGGTCACCGTATTTTGCCTTCTTGACTCCTTTGACCGCAGCGTTCACAGACTACCCTTATTCAGTGATGCTGCCACCAGCAGCTTCCACTGCGGCACGAGCGCCTTTAGTTAACAACAAACCCTGCAACTTTACTGCTCTGCTGATTTCACCTGCCAGAACCACTTTGGCAGACAATGAACGAGCAGGTATCAACCCGGCTTGCTTCAGCGACAATAGATCAATCGAATCAATGGGCAGGTTGTGCAAATCAGACAAACGAACTTGCGCAGTATCATCACGTGTCAAAGATACAAATCCGCGCTTTGGCAGACGGCGTTGCAGTGGCATTTGGCCACCTTCAAAACCGACCTTATGAAAGCCACCCGAGCGGGACTTCTGTCCTTTGTGACCGCGGCCGCATGTTTTACCTAAACCGCATCCTATACCACGGCCAACACGTCGTTTAGCGTGCTTACTGCCATCTGCAGGTTTTAATTGATTGAGTTCCATTATGCCTCCCACTTAACCAGATAAAACACTTTGTTTATCATGCCGCGCACTGCCGGCGTATCCTCTACTTCAACCGTTTGGTTCAATCTGCGCAAGCCCAAACCACGAATGCAAGCACGATGCGATTCTTTAGTTCCGATGACACTTTTAATCTGTGTCACTTTAATTTTTTTTGCCTGTGCCATGATTACTCCGTAATTTCTTCTACGCTTTTGCCACGTTTAGCGGCAACTTGAGCGGGCGAATTCATCGCCTGCAAGCCATTAAGAGTAGCTCGAACAACGTTATATGGATTGCTTGAGCCTATGCATTTGGCCAATATATTACGCACGCCCACCGCTTCAAACACGGCACGCATCGCGCCACCGGCAATAATTCCAGTACCATCCGATGCCGGCATCATGATCACTTTAGCTGCACCGTGGCGGCCGATAACAGCATGATGTAACGTGCCGTTTTTAAGGCTGACCTTTACCATTTTCCTGCGTGATTCATCCATAGCCTTTTGTACAGCAACCGGCACTTCCTTGGACTTACCCTTGCCCATGCCTATATTGCCATCGCCATCACCAACAACTGTCAGTGCGGCAAAACCCATAATACGACCACCCTTTACAACTTTAGTCACACGATTCACAGCAATCATCTTTTCAATGAGGCCGTCACCACGTTCTTCTTGTTGCTGATTTTTTCCTTGCGCTTTAGCCATGATTCACCTCAACTTAGAACTGCAAGCCATGTTCGCGCGCGGCATCTGCCAACGCCTTGATGCGACCATGATATCTATGACCGGAACGATCAAACGCAATTGCTGTAATCCCGGCAATTTTAGCCTTTTCAGCAATACGTTTTCCGACAACTGCTGCAGCCGTAGCGTTACCGCCATTAGCCACCTCTTTACGTACCTCAGCCTCCAGGGTTGAAGCACTCGCCAGTATTTTGCTGCCGCAGGCAGAAATTACCTGTGCGTAGATGTGCTGATTTGTGCGGCTAATAGCCAAACGTACAGTCTTTTGCTCAGCAATTTTTGCACGGGTTTTGCGTGCTCTGCGCTGACGCGCATCTTTCTTGTTCGTCATATCAGCCTCAATTATTTCTTCTTGGTTTCTTTCAGGATTACGACCTCATCAGCGTACCGCACACCTTTTCCCTTGTAAGGCTCTGGTGGACGATAAGCGCGAATTTCAGCAGCTACCTGACCTACTTGCTGCTTATTTGTACCGGTCAAAACGATTTCGGTCTGTGTTGGTGTCGCTACTTTCACACCAGATGGCATCTTATGCACTACCGGATGAGAATAACCCAGACTCAAATTAAGGGCATCACCAGCAGCCTGAGCACGATATCCAACTCCGATAAGAGTCAACTTGCGCTCAAAACCCTTAGTCACGCCAACTATCATATTAGCCAACAAAGCGCGTATAGTTCCTGACATAGCATTTGACTGCATAGTGTCATTGGTAGCTTTGCACAATAATGCATCACCCTGACGCTCCACAGCCACGTCGGTATTAAGCGATTGATTTAAAGTACCCAAAGGGCCTTTAACCGAAACTTGGTGGGCGGAGAGCGTTACATCAATACCTGCCGGCACCGTAATTGGATTTTTTGCGACTCTAGACATGTTTACCTCGTTACGCGACGATACACAAAACTTCACCACCAATTCCATTGGCACGGGCTTTGCGGTCTGTCATCAATCCCTTTGATGTAGACACAATAGCGACACCCAGACCATTCATAACCTGCGGAATGTCATCGCTACCTTTGTATACACGCAAACCAGGGCGACTTACGCGCTGAATTTTTTCGATTACAGGGCGATCAGCATAATATTTAAGGCCAATTTCCAATGTAGCCTTGCCATTGTCACTGACAACCTTAAAGCCATCCACATACCCTTCATCCTGAAGCACTTTTGCAAGCGCGACTTTTAATTTGGAAGAAGGCATTGCAACAGTTACTTTTTCCGCCATCTGCGCATTACGAATTCGCGTCAGCATATCGGCGATTGGATCACTCATACTCATAAATTCACCCTTACCAACTTGCCTTGACTACACCAGGAACTTCACCGCGCATTACGTATTCACGCAACTTAATACGGCCAAGACCAAACTTGCTAAACACGCCACGAGGGCGTCCAGTCAGCGAACAACGATTACGCAAGCGCACCGGGCTGGAATCACGAGGCAAAGCCTGCAACTTCAGACGTGCAGCAGAGCGCTCGTCTTCACCCAGCTTTGCATTAGCAATAACAGATTTTAATTCGGCACGCTTAGCAGCAAACTTCTCCACTGTTTCACGTCTTTTTAAATCACGATTAATGACAGAAATCTTAGCCATTTTCCCTCAACCCTTTAATGGTAATTTAAAAGCAGTCAGAAGGGCTCTCGCCTCATCATCAGTTTTCGCACTGGTTGTAATAGTGATATTCATCCCGCGCAACATATCAATCTTGTCGTATTCAATTTCCGGGAAAATAATCTGCTCTTTAACACCCATATTGTAATTTCCACGACCATCAAATGACTTAGCCGACAATCCACGGAAATCACGTATACGGGGAATAGATATTGTAACCAGGCGATCAAGAAATTCGTACATCTTGTCACGGCGCAAAGTCACCTTGCATCCAACAGGATAGTTTTCACGAATTTTAAATCCGGCGATCGACTTCTTGGACTTGGTTACTACCGGCTTTTGGCCCGCAATTTTCTGCATGTCAGCAACAGCGTGATCCATAACCTTCTTATCCGCGACAGCCTCACCAACACCCATGTTAAGTGTAATTTTTTCGATTCGCGGCACTTCCATGATGGACTTGTAACCAAACTTGGCCATCATTTCTTTTGCCACTGTATCTTTGTAGAAATCGTACAAACGAGACATGCTCTATTTCCCCTTAAGCAATCACTTCGCCACTGGACTTAAACACGCGCACTTTGCGACCGTCTTCCAGAAACTTAGTACCAATACGATCTGCTTTTTTAGTAGCCGCATTGTAGATAGCAACGTTTGAAACGTGGATAGGCATCTCCATTTCAACGATACCGCCGCTCACACCTTTAACCGGATTAGGCTTTTGGTGCTTCTTAACTTTATTGATGCCGCTCACCAGCAACTTATCTTCAAGCACTCGCAGCACACTACCGCGAGTACCCTTATCTTTGCCTGCGATGATTATCACATCATCATTTTTTTTAATCTTGCTCATGGTTATTTTCCTTTACTGCGTTACAGCACTTCAGGTGCCAGAGACACGATTTTCATGAAGCGCTCATTACGCAACTCACGAGTAACTGGACCAAAAATACGTGTCCCAATAGGCTCCAATTTGGCATTAAGCAACACAGCCGCATTACCATCAAACTTAATAAGCGAACCGTCAGGCCGACGCACGCCTTTAGCCGTACGTACCACAACTGCGCTGTACACATCACCTTTTTTAACACGTGAACGCGGAGCTGCATCCCTGATACTCACCTTAATTACATCACCTATTGATGCGTAACGGCGCTTGGATCCGCCAAGAACCTTGATACACATAACAGTGCGAGCACCGGTATTATCAGCAACATTTAAAACAGACTGCATTTGTATCATTTGTCATTCTCCAACTTTGTCCGCTCAAGACGGCTAGTTTTGGAACCCGTTCGGGTTAGGCCGCCGCAAGCAACGGTGTAACGAAGCCGCGCATTATATGTACACTTGCGCCAAAGCACAAGCATTAATCGCAATTAATTTACCTGTGCTTTTTCCACGAGCCTGGAAACGCGCCAGGATTTAGTCTTAGACAATGGTCGGCACTCTTCGATCATCACAACATCACCTTGTTTGCATTCATTGGTATCGTCATGTGCGTGATATTTCTTTGATACACGCATAATCTTGCCCAACAAAGGATGCTTAATTTTTCTTTCAATCAAAACAGTAACCGTTTTGTCCATTTTGTCACTAACCACAGTGCCGGTCAGTGTACGCTTCGTATTTGTAGCATTCATTACTGCGCACCCTTCTCAGTCAATATGGTTTTAACGCGTGCTATTTCACGACGCACTTTGTTCAATTTACTGTTATTGCTTAGTTGCTGTGTAGCCATTTGCATACGCAGACCAAACTGCTCCTTAGTAAGAGAAAGCAACTCCAGCTGCAAATCAGCTGCAGATTTTGTCTTCAGTTCGCTAGCTTTCATAATTACGCCCCTACCTGTCTAATTACAAATGTGGTTTCGATAGGCAGTTTTGCAGAAGCCAAACGGAATGCTTCTCTTGCAATTACTTCATCTACGCCATCCATCTCATAAAGCATTTTGCCTGGCTGAATTTCAGCAACGTAGTACTCGGGATTACCCTTACCGTTACCCATACGAACTTCAGCCGGCTTCTTTGAAATTGGCTTGTCCGGGAAAATGCGGATCCAGATACGGCCACCACGCTTAATGTGACGAGTCATCGCACGACGCGCAGCCTCAATTTGACGCGCAGTTAAACGACCACGGCCAACAGCTTTAAGGCCGAATTCACCAAAACTTACTTTATTTCCGCGAGTAGCAACACCGGTATTACGGCCTTTTTGCTCCTTGCGATATTTTCTTCTAGCTGGCTGTAGCATGTTTAGCCCCCGACTTTCTTACTCTTTTTTCAGGCTCAGCAGCAGGTGCAATTACTTCTTGAGCACCTGTATTCTCGCCTTTATAAACCCACACTTTTACGCCAATAATGCCATAAGTGGTGAGCGCTTCTGATGTCCCGTAGTCGATATCGGCACGCAATGTGTGCAACGGCACGCGACCTTCGCGGTACCATTCTGTACGAGCAATTTCGATACCATTCAAACGACCTGAACTCATGATCTTGATGCCTAGAGCACCCAAACGCATTGCGTTCTGCATCGCACGCTTCATGGCACGACGGAACATGATACGCTTTTCAAGTTGCTGAGTTATCGAGTCAGCAATGAGTTGAGCATCAATTTCAGGCTTACGAACTTCTTCGATATTCAAAGCAACATCAGGCAAGCCCATACGTTTCTTTAATTCAGCTCTCAGAGATTCAATATCTTCGCCTTTCTTACCAATCACCACACCCGGACGTGCCGAATAAATTGTAATTTTGGCATTTTTGGCAGGACGTTCGATGACAATTTTGGAAACCATTGCACCAGCCAGTTTCTTTTTCAAATATGCACGAACTTCAATGTCCTTCAGGAGCAAATCAGAAAAATTTTTGCTGTTTGCAAACCACCTGGAAGTCCAGTTTTTATTAACGCTCAATCGGAAACCGATTGGATGAATTTTCTGTCCCATGTCTGCTTAGCTCCCAACAATAATCGTAATGTGGCAAGTCTGCTTTTCGATGCCGTTGCCCCGACCTTTTGCGCGCGGGATCATGCGCTTTAGAGAGGTACCCTTGTCGACATAGATAGTATTTACCTTCAATTCATCAATATCTGCACCGTCATTGTGCTCGGCATTAGCGATTGCCGACTCCAGGCCTTTTTTGATAATCACAGCTGCTTTTTTTGGACTAAATGCCAAAAGTTGCAACGCTCTATCAACAGGCATGCCGCGTATTTGATCAGCGACCAACCTGCCTTTTTGCGCCGACAGGCGAACACCCTTTACTACTGCTGTTGTGCTCATCATGCCTCCTTATTTCTTAACCGCTTTTCTATCAGCGGCGTGTCCTTTGAAGGTGCGCGTCAAAGAAAACTCTCCGAGCTTGTGCCCGACCATGTTTTCAGAGATATACACTGGAATATGTTGCTTGCCGTTATGAACAGCGATTGTCAACCCTACAAAAGTTGGCAACACGGTTGAACGACGCGACCACGTCTTAACCGGACGTTTGTCGCTGGTCGCACGAACTGTTTCAACTTTCTTCAACAAGTGAGCGTCAACAAACGGACCTTTTTTAATGGAACGTGCCATATTTAATTACCCCTTAAGCTGAAAGCGACGGCGAACAATCATACTGCTTGTGCGCTTATTGCGACGTGTACGGAAGCCTTTGGCTGGAACACCCCATGGACTGACTGGATTACGACCTGCTGCAGTCTTACCCTCACCACCACCATGCGGGTGATCGACAGGGTTCATAACCACACCACGTACGGTTGGCCGTATGCCGCGCCAACGATTCGCACCTGCTTTTCCGATAGAGCGCAGTGAATGCTCACCGTTTCCCACTTCACCGATAGTTGCACGGCACTCTACATGCACCTTGCGAATCTCGCCAGAACGCAAACGCAACTGAGCATAACTTCCTTCACGCGCCAACAATTGAACTGAAGTTCCTGCAGAGCGAGACAGTTGCGCACCCTTGCCAGGCATCATTTCGATGCAATGTATTGTTGATCCAACCGGGATATTACGTAATGGCAGAGCATTACCAGCCTTAATGGGCGCATCTGAACCACTGACCAATTGGGTTCCTACTGCAACACCTTTTGGCGCAATAATGTAACTACGTTCACCATCAGCATAACAAAGCAGAGCGATATGCGCCGTACGGTTAGGATCGTATTCGATATGCTCAACAGTAGCCGGGATCCCGTCCTTATTACGTTTAAAGTCAATTAAGCGGTAGCTCTTTTTGTGACCACCACCCATATGACGAACAGTAATGTGGCCATTGTTGTTACGGCCTGCAGTTCTATTTTTTCTCTCCAATAAAGCTGCATGGGGCTTGCCCTTATGCAGACCAGGAGTAACAACTCGCACTACTGCGCGTCGTCCTGGAGAGGTTGGTTTAAGTTTCATCAGTGCCATGATATTTATCCCTGCTCACTCGTAGCGAAATTGATTTCCTGACCTGGCGCCAAGCATACATATGCCTTCTTCCAGTCTTTGCGCGCTCCCATGAATTTGCCAAAGCGCTTCTTTTTGCCCTTGACTACACTCACCTGAACATTTTCTACATTAACCTTAAACATCAGCTCAACAGCAGCTTTAATTTCAGGCTTAGTTGCATCAGAAACAACACGGAAAATTACTTGCTCGAATTTCTCGGCAACATAAGTTGCTTTTTCTGAAATTTGAGGCGCAAGCAAAATATTCATCAATCGTTCTTGGTTAAAATTTTGTGCGCTCATGCTAGCAACTCCTCAATTTTCGCCATCGCGTTGCGAGTAACCAACACTTTGAGGAAGCGAACCAAGCTAACTGGATCAGCCTGGTGTGCTTCAAGAACCAAAACGTTGGGCAGATTCCGGGATGACAGATATAAATTCTCATCCATATTGTCCGTAATAATCAGAACACGATCCAAACCCAGACCCATATCCTTCATCTTCTGTGACAATATTTTAGTTTTTGGTGTGTCCAAATCCAAGCTATCAACAACTGTCAGACGACCGTCACGAACCAACTGTGAAAAGATTGAAGCCAAACCCGCACGATACATTTTACGGTTAACTTTCTGGCTAAAATTTTCATCCGGTGAGTTGGGGAAAATCTTACCACCACCACGCCATATTGGGCTGGAGGCCATACCGGCACGAGCACGGCCAGTACCTTTTTGAGCCCAGGGCTTGCGAGTACTTTTTGCGATCTCGCTACGACCCTTTTGCTTGCGGTTTCCGGAACGTGCATTTGCCTGGTAGGCAGTAACAAGCTGATGGATCAGCGCCTCGTTGTATTCACGCCCGAACAAATCATCCGAAGCTGTGATACTTGCAGCGGCCTTACCGTTTGCGTTAATGACTTTAATTTCCATTATGCACCTGCCTTAACTGCTGGACGCACGATCACATCGCCACCTTTGCAACCGGGAACAGCGCCCATAACCAGCAAAAGCTGGCGATCAGCATCAATACGAACTATTTTGAGATTTTGCACAGTGCGCTGAACGTCACCCAGGTGACCGGTCATACGCTTACCAGGAAACACACGGCCAGGATCCTGGGCCATACCGATTGATCCAGGCACGTTATGTGATTTTGAGTTACCGTGCGTTGCACGGCCTGATTTAAAGTGGTGACGTTTAATCGTACCTGCATAACCTTTACCGATAGTTATGCCAGTAACGTCAACTTTCTGACCCACCTGGAATAGACTTACGTCCAGCTTACCACCAGCCTGCAATGCTGCAACCTGGTCTGGATTAGCTGTAAATTCTTTCAACACACTGCCCGCTTCAACACCCGCTTTTGCGTAATGACCCGCAGCAGCACTGGTTACACGGCTAGCACGACGAACACCATACGCAACCTGAACTGCGCTATAACCATCTGTAGCTGCAGTTTTAAATTGAGTAATGCGGTTATTGGACACGTCCAACACTGTCACTGGCAACGATGCACCGTCATCAGTAAAAATGCGAGTCATGCCAATCTTTCGACCGACAAGTCCTAAGCTCATTTTTATTTCCTTTTTTAAGGGGCCAACTGCAATTGGTTGGCCGATTTATTACTACAAACACCCGCTCTATTTAGTACAAATTACTGCAATTTAATTTCCACATCAACACCAGCAGGAAGATCTAATTTCATCAACGCGTCTACTGTTTTGTCTGTTGGATCAATGATATCCATCATGCGCAAATGCGTACGAATTTCAAATTGATCACGTGATGTTTTATTTACATGCGGTGAACGCAATACGTCAAAACGCTCAATCTTTGTTGGCAAAGGTATAGGCCCCTTTACAACAGCACCAGTTCTTTTAGCTGTATCAACAATTTGCGATGCAGACTGGTCGATCAAACGATAATCAAATGCTTTCAGACGAATACGAATTTTCTGGCTTGACATATTTTTTTACTCAGCTTTTGGCAGCTCAATAAGCCTGCGAATTAAAGAACGAAATATTATACAGGTAGACAAGTCTTTTCTGTACGTTATTTTACAATAGCAATGCAAATACTCTTCTTGACAAATAAAGCGGAGCGAGAACCCTCACTCCGCCACATCATCGAAATACTTACTTCAGAATCTTCGCTACCACACCCGCGCCAACGGTACGGCCGCCTTCGCGAATCGCGAAACGCAGACCTTCTTCCATCGCTACAGGGGCGATCAGGCTGACAGTGACGGATACGTTGTCGCCTGGCATGACCATTTCTGTTCCCGCTGGCAGCTCAACCGCACCGGTTACGTCGGTGGTACGGAAGTAGAACTGCGGACGATAACCCTGGAAGAAGGGTGTATGACGACCCCCTTCATCCTTGCTCAATA
>Ga0315270_10000142_pt1 | contig 40986 bp, 40 predicted proteins | sample C1_bottom_MG_FD_204932 | JGI IMG/M metagenome (GOLD analysis project Ga0315270, IMG submission 204932) | Sediment microbial communities from Yellowstone Lake, YNP, Wyoming, USA - C1_bottom | ecosystem: Environmental > Aquatic > Freshwater > Lake > Sediment | place: USA: Wyoming | collected... | reverse complement strand
ACCCCACCGATTGCAAACCCTGACCACTTGCGCACAAAATTTGCATCGGCACGAAGCAATTTCTCAACATTCAGAAAGTCTGCAACCACTTTTGTGTCGACTTTGTGTCGCCCGGAGGTGATGACCAATAAAGGATTTCCGTTTGGCAGACTAAAGACAATCGAAGAGGCTACTTGGCCAACCTCAATGCCAAGGGCTTTGGCTGCGTCTAGTGCGGTTCGTGCCGTTTCGTCGAGGTGCACGATTTCTGGATCTGCACCATGCCGATGCAACGTCTGTTGAACCCGTTTGACTGAGGGATGTTCTTGAGTCGCCATCTGGCAATCCTAGATCCGTCGAGCGGCGGTTCGCCTCACCTCGAATTGCTCACTTCCTTATGCTTATGACAGTGTCTTGGTTTTTGAGTACGTGGCCTTGAGGGTACTCACTGAAGTAAAAGGCGATCTTGCTACACTCTCAAATATGAATTGCAGCGGCCAGACATTTTTAAGCATTTACTTCAAATAGATCTATGCGTGAAATCATTGACGAGGTGTCTCTCTGGTTTAAGAGTGGGGAGCCATTTGCTCTTGCGACGGTGACAAGGACTTGGAGTTCAGTTCCTCGTCCAGTCGGATCAGCGATGGCGATCTCGGAGTCCGGAGAAGTTGTCGGGAGCGTATCTGGAGGATGCGTCGAAGGTGAAGTGTTTGAAGTTGGGCGCGAGTTGCTTAGATCTGGACACTCCAAGAGAGTCACTTATGGTGTCAGTGACGAGAATGCTTACGCGGTTGGATTGACTTGTGGCGGCACTATTGAATTATTCATCCAATGCATCAATAGCAACAGTTTTCCAGAGTTCGAAGTTGTTGTGAATGCTGTTCGTCAAGGCAAACCGATTGCGATTGCTACTTTGATCGAAGGAACTGATTCCGTCGGCTCACATCTAATTTTCAATGGTAATGAAGTTCACGGCACTCTCAATTCAGCCAAACTGGAGCATTCAGTGGTCGCTGATGGCCGAGGACTTTTGGATCGTGGGGAAACTAGAGTCGTAAAGTTTGGCCCCAATGGCGAACGGCGAATGGATCAAGTATCCGTCTTGATTGAGTCCTATACCGCGCCGGCGAAACTGATTGTGTTCGGAGCTACCGATTTTGCGGTCGCTGTTGTTCGAATTGGCAAATTCCTTGGCTATCGGGTGATTGTTTGTGACGCCCGTGGACTCTTTGTAACCGAGAAGAGATTTCCTGAAGCGGACGAAATCGTCATTGCCTGGCCTCATAAATATTTACCAACGGTTGAAGTTGATTCGCGCACGGCCATTTGCGTGTTAACACATGATCCCAAGTTTGATGTGCCAGTTCTCGAGATAGCGCTTCGCACTAAGGCCGGTTATGTCGGAGCGATGGGTAGTCGTCGCACACATGATGACAGATTGCGAAGATTGCGGGAAGCGGGATTGTCAGAGGTTGAATTGTCGCGACTTAGATCACCCATTGGATTAGACCTTGGCGCTCGAACGACGGAAGAAACTGCCATCTCGATAGCTGCAGAAATGATCTCCGACTTAGTTGGAGGTACCAACGAGGCTCTTTCCAAGCGAAGAGATCCGATACATAGAGTTTCATTAGCAAGTGAAACGAGTGCTCTGTCTGATATTCGTGATGCATAGACATCGGGAAGCGCGAAACTGTATATGAAAGCGTATTCAAATTGAGAATGTTGAAGGCTTAGAAGGAGCGCGTAGGTGTAACGTACAAACCGTGACAAGCCCTGCGGCAAGTCTTTCTAAGTGGCTACCTCGCCTGGCAGTGAGTAGCGCGATCGCGGTTTACGCGTTGATTATCTTTGGCAGCCAGGTGCGAGTCACTGACTCTGGAATGGGTTGTCCTGACTGGCCTTTATGCGATGGCAACATTGGACCAATTCGCGAATTTCACGCATTAATGGAACAGACTCATCGTTATTTGGCTGCTTTGGTAACCATCTTGGTGATTGCGACGGCTTTGGCCGCTCGTAGAACTGCTGCGATACGCCCGGCTGTGTTCACGGTGGGGACAGTTGTCGTTCAAATTGCGCTCGGTGCTATTACCGTTTTTGCCGGCAATAGCGCGCCTACCGTGGCGGCTCATCTGATTGCCGGATTGGCGCTACTGGCAGGGGCTACCGTGACCGCGGTCTTTGTACTTGTTCCACCTCTCCCAGCCCTCGGACCTAGATTAGGCAGACTGACCTGGGTGGCTATTAGCGCTGCGGCCATTCTGTATTTATCAGGCTCGCTCGTGGTGAATGCGGAAGCTGAAAAAGCTTGCGCCAGTTTCCCCTTCTGTCCAAATGATCAGCCAACGCATTTGGTCATCCTGCATTTAATTCACCGAGGCATTGCGGTATTGGCTGGCATTGCGCTCCTAAGTTTTGCCCGTCACGCTTATAAGAACTGGTGGCACGCAGGGCTGGCGCGGCACTTTCGAGTTTGGTCTTTGACCTTGGCTCTCCTGACGCTTGCCACGGCCACGCTGGGCATTATTAGCGCTCTCATGAAGGCCCCGCCCGAGTTGCAAGATTTCCACCTAGCCGGAGCCGCGGCGGTTCTTGTCTCTTCGGTCGCACTGGCGACTATGGGTTGGTTGACGGGGGCAGATTCGGTTGGGCTAGATAAGTCTCGCGAGGTAGGCTCGCTTTAACGCGAAATCGAACGCGGGCCAGTCCTTTGACGGATGGTGCCCATTTTGTGCGTGTCATCAAAGCCAACAAGGAGAATCGTGTCTAAGAATTTCACAACCACTCAAACCGGAACGCCAGTGGCTAGCGATGCTCATTCGCTTACTGTCGGTCCCGACGGTATTACTGCTCTTCACGACCGTTACCTAGTTGAAAAATTGGCCCAGTTCAATCGGGAGCGTATCCCTGAGCGAATTGTGCACGCTAAAGGTGGAGGTGCGTTTGGCGAATTCGCAGTCACCAATGATGTCTCCGCTTACACTCGTGCAGCTGTGTTTCAGCCAGGTGCCAAAACTGAAACTTTGCATCGTTTTTCAAGTGTGGCAGGGGAACAAGGATCTCCTGACACTTGGCGAGATGTGCGTGGCTTCTCGGTTAAGTTTTATACAACTGAAGGAAATTACGACCTGGTAGGAAACAACACTCCAGTGTTCTTTATTCGTGACGGAATTAAGTTTCCTGACTTCATTCATTCCCAGAAACGGCTTCCTGGTTCTGGTCTGCGTAATGCTGACATGCAGTGGGATTTTTGGACTCTCTCGCCTGAATCGGCACATCAAGTTACCTACCTCATGGGCGATCGAGGTCTGCCTAAGTCTTGGCGTGAATTGAATGGGTATGGCTCACATACTTATCAATGGATTAACGCTGCCGGTGAAAAGTTTTGGGTGAAGTATCACTTCATCTCTAACCAGGGTGATCTGTATTTGGACCCAGCGAACGCCGAGGCCATTGCTGGATCGGATGCAGATTATTATCGACGGGATCTCTACGAGGCCATTGCCGCAGGGAATTTCCCATCATGGGAAGTTCACGTTCAGGTTATGCCTTACGAGGATGCAAAGACCTATCGCTTCAATCCGTTTGATCTAACCAAGGTCTGGCCACATGCTGACTATCCACTTATCAAGGTGGGTACCCATACTTTGAATCGGAACCCTGAGAACTTCTTTGCTCAAATTGAGCAGGCCGCTTTTTCTCCAGCCAATACGGTTCCTGGCATTGGGATTAGTCCCGACAAGATGTTGATGGCCAGAGTCTTCTCATACCCAGATGCCCAGCGTTATCGGGTCGGAACCAACTACAACCAGATTCCAGTCAATGCTCCGCACGCCGCTCCAGTGCACAATTACTCTCAAGATGGGGCAGCACGTCATTCCTTTAATAAGGACTCCGCACCGGTTTATGCCCCGAACTCCGTCGGGGGGCCAGAAGCCGATGCCAACCGAGCTATTGAGGGCGGTTGGGCCAGCGATGGCGAACTGGTCAGGGCCGCGGCGAGTCTGCATTCTGAGGATTCTGATTTCGTTCAACCTGGCACTCTTTACCGAGAAGTGTTTGACGATGGTGCAAAAGCCCGTTTCCTGACGACCCTTATCGGGCAGGGAAATTCAATCACTATCCCTGAGATTCAAGCGCGCTTCTTTGAATATTGGACCAATGTGGACGCCAGTCTTGGTTCAAAATTGGAGGAATCAGTTTTGGGTGCAACCGGCAAGTAAGCCCAAGCAAGCGGCCTCGCCATGTCCGTACCGCAATAGTGCGGACATGGCGAGGCCGTAGAGTATCCCCATGGAGGCGACCAAAATTCCCGCGATCCGTCCGGTCGCCAAGCGGCTGGATCGACGGCGCGAATACGCGCTGGCTCGTAAGCAAGTGCGAGAATCTTTGGTTTCAGTGGCCGGTTTGATCGGTCGTCCCGTTCGCGATCAAGGCGGGCGTGACATTGGGCGGCTGGTAGACATCCTGGTTCGTCACGGAGATGCGACTTACCCACCAGTATCTGGCCTAATCGTAAAAGTCGGACCACGTCGGTCATACATTGATAGTTCCCAAATCGCCACCCTCACCCAAGATGAGATCCGACTCTCATCGACCAAAATCAACTTAGAAGAATTTACTCGACGAGATGGCGAGTCGCTTCTTGATGCCGATGTGATTGATCATCAAATCGTGGATGTTGACGGAATGCGAGTTGTCCGTTCTTCTGATTTGTATCTAGCTCAATTGGACCGTGCATTTCGAGTCGTGGGAGTGGATGTCTCTTTCGTTTCTTTCCTCCGACGCATATTTCCTGGCGCCATTCGCCGACGCCCGACACCAGATCGAGTTCTGGATTGGGCCTCGGTGGCTTCGTTAGCTGATGGCGAAGGACCGGTTAGGACGGCCGAGTCACGATCAGTTTTGGGCCAAATGCGACCGGCCGATCTTGCGGACTTGATTGAAGACCTGCACGGGCATGAGCAGGAAGTTCTCATTGATTTGTTGACGCCAGAAGTTGCTGCTGACGCTCTTGAAGAAATGGAACCTCAAGAACTCTTGAGTTTGATGCGTGGGTTGACCACAGACAAGGCAGCCAAATTACTTTCACACATGGAACCTGATGAGAGTGCTGAAGTTTTGCGTGATCTCGGTGAAGAACACCGGGAAAGTGTCTTAGCGGCCATGTCCGATGAAAATGCTAAGTCATTACGAGAACTCGTTGAGTTCGATGATGATCGTGCCGGCGGAATCATGACGACTCGAATGGTCATTGTTCACGAAAGTCAAACCGCAAGCCAAGCGTTATCGCTTCTGGTTGAACAAAAAGAACGGGGAGCCACCGACGGTGTGATTGTGGTGGATGACTCTGGCCAGTTGCTCGATCATGTGCAAATTCTGGAATTGGTTGCTGCGGCATCTGATTCAACATTGAGTCAGATCATTGGACCACCGTGGCCTACTTCGGTTTTGATCGATACCCCTTTTGAAGAGGTGATCGAAGAATTTACTAATAATCGTGGGTCATCGATTGTCGTTGTCGATGAAGAGAACAAGCCAGTTGGACACATTCTGGCTGATGATTTAGTCGACGCATTAGTTGAAGGTGTTGAACGGCGCTGGCCTTGGCAAACAGGTGGTGCCTAATGGCTGGAGCATTGAAAGTTGGCACGCCGCGCAAAACGATTCGCTTCGCGGCTTTTTTTGCGGTTATGGGCCCTGGTCTTATTGCCGGGCTTTCAGATGATGACCCGGCAGGCATAACCACATATTCAATTTTGGGTGCGCACTACGGCTACCAAATGCTCTGGGTGTTGTTGGTTTCGACCATTGCCTTAGTTCTCTTTCAGGACCTGGGCGCCAGAATCGGAGTAGTGACACGTCAGGGTTTGATTGGACTCATAAGGCAAAAATATGGGGCCCGATCTGGAGTTATGAGCGCCGGAGCTTTGATCATCGCCAATGTTGGAACGATGACTGCCGAATTTGCTGGCATCGCCGCGGGTGCCCAACTGTTTGGTGTTTCAAAATTCATCTCGGTTCCCCTCGCTGCGCTTTTAGTTACCGGGCTGGTGATGCGGGGGAGTTTTGGCGGCGTTCAAAAGGTTTTCTTTCTCTTGTCTGCAGTTTTCCTTACCTACATTTTCGCCGGATTTTTAGCACATCCAGACTGGGGAAAAGCGGCAGCTGGTTTGGTAATCCCATCAATGCCGTTAACCCATGACTCCATTTTGATTGCTACGGCCACGCTAGGAACCACGCTCGCACCATGGGGTCTGACTTTCATACAGTCCTACGCAGTGGATAAGCGATTGACTCGTGATGATCTTCGACTTCTTCGAGTGGACGTGTGGAGTGGCTCAATCCTCACAGGTGTGATCGGGTTTTTCGTCGTGGTCACCTGCGCGGCCACTTTGAACCGGCAGCACCTAACGATCGTCAACGCATCAGATGCTGCTCAAGCCCTGAAGCCGTTGGCTGGAACGATGGCCCAAGACTTGTTTGCAATAGGACTAATTGGTGCTGCTTTGTTGGCCGCCTCAATCTTGCCGCTATCAACTGCATATGCAGCCAGTGATCTGACGGGTCGACCGGCGGCTCTCAACGACAAGTTTCGGCAAGCGCCGCTTTTCTACGGCACTTTTGCTGCTGTGACCATCCTCAGCGCTGGACTGGTCCTACTTCCTGGCGCGCCTTTGGTCACAATTTTAGTACTCACCCAAGTTCTTAACGCAGTACTTCTGTTGCCATTGCTGTTCTATATGTTTGGCATCGCTCGTGACCGACGGCTAATGGGTGAGTATGTCTCCTCGCGAGCGATCTTAAATGTCTATTTGGTGGTTATTGGATTGGTTGCAGTTTGCATCGGCTCGATGCTCTGGTATTCCTTCCGTTAGCAGCATCCGCCATTTCCACAACCACATGATTCTTGATTAACAACTTCTTCGGTCTTTAGGTCGTCGCTCTTGAGGTCTTCGATCTTTTCGATTGTTACGTTTGATTTTGACATTGGTACTCCAAAGGGTGAGGTGCGTATCTGCACTTATCTCGGTGCAATATGGCTAGCATAATCAGTATTGAGGATGGAGGCGCACATGGCGAATGAACGGTATACAGATCGTGAAATCTCACGAGCGCTTCGGACCGCAGCGAGAATTGCCGGTGAACCGCTTAGCGTGGGCAAATACGACAAGATTCGCAGCACTTTTGAAGGACCAAGTGCAATCCGACTAATTCAACGTTTCGGCAGTTGGAATGCGGCCTGTGAGTCAGCAGGCGTGAAAGCAGGGGAGGCTAAGCGCAGTTATATCAAAAAGTGGAATAGGGATCAGATAGTACTTTTAGTAAAGCAATATTTGAAAGAACCAGGCAAACCTTCTTTTGCTAGTTTTTCAATCTGGCTAAAGCAAGTAAAGGATGCTCCTTCGGCAGCGACTTGCCGAAATGTTGGGCATTCTTGGTCCTCACTATTGAAATCGGCTCGAGATGAAGTGTGATCGGGCCCAACTAGGCCGTCTGTGCGGTATTTCGAACGATCACAACTGTAACGTCGTCGATCGCGGTTTTTCGAGCCAAACCAATCAACCTATTCACCATTGCCTTTGCCGTGATCTCGTCACGAGCGATTTTTTCAACTTCAACTAGTGAGTTTAAAGTTCCATCAAAAAGATCGAGAACGCCATCACTCATCGAAATGAGAGTGTCGCCAGGATTTAGCGTGAAACTCTGTTCCGCCCAAGCGGCGTTTAAACTAAGTCCTAGCGGTTGGCTTTCTGAACTCAATCTCTCTGAAGACCCATCTTTACGCAAAACAATGGAGAGCCCGTGTCCTGCGTCGATGTACCTTACGACACCAGTGTCCTTGTTTAATCGAGCATGGAACAGAGTCACAAAACTACTAGATTCATCTAAATCATCTTGAAGGATTGTGGCAGCTGTTTCAATGGTTCTAGCAATGTCATCGACTCTTGAACCAGAACGCAAGACGGCTCTAACGGTTGCAGCAATGATTGCAGCGGCCATGCCTTTGCCCATGACGTCGGCCAGAGTGAAGGCTTCTCCTTCGGAGACTGGATACCAGTCATAGAAGTCACCACCAACCGACAATGATGGGGCGCAAGCTCCGGCGAATTCAAAATCTTGTAGTCGCACATTCTGCTTTGGAAGCAATCCTCGTTGCACTTCAGCCGCACGATCAAATTCTTGGGCAATAGTCATTTCCTTCTGCACCCAGAGCGCTAGGTCCTTGAGAAGGTTTCTTTCAGCCTCGGTCAAGATGCGTGGCTTAGGATCAAAGACGCATAGTGCTCCGACCCGCTCTCCACCAGCAGCTTCGATGGGGTAGCCGGCGTAGAAGCGGATTTTCGGGTCGCCAAGGACTAATGGATTCTCTCGGAAACGAGGATCTTCGGTGGCATCAGATACGTCTAGTACTTCCGGTTTTCCGATCGTGGTATTACAAAATGCATCACGTCGTTTTCCTTCGGTTAAATCAAACCCAATTTTCGATTTGAACCATTGACGATCATGGTCGATGAGTGAAATAAGGGCTGTCTCAACCCCGAATAATTGTTTGGCAAGTCTGGTTATTCGGTCAAACCGTTCTTCCGGCGGAGTATCCAAAATTTCAAGGCGATCTAGCGCTGCTTGCCGACTCGCTTCATCAGTCCAGTCAGGGCCAAAGTCGGTCGTAGTTCTAATCGCTTCGGTGGCCATCTGGAATCTTCTTACGATGTGCCAGTAATTAAGATTTTCCGCAACTCCATGGGTGAATTCGTTCACCAATGTTCTGATTAGTGGTATTCCTCGGCCAGATTCAGCTAGTGGGCTTGGCATGGAGTATCCGTCAAGATCCAGATCGACAAGAGTGCCGGTATCGGTCAGGGTCGCTTCAATGCGATCTGGAAAGGATTCAATCCTGATTGAACAATGAACTACTGAGTCCTTGCCTCCGTGAACAATGACATTTGAAGCTAACTCAACAAGCGCGGTTTCGAAAGCAGTTCGATCTTCGACTGTGACGCTTGGGGTCTTGGCATAGATGCTTTCCAGAAGGTCATGTAATCGCCGTATGTTGTCCGGCGGACAGACTAGTTGTACTTCATAAACGGCAGCTTCTGACATCAGAGGAATGCCGTGTCCGCGAAATCATAAATTTTAAGAACTCGTTCAACATTTGTTAATTGCAAAACCAGTTTTACCTGCTCGCTGGGTTTTGAAATCCGTAAATCTCCACCAGCCTGCCGAGTCGTTTTCAGCCCATTGATAAGCGCGCCAAGGCCCGAGGAGTCAATGAAATCGACTCGACTTAAGTCAATAGCGATTCGAGTGCTTCCAGCAGCTGTCTTTGCCTTGATCACCTCACGCAAGCGGGGGGCATTGAGCATGTTCAGTTTTCCCTCCAGGGACAAGATCACGATGCCATCGTTGAGATCCTGGATCTCAATTTTCATCATTTACTGCCCCCTCTTCGGTGTACACAACAACATGCTGGACAGTGACGATACTCATGAGCAGCGGGTTTATGAAGAGCTAGACTGTTCTGGCGCTCAGGTCAGTCAATCCGACGCATCGAGCCATAGAGGGCGATGGCACCTGTGTAAGTTTTGGCGTTGCTGTCACTAAATCCTTCGCTCATGGCGTTCAGTTCAATTTTGACCGGAACGCCCAAGGCTCTGGCGAAGTCTGGGATATTCAAGTTGGGTGGAACCACCGCGCCTGCTCCAACCAAGGAATACCGACCAATGAATGCCCCAGGAAGGACAACTGCCCCAGATCCAATGAGGCAGCCATCTCCCACGGTGCAACCCTCTAGGTGGCTGTTATGGCCCAATACGACACCATCGCCAATTACCGTGGGATCACTGGCTCGAACGTGCACCACTGATCCATCCTGGACGCTGGTTCTGGCTCCTATTCGGATTGGGCCAAAGTCGCCTCGCAAAACCGCCCCGGGCCAGATGGTGGCTTCGGCGCCAATGCTCACCTGGCCAATAATGGTGGCTTCGGGGTGGACAAAGGCGGAAGGGTGGATTTCTGGGCGATTACCGTCTAATTCATAGATTGCCATGCCAGAAGGGTAGAGGTGGTAAAGGACACAGAACAGTTCTAGGTTATAACGCGACAAAGGTGCCCAACATGAGGCAGTATGCGCACGCGACATTTTTACGGCTCTCTTGAAGTGGGCATATTTTCACTTCAGCCGTGGTTAGGTCTTGTGAGACAAAGGAGCACGTCACAGATGGCAACCGACTACGACACCCCGAGGAAGACCGACGAGGAACTCAACGAGGAAAGCATTGAGGAACTCAAGGCTCGACGTGCCGACGCCCAATCTGGCCAAGTAGATATTGATGAAGCCGAATTGGCCGAAACCCTGGAATTGCCAGGAGCTGATCTATCCGGCGAAGAGTTGACCGTTCGAGTTGTCCCTAAGCAAGCAGATGAATTCACTTGCTCTCGCTGCTTCCTGGTTCATCACCGGAGCCAGTTGGTAAAAGGTGAAGGAGCGACGGCAGTCTGCTCTGAGTGCGCTTAGTTTCTTTTAGCTGCCGCTAGCGCCGCTACTAATTTGTTGGGGTGCCGACTGGAGATGAACCAGTACGGAGTCGGATCTGACGGGTCAGTCACGTTCACTGTTACGGCAGTGTTAACCCAACCTCTGAGCACTAGATAGCAGGCAGGGTCGGCCATTGGTCCACGTCGGGTTCTGCTCTGTAATGGATCTAAGGCGATTGCTTGGTCGCAGAACTTGAGTGGTAGATGCGCTTTACCAACTTTAAGTTCTTCTTCAGTTATTTGAATCATATAAGCCGACGAAATCAGTGCCCACGAAGTTAGCAGCCCGGTAACTGCAAAAGTTGCCAATCCAACGGCCATACCAAGAGCGGCACCAAAGGCAACCGACAAAGATCCGCACATTCCTAAAGTCAAAGACCAGACCCACCAAGGCGCATAGACGCTCTCGCGATAAGAGTTTTCTATATTCCCCATATTGCCGATTTTCTTATCCACGTTTGATCCTGGCGAAGAGTGAGTTGAGAATGCGTGGGGGTTTGCGCAAACCCATGTTGATCTCCATAACCGCGTCCAACCAACGTGCAGGCAACAATCGAAGTATCGGGATTAGACCAGTTCCTTTACCTATTGGGTATCTAGCCTTTGGCTGTGGACTTTCCAAGGCGATTCGCACAATCTTCGCGACCGGTGTTGGCTCTGGAAAGTTTGAATTCGTAATCTTTCGCGCTTTTGAATATGCACGACTGTAAGGTCCAGAATCAGCGTCAACCGGCATTAGGCGCAATGAATTGGGCCAGATTGATGAGGCGAATCCGCTGGGTTCAATCAGAACAACCGAGATTCCAAAATCCCGCACCTCCACTCTGAGTGAGTCACTAAGGGCTTCCAACGCAAACTTGCTCGCGCTATACCAACCCATGAAGGGCGGAGCGAGTCGTCCTGAGATGGATGAGATGTTTATGATCCGACCATTTCCGCGAGCGCGCATCGAAGCAAGCACCCCTCTAATTACCTGCGCTGGTGCCAGCACGTTGATCATCATTTGTTGTTGGGCCAGTTGGCCACCCACATCTTCAATAGCGCCAGGAACTCCGAAACCTGCGTTGTTTATTACTGCCCATGGGCCCGTCGGCCAAATTTCAAATACCTCAACGAGCAACTTGTCGATTTCCGCGGTATCTTCAAAATCACAAATCAAGATTCGTGCCGTGAGCCCTTGACCTAGTAGGGCGTCTGCCAACTCTGATGCTTTTTCCATATTTCTAGCGGTGGCAATCACTTCGAAGTTACTGGCTGTTAGTTCTCGGACTATCGCCAAGCCAATACCGCTGGTGGCGCCTGTGACAAGGACGCTCTTATGTGGTTTCCCCATGGAAGAAAGGTAGTCTCTACTTCCGTGGCCCGAATCCCAAGCACGACCCCGCCTGCAGAGGCTATGCCAGCTGAACGCCATTCCAATGCCCCCAAACCAGGAGAATTGATTCCTTCGCACTTTGCTCAATGTTTTGGCTGCGGACAAGATCACCCGACCGGTTTGCGTTTGATTGCAACTGCTGGAGAAGGAGTTCAAGTTACGGCAAGTTTCACAGTAACTGAGTTTCATCAGGGCGCCCCAGGGCTTGCTCATGGCGGAATTTTGTCGTTGGCTTTTGATGAGACTTTAAGTTCGCTGATGTGGCTTCTTCGTCGGCCGGCTGTGACTGCACGCCTTGAAACCGACTTCTTACGTCCCGTGCCGGTTGGCAGCACGCTGTCGATTAAAGCCGAACTAACAGGGGTAGTAGGCCGGAAGGTGTATTCAAGAGCAGAGGGATACATTGACGATGGCCCACCAGTAGTACGAGCCCAAGCTTTATTTGTGATTGTTCCAATGGCTCACTTTTTAAGTGCCACTTCGCTTGATTTTGAAATGAATCCCTGATGAGTAGCTCAAGTAACGAAGGCGTCGATGTACTCATTCTTCGTCTTGATGACCAAGTGCCCATTCCTAGCTATGCCCATAAAGGTGATGCCGGAGCCGATCTAGTTACCCGAATTGATCAGATCTTACTGCCGGGGGAACGGGCCATTATGCCAACCGGAATAGCAATAGCTCTGCCTCCGGGATTTGCGGCATTCGTTCATCCAAGATCAGGTTTGGCCGCCAAGGTCGGTGTTTCAATCGTAAATACGCCAGGCACGATAGATGCTGGTTTTCGTGGAGAGATTAAAGTAATCATGATCAATCATGATCTTCGAGAGAGTGTTGAATTCAAACGTGGCGATCGAATTGCGCAATTGATTATTCAAAAAGTTGAAGTTGCCAATTTTCACGAAGTTTCTTCGCTGCCCGGTAGTGATCGTGGCGAGGGTGGATTTGGTTCAACTGGCATTACTTCAAATCACCAAGAGCAGGGGCGGTAAGACGTGAAGAACTCTCCATCAAAGATTGCACAGCATGCGGAATCGTTGCATGAAGGAGAGGCGCCGGGTGCCTCGGTCCGAGTTACTGACCTTACCGATCGCAAAGTTGCCACCGTGGTTGGAACCATTCGCTCGCTCACAGTCAGACCTAGCAGCGGGGTGAAATCGTTGGAAGCTCAGGTTGAAGATGGCACCGGATCCGTAGTGGTTACCTGGTTAGGGCGACGGAGCATTGCTGGAATTTCGCCAGGATCAGATATTGAAATTCGAGGATTGATGTCGCGCAGTTCAAAAGGGTGGCGAGTGTTCAACCCCACCTACCGACTGCTTTCGGTGAGCCGATGAACGAGGATGATTCAAAGGCAATTCTTAATGCGCTAGGTGGAACCAGGGGCCTGCTCGACTCTGGGCTTCCAGCTCTTGTCTTCTTGATCGTGTTCACCCCGACCCATAAATTGAACGATGCAATTTATGGAGCATTAATAGTTTCCGCGATTTTGACAGTTATCCGACTCGTCAGAAAAGACACGTTGCAGCACGCGCTCTCTGGATTGTTGGGCGTTGCGATCTGTGCTGTTTTCAGTAGATCAACCGGTCGTGCTCAGGATTTCTATTTGCCAGGATTGATCATCAATTTGGGTTATGGAACTTTCTATGCGATTACCAATTTGATCGGCTGGCCAGTACTTGGACTTGTGCTTGGTCCGATCATCGGCGAAGGAACCCAGTGGCGCAAAGATCCACGACGGAAAGCCGCCTATATTCGGGCTGGTTGGATTTGGGTTGCGCTATTTGGTTCCAGACTCATTGTGCAATATCCGCTTTATCGGGCTGGCGCTGTAACGCAGTTGGGTATTGCGCGCGTGATTATGGGTTGGCCTTTGTTTTTGTTGGCCGGTTGGTTGACTTACCTTTTGTTAAAGAAAGCACCAAAAACGCAAATGCCTGGCGACGAAGATGAAGAGGCACTCAAGGGTGACCCAATTAGCTGATTGCAGTCCGCCGTCGATGGCGCAATTCAGCAATTAGATCCGAAGTCACCCGCTGATTAAATGGCAGGCAACCTTCACGAAGTTCATTCTCAATTTCCGAGGTATCTTCTAGAATTTCGTCGAGTGATTTTGTGGCAAGTCTTTCGCTCAGTCCGACGCTCTTGCCGAATTCAATGAGCGATCGGCGTGAATGTCCGACCACTTTTCCACCCATTGAGAGCGCCATTGAGTGATCTTGGTATGGAACTGTGGAAGGAAGATCATAGGCTGGCGAGACTCGCCATTCGCCATCAGGTGTGTAAAGTAGCGAGAGGTTTTTGGCATGGAGATCACCGTTTCCAGTGAGCCAGGCAAAACAGAGCTGTCGGAATAGATCTCTAGTGGCGAGAGCTCGTGCGGAACAAGCATTGCTAAGAGCCTGAATTACGGTTTCTGCGGTGAAGTTATATTTACTAGCCGGCCAGCTATCAAGTATCTGGCAGGCGTCTTCTACCGCTAGTGAGATGGGTTCACCAGTAGAGTTCAAAATGCGATCAAAACGTTGAATCAATAGCCCGCTGTGGCCATCTGCATCGTGAACTAATTCCGCTTTTGTAACGTTCATTAGAGTGCCTCGTGCTACACCAAGGAAGTAATTCTCATTTTCGATCACATAGGGAAATTCTCGTGATTCCAATTTTAAAATGAACCTGATCCCTGCGCGAGAGGCAGGAATCAGGATCCGACCGGCCGAAACTTTCTCCTGTACACCGGCTAATCCAACTTGATCCACCGGAGCAAATTCTTTCAATAAATCGGTGAATTTAATCTCTTCAAAAGATTTAGTCACGTTAACAAATGGTTCTATCGGGATGGGTGCTTCTCCGGCAGGGACGACTCTCACGTCACCTATAGTGTCTCGACCGATCGCAAGCAAAAGCGAAAGTTCATCATCCGCGGAAGTCTTGACTTCGCGTTGTAGCAAAATAAGCCTGCGACCTTCAGGCAGTAACCCAGCGAAAAATGGTGGTACTCCTCCTGATTGGATAATGCGAGGCTGATCGTTTTTCGGCAAGCTGATTGCGATCGGTGGCAATTTGGTCGATAAGTAATCAGGTGAATAGACAAAGAGGACGCCATCTTTGGTTCGCCTTAGATGACCGGCCAGTTCAGAGCCCTTGTAGACGTCAGCGTGGTCGACGCTTCTTAATTCAGAGAGGTGTCGGGTAGTCATGTCAACTATCCGCGTGTATGCGATTGATATTGAATTCCAGACCAAGGACAGTCAGTATCGCCAAAAGTTTGTCAGTTCTAATAGTGAGACGACCTGTCTCTAAATCTCGGATGAGTCGTTCAGAGACTTCAGCCAGATCTGCGAGTTCAAGTTGTGTCAGACTTAGTGCAAGGCGACGTCGGCGTACTACTCCGGCCAGGTCGATAAGTTCCACAATCCCACCTCCATAACCGGCAATTTTTCGCCGGTTAACGCGCTTAGAGAGCCAGAATAGCGGTAAATACACATTTCCGGCAAGATCTTGCCGGTGAAATACAATCCTAGTAGTTACTGGCTAAAACTTAGTTAGTCGTGACGTGGTGCCAATTTTTGTTGAAGAAGCGGTTCAGATTCGGCAGTAGCGACAAAGAGCAATTCGTCCCCTGCCTCTAAAGAGTGGTCAGGGGTTGGCGAAATTACTTGACCATCTCGAAGGATTGCTGACAGCGCGGCGTCGACGGGCCAAGCCATATCGCCAACTCGTTTTCCTACACAAGGACTATTGGCCGGCAAGGTGATTTCGACCAGGTTTGCATCTCCCTGGCGGAAAGTGAACAGCCGAACCAAATCGCCAACCGTTACTGCTTCTTCAACCAGTGCGGAGAGCATTCGAGGAGTAGAAACTGCGACGTCGACACCCCAGGCATCGTTAAAGAGCCACTCGTTCTTTGGGTGGTTCACTCTGGCAACAACACGAGGCACGCCATATTCGGTTTTACCAAGGAGAGAAACCACCAGATTGACCTTGTCATCGCCAGTTGCGGCAATCAGGACTTGGCAAGTTTCTAGACCAATATCAGCCAGCGCTGCTGTTTCACAGGCATCAGCCAGAACCCACTCAGCGCCAGGTACTGAGCCGATTTTGATTGCCGATGGCTCGCGCTCTATTAGGAAGACTTGATGTTCTTTTTCCAATAATTCTTTGGCGATTGCCCGTCCGACGTTGCCAGCTCCTGCGATTGCGATTCTCATTTATGAGCCACCGGTGGTAGCGCCAGGATAGCTTCAACGCGTTCTAAATCAGCCTGGGTGATTAGCACATGAATCAAATCGCCTTCTTGAATGATGGTCTTCTCATTCGGCAGGAGCCCGCTGCCTAATCGTGTTAGGTAGGCAAGGCGGGCGCCGGTTCGTTCTTCGATACTGAAGACTCGTTGGCCAACCCAATTTGAGTCAATATGTACTTCAACTAGGTGCACAATTCCTGAGGCATCTCTGAACTCAGTCTGCGAACCGCCTGGCAGGAGTCGCCGCAAAACGTTGTCGGCAGTCCAACGAACGGTGGCAACGGTTGGAATGCCGAGGCGTTCGTAGATCTCTGCTCGCCCTGGGTCATAAATTCGAGCCACCACGTTCTGGACCCCAAAGGTTTCTCTGACGACTCGAGCGGCAATAATGTTTGAGTTATCGCCATTGCTGACGGCCGCAAAGGCTTGAGCTCCTTCGATCCCTGACTCAATCAAGGTATCCCGGTCAAAGCCCACACCAGTTACCGTGCGGCCCTTGAAGTGCGAACCAAGCCGTCGGAAAGATTCCTTATTCTGATCAATGATGGCCACGCTGTGGCCGGCCTCTTCCAAACTGTGGGCCAGGGCAGAACCCACCCGACCGCATCCCATAATCACAAAGTGCACGGAACCGAACGCTACACGCAGCGGGGCGTTTATGTCGCACCGGCACTCCTTGCGTAGGCTGCGCCTCATGACTAGATCTTCAAACGGGTCCGCCACCTCAGGGCTGATCAAGAGATTGATGATTGGGCGCGCCCTTCATAGCGATCGGATGAGCGAAACTCTCCTGCCCAAGCGGATTGCGCTGCCAGTGTTTGCTTCCGATGCGCTTTCTTCGGTGGCTTACGCGCCAGATGAAATTTTCCTGACGCTTTCGGTAGCTGGTCTTTCTGCCTATGCCTTTTCTTGGAAAATTGGCCTCATAGTGGCCCTGGTGATGTTGACCGTGGTGGCCTCGTATCGACAGAACGTCCATGCCTATCCCAGCGGCGGTGGCGACTACGAGGTAGCAACGGTAAATATTGGCCCAGCCGCCGGGTTGACGGTAGCTAGCGCGCTCCTGGTGGATTACGTTCTCACGGTCGCGGTTTCGATTTCCTCCGGAGTACAAAACGCGGCAAGTGCGCTGACCTTTATGCGTGGGCATGAAGCGCTGTATGCCGCGGCGCTAGTTATTATTTTGATGGCGATGAATTTACGTGGTGTTCGCGAGTCGGGTACCGCCTTCGCAATTCCAACCTACGGTTTCATGCTCGGCGTACTTCTTATGAGTGCTTTTGGGTTTTATCGGTTTTATTTAAAACATGATTTACCGATGGCCGAAAGCGCCTCATTGGCTTTCAAAACCAGTCCGGGTTTTACTAGCGGTTTTACTGGTATTGCGGCAGGCTTCCTAATTCTGCGAGCCTTCTCCTCCGGTTGTGCTGCCCTTACTGGTGTCGAAGCGATCAGCAACGGAGTTCCGGCATTTCGTTCGCCAAAGTCAAAGAACGCCGCGACCACCCTTCTGCTCCTTGGCACTCTTGCGGTAACCATGCTCGTCAGCATCATTGCGCTTGCCAACCTCACTCATCTTCGAATGGCCGAATTTCCAGGTACCCAATTACTTCGTAACGGAGTGCCAGTAGGGAACAGCTATACGCAAGAAACCGTGATGGCGCAGCTTTCGCGAGCGGTTTTCAATCATTTTCCACTTGGCTTTTATTACATTGCGGCGGTCACTGGAATTATTTTGGTGCTTGCGGCGAACACCGCCTTCAATGGTTTCCCGGTCCTTGCTTCGATTTTGGCACAGGATAAGTGGTTACCGCGTCAGTTGCAGAACCGTGGCGATCGACTCGCTTATTCCAATGGCATCATCATTCTGGCTCTGGCTGCGATGTTCCTCATTCTTGCATTTAACGCTGAAGTTACCCGTTTGATCCAGTTGTATATCGTCGGTGTTTTCGTGTCATTCAATATGAGCCAAGCGGGAATGATCCGTCACTGGAATCGAAATCTGAAGTTGGAAAAAGATCAAGAAATCCGTCGTCGGATGATGCGCTCTCGAGCGATCAACGCATTTGGTCTGTTTATGACAGCAACAGTGCTTGTAGTGGTCCTGTTGACTAAATTCATGAAAGGCGCATACATGGCAATTTTGGCCATGGCAGTGCTCTTCTTCATCATGAAAGGGATAAAACGGCACTACAACAATGTCTCCCGTGAACTAGCAGTGGCTGAGGACGAGCCGCAACTGCTGCCAGCCAGAACTCATGTTGTTGTTTTAGTTTCAAAAATTGACCGCCCAACGATGCGGGCGATTGCCTACGCCCGAGCCACTAGACCGACCACGCTTGAAGCTTTGACCGTTGATGTGGATCCGAAGGACACCGCCAAATTGGTGGCCGATTGGGATCGGCGCGCCATCCCAGTTCCACTTCGGATATTGGCATCACCCTTTAGAGAGATAACCAGACCCATCGTCGATCATGTTCGATCAATCCATCGTGAGGGCCCAAGAGATCTAGTAACTGTTTTCATTCCTGAATACGTCCTCGGGCATTGGTGGGAGCAACTGCTTCACAACCAGTCTGCAATGCGACTCAAGGTCAGATTGCGATTCTCGTCCGGAGTGATGGTGACCAGTGTGCCGTGGCAGACGATTTCTTCCGAGTCGGTTCTGGAGCGTGACGAACATCCGGTTGCTTTGTTAAGAGATTGGCGCAGTCGAGGTCAGAATGAGCAGCAGTAGTAAGAAATGGAACTTACTTTTGAAATTGGACAACGCCTAGAGGTTGTTATTGGACCTATCGCCCATGGCGGTCATTGTGTGGCAAGGCATGAAGGCCAAGTGATTTTCGTGCGCCATGCATTACCTGGCGAAAGGGCAATCGTTCAGGTAACTAGCCTAGCAAAGAATTTTGCTAGAGCTGACGCGGTAGTAATTGTTGAACCTTCGCCGGATCGTGTAACTCCACCATGTGAATATGCGGGGGAGTGCGGTGGGTGCGACTTTCAGCATGTATCACTCCCGGTTCAGCGAAAACTTAAATCCGAAGTTATCCAAGAGCAATTCCGCAGGCTAGCCAAGATCGAAGCCTCACCCGAAGTGGAACGAGTCCAGAACCCTTTCGAGCAAGAAGACAATGGACTTCATTGGCGGACAAGAGCCAGTTTTCTAGCAGATGAGAATGGGACTCTTGGATTACGACGAAATCATTCCCACGAATTAGTTTTTATAAAAGATTGTCCGATCGTTGTGCCAAGCATTCGTGACAGCGACGTGCTTTCCAAACAGTGGCCGCCCAATGCCACCGTGCAGGTGGTGGCAGGCAATGCTGGGGATCAGTCGATAGTGGTTTCCAAAGATGACCAACGACCTGAAATCACTGGTAAAACTAAAGTACGTCAGCGGGTTCTTGATAGAACCTTTGAGGTTTCGGCAACGGGGTTTTGGCAGGTACATCCGCAAGCGCCAGAAGTATTGAGTCAAGCGGTCATAGATTCATTGACGCCCAGGCCTGGTGAAATCGCATTGGATCTTTATGCCGGCGTCGGTTTGTTCACTGGTGTCTTGCTTTCCAAAGTAGGGGCAACTGGTCGGGTCGATCTGGTGGAATCTGCTGGTTCTGGAATAGCCGACGCTAGGGCAAATTTTGGACGATCTCCAAATGTTTTTCTTCACCAAGGTGACGTACTCAGTGTGCTTCAGCGCCTAGGCGGTCGGGGCAAGGCCGATATAGCGGTGCTGGATCCGCCACGATCAGGGGCCGGACTGAAGGTCCTGAGGGCCTTGGTGAGAATGGGACCTCGGCGAATCGCCTATGTGGCTTGCGACCCAGCCGCACTTGCCAGAGACACTGCGTATTTGCGCGATTTAGGCTATTTTTTGGTTGGGGTGCGGGCCTTCGACCTATTCCCGATGACTCATCACGTGGAGTGTGTGGCCACCTTCGCGCCGGTACTTGAAGCAGAGTAGAGAAGAAGGTATCTTGATATCAAGATATATTTCGAGGTTGGAGATGGCGTGAGCATTAATTCATTTGGCGCAAAATCAACGCTTAAAGTCGGAGCCAGCAGCTTTGAGATCTTCAAGATTGCAGACCTGGCTGGAGCGGCCACTCTGCCGTTTAGCTTGAAGATCTTGCTAGAGAATCTGTTGCGCACCGAAGATGGGGCAAATGTGACCGCCGATCAGATATCGGCGTTGGCCAATTGGGATCCGCTGGCCAATCTGGACACTGAAATTCAGTTCACCCCTGCTCGAGTCATCATGCAAGATTTCACCGGTGTGCCTTGCGTCGTTGATTTAGCGACCATGCGCGAAGCCATCAAAGACCTGGGCGGAGACCCGAAACGGGTTAACCCGTTAGCCCCGGCCGAATTAGTGATCGACCACTCGGTGATCGCTGATGTTTTTGGACGAAAAGATGCCTTCGAAAAAAATACTGATATTGAATACACCAGGAACCAGGAGCGTTACCGGTTCCTTCGTTGGGGTCAAACTGCCTTTGATGAATTCAAAGTTGTGCCCCCTGGGACCGGAATCGTGCACCAGGTCAATATTGAATATCTTGCCCGAGTCGTAATGACTCGGGAGGTATCTGGAGTGCTGAGGGCCTTTCCAGACACTGTGGTAGGAACTGATTCACACACCACAATGGTTAATGGACTTGGGGTACTTGGTTGGGGAGTAGGTGGGATTGAGGCCGAGGCCGCTCTCCTTGGTCAACCCGTTTCGATGTTGATCCCATCCGTGGTTGGTTTCAAATTGGTCGGCAAATTGCCCGCAGGAACAACGGCAACTGATCTAGCTTTAACAATTACTGAGATGCTTCGCAAGCGTGGAGTTGTGGGCAAGTTCGTAGAATTTTATGGACCTGGCGTTTCAGATGTGCCGATGGCCAACCGGGCCACTATTGGAAATATGAGCCCTGAATACGGATCGACGTGTGCAATCTTTCCAATCGATGAAGAAACACTTCGCTACCTTCGTCTTACTGGGCGAACTGAGGATCAAGTGGCTCTTATTGAGCAGTACGCGAAAGTTCAAGGACTTTGGCATGATCCAGCAATAGAGCCTAGATTTTCTGATCTGATCGAATTGGACTTGGGTTCTGTCGTTTCGTCAATTGCGGGTCCAAAGCGCCCACAAGATCGAGTTTCGTTAACTGATGCTAAAGCTGCATTTCAGCGGACCATTGGCACCTACGTCCAAGCCGGTAAAGAAACTAATCCCGTCTCGGTCCATCTTGATAGCGGGGTAAGTCAAATAGATAACGGGGCTGTTGTTATTGCCTCGATAACTTCGTGCACCAATACCTCAAACCCTTCGGTTATGTTGGCAGCAGCATTACTTGCCAAGAAAGCGGTTGAGCGAGGTCTTGTTTCTAAGCCATGGGTGAAAACAACGCTGGCGCCAGGCTCCAAGGTGGTAATGGACTATTACGAACGCGCTGGATTACTTCCGTATTTAGAAAAACTTGGTTTCAACCTGGTCGGATTTGGGTGCGTCACCTGCATCGGCAACTCTGGTCCGTTGCCAGAAGTGATCAGCAAAGCAGTAGCTGAAAATGATCTGGCCGTGACTGCGGTGCTGTCAGGAAATCGGAACTTTGAAGGTCGGATTAACCCTGACGTTAAAATGAACTACCTCGCCTCGCCACCTTTAGTCGTCGCATACGCAATTGCGGGCAGCATGAATTTTGATTTTGAAATCGATGCGCTCGGGACTGATGAGAAAGGCCAATCGGTATTTCTTAGAGATATTTGGCCGACTACTGCTGAGATCCAGTCCACGATTGAGTCTTCGATTTCTCCTGAAATGTTCACCAAGGATTACGCGAGTGTGTTCGAGGGCGATCACCGCTGGAAGTCACTTTCCACTCCGGTAGGAAACACCTTTGAATGGGACAGTGAATCAACTTATGTTCGCAAACCTCCCTACTTCGATGGAATGACTCGGGACCCTTCGCCGGTTACAGATATTGATGGTGCAAGAGTCCTGGCCAAACTTGGAGATTCAGTAACTACCGACCACATCTCGCCGGCCGGATCAATCAAACTTGATTCTCCTGCAGGTAAATACTTAACTGAACACGGCGTCGCTAAAGTCGATTTCAACTCTTATGGATCTCGTCGCGGTAATCACGAAGTAATGATTAGAGGGACCTTTGCCAACATCCGTCTAAAGAATCAGTTACTTGATGATGTTGAAGGTGGGTTCACTCGCAATTTCTTAGCAGGTGGCGAAGCCTCATCAATTTATGATGCATCCATTGCCTACCAGGCGGCTGGCATTCCTTTAGTGATTTTGGCCGGTAAAGAATATGGCTCAGGCTCATCTCGGGATTGGGCGGCCAAAGGCACTGCGCTACTTGGGGTGCGTGTAGTGGTGGCGGAGAGTTATGAGCGAATCCACCGATCGAATCTGATTGGGATGGGAGTTCTGCCACTTCAATACCTAGATGGCGAGTCGGCAGCGTCTTTAGGCCTAACTGGCCGTGAAACATTTAGCGTAAGTGGAATAGCGGCGCTAAATAGCGGCGGAGTTCCCCGAGAAGTCGAGGTCGCTGCTGATGAAAAGAAATTCCGCGCCAGGGTCCGAATCGATACCCCAGGCGAGGCCGAATATTTTCGCCATGGCGGCATCATGCAATACGTACTTCGTTCCTTGCTTACTGCCTAGCGGTCGGAGCCTCAGGGTTTAGACTAAGGCTCAAGTTGCGGTGCAAGCCGTACTCAATTGGCAGGAGGACGGCATGAGTCGCTTGGAATCTTTGCGGACTCCAGCCGACCTTGCCGACCTCACTTATGAACAATTAGACAGACTGGCTGGCCAGATTCGGTCGTTTCTGATCGAAGCGGTATCAAAAACCGGTGGCCATTTAGGTCCAAATCTAGGTGTGGTCGAATTGAGCATCGCCGTTCATCGGATCTTTTCCTCTCCGATAGACACGATCTTGTGGGATACCGGACATCAAGCCTACGTACATAAAATCTTGACCGGGCGGTTGGCTGGGTTTTCAAAACTTCGCCAACGTGGCGGGCTGTCCGGATATCCAAACCGGGCAGAGAGCGAACATGACGTTATCGAAAACTCACATGCCTCCACTGCCCTGTCATGGGCTGACGGGATTGCCCGCGGCTATGAAATCACTAAGCAGAAAGATCGCCATGTAGTTGCGATCGTGGGTGACGGTGCGCTAACTGGCGGTATGGCTTGGGAAGCGTTGAACAATATTGCGGCAAGCAAGACGCGTCCATTGGTTATCGTCGTCAACGATAATGAACGCTCTTATGCGCCCACCGTAGGTGGTTTGGCAAACCATTTGGCGACGCTTAGGACCAACAGGAGTTATGAAAAAGTTCTTACATGGGGCAAGAGTGTCCTCGAACGAACCCCAGTGGTTGGTCAACCGATCTATGAAACTCTGCACGGTCTTAAAAAAGGTATAAAAGATATTGTTGCGCCACAAGGCATGTTTGAAGATCTAGGTCTTAAATATATTGGCCCAGTCGATGGCCACGACATTGAGGCTATTGAGTTTGCTTTGCGCAGAGCCAAGGAATTCGGCGGCCCAGTCATTGTCCATGTAATTACCGAAAAAGGCAGAGGACATCTTCCAGCCGTACAGGATGAAGCCGAACGCTTTCATGCCGTCGGAATCGTGGATCCTGAAACCGGACTACCGCTGGCCCCATCGGGTACCTCTTGGACGAATATTTTTGCTGACGAGTTGGTGGCGATTGGCAAAGAACGTCCCGACGTGGTTGCAATTACTGCGGCGATGTTAGGTCCGACTGGTCTTGGACGATTTCAAGCAGCTTTTCCTGATCGAACATTGGATGTCGGGATTGCCGAGCAGTATGCGGTAACGGCGGCGGCAGGACTGGCATTTTCCGGTCTACATCCAGTCTTTGCCGTTTATGCCACTTTCTTGAACCGAGCCTTTGATCAACTCTTGCTTGATGTGTCTATGCATAAGGCACCCGTAACGTTTGTATTGGACCGTGCCGGGGTAACTGGCGATGATGGTCCATCCCACCATGGGATTTGGGACCTAGCCCTAGCTGGAATTGTTCCTGGCCTAAAAGTTGCGGCGCCACGGGATGGCCAGACTTTACGTCAAGAGTTGCGAGAAGCAGTTGCGGTAAGTGATGGCCCGACCCTGGTGAGATTCCCCAAGGGTGCAGTGGGTCCAGACATTCCAGCTATGAGTTCCAAAGATGGGATAGACACACTTTTCAGTTCAACTATTCAGGAGCGATCCATTTTGCTCATCAGCGTTGGCGCAATGGCCAGCCTTGCGATTGAGACTGCAAAATTAGTTCAAGAAGAAGGCGTCGGGGTTACCGTTGTCGACCTACGTTGGGTTAAACCTGTTCCAGTCGAATTGGCAGATTTGGCCGCTGACTATGACCTGGTTGTGGTTATTGAGGACGGCATTGTGTCAGGGGGAATCGGTAGTGCTATCTCGCAGAGCCTGGCCGTTGCAAATGTCTCTACTCCGGTACGTCCAATTGGCGTTCCATTGGAGTTCATCGCGCACTCCAAGCGAAGCGAAATTTTCACCGACCTGGGAATAACTCCAGAACGATTGGCAGCCACCCTGGTTGAGTGGCGAACTGCCGATCAAGCAGGAAGACTGGCGATGCCTTTTGAGTGGAATCTCTGACCTGTCGCTTTTTCGCTGATCCCAGTGTTATCCAAATAAGGCAAAATCCCACCCAATCGAAGCGGCCAACCAGCACCTAGCATGATGCAAAGGTTGATTTCGTCGGCCGTAGCGACAACTCCCTCATCTAGCATCAGACGAGCCTCTTTCGCCAGAGCAATCAAGGCGCGTTCGGCAACTTCTGCAGAGGTGGAAATTTTATCGCCCTGTTTGATAACTGCTAACGCTTCAGGGCTTGGGATTACTTTTCCTTCATCATTTCTGATGTAGAAATTTTTGACCCCTGCCTTGACGATTGCCTGCATATTCGCACTGATACTGAAGCGTTCACCGAGCGTTTGATTAAGGATCGTAGAGACATGCAAAGCCACTGGACTGCCCACTAAATCAAAGAGCTCAAATGGGGTCATTGGTAGACCAAGCGAAGAAAGTGAACGATCAGCCGTTTCAAATGGTGTGCCCTCGTCCATGGCGTCGGTCACTTGGCCCCAGAACATTGTTAGTAGTCGATTAACAACAAACCCAGGAGCATCTTTTACGATTACCATGGTCTTTTGGAGGTCTTTTCCGACGGCGATTGCAGTCGCGACGGTTTCATCATTTGTGTATTGAGTTCGAGCTATTTCAAGCAGGGGCATTAATGCAACGGGGTTGAAGAAATGGAATCCGACAACCCGTTCTGGATGCTTGAGGTGCTTTGACATTTCCTCTACCAAAAGCGAAGAAGTGTTCGTAGCTAAAATGCATTCGGGAGAAACAATTGACTCAAGTTGAGTGAAGAGTTTCTGCTTGATCCCCATCTCTTCAAATACCGCTTCGATGACAAAGTCACAGTCAGCAAAGACATTTGAGTCAACCGAACCGCTAATCAAGCCCTTCAATCGATTCGCGGCATCGGCACCAAGGCGACCTTTGTCAACGAGTTTGGTTATCTCTCCATGCACATAGGCGACTCCTTGATCAACTCGTTGTTGATCAAGGTCAGTGATAACTACTGGCAGTTTGGTTCGCCGGACGAAGAGAAGGGCAAGCTGACTGGCCATCAAACCCGCGCCAACAACACCGACTCGAGAAATCTTGCGAGCCAGTGTGGGTTTGGGCGCGCCTTCAACTTTCTTGCTTCTCTTTTGGATCACATTGAAGGCGTAAATAGAAGCGCGCAACTCATCGGTCATCACCAGGTCTGCGAGCACGTTATTTTCGGCTTCAAATCCCTGATCACGGTTATTTGTTCTGGCGCTGGCGATCAATTCGAGAGCGCGAGTCGGGGCTGGAACCTTCGCGCCGCCAAATTTTTTGAGAGCCGCCCCTTCGCCCATCTTCACTGCTAACGTCCAGCGTTCGGCGTCGGCTGTGTAATCCTGGCGAACAATTGTGGTTTTGCCATTAAGAATCTCTGTGACAAATGCAACCGAGTGCTCAAGGAAATCAGAGGGAGAGAAAAGTACATCGGCGATTCCTAGTGCCAGAGCCGCCGGACCATTCAGCATTCTGTTATTGCTAAGAGCATTTGAAATGATTACCTGGGTTGCAGCATCAGGGCCGATCAAGTGGGGGAGAAGATAAGCTCCGCCCCATCCTGGAACCAGGCCAAGAAATACCTCTGGTAACGCCACTGTCGCATGACTAGAAATTGTCCGGTACTGACAGTGCAGTGCTAGTTCTAAACCGCCACCGAGGGCCAAACCATTGATGAAACCGAAGGTTGGTTTTCCCATCTCGCCAAGTTTGCGAAAGACATCGTGCCCCATTCTGCTCACAGCCAGAGCTTGCTCTCGCTCTGTGGCAAAGGAAATTGCAGTCAGGTCAGCACCTGCGGCGAAGATGTAGGGCTTTCCAGTCACAGCTACTGCGATCACGCTGGGATCATCGCGCACCTCGTCAAGTACTGAGCCAAGTTGAAATAAGCCTTCAACGCCAAAGGTATTTGGGCGGTTGTAATCAAGACCATTATCTAGAGTCAACAAGGCCAATTTTCCATCGTAACCAAATAGGGATAGATCGACGTCACGACGTAAGGTTTTGGTAACAACTTCAGTTGGTATTTTTACTTCACTACTTGTACTCATCGCGTTCCCGTCGTTTCGTTCCAGTTCGGGTTCTCCCAAATGACTGTTCCGCCCATGCCAAGGCCAATGCACATTGTGGTGATTCCATAGCGAACCTCTGGGCGATGGGCGAAACCCTCACCTAGATTAAGCATCAATCGCACTCCCGTAGAGGCCAACGGATGTCCGACTGCGATGGCCCCACCAAATGGGTTCACTATGGGGCTGTCGTCGGCTAAGCCAAAGTGATCAAGAAAAGCAAGGACCTGAATGGCGAAGGCTTCATTGATTTCAATTAGGCCGATGTCTCTGATTGATAACCCTGCTTTTGCCAGTGCTTTGATTGTCGAAGGAATCGGACCATAACCCATAATTTTTGGATCCACGCCAGCGAAGGCAAAACTTACTAATCGCGCTTTTGCTTTAAGCCCATGATTCTTAGCGAATTCTCCCGAAGTCAATAAGGCTGCTGTTGCACCATCATTTAAGCCAGCGGCATTTCCTGCAGTGACTCGACCATTGGCTCGAAAAGGCGCGCGCAGACCAGCTAGCGCCTCAATCGTGGTACCTGGCCTAGGTGGTTCGTCTTGGGTTGCCATTGCCCAACCAAGTTCGCTACTGCGCACTGCAACCGGCACTAAATTTCGTTGGATAATTCCACTTTGGTAGGCCGCGGCAGTTTTCGCTTGGGAATTTAGTGCGTAGGCATCGGTGCGCTCTCGCGTCAGATGTGGAAAGCGATCATGCAAGTTCTCTGCGGTCGCTCCCATAATCAACGCATCGGGGTCAACAAGTTTTTCAGATACAAATCGGGGATTGGGATCTACGCCTTCGCCCATCGGGTGGCGTCCCATATGTTCTACCCCGCCAGCGATCACGGCGTCGTAGGCCCCGAATGCAATTCCACTTGCGGTAGTTGTCACAGCGGTCATAGCTCCGGCGCACATTCGATCAATTGCAAATCCGGGAACTGTTTGTGGAAGGCCTGCTAGAAGGGCGGCAGTTCGCCCAATAGTTAAACCTTGGTCGCCGATTTGAGTCGCCGCCGCAATCGCAACCTCGTCGATTTTTCCGTGATCTAGCGAAGGGTTTCGATCTAGGAGCCCGCGAATTGCCCTGACTATCAGGTCGTCGGAACGTACTTCGTTATATAAACTTCCCGATTTCCCGAACGGTGTTCGCACTGCATCAACTAGTACAACTTCGCGCGTCATCCTCGACTCCTTTGTTGGCTAATGAGCAGGTTACTAGTGAGTAACTACCTCTACCACTGAAGACTCGTCTTATTTGCTTTTGAGCGTCGCGGTTTCACTGGCTGGCGCCGAGATCGGCTTTCGAAGATAGAGGCCAAGGATCAGAAATAGGTAAATCGTCCAGCTGCAGGCTTGGAGGACTGTGGTGATCGGCGTGAAACCTATGGTGCCAGCCAGTAGATGGCCAAGGATTGAGTTTTCGCCGATCAACTGGTGGAGATCAAAGGCGAGAGGGGGATTGGCATTAAAGGACTCTTCTAAATCACCAACCCCGTGCGATAGGACACCGGCTGCCACCACAATCAGGCCAATTCCGGTTACCGTAAAAAATTTCCCAAGATCCAATCGAATAGCCCGGTTATAAACAGCCCAGCCCAAGGCAACTGCGAGCGCGAAACCGATCAATAAACCAATTAGTGGGTCTGAATTGGTTCCTGCTGCTTTGGCATTCGTATAAAGAAAGACTGAAGTTTCAATTCCTTCGCGCGAAACCGCAAAAAAAGCGGCCGCCGTTAAAGCAACCGGGCCAACTGCCAAGGCCAAGCGTTCGTGTAGATCAGCCTTGAGCCGATGGGCGCTGGTGCGCATCCAAAAGACCATCCAAGTCACCAGGGCTACGGCACTTAACGAGGTGACTCCGGCAAAGATTGGTTCAAAGCGGGAGGGAAGAGACTTAGAGGTAAGCGTTAACACCCCGCCGATAGCCAAACTGAAGGCAATTGCAATAGCAACCCCAGCCCAGATGAAACGTAGGCCGCTGCTTTTGGTTATTTTCGTGACGTAGGCAATCAGAATGCCCACAATCAATGCGGCTTCTAAACCTTCGCGCAGAGCGATTAGGAAGTTGCTTAGCAACTGAGTAATCCGACTAATTGGGCCCGCACACAGGCAAATCTACGCTCCAAAATAGGTATTACGCAACTCAAGCGTTGCGTAATTCATCTCCAACGAGTAAGGCTTCGGCCAAGGGTTGGGTAGTAAGTTCAATTTGCCAGGATCTGGCCAGACGTTGGCGAAGAAAGTCGGCAACATCAAGTGGACTCAATTGGTGAGCACTGGCCCCTGGTGGCTCCCAGCAGATTCGCCGAAGCGTCTCTGGCGTCAGCAAGTTTTCAATCGGAATTTGTCGTTCTTCGGCCAAGGCGGAGATAGCTGCTCTGGCTGCCTCTAGTCGAGCAAACGCCGCTGGCGCCCTGACTGGCCAGATTCTGGGCGGTGGCAGAGTGTCTACCTTCGTGGCACTCTCTGGCAGCTGGTCCTCAGGCAATGCCAGCGCGCGAACCACAGCCGCAAACCAAGTTGGACCGTATTGGTAGGCATTTCGCATGGTGAATGGTGGGATTGCCAGTAGTTCATCAATAGTTGTGGGAGATTTCATGGCGGCTTCCACGATGGCCGCGTCTCGCAGTATCCGACCTGGGGCGATGTCAGTTTTGCGGGCAATTTCGTCGCGGGCGTACCAAAGTTCGCGCACCACGGCCAGATTTCTAGCTTTTTTGACTTGATGGATATCCGAGGTTCGACGCCAAGGTTCACTTCGGGGTTTAGCTGGCGGGGCGTTGAGGATGGCTTCAAATTCTTGATACGCCCAGGACAATTTCCCTTGACTTTCCAATAATTCGGCGACTCGATGGCGCAATTCCACCAGGAGTTCAACATCTAGAGCGGCATAGCCAAGCCAAGCTTCTGGAAGTGGACGAGTCGACCAATCGACCGCAGAGTGCTCTTTGGCCAATGTGTAGCCCAGCAGGGATTCGATCAAAGGGCCCAAGCCCACTCGTTCGCAGCCGGCCAACCTGGCACCCAACTCAGTGTCGAACATCTTTGTCGGATTGATGCCGACCTCTCGTAAGCACGCTAGATCTTGGGTGCTGGCATGAAGAATCCATTCGCAATCGGCCAGCAACTCATTGATTTGGCTTAGATCTGGAGCGCCAATGGGATCAATCAAGACGGTCGGTCCATTTTCGCGTCTGATTTGGATTAAATAAGCCCGTTGGCTGTAGCGATAGCCAGAAGCCCGCTCTGCATCAATGGCAACAAATTGACCACCAACACTGAGTTCGATTAGGGCTGAGGCTAGGCCAACTGCATCAACGACGACTAACGGGATTCCCTCTCTTGGGTTGAGGAGCGGAATTGGTGAAACATTTTCTTCACTCATCGAGTTTTGCGTCGCGCCCCATTTATTGAACTCACGCCTTCTGGCACTGGAGGAAGACCTGCACAAGTGGCCAGTACATCAAACCAGGCGGCCAGGTGTGCATCGACGGTCCCTTTGGGTGTCCAAGAGGCTCGGATTTCTATCTCTGCAGTGGGAACCCTATCGGCCAACTGGCCAAAGGATTGACTGGCTACCCGGGTTACGGTGCCACTTGGTGCTACCAGATCGGCATTGTGGGCGGCCAAAGACTCCACTAGCCAGGTCCAACCGATTTCGGGAAGAAGTGGATCGGTCTCCATTTCGGACTCCAGTTCGGCGCGTACAAAGGTCACGCACCTAAATGAGCCGTCCCATGCCTCGTGTCCAGCTGGGTCGTACAAGAGGACAAAGCGGCCGGTGGCTAATTCGTTTTCAGCATTCGGGGAGGCGATGACATCGGCCGTCAAAGCCACTGCGAAGGGAGCCAGACGCGCTGGTGCTGGCGATTCGTCGATGATTATCTCGGGCCTGGGTTTAATGCTGCGGAGTGCTTTTAGGGCTCCATTGAAGGTCGCTTGCGCGCCAGTTCGTGGCATGCTCCTAGCCTAGAAACGGATAGTCAGTTGGTCGGTTAGGCGCGCCCGACCTGGAGCGAGCGCTATCGTCATCGTCATGGTTGCCGTTCTTGCCCTATTCACCAGTTTGCTCTGGGGGACTGCTGATTATTTTGGTGGGGTAATGGCGAAAAAGCGGAAAATTATCGGAGTTGTCGGTGTTTCCCAGGCCTTAGGTCTTTGTTTTATCTTGATTTTCGTCGCAGGCGCCGGTGAATGGCATAAAAAACTCCTTGGCTGGCACGGTTATGGCATCTACGGAATTGCCGCTGGTTATCTAGGCTTCTTGGCGCTCGTCACCTTTTATGCGGCCCTTGCTTCAGGCACCATGGGAATTGTTTCGCCAATTGCCTCTCTTGGGGTGATCGTGCCGATTGCGGTCAGTCTGGCAAGAGGCGAACGACCAAGCGCTCTGCAATTGGCCGGAATCTGCATCGCGATCCTCGGGGTGGTTGCGGCAAGCGGACCAGAGTTAACCGGAGCTGCGGGATTGAAATCGGTCTTACTTGCGGTGGTGGCGGGTATTGGTTTTGGAACTGCCCTTATTTTCATGCAATTGGGTTCGCGAGAAAGTCCTTTGATGACCATGGTGACCATGCGCTTTTCAACAACTCTAACGCTGTTTGCCGTGTTGATCTTTAGACGTAAATCTGTCGATGTGAAAATGGTTGATCTGCCGTTGCTTGCTTTGATCGGTATTTTTGATGTTTCGGCAAACACTCTGCTTGGTATCGCTTCAACTCGTGGCATGTTTTCAATCGTGGTGGTGCTTGGTTCGTTGTATCCAATGATGACGATTCTGCTTGCTGCAAAATTTCAGCATGAGCGGTTGGTAAAGATTCAATACGCCGGGATTGTTTTCGCGTTGCTGGGTGTGTCACTGATTGGGATCGGCAGTGGCGCGTAGTCAAACCCGTGAGCGGTGGGGTTGCTCACCCCGAGCGGCGGGGTTGCTCACCCCGAGCGGCGGGGTTGCTCACCCCGAGCGGCGGGGTTGCTCACCTAGTTACATAGCGAGCAAATAAATTTCCTTCTGCCTGAAGAAGCGACGCGAGTTGAAAAGGTCGCTTCATTTCTTGGCTCTCTTGAAGTAGTGAATTCCCACTCCCAATAAGTAGAGGGGCAACGGTCAGCGCCACTTCATCTATTAGATAAGCGGCATTTAAAGATCCCAGGAGTGCAGGTCCACCTTCGCACAACACCTTCAGCCATCCTCGTTCGACAAAGAACATTTGAACAAGAGAAAGATCTATGTCATGTCGTCCACAACTGATTACTTCAGAAACTTTGGCGAGTTCGTGTCTCCGCCGGTCATCTAAGGATTCTGTGGTGAGGATTATTGGTGGAATTCCAGTGAAGAAATCCGCTGGCAAATCACCTGTTCTGGTAAGAACCACTACCTGTTGTCTGTGATTTCGATATGGCTCAGTCCTAGCTGTTCCTGCCCCAATCAGAATTACGTCGGATAAAGAACGGATCAAATGGAAAACGCGACGATCTGACGCGCTGGTCATTCCTTTTGAGGCACCCTTGAATGCTGCGCTGCCATCTATTGACGAGACCATATTGGCTCGAATCCAAGGTCTTGATAACCCGTCCGGGTAGGCATACATGTGGAGGAGGTCTGCATCATCTAAAAACTGGAGATCTGGAGAAAGAAGTGAGCGAAATCTTGCAGGCAGTTCTGCTTGGGGAACATTCACTTGGCTAGGCTATCGCTGATGATCCACTTGCTTCGAGTAATTCCGGCTTTTGCCGCGACCGCACTTTTGCTGGCGATTCTTCCGGGACAAGGTGTGGCCATGCTGCTACGTCAGACAATTTCAGGTGGACGTGAGGCAGGACTTTTGGCCGCATTGGGGAATGGATCGGGACTGATCTTCTGGTCATGGCTATCGGCTCTTGGGCTTTCTGCGGTTTTTGCTGCCTCTCCGCTTGCCTACAACATACTTCGGCTAATCGGTGCTGTTTATCTTCTTGGGTTAGCACTTTCAACTCTGTACTCGTTGCGTAAAGGTTCAAGTAAATTCGATATCGATGGAATCACGGCGATCAGTAAACGTTCCTCCTATCGAGTGGGTTTAATTACAAATTTAACTAATGTGAAGGCAGCCGTATTCGCCGTTGCGTTCATTCCTCAATTTGTACCGCGCGATTTTTCCCTGGGTGAGGGCATCGTAATTCTTGGGTTTGTACAGGCGGCTACTTCAACAATTTGGTATTTAACATTGGTTGTAGCAGTGGATAGAGCCACGCTCCTGATGGCTCGACCCTCAGTTCGTAGAGGTCTGACTTTGGCCTCGGCCCTGGGACTACTCGCACTTGCAACTGGTTTGCTCTTAGCCCCACGACGTTGACCCAAGTAAGGTGGCAGCATGATCTATGACTCCATTGTCGATTTAATTGGTAACACTCCGCTGCTGCGATTGAACCGGGTAGCAACTGGACTTCCAGCCGACGTGGTTGTGAAAGTTGAGTACGTGAATCCAGGTGGCTCGGTAAAGGATCGCATTGCCGTGAAGATGGTTGATGCGGCCGAAGCTGCTGGTCTTCTCAAACCGGGTGGCACCATAGTTGAACCCACCAGTGGAAATACTGGAATTGGTTTGGCTTTGGTCGCCCAACAGCGCGGCTACAAATGCGTTTTTGTCTGCCCCGACAAAGTTTCGATAGACAAAATAAATGTGCTGCGTGCCTACGGTGCGGAAGTTGTGGTCTGCCCAACAGCTGTCGATCCTGAAGACCCAGCCTCCTATTACTCTGTGAGTGCAAGATTGACGAAGGAAATTCCAGGAGCCTGGAAACCTGATCAGTATTCCAATCCGAATAATCCACTTTCGCATTACGAAACAACCGGCCCCGAAATCTGGGAGGGCACGGAAGGCCGTGTTACCCACTTTGTTGCAGGGGTCGGAACTGGTGGCACGATTTCTGGTATTGGAAAATATTTAAAGGAAATTAGCGGTGGCACAGTAAAAATTATTGGAGCAGATCCAGAAGGTAGCGTCTATTCAGGAGGAACCGGACGACCCTATTTGGTGGAAGGCGTCGGTGAGGATTTTTGGCCGACAGCATTTGATCAAACAGTGGTCGACGAAATTATTGCCGTTTCCGATGGAGATGCATTTTCTATGACGCGAAGACTTGCGCAAGAAGAAGGACTCCTGGTTGGTGGTTCGTGTGGGCTTGCGGTTGTTGCAGGTTTAGAAGTCGCTAAGCGCGCGAAAGAAGGGGATTTAGTTATTGTCCTTCTTCCAGACAGTGGACGCGGTTACCTGGGGAAAGTATTCAACGATGATTGGATGCGTAAGTACGGTTTCCTTGGGGGAGACGATAAGGAAACCGTTGGGCGAGTTCTTATTCAGAAATCAGGAAAAATGCCTTCCTTCGTACATGTTCACCCAACTGAAACCATCGGCGATGCAATCGACATCTTGCGTGAGTACGGTGTGTCGCAACTGCCAGTAGTGAAAGCCGAACCTCCCGTGATGGTGGCCGAGATTGTTGGCGCAGTCGAAGAGTCAGCGTTGCTTGAGGCGGTTTTCACAGGTAAAGCCTCGCTCTCTGATCCGATCAGCAAACACATGAGCCCAGCTCTTCCCATGATCGGTAGTGGAGAGCCTGTCTCTGCGGCAGTGACTGCATTTGAAACGGCTAGTGCGTTAACAGTTCTAGAAAATGGCAAACCAATTGGCGTCATCACACGTCAAGACCTACTCGGATATGTGGTGGCGTAAATGAATTTTGAGACTGCTGCGATTCACGCAGGACAAGAGGCAGATCCACGCACAGGTGCGGTCGTGTCGCCCATCTATCAAGTGTCTACTTTCAAACAAGATGGTGTCGGTGGTTTACGTGCGGGATATGAATACGCCCGCAGCGGAAACCCAACGCGCGACGCTTTAGAGGAATGCTTGGCTGCGCTAGAAAACGGTACCCATGCTTTTGCAACATCTTCAGGACTCGCAGCGGAGGACCTTTTGCTCCGTACCGTCTTGCGTCCTGGTGATCATCTAGTCGTTCCCATTGATGCTTACGGTGGCTCATACCGTTTATTTGCAAGAGTTTTGGCGCCTTGGGGAGTGGAGCACACAGCCGTTGACCAAAGTGATCTAGCAGCAGTGAGCGCAGCTATCGTTCCTGGCAAAACCAAAGTTATTTGGACTGAAACACCAACTAACCCGCTCCTTTCAATTTCAGATATTTCGGCCTTGGCAAAAATCGCACATGATGCTGGCGCCCTTTTGGTTGTCGATAATACGTTTGCTTCGCCCTATTTGCAGCGACCACTTGATCTCGGAGCAGACGCGGTTGTTCACTCCACGACCAAGTATTTAGGTGGTCATAGCGATGTCGTCGGCGGTGCGATCATTGTTAAAGAGCCAAAACTCGCAGAGAGCATTGGGTACAACCACAATGCCATGGGACCGGTAGCCGGACCTTTTGACGCCTGGCTGGTTTTACGGGGAGCAAAGACCCTTGCGGTGCGGATGGATCGGCACTGTGAAAATGCCCGAGCTGTTGTTGACTTTCTCGTCGTACATGAGCGGGTTAGTGAGGTGCGGTATCCAGGTTTAGTAACTCACCCTGGACACGAAATCGCAAAGCGTCAGATGCGTGATTTTGGTGGGATGGTTTCATTTCGTGTGCGCGGTGGCGTCGAGGCGGCGTTGCAAGTATGCAAGCGGGTTGAGTTGTTTACGTTGGCTGAATCTCTTGGTGGCGTTGAATCACTGATCGAACATCCAGGAAAAATGACACATGCTTCGGTGGCCGGAAGCCTGTTGGAAGTACCTGATGATTTAATTCGGCTATCGGTGGGCTTAGAACATAAAGATGATTTGATAGCGGATCTAGCACAAGCACTTAGCTAAGAATTCTTCTAGCCCACCTGTTCAATATCGTGGTTGCGAGCGAGGCGATCAGGCTCGATTGTTTCTTGCCTGAGCTTTCGAGATTGTCTTGAACGTGGAGTGAAGATGCCTGCGGGGTCGTTTGCGCCGCACGCAGAAGTTCTTGAGTGTTGGTAAGAGAGGCAAGTAGATCCAACTGAATTTGATGAGCTTGAACCAAACTTTGCTCAAGGCGATCCCGGTCACGGCGAATCTCAGCATTATCCAGTTCAAGGTGTTCGACAGTACGTTGAGTTCGCTCTATATCTGCTGACAACTGTTCGTACATTTCTTGGACGGCTTTACGCGAGTAGCCTCGTAAACTTCTTTTTAGTTTTGGCATCCGCGAAGCCGGAGTGGCTTGCATCCGGGGACTGTTGGAGATGGCCTCGCGCATTTCCATTGTTGCTCCCTGTAGTTCGACGGTGGTGGCCGCCAAGCCCTTCATGACAGCCGTGTGGCTTTGCAGGTGCAGTCCATACTCACTAATTGAGCGCACAAGTTGGCGAAGAGTTTCCTGGTCAGCGCCTGTTCCTGATGTTGCAGGAGTTTCGCTGGTTTCAATTGGTGGCGATCTGGGCGTGATTGTTATGTCTTCCATCTGCTTTGTAATGCGACGCGCCTCTTCGACGATAGTCGAGAGATTATTTACATTTACTTCATCAGCGGATCTGCGTCTTTCGAAAACTCCTAGGAGCCAATATAGGAAAAGAATGAGCAAGGCTCCGCCAAGTAAAATCTGGCCTTGCCTGCTTCGGAAAAAAAGAATTGGATAACCGGCGCCGCTGATCTTGCCGGCATAAACACCGATGACATTCTGCTCAACTGTCCAGAACGGATCTTTACCAGAAACGTTATCGCCCTTAGTTTGGAATTGTTGCCCGTAGGCGCCCGTTTCTACTGTGACGATGCGGTGCACATAACTTCCTGGCACTCCCCATTTTTGCTGAACATCGGCGGTGGTTCGAAAGGCGATGATGTCGCCTTTATGTAGATGGCCTAGATCGGCCTTCTTGAGCATCACCAGGTCACCAAAATGCAAGAGCGGATTCATCGATATTCCAGAAACTGGTACTACGGGTGGATATACATGTCGATCGATCGCAAGCCCCACGTACGCTGCCACCGTTAAAACACCAAAAACTGGAATGATCGACCAGATAAAACTGCTAAAGATCCGACGGGTTCGGCGACCTCTCGTCTTTATCATGAATACGAGTCCGTTAGAACGAGTGAGCGCCGATGTAGAAGTTCAACGTGGTTAATTGAGATTGTTGCGCCGGCGGGGTGCCGCCTGGCGTATTGACTGATGAGGTCACATAGAAGATGTTCTGATTCAGGTTCGTTCCACTCGGCGCACACCAGGTTGAACCAGTCGCCCCGCACGTCGGTGGTGATGCAGGGTCTGCAGCCTTCTCCAAAATGATTCCAGCGAGCATGGTCGAATTTATTGTCAGTTCACCGTTGTAGGTAAGTGGACCTGATGCTTGAGTGTTAAGGGCTGCGCAAAGCGTTGAGCCATCAGTGATTGTTTGGGCTGTAGACGGATCGCTTCCAGTGCAAACCCCGGTGTGAATTGGGTAGTGAAGTCCAAAAGTCATCCAAGCATTTGGGTTGTTTAGAACCGCACCGGCGTTTTGCGGGTCTAGCCACGAGATATCAACTCTGAGCATCGGGGCAAACCCTGCGGCAACAGTGACTTTGCCAAGGAGGATCCCGTTTATCTGTTGGCCGCCTTGGCCTTGATTCACAGTAACCGCTGCAGGGGTAATCGATGTAAAGGTTGCGATAACACCACCTGCGGCCGCTCCGGTCGGGATCGGAGCGGGGCTCAGCTGGAGGGTTCCCCCATCAGCGAGCCAGAAGGTACCCGTCGAAACTACGACGATCGCCAGCGCCAACACACCAAGATTGCGCCGACTTCGACGAAACGTCGAGGCAGCTTGAGCGCTCATTTAGTTACGAGGTTCTCTGCGCGGTTATGTAGAAGGCTGGGGTAGTCGCCGCTCCGCTTGCACCTGTTTGATAGGGATAGAAAGCCCCACCAGCATCAAGCGTGATTGCGTAGTACTTGCCTGCACCGGTTGGTAACTTAAAGGTTTCATACCCTTGAGTGTTGGTTAAGTAAGTGTTGGCGGTATTTACGCTATTTGCGTCAGTTGTCGGTGAGGCGCTCCAAGTGATGCTTCCCGAAGCAAAGCCAGTTGAGTTGTAAACCCTAAGCGGGAGCGAATACGAGTTATAGGTGAGCGCAAGTGGTTTCATGTTTGTGATGTAAATCGTTAAAAGGAGATTGGTTGAACTGGTATCGGTCGCATCAATGGTCGCGATATCTCCAGCGCTAGTGACACTTCCAGCTTGTCCAGCAACAACCGTCGGCCAGACTGGTGCGGTGGGAGTGCTTCCCGGCGTCCCAGTTCCATATCTCCAGCCGGCTGCTCCCGCGCCAGTGACTGCCGCTGGCAGTCCGCCAGGAGTTCCGTAAGTGGGGGACCAGACCAAGGGGAGTGCGCCACCAGTGCTTGCCGCGGTTACCTGAGTGACTCCGGTATCGGCTGTGAAAGAAACTCCAAGTGAGGTACCCAAAACTGTCAGCGCCGCAATTGATACAATAAGGAAGCGTTTACGGGTTTTGGCCAACCCTGTTGACATCACTGAAGTGCTCTTATTCGCATCATGGAGATTCACGTCTCGTCCTTCTTCCTGTTACCTGCAAGAACCGGGGAGTTCTAGGAATGCGGATCGTCCATGATCTTTGAGGACTATACCCAGAAACGTGTCCCCTGACACCCCTTTTCGGGGGACACGTTCAACGGACAGTGAAGATGAGGGGTTAACCCCTCATCCAGGTCCAGTTAAGTTGACGCAGAGCAATATCGACTTACCGCTTTGATCCCATTTGGGGTGAGATTTACTACTACTCGGGTAGGGCCAACTGCATCAAGGACATTGGGTGTCCGTGCACGTCACAGAGGCCAGCCTCCTTCCAACCTTGCCTTAGATACCAATCCACTGCGGTGTCGGTGACCAAATGCAGTTCTCTGGCATGGCTGGACTTGGCGATTTCAATGGCGTTTGCTACCAAAAGGTGTCCCACGCCTTGGTCTCGGTGCCCTGCAAGGACTAAAACGTTTGCCAGCCACCAGCCTTGATCCTTCCAACCAGTGACCTCGTCGGTGGAAATGATTGAGGCAATACCAATTACTTGTTCATTTTCAATCCCAACCAGATGCAGCGGGAGTCCAGAGCCAACATCCTCGGCCAATTCCGCCGCTGCCGAGGACGTATCCCAACCTGGATAAAGATGTCCGAATGCGGTAACCAAATTGTTGGCGATCGACATCAATTCTGAATCAGGTAATTCAGATGCTCGAACAACTCTCATGTGAGTGAGCGCGATGAGTTAGCCAAGCCAGCTTCCACGGCCAGTGACCAGGTCGTAACCGACCAGAGTTGGTAAGCCATTGCTGCCGCTTGTGATGTCGCGGAAGTTGATAACCGAGCCATAGACATACCCAGCATCGACGATTGCGCCGGAAATAGCAGCGCGCGCCGCCCACATGGGAGCTGAAGCGCTAGTGCCACCGACAATCCACCAACCTTTTTGTCCACGGTATCTAGTCGAGTTGTAGACGCTGACACCGGACATTGGGTCAGCGTCGAGTGCCACGTCAGGAGTCCCTCGAGAACCAGCACAGTTCGCTTGAGAGAAACTAGCGAAACTCTGTTGAATAGCACTAGCGACTTCATATTTACTGCAACCACCACCAGAGCCAGCCCAACCGGTTTCACTCGCTAGAACATTTCCAGTGAAGTTTAAAGTTGTACCGCCGACAGAGATTACGTTGGGGGAACTGGATGGGTAACTGGCTGGTGTTCCGGTATCGCCGGAGGAAACAAAGTAACTAACGCCAGGTGTGGCAAAGTGTGAATCGTATGCGGCTTCGCCGGCGAACTCAGAGGAACCCCAACTGTTAGAAACATAATTAGCGTGCAAACTTGCATAATCTTCAGCGGCCATGAGGTTGCTAAAGCCCGCAGTTTTCGCCTCTACTAACAAGATTTTTGCACCTGGCGCAATTGCGTGTGCCCATTGAACGTCAAGACTTATTTCCAAGGCCCAACCCTGATCCGATCTAGGATATTTGGTTCCACCAGTCTGATCGACTTTGGTGAAACAACCATTCAGAGTGGAACATTCAGGCAAGCCCAATGCGGTGTTGAACACTGCTAGATCAGCTTCGGCGTTGGGTGAGTCGTATGCCGCCACTATTGCGATTGTCTGACCAGTGCCGGCAGTGGGGTTGGTAGAAAAACCGTAGGCGGCTTTTATGGCCTCTGGAGACAACCCAGTTGGCGAAGTGGCTGCAAAGGGTTGGGCATGGATCGGGTGATCGGCTAATGGATCTAGCGGAGCGCCTGCCTGGGCAGCGACTGAAATTCCAATGAGACTGGAGGTGAGTATTGAAAACACAACCCCAGCGCGAAGATAAATCGGATTCATTGCCGCTCCTAGACAGTAGAAAACTACGTTCCAAACAGGGTAGCGACGCATACCGAAGATGGTCTTGAAAGTGGGATTGCGACACTTGCGAGTTTTCTCTCAATAATTTTGCTAGATGCGGAAGGCCGGCGATAAATACTTTCTTACTGACGAGTAATGCTGGTGGGCGGTACTGGGATTGAACCAGTGACCTCTTCCGTGTCAGGGAAGCGCTCTCCCGCTGAGCTAACCGCCCGGGATAAGGCTTGGCAAGATTATCGGCTGGCGAGCGACAGACCAAATGCTGGGATTAGATAGGCTCACGTCGTGATTGCTGGCTTGGGTACTGCAATAAATGGGGCTGCGATTTTGGCCGGAACCACCATCGGGGTTTTATTCGGTGGACGTCTCTCCGATCGAACCCGAGATACGGTGACCGATGGCCTAGGTCTGGTTGTGGGGGTCGCTGCGGTAGGCAGTGCTGTTTCTATCGCCGATCCATCGCTAGTTCGGGCCGTCGGTCACGGCTGGCCGACCCTGATCGTCTTGTTGGCTTTGGTTATTGGGGGAGTGATTGGCTCAGCCCTAAAAATTGAGCAACGACTAGAAAACTTCGGTACCGCTTTGCAGACTCGTTTTGCCAAAGAGGACGAATCAACTTTCGTCGAAGGTTTTGTGGTGGCCTCGCTAGTTTTCTGCGTGGGTCCATTAGCAATTCTCGGCGGAATCAGCGACGGACTTGGCACGGGTATCG